>WBZP01002150.1_pt1 | contig 23091 bp, 20 predicted proteins | sample 5204301 | NCBI WGS metagenome assembly WBZP01 (sample SAMN12412401, study PRJNA552823) | activated sludge metagenome | isolation source: activated sludge from nitrification reactor of wastewater treatment plant... | place: USA: Pennsylvania | collected 2017 | reverse complement strand
ATCGTCCACAGCGGTTACTCCTCAGGCATGGCCAAGGGGCCGTTCTTGGCCTCGGGGAAATAGTTCATCCCAATACCGGACTCCCGCTTGGGCACCATGACCGAGCGCTTGTAGGACACAACCTCGTCGCCGTGCTGGTTCAGGGCGCGGGTCTTCATGGTGATGATGCCCATCGTCGGGCGCTTGGCGGACTCGCGCTTGTCGATGCAGATCGACTCCGCGTAGAGGGTGTCCCCCACGTAGACCGGGTGGGTGAGTTTGATGTCCGTCCAGCCCAGGTTGGCGACGGCATTCTGGCTCATGTCGATGACCGACAGCCCGAGCACCAGGGCCACCGTCAGACCTGAGTTGACGATGATCCGACCCTGGGTGATGGGGTTGGTCTCGGCCAGGTGTGCGTTGAAGTGATTCTGGTTGGTGTTGCAGGTCAACAGCGTGAACCACGTGGAGTCGGCTTCGGAGATCGTACGACCGAAGGGGTGCTGATAGACGTCACCCACCTCGAAGTCCTCCAGCCAGCGGCCGAGTTTGGCTTCGTGCACAGTCATGTCGAACCTCCGCAGGTCTGGGTCTGAATGGGCACAGCGGCCCATCTCAGATAGTGCCGAACGGGATGCAGGCGGTGATCACCGGGGTCCGGACATGTGACCTCGGACAGACGAAGACCCCGCCGGGGCGGGGTCTGTCGCTTCTGATCCACGCAACGTGGGTCAGTACTGGTCGCGCTCGTCGCGGCGCTTGCGCCAGCGCTCTTCGAGTCGATCCATGAAGCCGTTGTCGCCGGCCGGGGCGGGTCTCGCCGTGGATTGCGGCGTCGCGCCAGTACCGCTTTCCGCCCCCGTTTCAGCCTTCTTCGTCGTGAATCCGTTGTAGGTGACGAAAGCGCCAGCCACCATGGCCAGGAACCCGACGACGCCGATCAAGGGCACGGACGTTGCGACACCGGCCAGCAGGATGGCCAGACCGGCCAGGGCGCCGACAATCCCCAGCACCGTCCGCTTGCGGTCGACCACTGGGCGTCGCGTTTTGCGCAGGGAGTCCGCGAACTTCGGGTCCTCCGCGTAGAGGGCCCGCTCCATTTGTTCGAGCAGGCGCTGCTCGTGGTCTGACAGGGGCACGCGGCACCTCCTTCGTTCTGCTTCCACAATAGGCCGGGCCCAGTTGTGTGGAAAGTCGAGATCGGCTTGTTGTTCAGTTGACGACCCTAACGGGTGCCGTGGAGCAGAGGCTACCCATGGGAGACTGCCGTTTCCCACCCCTTCCCGTAATTGCCGCCATTGGCGTTCGGATAGGTTCCGGCGACCGCCAGACGGACGCACCGATGGCCTGTGTGCAGTAGCGTCGCGGCTCGTGAGCATTCCCGCGGCGGAGCATGGATTGGGTCCGGTGACCCCGTCCGGCAGAAGGCTCCCCGGCCGGACGGGCGTGTGCCTGATGGCCGGGTTGTCGGTGCTGTGCTTCGTGACCGTTGCGTGCCTGGCGATGGTGGTCAACCGGCAATGGCCGACGCTGATGGCCTCGGATCTGTCGATCGACACGGCGGTGCACCAGATCGTGCGAGGTGCGGCGCCGGTGATCGACGTCGCCTTGGTATTGCAGCTGACGGGATCGCCGGTCTTCCTCACGACCCTCACCACGTGCGTGGTCGTCGTCCTTCTGGCACGACGCCGGCCCGGCTACGCGGTCTATCTGGCGACCACGGCCCTGGGGGGTGTGGTGCTGTCGGAGTCCTTCAAGGACCTGATCGCGCGGCAACGACCGGTCTGGCCCGATCCGCTGTCCAGCGCCGCCGGCTACTCGTTCCCCTCCGGGCACTCGCTGGCGGGCGTGACGAACTGGGTTGTCTACGGGGTGATCGTGCTGATGCTGATCCCAGGGGCCAAGGGGCGGGTGTTCGCCACCATCCTGATGACCTGGGGTCTGCTCATGGCACCAAGCCGGGTGGCCCTGGGCGTCCATTGGCCCTCCGACGTGATCGGTGGCTGGCTGTTGGGTTTCGGATGGGTGCTGGCCGTCTCGGCCGCCGCGGTCGTCCTGGTCACCCACCGGGAGGCGGCACGAGCCGCGCCGGCCTGACGATGCCGTCGCCGAACCGCTCGGAGATACGGTCGACTGCTTGTTCGGCGTCACGCCATCCGGCACCCGGGTCGCCCAGGAGGAGTTGCTGGGGTGCAGTCTCCTCATCGACCAGTCCACTGACCCGTACCCCCACCAACCGGATCCTTGCCCGCTGTAGTTCCAGCGCGCCGAACAGTTGCCGGACGGCGCCGTAGACGTCGCGGCCGACATCGGTGGGATCGCGCAGTGTGCGTGAGCGGGTGATCGTGGTGAAGTCGGCGAACCGGACCTTCAGTTGCACGGTCCGGCCCACATAGCCCCGGGCCCTCATTCGCACAGCGACCTTCTCGCTGAGCCGCAGCAACTCCCGCGTGACGATGTCGGCGTCATCGACGTCCGTTCCGAAAGTCTCCTCGGCTCCGATGCTGCGGTCCGGCTCACGGGGCACCACCCGGCGGGGGTCCCGGCCCCACGCAAGATCCGACAAGTGCCGGCCGGCCGCAGGACCCAGCACCCGGCACAGGGTGTCGACCGGGGTTGTGGCGATGTCTGCGACAGTGCGCAATCCCAACTGGTTCAGCGTCTGGGCAGTCTTGTCGCCCACTCCCCACAACGCGCCGACCGGCAACGGATGCAGGAACTCGATCACCCGGTCGGGCGGCACCACAAGCAACCCGTCCGGCTTGCTCAGGGTGGATGCCAGCTTGGCGATGAACTTACTGGCCGCGACCCCGACCGAGCACGTGATGCCCTGCTCGTCGTGCACCCGATCGCGGATCATCTGACCGATCTCGCGAGGTGGCCCGAGCCGTCGCCGAGCGCCGGAGATGTCCAGGAAGGCCTCGTCGAGGCTCAGCGGCTCGACCAACGGTGTGATCGACTCGAACAGCGCCATGACTCCAGCACTGGCCTCGGTGTAGCGACGGAAATCCGGTTCGATCACCACAGCCTGCGGCGCCAGGCGGCGGGCCCGACCCATCGGCATGGCGGAATGGACCCCCAACGCCCTGGCCTCGTAGGTCGCCGAGAGCACCACACCCCGGTTGGCGGAACCACCGATGAGGACCGGTTGCCCGATCAAGTCGGGTCTGTCGAGCAGGGACACCGACGCATAGAAGGCATCCATATCGATGTGCAGGATCGGGCAGCCACGGTCATCTGCGCCGACCGGCTGAGCAGCGGTGGGCCGATTGATCTGACTGCGACTCATCGGTGTCTCCCCCTTGCTGGTCGGATCCTGTTCTGGCTGTTCAGTTCCGGCGGGTGCGCGAGTTCCGCCATCGCCGACTCGGCAGCTCGGTGCGCTTGCCGCCTCACCATCCGCTGCTGCCGGGACTGGAATGCCACAGTTTGGCGGGAGCCTCCGCCACCTGTGGCTTGGCTGCATTGTCACCCGCCGCGCCCGTCGGCCCAGAGTCGACGCGCGTGGGCGTGCCCTGCTTGACGTTCACTCCCGCGGGCCTGATGTCGGCGTACGGCGACATTCTGAACCCACTGGCATGCACCAGGACGCGACGCCGCTGCCCCATGCCACCCGCCGCCCCATGGACCCGGTCCACGCCAGGAGTCCCCACTCCCCCGCCATCGGCCGGGACGGACTCGTCGAGCATCCGCTGCACCCCGGTCAGTCCCTGGTCGAGCCACAACTGCCGTACACCCCCCAACTCCCAGCAGCCGGTGGCCCGCAGCGAGAGTCCACGCGGACCGGTCCGGCGGATCCGGCCTCGCACGAGTAGCAGCCAGGAATGGAACAGTGTCGCGGCATATGGCCCCTGTGCATCCTCGAAGAAGGTCGCGTCGACAGGCCCGGTGCCATCGTCCAGGGTCAGGAACACCACCCGGCGACCACTGCGGACCGGCGGGGTCTGGGTGGCCACCTTGACCCCGGCTACCAGCACCTCGGAATCCGACCGGCAGGACATCAGGCCCTGTGAACGGATCACCCCGATCTGAGTGAGCATGTCGTCGTAGAAGGACACGATGTGGGCGCTCACGTCCATGCCCAGGATCTCGACCTCGGCGCGGACCTGTTCAGCGGGGTTCATCTCTGGCAGCCCGCTGGGAACGATCAGATCGGGGGCATCGGCCAGATCGAGAGCCAGCTGCGCAGTACGGTCCTGCGGACAGCGCACCGCAGCCGGCGCCTGGGACTGCATACGCGCCGCCGCCGCCGGGTCGCGCGGGTCGACGGTCGCAGCCGTCACCCGTGCGGTCACCGCCGCCGCCCGAACCCCACGGCCCCGCTGTACCGACCGGGAGTACCTGTCGAGATCGGCCAGGTGCAGCAGCAGATCCCGTCGGGTGATCCGGTTGACCCCGGGACCGCCGCCAACGGAGTGCAGGTCGTCGAAACCGCCGGCCAGGATGAGCCGCTCCGCCACCGGTCGACTGGGGGCGCCCCGCTGCCAGAAGTCGGCCAGCGACTGATAGGGCTGGGCATCGACGATCCCGACCGACTCCGCGTCGGATATTCCCTTGACCTCGGTCACCGGAACCCGGATTCCCCACCGCTGCGTCCCCACCAGTTCGACCCGGTACTCCCGGTCGGATCTGTTGACGTCGAGGCCCAGTATCTCGATGCCGTGGTTGCGGGCATCGTCGAGGATGAGCCGTTTGGGGTACATCCCGGGATCGTGAGTCAGGACACCGGCCAAGAACGCCGCCGGATGATGTGCCTTCAACCACGCCGACTGATAGGTGGGCAGTGCGAACGCCGCCGCGTGCGCCTTGCAGAACCCGAACGAGGCGAACGCCTTGAGTACGTCCCAGACCTGCTCGACGGTGATCAGTGGATAGCCGCGGGCGAGTGCGGCGGGGTACAACCAGGCACGGACCTGCTGCTGGCCGTCAGGGCTGCCGAGCGTGCGCCGGGCCTCGTCGGCTTCGGCCAGGGAGCATCCGGTCAATACCGCGATCATCTCGATGACCTGCTCGTGGAACACGACGACACCGGCGGTCTCGGCCAGCACCGGACGCAGGTCGTCGTGCAGGTAGTCGGCGCAGTCCCAGCCGTGCCGGGTCCGCAGGAACGGGGTGATCATGTCGCTCTTGACGGGTCCGGGCCGGAACAACGAGATGTCGATGATCAGATCGTCGAACGTCTCGGGCGCGAACTTGCCGATCAGTTCCCGCTGGCCGGGCGACTCGATCTGGAAACACCCGAGGGTCCGGGAACTGCGGATCAGTTCGAAGGTCGGCTCATCATCAAGGGGAATGGCGTCCACATCGACCTCGCGCCCCTCGGTGCGCCGGATCTCGGTGACGGCGTGTGCCATGGCCGACTGCATCCGGATACCCAGCACATCGAGTTTCAGGAATCCCAACTCTTCGACGTCATCCTTGTCGAACTGGCTCATGGGGAATCCCTGCCATGACGACTCGACCGGGGTCCGGTCCAGCAACGTGGCATCGGACAGCAGAACGCCGCAGGGGTGCAGCGCCACGTGACGGGGTAGCCCGTCGAGAGACTGAACCAGATCGAGGAACAGATCCAGACGGCCCGCAGCGGCCAGTCGACCGAGTCCCGATTCGCGCAGTTCGGGGAGTTCGGTGAGGGCCGCTCGGGCATCGCGGGCGGCGATGTGCGGGAACGCCTTGGCGAAACTGTCGATCTCGCCGGGCGGGAACGCCAGGGCAGCGCCGACGTCACGCACCGCATGCCGGACCCGGTAGGTGTCCATCATCGACACACACGTGCACCGCTCCCCGCCGAAGCGTTCCAGGATCCGTTCGTAGACCTCGGTGCGCCGGGCGGACTCCACATCGATGTCGATGTCGGGCAGCGCCCGACGCAACGGCGACAGGAATCGCTCCATGATCAGGCCGTGCCTCAACGGATCGACCCCGGAGATGCCGAGCAGGTGGTTGACCAGACTGCCCGCACCTGACCCCCGGGCAGCGACCCGGACCCCCATCTGTTTGATCAGGTCGACGACCTCGGCGACGGTGAGGAAGTAGCCGCCGAATCCCAGGGTGGCGATCGTGGTGAGTTCCTGGTCGAGTCGCTGCTGCGCGATCTGCGCCGCGGCCCGACGGGGATACCGACGATCCAATTCTGACGCGCAGCGGTGCCGCAGCATCTGGTCGGCCGCAGCAGCGCCCAGCGACTGCTCACCGGAACCTGGCACCAGCACCGACATCTCGGGCACATGTACCGATCCGATGCCGAGATCGGCCACCGGATCGAGCACACAGGACCGGGCCAGCGCCCCGGTGCGCTGCAGCCAGCGCGCCGCCCGGGGACGGGCATCCGCGAACCCCGCTGCCTGAATGACCTGCTCGGCGACCGCCATCATCTGGTCGGCCGATTTCAGATGCCCTTCGCTGTTGCCCCGATCCAGATGCCGAGCGTCCAGCGGGACCAGTCGACGGATGGCGTCCAGGACGTCCACCACCCGGGATTGTTGCGGCTCCGCGTGGCGAACGGCGTTGGTGAGTACCGGTTCGACCCCGGATTCGTGGGCCCACCGGTACATGCGGGCCGCGAGTGGCAGCGACAGGCTGCTGATCCAGGGACGCCGGGGATCGGCATCCGGCACCGCGGTCAAGTGGCATACGACCTCGATGCGGACGTTCGCACTACCGACCAAGTCCTGCCAGAGCCGCAAGACCGCGACGGCCAGATCGGGCCGGCGCGCCGCCACCGCCCGGGCACACTCCGACTCGGGCCCGAGCAGGACCACCACGTCGTCCGCACCGTCCACGACGTCCGCCCCGATCCCAGCACGGGCAGCCGGGTCATCGCTTCTGGCTCCACCGACGTACTGCGAGATCTGGGCCAGGTCGAGCACGGGAGTGCCCCGCTCCCCGCTCAGGTGGGCCGCCGACACCAGCCGGCACAGGGCCGACCAGCCGCGCCGATTTCGTGCGAGCACCACAACCCGGGGCAGTCGCTCCCCCACCTGGGCACCACCCCGGGCAGGGGTGCGTCGCCGACCGGGCGGCACTGTGCCACCCGGGGGCAAGCCGAGTGCGAGATGTTCCGGCAGCAGTCCGGTGGGCCGGACAGCCAGATCCACACCCAGCACCGGGTGGATCCCGTTGTCCCGACAGGCCAGCGCGAACCGTACTGCCCCGTAGAGACCATCGCGATCCGTGAGCGCCAGCGTGTTCTGGCCCAGTTCAGCGGCCCGCCGCACCAGGTCAACGGGATTCGAAGCGCCGTAGCGCAGCGAGAACCCCGATGCCACATGTAGGTGCGCGAACCCGGCGTCCATCAGATCGCCTGCCGACTCATCCCGCGGGCCAGAGCGGTCACCACGATGTCCAGGAAATTGTGCGCGTCGCGCACCAGGTCGTCGGCCTCGCGCGCGCTGATCACCTGGGTCAAGCCGGCCTCGGCTGCGATGCGTTTGCCTGTTCCGGCGGCGAAGAACTCGGCCCACTCCCGCAACTCCGGTGCAACCGCCGGCAGCAGCGACCAAATGTTGCCCGGACCGGAACCGGAGCCGGAACCGGAGCCGGTCTGTTCCTCAGCGTGCATCTGGGGTCCCGAACGAGCCGGCCGGACCCGTGCTGCCAGCACCGCGGCGGCGGCACGCCGCGCCACCAGATGGCCGCGGATGTAGCGGTCGGCCGGCTGCGGATGCGCAACCGCCGCCTCGATCTCGTTGACCGCGGCGGACAACAATTCGACGCTGGCGACCGGGATGTCCCAGCCGCGCCCCTCCGGTGCTCTCATATCTTCGTTCCCCTTCTGTATCTGTTGTTGATGGGCATTGACGCTGTGCGTGCCGGCCTGTTGCTGTTGTGTCGAGGCGCCGGAGCCGGGGCCGGGGCCGACTGTCAGTCCACCGCCGCCAGTAGCAGCCAACGCCGGTCCCCGACGCCGGGCGCTGCCGGCGGTTGCGTGTCATCGACGGGCCGTTGGTCGCACAGATCGAAGACCCCGGTCCGCCCCTCGGTTCGGGCTTCGACCCGCCAGACCCGGCGATCAGGGCCAGAGGCAGCCGGGGATCTGGCACCAACGGTCGATATCGCCGCGGTGACAGCAGGCCACCACGCGCCGCCTTCGATCCACCGACCCAGCACCTCGGTGACCACATAGGTGCGCCAGCGCCACCGGAACCGGACCGGCACCGACCCGAGGGCGGCACCAGCGCCGCCCTGATGAGGTCCGACCCACACCCGGATCGGCTCCGAATAGCGACGACTCATCCCGGCTCCTTTCGTCAGGCAGCACCTGCACGGCGGACGGAAAGCGCCACCTCGCAAGAGATGTTCGAATCACGGCCAGACGTCCCACTCTCGGGAGATACCCATCTGAGATTCGAACGTATGTTCGATAACGGCCACGTTACGACCGGGGTCCGACAACCGTCAACAGTCGGCGGGCATCGGCGCACACATCGGGCACGACACCGGACAAACCGCTCGATACCGCCCCGTCTGCGGGTGCGCGGACAGGGACATCCCGACCATCGCGCCCGTCACCTGCGGACCTCGAGCCCTCCGACACCGGCCGCCGAGATCCTCGGCGGGGCGGTCGACAACCACTACGATGCGGCCATGTCGTTGCAGCCCGCAGCCCTGCCGGGACCCGTCCAGGCCGTCGCTGCCGACCTGCAGGGACTCGGCGCCTCCGGCCGGCCTCAACCGGACCCGGCCACCCCCCTACCACCCGACGAGATCACGGCCACCACTCAGGTGTTCGAAGCCGACGGCCGCCCGATCCTGGTCGTGTGTGTGGGTGCCCCCGACCCCGTCGACATCGCCGGAGTGCTCGGCGCCATGAACGTCCGAGCGGTGCCGGACCCCGTCGCCACACTGTGGACCGGCCAAGAACCCACCGCGATAGCGCCCATCGGTCACGCCGAACCAGTCAGCATCGTCATCGACATCAACCTGGCACGCTGGCGACGCATCTGGGTACCGGCGGGGGTGCCGGGATTCAGTTTCCCCACCACGTACAGCGAACTCCTCCGGATCACGGCCGGCACCGCCGCCGAGGTCGGGAAGTTGCCCTGAGGACGTCCGACCCCGACCATGCAGAGGTGGACGTTCGGCCAGACCTGCTGCGGCTGTCATGGCTGCTGGCGGGACTGACCGTACTGAGCCAGATCCTGTGGGTCCTGGTCTCGGGCACGACCCGCGACTGGTTCACGGTGGGTGGCGTGGTGCTGTTCTTCTGTGCCTCACTGACCCACTCACTGGCCACCCAGCCACCCGCCTGGACCGCCCGGTTCTTCACCCTGGCGCTGGCTTTCGGATGGTCCATCGAGGCGATCGGGACCGCGACCGGCCTGCCGTTCGGCGCGTACTCGTATGGTGACCGACTGGGTCCGGCGCTCGGCGACGTGCCATGGCTCATCCCTTTGGCCTGGGCGATGATGGGCTATCCGGTCTATCTGGTGGCGGCCAGGGCCTGCCGTACGACCCCAGGCCGCGTGGTGCTCGCCGCGGCGCTGCTGGCCACCTGGGACCTGTTCCTGGACCCGCAGATGGTTTCCGAAGGACACTGGCGGTTCAGCGATCCCAGCCCGGCGCTGCCCGGTGTCCCCGGCATCCCCCTGAGCAACTTCGCCGGCTGGGCCATCTCGGCGCTGATCGTCATGGTCCTGATCGAGTTCGTCGCCGGACCGCCGCCCCGGCCGGTTGTCATCGCCTCGCCACCTGTGGCGCTGCTCGTCTGGGTGTACTGCTCCAATGTGCTGGCCAACGCGGTGTTCTTCGGCCGGCCGGCGGTGGCCCTGATCGGCGCAGTGGCCATGGGCGTTCCTGCGGCCATCGCGGTCCGGGGCCTGCGCGAATCAGCACGCGGGCCGGTGGCCGCATGATCCGCCCGGCCGTGTGGGCGGCTTCGGCGCTGGCAGTCGCGGCCGCAGCGCACGCCGCGATGAACCGCCGGAACCTGCGCCACCTGTCACCGGGATCCGCCGGACCGGTCACGGGCCGCGTGTCGGTCATGGTGCCCGCTCGCGACGAGGAAGACCACATCGGGGGCTGCCTGACGGCCCTGCTGGCTCAGCGAGACGTCGTGGACCTCGAGATCATCGTGCTGGATGACGACTCCGGCGACGCGACCGCGCGGGCGGCCCGTTCAGCGGCCGGGAGCGATCCGCGTGTGAGAGTGCTGAGCTCGACGCTGGCCCCACCCCCCGGCTGGCTGGGCAAGCCTTACGCGTGCCACCGCCTGTCTCAGGAAGCCAACGGCGACGTGCTGGTGTTCGTGGACGCGGACGTCCGACTGCACCCTGATGCGATCGCGACGGCGTGCGCCGACCTGTCCGCGACCGGCTGCCAACTACTGAGTGCGTGGCCGCGCCAACTGGCCACCACGCACCTTGCCCGGATGGTCCAGCCGCTGCAGCAGTGGTCGTGGCTGACCACGCTGCCACTGCGGATCGCGGCCGACTCCCCTCGCGGGTCGATGGCCGCCGCCAACGGCCAGTTCCTGCTCTTCAGTCGCGCCGGCTACGACAGGATCGGCGGCCACACCTGCGTGGCCGACCAAGTCCTGGAGGACATCGCGCTGGCACGAGCGGTCAAACGTGCGGGGTTGCGGGCCGAGTTGGTGGACGCCTCGCAGGTGGCCGAATGCCTCATGTACGACTCCGACGCCGCACTACTGGCCGGCTACACCAAGTCGCTGTGGGGGGCGTTCGGCCGCCCCGCGACGAGCGTACTTGTGACCGGTGCCCTGGCAGCGACCTACGCGCTGCCGATCGGCTACGCGGTGGCCGGCCGCCACACACCCACCCGGCTGGTGGCGTCGATGGGGTACGTGGCAGCCGTGGTCAACCGCATGATCGCGGCCCGCGAGACCGGATCCCCGCCGTGGCCGGCGGCGGCCGAGCACCCCGCGGCCCTGGTCGCGCTGTTCGTCTTGACGCTGGAATCCGTTCGTCGCCACCGCCGCCACACCCTGGAATGGCGCGGCCGCTCCGTAACCCCCGCGCCGAAAGTGGCGGGCGACACGTAAGCCAGGGCGCTGAATCCCGGGGAAATCCCGCCAAGCCGCCGCATTGCGGCGACCAGGGTGCACATAGGGTGAGAGCGTGGCTCGAATCTGCGTCATCGGGGCGGGTGCCGGCGGCCTGGCAGTTGCCGCCCGGCTCGGGGCCAAACGCCACCAGGTCACGGTCTTGGAGGCCAACGACCGTGTCGGCGGCAAGTTGCACACCCTGCGACGCGATGGTTTCGCGTTCGATGTGGGGCCCAGCCTGTTCACACTGCCCGCCGTCTACCGCGACCTCTTCCTCAAGACAGGTCCGCCACTGGAGAGCGAGGTCGATCTGATCGAGACCGAGCCGGGATTCCGCTACCGATTCGGCGACGGATCAGGACTCGAACTGCCGGGATCGAGCGTGGGTCGCACCTGCGCGGCGATCAGTGACCAGTTCGGTCGTGCCGCGGGAGAATCGTGGCGCACCCTGATGAGCCGGGCCGCCGACATCTGGCGGCTGACCCGCGGAAACGTACTGGGCACAGCGATCGACGGACCACGACAACTGGCGTCGCTTGCCCGACCGAAGGATTTGCGTACCGTGGCGCCCTGGCTGTCGTTGCAGGCGATGGCGGCCAAGACCCTGACCGATCCACGTCTGATGATCGTCCTGGACCGGTACGCCACCTACAGCGGCTCGTTGCCCGGCAAGGCGCCCGGCGCGCTGATCACCATCCCCTTCGTGGAGCAGACATTCGGTCTGTGGCACATCGGCGGCGGCCTGGGCAACCTCGCCGACGCCATGCACCGACGGGCATCCACAGCCGGGGTCGAGTTCCGATTTGACACTGCGGTGGTGGCCGTCGATCACCGCGAGGGCGCGGTCCGGGGGGTGGTGACCGCCGCCGGCGATCACATCGAGGCCGACATCGTGGTGTCCGACATCGACTCGCGCCACCTGCCCCGGCTCCTGGCCGGGGGATCCGGTGGACGAACACCGGAGCGTGACAGCACAGATTCGTACAGCGGCTTCGCGATCCTGGCGGCCGTCGATGGCGTCACATCCGAACTGAACCACCACAACGTCTGGTTCCCCACCGACTACAGCCGCGAGTTCACCGACCTCGCAGCCGGTCGACCTGTCGCCGATCCGGCCATCTACGTGTGCCGGCCCGACGACCCGACCATGGCGCCGCCCGGCGCCGAGGCTTGGTTCATCCTGGTCAACGCTCCACGCCACGCCCCCGGTGCGCCCGATGGACACGACTGGTCGGACCCGGGCGCGACCAACCACTACGCCGACCGGATCCTGGACCTGTTGGCGGCACGTGGCACCGACATCCGCGATCGGATCCGCTGGCGGATTCTCCAAACACCGGCAGACCTGGGCGCTTTCGACCGCTCCGATGACGGTGCGATCTATGGCACTGCCTCGCATGGGGCGATGTCCGTGCTCAAGCGGGCCCGGAACGTGGACCCCATCACGGGGCTGTTCCGAGTGGGTGGGACCGCTCATCCGGGGGGCGGCCTGCCACTGGTCGCCATGAGCGCCGAGATCGTCGCCGACCGGATCGGGCGCGCCTGACCGACTCCGCGGACGAGTGTGGGTGGTCAGGTGTGCCACCCCGCCAGGCGGCCGCCCTGAGAGACGAGCCGCAGGCGCTTCACCGCTGCTCGCCGCACGCTGTTGGTCACGACCACCAGCAGCCGGTCCCCGGGGCGGAACCGGGTGTTGAGATCGGGGACGAAGCCGGTTCCGTCCCTCACCACCAAAGACACTGACGCCCCTTGGGGCAGCCGCAGATCCGCCACGTACAGTCCGGCGATCCGGGACTCCGGATCGATGTCGACTCCCAACATCGAGGCGTCCAGCCGGTCCAGGGGTGCAGCCTCGACCTGTAGTTCGTCTGCCTTCCAACCGACATCGACCTTGAGTTGGCGGCCCGCCCACGGCAGGACCGGGGTCTGCAGCAGGGTCAGGACCACAACCAGGACCAGGGTCGCGTCGAACACGATCTGCGCCTCCGGCACGGCCAGGCCGAGCGGGATGGCGGCGAAGACGATCGGTACGGCACCGCGTAGGCCGGCCACCGATACGAAAGCGACCCAGTTGACGGGCAACCTGAACGGGGCCAGCGACACCAGTGCCGCCAGCGGTCGGGCGAGCACCACCAAAGCAACGCCCGCCACCATGGCTGGGACAAGGGCTTCGCCGAGCTGATCGAGTTGAGCCAGCAGGCCCAGCATGACGAAGAGCCCGATCTGGGCTGCCCAAGCGAGCCCTTCGGCGAACCCGATGACAGACCGGCGGTGCGGCAGACCCTCCGCCCCACCGACCAGGACGGCGGCCACGTAGACCGCCATGAACCCCGAGGTGTGCGCCACAGCGGCAGCGCCGTAGGCCAGCGCCATCAGACTCATGACCGCGATGGGGTACAGGCCGACCGAAGGCAGCGCCAAGCGGGGTAGCAGCCAGCGCGACCCGAAGCCGATCGCGGCACCGAACAGCGCGCCGCCCACGATCTCGGCGAGAACGATCAGGGGGATCTGCCACCACGATCCAGCCGAGATGTCCCCGGTCGACAGGACCACGACGAGCACCACGACCGGCGCGTCGTTGAAACCGGCCTCGCCCTCGAGCAGCGAACGGAGTCTGGGGTGCAGGCGAAGGTTGCGCAGGACGGAGAACACCGCTGCGGCGTCGGTGGCGGCGAGCACGGCGGCGATCAACAGTGCGACGCGCAAGGGGACGTCGGTGAACAGCACCAGGGCCCCCGCGACGACGCCGATGCTGATCGCGACTCCCACTGTGGCCAGCACCAGTGACGGCCACAGCACGGGCCTCAGGTCGTGCGTGCTGGTGGTCAGGCCGCCTTCGGCAAGGATGATGACCAGGGCGGCATAGCCGATGACGGTCGCCAGTTGTGCATCCTCGAAGCTGACCGTCGGGAACACGAAACCGAGCCCGAGTCCCAGACCCAGGTACAGCAGCAGTCCGGGGATGCCGACCCGGCCGGCGACACGCACGCCAAGCACCGCCAGCAGGACGACGGCCGACGACGCCAGCATCGCGATTGCCAGGCCGTCGAGGTCCACGCCCGCAGTCTTGCAGCAGGTTGTCGCAGGTGCGACGACGGCGATGAGCGGGGGCGCCCGTGGGTCAGGCGGTCACGCCCGACGGCAGCCGGTGCTGCAGGCCCAGGGCGGAGTAGATCTCACGGGTGGCCGTGGACCGGTTCAACGTGTAGAAGTGAAGGCCGGGGGCTTCGCCGGCCAGGAGCTTCTGGCACATCTCGGTCGCCACCGAAACGCCCAGGTCGGCCACAGCCACCGGGTCGTGGGCCACCTGATGGAACCTGCGGGCCAATCCCTCGGGGAATGCCGCACCTGACAGGTGCGCGAACCGCTCCATCTGCGACACGTTGGTGACGGGCATGATGCCGGGAATGATCGGCATGGTGACCCCGGCGGTCGAGGCCCGGTCCCGCAATCGGAAGTAGTCGGCAGCGTCGAAGAAGAACTGCGTGACCGCGAAGTCGGCTCCTGCCTCCTGTTTGGCCCGTAGCACCGCCACGTCGGCTTCCAGATCAGTAGCCTCCGGGTGACCCTCGGGGAACGCTGCGACGCCCACGGTGAAACTGCCCAGTTCCTTCAGCAACGCCACCAACTCGACGGCGTGATCCAGACCCCCTTCGCACGACACCCACGGCTGGCCCGGACCACCCGGGGGGTCGCCGCGGAGGGCGAGAACGTTGCTGATTCCCGCGTCGGCGTATTCGGCGATGACGGAATGGAGGTCCGACACGCTCGCCGCGACACAGGTCAGGTGCGCCACGGGAACGACAGTCGTCTGCTGCTGGATCTGCCGGGTGATGCGCACAGTGCGGTCGCGGGTGGTACCACCGGCCCCGTAGGTCACCGAAACGAATGTCGGATGCAGCGCCTCGAGTTCGCGTACGGTCTGCCACAACGTCCGCTCGCCTGCGTCGGTCTTGGGCGGGAAGAACTCGAAAGAGAACGATCGCTCCCCCGCGCGCAGGACCCGGCTCAGCGGCGGGCTGGGGATCGGTCTGGACACCAGAAGAGGCTAACCCACCGAGCCGAGGACCTGATCCGGCCCGAGTCGATTTGTGGTCGGGGCAGGCGGGCCTACCCTCGTAGCGTGGACGCAAGCAAGCCGTGGGACGCCGAACAGGTGCGCGACCGAGTCGGCAAAAGGGTCAACGAGTTCCTCGACGGCAACCGCGAACTGCTGGACGACGTGAGCCCCGACGTCGGATCACTTGTGGATTCCATCGCCGATTTCATGATGGGTGGCAAGCGATTGCGGGCCATGTTCCTCTACTGGGGATGGCGCGCAGGCGGTGGACCGGACAACGAGCAGATCGTGTCTGCAGCGGCGGCCATGGAGTTCCTGCAGGCCTGCGCACTGGTACACGACGACGTCATGGACCGCAGCGACTCGCGGCGGGGGCGACCTGCCATACACCGCCAGTTCGCCGCGCTGCACAACAGCGCCGGCTGGGCGGGCGACCCGGACGACTTCGGATCTGCGGCCGCGATCCTGATCGGCGATCTGTGCCTGTCGTGGGCCGACGAACTGCTCCTGGGCTGCGGCCTGCCGACGCCCTCCCTGCAGCGCGGAAAGCCCGTGTACGACATCATGCGGACCGAGTTGATGGCCGGACAGTACCTGGACATGCTCGAGCAAGTGCGCCGCAACTCCGAAGTGGAACCAGCCCTGCAGGTGGCACGGTACAAGTCGGCCAAGTACACGATCGAACGCCCGCTGCATCTGGGGGCGGCCATGGCCGATGCCGATCCTCAGGTGATCGCGAGCCTGCGCGACTACGGACTGTCCCTGGGGATCGCCTTCCAGTTGCGCGACGACCTGCTTGGCGTCTACGGCGATCCCGGAGAGACCGGCAAGCCCAGCGGTGATGACCTGCGAGAAGGCAAGCGCACCGTGCTGATCGCCTTGGCGCTGCAGCAACTGGACGCCACAGCCCGGGCTGAGTTGTCCTTCGGGCTGGACGGCGCCGCGTACAAACCAGAAAGCGTCGAACGACTTCGGCAACTGGTGGACTCGACCCCGGCCCGGCATGACGTCGAACACATGATCACGCGGTATGCCGACAGGGCACGTTCTGCGCTCGCCCAGTCTGGCGCCGCCTCGGGCTCCGGTCCCGTGCTGGAGGCCCTGATCGATGCCGCTACCCGGCGGGTGTCGTGACCGTGACGCACACTACAGATGTGTCAAAGGGTGATTCATGAGGACCGTGGCCGGGCGGACCGACAAGGTCATCGTCGTCGGAGCAGGCTTGGGCGGGCTGTCAGCAGCCTTGCACCTGGCCGGCGCCGGGCGTGACGTCACCGTCCTGGAGCGCGAGGACATCCCGGGCGGTCGTGCGGGACGACTGGTCGATTCCGGTTTCACCTTCGACACCGGTCCCACGGTGCTCACCATGCCGGAGTTGGTGGCTGACGCCATGGGGGCCGTCGGAGAGTCCATGTCCGACTGGCTCGAACTCGCGCCGCTGGATCCCATCTATCGGACGTATTACCCGGACGGCTCACGACTGGACGTGCACGCCGAGCCGCAACGCATGGCGGCCGAGATCGAATCGGTGATCGGCGCCGACGAAGCCGCGGGCTATCTGCGGTACGTGGACTACCTGACCGGACTGTACGAGGCTGAGTTCGGCGACTTCATCGACCGCAACACAGACCACCCGTGGGACCTGCTCACCCCTAACCTGGTCCGCCTGCTGCGTATGGGCGGGTTCCGACGCATGGACACCAAGGTCAGGCAGTATCTGAAGGACCCGCGCACGATCCGGTCGCTGTCCTTCCAGGCGATGTACGCAGGCGTCTCGCCGTTCAAAGCCCTGGCGATCTACGGGATCATCTCCTACATGGACTCCGTGGCCGGGGTCAGCGTGCCCAAGGGAGGCATGCATGAGATACCGGTCGCAATGGCGGGGGCAGCCGCCAAACATGGGGTGACCATCCAGTACGGCACGTCGGTGGCATCCATCGAGCGAACGGGCCGGCGTGCCACGGCGGTGATCACCGAGGCCGGCGAACGCTTCGAGGCCGACGTCGTGATCGTCAACGCCGATCTGCCGGTGGCACACCGGGACCTGTTGGGCCGCGACCCGTGGTCGATCCGCCGGCTCGCCTACTCCCCTTCGGCGTTCGTCATGCTCGTCGGCTCCGACCGGCACTACCCGGCCACTGCGCACCACAACATCCATTTCGGCGCAGCCTGGCGGCGAACATTCGACGAACTCATCGAGACCAAGCAACTGATGTCCGACCCGAGCCTGATGGTGACCCACCTGAATCGCGACGATCCCGCCCTGGCTCCGGCGGGCAAGCACGCCTACTACGTCCTGTTCCCCACCCCCAACGCCACTGCCGGCATCGACTGGAGCCGCGAGCGTGATCGGTACCGGGATCAGGCGATCCGAACTCTCGAAGACCGCGGCTACCGGGGCTTCGGCGACGGGATCGAGATCGAACACCTGACCACACCGGCGGACTGGCTCGATCGGGGGATGGCCGCCGGCGCACCTTTCGCGGCGGCGCACACGTTCTGGCAGACCGGACCCTTCCGCCCCGGCAATCTGTGGGGCGAGAACGTCGTGTTCACCGGATCCGGCACCCGACCCGGAGTGGGTGTCCCCATGGTGCTTGTTTCGGGTCGTCTCGCGGCCCAGCGAGTGACCGGGACCGCCGACTCGCGGCAGTAGCATTCGGGAGTGGCCAACGAATCAGTCGACGACGTGGCCGCAGATCCGTGGCCGGAGTTCCTTGCGCGCTACGGTTTGCCCGGAGTCCTGGGGACGACCCTGATCGGCGTCGGCGCATTCGGCGTCGGCTGGCTGCCCCTCGAGACAGTCGTGCACGACTGGCCCTTGGTCGATGTCCTGCGCGACACGTCGCCGGGACTGATCCTGTCGCGCCTGATGATCTTCGCCGGCGTTGCGATCCTGCTGCAGACCTGGCTGGTGGTCGGGTACGACCTGCTGTCCGGGCGCCGTTGGGACTCAGCGCGTGTTGCCGCCCTGGTGGGGGTGTGGTCGATTCCCCTCGTCCTCGCGCCACCGCTGTTCAGCCGTGACGTCTACAGCTACTTCGGGCAAGGACGCCTGCTGCTCGAAGGATTCGATCCCTACCAGACCGGAGTGGCCGTGCTCCCCGGCTGGTTCACCTTCGGAGCCGATCCCATGTGGGGCGAGACCCCGACACCGTACGGCCCGTTCTTCCTGCTCCTGTCCCGCGGGGTCGCCGATTTCAGCGGCACCCAGGCCTATCTGGGCGCCGTCATGTTCCGGCTCATCGCCCTGCTGGGTGTGATGCTCATGATCTGGGCGGTCCCCCGAATCGCCCGGCAGCACGGAATCAACCCGGCGAAAGCGCTCTGGTTGTCGGTGGCCAACCCACTGGTGATCATGCACTTCGTTGCGGGCGCTCATAACGATGCGTTGATGGTCGGACTGATGCTCGCCGGGTTGGCGATCGCCGGAAACGGCTACGCACTGGCAGGGGCGGGCCTGATCGGCCTGGCTGCGTCGGTCAAGCCCATCGCTTTTCTGGCTCTGCCGTTCGTCGGCCTTATCCGTTCGGGGACCATCGCGACCTTCGGGCGCCGGGTGATGGACTGGATCTGGGTCACCGTGGCGGCAGTGGGCGCGTTCGCCGCCACATCTGTGCTCACAGGCACCGGTCTGGGCTGGATCTCGTCGCTGTCGGCACCTGGCGAGGTCAAGACCTGGCTGTCGCCGCCGACAGCCGTGGGGATGCTCATCGGGGGCATCCTGCAGGCGCTCGGACTCGCAGAGTCCAACGACACGGCAGTGTTGGTCTGCCGGGGCATCGGTCTGGTGACGTCGCTACTGATCGTGGCCTACCTGTGCCTGCGCCCGCAGGGACGGAGTGCCGTTCGCGGGTGCGCCCTGGCGTTCGCGGCGGTCGTGCTGCTGGGTCCCGTCATCCAGCCGTGGTACCTGCTGTGGATTCTGCCGTTGTTCGCTGTGACCGGACTGTCCGAGACGCAGTTGCGCTGGACGATCCTGCTGACAGCCGCGTTCGCCGTGCACGGCATGGCTGAGTCGAGCGCGACGTCGGACACGCTCTTCGAACTCACCGACCTGGTGGCAATCGGCTTCGCACTGGCGATCGTGGCTTTGATCCTGCTGGCGAGTCCCCGAGAGCGCCGCCTGGTGCTGAAAGACCCGGGTTCACACGGCCTGCATCCCGAAACGCCGGAGCAGCGCAATCGTGCCGAAGCCTGCGTCATCACCGCATGAGGGAATGTGCCCAGGGCGGCGCCCCAGCCACCCAGAACTGAGTGAGCCCGGCTACCAACTGCTGAGTTGGTCTGCGCTCTCGGACTCGTCGTCGATCTCCAGGACCGCGTCGGCGATCTCGTCCTCCTCCCATGCCCCCGCGTCATCGTCGGCGATGTCGTCGAGTTCGTCGTCCGACTCAGCCTCCCAGGGTGCGGGACCGGCCCCGAGCCACGGCAACTCCCACGCCGGCCCGTCGCCGACCATCAGGATCGCCCATGGTCGACCCTCGTCGGCCCACGCCCGCGCTGCGGTCAGCAGAGCGTCCACGGCCACCGGCAGGACATGATCGGGGTCGTCGTCCAGTCCGTCCCAGCCGGACCACACGATCACCAGACCACTGGTCGGCGAGATGTCGTAGTCGCCCAGACACTCATCGATCCCGTCCCACTCGGGTTCTGCATCTTCGTCCAAGTCGAAAGCCTCGCCGAATGCCGCCAGCAGTTCTCGCTCCGTCGATGAGTCCTCGGTGTCCAGGGACAACAGGGTGCGATCCGTCGCGGCGACCCACGACTCGATGTCGGCGTCACGCAGGTCCTGCGCCCCGACCCGGGCCGCTCCGCCGCCTCGCAGCAACTCGACCCACTCGGCAGGTACCAATCCGTCGGGCTCGGCCATGCGTCTCTCCTCGATCCGGGAGCCTCGTATACGGGGCATGGTGGCACGCCGACCCACGACTGCGGGAGCGATTCGAGCACGATTCACCCCCCTGTACTTCCCGTGCCAGAATTGCGCGATGAGTACGCAGTTGGCCGCCGCCGGGATCACCGATCCCGATCTGGCGTCCGCATATGGCGAGTGCCGCCGGCTCAACGCCCAACACGGCAAGACCTACTACCTGGCCACGCTGCTGCTACCACCGGCGAAACGGCCCTTCGTGCACGCCTTGTACGGCTTCGCCAGGTTCGCGGACGAGATCGTCGACGCTCCGGCCGCCGACGGGGTCCAGGGGCGCCGAGAGCGGCTCGAGGCGCTCAGGGCGGATTTCACCGGGGCGTGGGACAGCGGTTCGAGCCGCCAACCGGTGGTGCGAGCCGTGCTGGACACGGCCCGGCGCTGGGACATTCCCTGGGACACCTTTGATGCCTTTCTGGAATCCATGGCGATGGACCTGACGGTGACCCACTACGACACCTATCAGGACCTGCAGCGCTACGTGTACGGTTCGGCCGCCGTCATCGGCCTGCAGATGCTGCCGATCCTGGAACCCAGCGACAGCGCAGCTGCCCGTGCTGGCGCCATGAAGCTGGGCGAAGCATTCCAACTGGCTAACTTCATCCGCGATGTCGGCGAGGACCTGGACCGTGGCCGGATCTACCTTCCGCTGGCGGAGTTGGCCGAGTTCGACGTGACGCCGCAGCGCCTGCAGCGGCGCGTGGTCGATACCGACGTCAGATCCGCGCTGGAGTTCCAGGTGGAGCATGTGCGCCAGTTGTCCCAAGACGCGGCACCCTCGGTGGAGTTGCTGCACCCGGCCACCCGTGACTGCATCGAGACCGCCCGGGAACTGTACTGCGGCATCGCCGAACAGGTTGCGGCGATCGACTACCAGGTGTTCGCACAACGTGCCCGGGTGCCGCGACGCCGGCGCGCAGCGGTCGCCGCGCGTGCCTGGCGCCGCGCGCGGTCGGCACGGCGCCGCTACGGCAGTGGCCGAATCACCGTTGGCGCCACATCGGAGGACCGCTCCGTGGCTCGTCCTGCAGACCCCGATCACCCCAGAACTGCCACAGGCTGAGAGTCAGAAGAACCAGCCCGAAGCCGAAAGCGACGTCCTCGACCGGGGCGTAGAAGAGCCGTCCTTCGCCCAGGAACGGCGGCTGCCCGGGCTGGACGTCATTACCGATGCCCACGATGGTGTCGTCGGCGTACTGGACGGTCTCGGTTCCCGTCAAGATCGCGTTGGTCAGCAACTGGAAGCCGATCATGATGGCGTAGGCGATCCAGAACTCCTTGCGCAGGACCATGCGGCTGCGCAGCACCCACAGGTCGAGCAGCAGCACTACGGCGAACGTGATCACGGCGATGGCGGTGTAACTCATGGCGCGTCAACCGGGTCGGGCGGCTGGGGAAGCGAACTCGGTGACGGGGTCCGAGTGTCCAACACACTGCGCACTGCTTCCAGGGTCAGGATCCCCGCCGTGGCCACGATCGGGAAGAACAGCAACTCCTCGAGGGGCATCCCCATCGGCAGCCCCGGACCCACAACCTGGTCGCTGTCGAACCACCAATGTCGCGCCGAGATCGCGTAGAGGTCCCACAGGACGAATGGGGTGATCGCGCATGCCAACGTGGCCAGCAAGCGCTTCCAGCGCCGGAGCACACGCGTGCGCAGCACCAGTTCCAACCAGAAACTGCCCACCACGATGAAGGCCAGCACCAACGCATACGTCAAGGCTGCGGCCTCCCTCCGGTTGTCATGCGGAACCGGGGATCGCCCGGATGCGCCCGTACACTCTTCCTGATGAACACGATGGTCGCCGATGCTCTGGTCGGCCGCACCGTGGACCGGCGATACCGCGTCGATGCACGGCTCGCGGCCGGCGGGATGGCCACTGTCTATCGTGCCACCGACTTGCGGCTCGACCGACCCGTGGCGCTCAAGGTGATGAAGGACTCCCTGGCCGACGACCCGGAATTCGTCACGCGGTTCCGCACTGAGGCCCGCGCGGCGGCCCGGCTGTCCCACCCCAACGTCGTGGGCGTCTACGACCAGGGCGACGCGGACGGCTTGGTGTACCTGGCCATGGAGTACGTCGCGGGCCGCACGGTGCGCGACATCCTGCATGAGAACGGCCCCCTTGCTCCCGAGCAGGCCCTCTTCATCCTGGACCAGTCACTCGAGGCCCTGGCTGCCGCCCATACCGCGGGCTTCATGCACCGCGACATCAAGCCCGAGAACGTCCTGGTGTCCGACTCGGGAGCGATCAAAGTCACCGACTTCGGGCTCGCACGCGCTCTGGAGGTCCCTTCTCCGGCCACCCAAGGGATCCTGATCGGCACGGCTGCCTACCTGGCCCCCGAGCAGGTCAGCCTGGGCGAAAGTGACCAGCGCAGCGACGTCTACCAGGCCGGCGTGCTGCTGTACGAACTCCTGGTCGGCACGCCGCCGCACACCGGGGACAGCCCCTGGGCAGTGGCCTACCAGCATGTGAACTCCGATGTGCCCCACGTCAGCGAGCGCCGACCGGGCATACCCGCGGCGCTCGACGCTCTGGTGGCCGACGCCACAGCACGCGACCGGGAACTGCGCATCTCGTCGGTGCCTGAGTTCCTGGCCCGGGTGCGCACCATCGCCGCCACGTTGCCCCCGCCGCAACCCTTCCCGGTGCGCACCACGGTCATCGTCCCCGACGCCACCACGACAGCCCTGGAACGACCCCAGGACACGGTGACGCCCCCGCTGGAGTTGGCTCCCCTTTCTCCCCCCCCGGTCGAACCGCCCACCCGATCGGGACCATCCGGACGACGGCCATGGGTGATCGGCGTCGTGCTGCTTGTCGTGGCCGCTGTGATCGCCAGCACGGCGGGCTGGATCGCAGCGGGCGGTAACCCCTTCGACCGCACCGACGTCCCCGACGTTGCTGGGGCGACGGAAGCCAAGGCCACATCCTCGCTCACGGCCGTGGGTTTCCAGGTCGAGGTCACGGCGCGCGAGTTCTCGGAGAAGGTCCCCTCGGGCACCGTGATCTCGTCGGATCCGGAATCCGGATCCAGCGCCGCGTCGGGGACCACCGTCGGACTGGTCGTGTCACTGGGTCCCGAGCGCTACGAGGTGCCCAAGGTCAAGGGCCA
>WBZP01002149.1_pt1 | contig 23093 bp, 22 predicted proteins | sample 5204301 | NCBI WGS metagenome assembly WBZP01 (sample SAMN12412401, study PRJNA552823) | activated sludge metagenome | isolation source: activated sludge from nitrification reactor of wastewater treatment plant... | place: USA: Pennsylvania | collected 2017 | reverse complement strand
CAACCCACTGCATGATCAGAATTACCCCAGCATTGGCTGCACCCATTGCACGAAACCAGTGATGCCGGGGCAAGATCCTCGATCAGGCCGTTGGCAGGGTAATGCCAAAACCGAGTGCGGGCTTCATAAGTCGTAACATGCCATTTCACGAAATTCTCGCAAAAATTGCCAAGGGCCCCAAAGCGTCCAAAGACCTGACGTGGGACGAGTGTAAGCAATCGATGAAAGCCTTAGTCGAGGGCGAAGCAACCCCGGCTCAAGTCGGGGCATTCCTCATCGCTATGCGATTCAAAATGGAGTCCGTCACGGAATTGGCGGGATTGACCGCCGCCGCTCGGCAATATGTGCCACCGCTCGCGGTCTCACGGGAGTTGGCTGCCGTGGATGTGCCGACCTACGCCGGGAAACAGGACACTTTTCACGCGATTGTCGCGGCCTCAATCGTGGCGACAGCAGCCGGGGCCACAGTTTTGATGCACGGCTATGATGGAATCCCCGGACGGCCTGGTGCGGCCGGGGTGTTAAAAGCGCTAGGAATTCGGGTGGATGCCGAACCCAAGCAGGTCGCCGAAGAGGTGAACCGAAACCGCTTCGCCTATTTAGACATCGGACTGTACCACCCACCGATCTATCGTTTTCTGGAAATGCGCCAGACGCTTGGCGTCAGAAATGTGTTCCATCCGATTGCCAGACTACTCAATCCGGCTCGAGCGAAGGTGCAAGTGGTGGGGTTGTCACATCCCCCTCATTTTGAAAAGACAGCCGAAGCCTTACGTATCCTTGGCTGTCCCCATGCCCTCGTTGTGCGGGGAGTCGAGGGCGACCCTGAGTTGTCGGCCTCGATGGCAACGAGAGTATTGGAATTGCGAGAGGAGCGAATCACTCCGATCGGTGTGGCGCCAAAGGATTTCGGCCTGGCCTTTGCTCCCTCCCGCGAGATGGCAGGATTTCAACCGGACCAGAGGGAGAAGGAAGCAGATCTCCTTCGTGGAATACTGCAGAATCGCGTGCAAGGCGGTCAAAAGGACTGGGTGCTGATGAATGCGGCGATGCTACTGTATGCCTCAGGAAAAGGAACATCGTTTGCTGCCTGTTTCCCGGTGGTTCGCGCCGCGATTGAGGGAGGTGCTGCGGCTCGTAAGCTGGAGGATCTCGTGAGGCAGTCGGTGCCAGCCTAGAACAAGAACTGGAAAGAACAGAGGTCATGAAACATCTGCGTCAGTTGGAAGATCAAAGCGTCTACATTCTGCGAGAAGCCTACAAGCATTTCAATAATCTCGCCATGCTCTGGTCGATGGGCAAGGATTCCACGGTGCTCCTGTGGCTCGCTCGAAAGGCTTTCTTCGGGCACGTGCCGTTTCCACTGCTTCATGTCGATACCAGCTACAAGATTCCGGCGATGATCGAATATCGCGACCGTCTCGCGCGGGAGTGGGGATTGGATTTGGTTGTCGGTCAAAATAAAGAAGCGTTGGCGGCTGGGATGAACCATACAATGGGTCGTGTGGTCTGTTGCACGGCGTTGAAGACGAACGGTCTCAAACAACTGCTGGAAAATAAGGGATATACCGGGGTTATCCTTGGGGTCCGCGCCGATGAGGAAGGCACAAGGGCTAAGGAGCGCTATTTCTCGCCACGGGATAAGCACGGAGACTGGGATTTTCGGGATCAGCCACCGGAGCTCTGGGACCAATACAAGACCACCTTCCCGCCTGGCACGCACATTCGCATTCACCCGTTGCTGGATTGGACGGAAATCAACATCTGGGAATACATCAAGCTCGAAAACATTCCCTTCATCGATCTGTATCTCGACAAAGGTGATGGAATGCGCTATCGCAGCCTCGGCTGCGCCCCCTGTACGACACCGATCAAATCCACCGCCAAGACCGTGGACGACATTATCGAGGAACTGCGGCATACGACCGTAGCTGAACGCTCGGGACGAGCGCAGGACGAAGGTCGCGGAATGGAACTCTTACGCAAAGACGGGTACATGTGAGCAGTATGCTGAAACAGGCATCCAGCTTCGTTCTCGGGTCAAAACAATCCTCAACGTACCCCATACGGTACGCCTCCGGTTGTTTTTCCCCTGCGGCCTCGCCGGTCTGCCTGTTTGAGCATACTTGAAAATGGAACAATTATGACAACCGCTAATACGAAGCCATCGGAAAATCTCAATATTGTCATCGTTGGTCATGTGGATCATGGCAAGTCGACGTTGTTGGGCCGGCTGTATGCCGATACCAATTCATTGCCCGATGGCAAACTGGAGAAGGTACAGGCCATCTGTAAGCAGCAGGGCAAGGAATTTGAGTATGCCTTTCTCTTCGACGCCTTTCTGGAGGAGCAAGAGCAGGGGATAACGATCGACACGGCTCGAACGTTTTTCATGTGGAAGGGCCGGCAGTACATCATCATCGATGCCCCAGGTCACAAAGAGTTTCTGAAGAACATGATTTCCGGGGCAGCCCGTGCTGAGGCAGCCTTGCTGTTGATCGATGCGTTGGAAGGGGTCAAGGAGCAGTCAAAGAAGCACGGGTATCTCTTGTCGCTGCTGGGCGTCCGGCAGTTTGCCGTGGTGGTCAACAAGATGGATTTGGTCGGCTATCGGCAGGACGTGTTTGAGGGGATCGAAAAAGAGTATCGGGAATTTTTGGGACAGTTCAAAGCCGTGCCGGCACAGTTCATCCCAGTGAGCGCCAAACTCGGCGACAATATCGCCAATCGCAGCAAGCAGATGTCATGGTACAGCGGCGCTACCGTCCTGGACACACTGGGTGCCTTCAAGAAGGAAGCCGCTCGTTCGGAGCAGCCCCTCCGTTTGCCGGTACAAGATGTCTATAAGTTCGATGCGCGCAGGATCATCACCGGTCGCATCACCGCTGGTCGAATCAAAGTGGGCGATCACGTAGTCTTCTCCCCTTCAAACAAGCGTGCGAACGTCCGGACGGTGGAAGCATTCAATATCGATCCGCAACCGACCGAAGGCCAAGCAGGACAATCGATCGGTGTGACGCTGGATGAACAGATCTTCGTGGAGCGAGGCGAAATCGCCTCGCATCAAGACAGCCTTCCGTCTGTTTCCACGGCCTTTCGAGCCAACTTGTTTTGGTTGGGGAAGCGGCCGTTGGAGAAAGGGCGAAAGTATCTGTTGCGGGTGGCCACGAAAGAAGTGGACTGCGAAGTGGTCTCGATCCACCGCATTATCGATACGATGGATCTCGCCCAGCAACAGGGTAGTCATACAGTCAATAAGAATCAAGTGGCTGAGCTGACCTTGCGTACGAAGATCCCGGTCGCATTCGACCTCTCCGCTTCCTTCGAAGCTACCGGGCGCTTCGTCCTCGTCGATGAATACGATATCTCCGGCGGCGGCATCGTGACCGAACTGGTCCATGACGATCAAGAATTTCTTCGCGAAGAGGCCCGTCGGCGTGACTTTGCCTGGGTGAAGGGCGAAGTCACGGTTGAGGATCGTGCCCAACAGTACGGCCATCGAGCGGCGATCGTCCTAATTACCGGTGGGCGGCACACCGGTAAATCGTTCTTGGCTAGAAAACTCGAAGGGCGTCTCGTGGCTGATGGACGCCACGCCTATCTGTTGGACGGCGAAAATCTTCGTCGCGGGCTTGATGCGGATCTCAGCGAAGAAGAGCGTGGGCAGACGACAGAAATGGCTCGGCGTTACGGCGAAGTTGCACGGCTTCTCATGGACACCGGCCTCATTGTCGTCTCGACAACCAATCCGTTCGGCCTGGCCTATCGTGAAGCCTCGGAAGCCATTAGGACTCTTGTCCATCCCGCGCCGGTGATCGCCGTGCACATGAGCAAGACCGCAGAGGAGCCGCCGCCCAATACGGATGTGGCTTTTGCCGGCCCAACGGATTTCGACGCCGCCACCGCGAAGATTTTGGACGAATTGAAACGCCGGGGTGTCTTGGCTCAGGCTATTGGTGCCAAACCGGTCTTCCAATATTCGATCTAGCCCAACGCTAGCCGACGGACTCGATACGCTGACCATCGATTCGTTCGATCATTGCCTCCCACGTAAACAAGACAGCAGAAGAGACGAAGCCGAGTACAGACGTTGGACGTGCGGGCTTGTTGCAGATTTAGGCCGGCCATGGCGAGTCTTGTTGAAGAATTGAATTGCCTGGAGGGACTGGCGTCAGGCGTTTATTCCTACGGCAGCGCAGTAAAGTTGTCGGCCTCCGCATCAGGCCCTGTGAAACAAGACGTCACACCAATCCACCAGCCGATAGCGCAGGGCAGGCCTCTTGACGGCCTTGCTATATACCACTATTCTGTTGTGACATACTCATTTATTCTCCTTAGGCCAAATTGATGGTCATGCAGGGCAAAGATCCGTTTCTAGTAATTCTTGGGGTATTCATCCTTGGTATGACGTTCTTTTTCTGTGGGAAAGGGGCGGTGACGTCACCTCCTCCGGTTGCACTTGAGCATCCGGCTGAGCATCCTCCACAGGCCCCCAAAGCCATTGAGCCACAACCGTCGCCACCTCCAATGCCGTCGGTCTCTGTGCCGGGAGTCCCCCAAAAGAAGATCGATGATCTGCTGATTGGTAAGACGATTCCATTCCGCATCAACAGCGCGACCCTTCTGTCGGACGGGAAAGTCGTCTTGAATGGAGTGGCCGCGAAGTTGCGCGAAGACCCAACGGTGACTGTGGAAGTCAACAGTCAGACGGACAACGGCAGACCGGAGGGTGCGAATCAGATGCTCTCGGAACAGCGTACCAACGCCGTCGTTGAGTACTTGGTCTCCCAGGGAATCGCAGCCGAACGGCTGATCCCCAAAGAGTACGACGCGTCGCGATCAATCGCTGCGAGCGCTACCGATGAGGGGCGCAGGCAAAACCGAAGAATCGAATTGTCCATCGGAACGACGGGAGAATAGTCGTCATGTCTGGTAGTTGGGCATGCTGGTTTTGGACGTTGGTGGGAGCGGGATGCCTTGGGTGGGGGGTCAAGGGCATGGTGCTGGGGTCAGTGATGGATGAGAAGCGGCGTGAGGTGGAACGCCTCAAGAGTAAGGTCACGATGCTGACCAATCAACCCCCGGAGGTACGAACAGTCGAGAAGCGGGTGGAGGTACCAGTCGATCGCGTAGTGGTGAAGCATGTTGAGGTGCCAGTCGAGAAGATTATTGAGAAGCGAGTAGAGGTGCCGATTGAAAAGACCGTGGAGAAGATCGTGGATCGCCCAGTCGACAATCAGGAGTATCTCGTCCGGATCAAGGCGTTGGAAGGCGAGGTTGCCATGATTGCCGGGCTGCTCCCGCAGATTGCGCAGTTCCAAACCGTTGCGTCGCAGGTTGGGGGGAGGAGCGTCGAAGGGCGGGTGGTGGTGCCGGTCGACAATCCGGAGCACCTGGCCCGGATCAAGGCGGTGGAAGAAGAAGTAGTCGTCATTGCTGGATTCCTAGCACAGATCGCGCAGGCACAAACCGCTTCTTCGCAGGCAGGAGTGAAGAGTATCGAAGAGCGGGTGGTGGTGCCGGCCGATAATCCAGAGCACCTGGCCCGGATCAAGGCGCTCGAAGGCGAAGTGGCCGTCATCGCCGATCTTCGTTCGCAGATGGCGGAGCTTCGGGACCTGTTGTTGCAGGTCGGTGAGAAGGTCGCCAAGAAGCCTCCGGAGACTCCCGTAGAACAACATATGGAGACACCGCCCGCGCAGGTGAGTGAACGGGCAGTGGAATGCAACCAAGCCAGTGTCAGTGAGCAGAGGGCTGAGCGCGAAGCAGATGAAGCGTCGCCTGATGATCTGAAACACATCCGGGGGATTGGGCCGGCGTTAGAACGGTTCCTCAACAAACGGGGCGTCTTCTGGTTCCGGCAGGTGGCGACCTGGAGCCCAGCAGATATCGACAAATTCGAATTCCTCCTGCCCAACTTTGGGGGGCGTATCCAACGGGAACACTGGGTGCGCAGCGCACAGGTCGAGCACTACAAGAAGTATCAGGAATGGCTCGGCGACGGTGAGCCGCCGAGAGAGAGCCTCGACCTTCCAGGGCAGATGACCGAGATCCAAGCTGTATCTTTACAGACTGAGGTCAAAGTTGCTGAGACTTCCACCGAGGAGATTGTCCTGAAGGATAGAGCTGTGGTGGATGAAGCGATCAGCAAACCAGCGGGCGCCTTGGATCAGGCCGGTGCCGCTGAGTCGGTGGATGAGGGAGAAGCAGATAAAGCGTCGCCTGATGATCTGAAACACATCCGAGGGATTGGGCCGGCGTTAGAGCGCTTCCTCCATAAACGGGGCGTCTTCTGGTTCCGGCAGGTGGCGACCTGGAGCCCAGCAGATATCGACAAATTCGAATTCCTCTTGCCCAACTTTGGGGGGCGGATCCAACGGGAAAACTGGATGCGCAGTGCACAGGTCGAGCACTACAAGAAGTATCAGGAGTGGCTCGGCGACGGTGAGCCGCCGAGAGAGAGCCTCGACCTTCCTAGGCAGATGGCTGAGCCCCAAGCCGCATCTCCCCAGGCTGAGAATCAGAGTATAGAGATGATGGGGATCGAGACTCCTATGGAACAGAATGGAGTGGTGCCAACCGCCCAGGTGAATGAGCACGCACCAGATCGCGACCATGCCGGTGCCCAGGTGGATGGGGGACAAGCGGTAGGAGAGTCGTCAGATGACCTGAAGCAAATCTACGGAGTGGGGCCAGGGTTAGAACGGTTTCTCCACAAACGGGGTGTCTTCTGGTTCAGCCAGGTGGCGACATGGAAGCAGACAGACATCGAAAAATTCGAATTCCTCTTACCGAACTTTGAAGGGCGTATCCAACGGGAAAACTGGGTGCGCAGCGCAAAGGTCGAGCACTACAAGAAATATAAGCAGTGGCTCGGCGACGATCAGCCCCCAGGTACCACGCCGGAGACGCACTAGTAGGCTGTTGAAAAAGTCCTCCAGCTTTGTTCTCGCATCGTTCAGACCCGCAACGTACCTCAGAGGGTACGCTTCGGCCTTGTTGGAAAGCTTTTTTGAACAAACTGTAAAACACCCAGACTTGTCCTGCAAGCCCTCAGTCCCTTGATCTTTCGCCACCTCTGGAGTACGCTTCCTGTCATGCTCTACCAAGACCGTATCACCATTGATCCAGCCAAACGAGGCGGTAAACCCTGTATTCGGGGCCTGCGCATTACGGTGTATGACGTCCTGGAATACTTGGCTTCCGGGATGACAGAAGCCGACATTCTGAGTGATTTTCCAGATCTCACACAGGATGACATCCGGGCGTGCTTTGCTTTCGCAGCCGATCGAGAACGTAAACTTGTCTCCCTCCCCTCGCGGTGAAACTGCTCTTCGATCAAAATCTCTCTCATCGCCTCCTTTCTACGCTTCAAAAGGACTATCCCGAATCACAGCATGTGAGAAATGTGGGTCTCGGGGAGGCCAGCGACGATGTGGTCTGGCAATATGCTGCTCAGCATGGCCTTACCATTCTGACGAAGGACGCTGACTTCCACCAAAGAAGTTTTCTCTTCGGATATCCGCCTAAAGTCATCTGGATCCGCTGTGGGAATTGCTCGACCATAACCATTGAGCAACTCTTACGCTCGCACCGTGAAGATATCGCTCGATTTGTCGGCGACCAAGAAAGCGCGTTTCTCGTGATTGGGTAGAAGGACGCTGGTTAACTTCCAAGCAAGACTCCCGGTACAGTAAGCTAAGAGAAGGGAGTGGTCACGACTGCAGCTGTGGGGAGAGCTAGGGGGCTAAGAATTAGGGTCGAATCCAATCGGAAGAGCGGAGTAGATACAGCGATAGAGAGGAAACTATTTTATGTCTGCAAGAATGCTTTGAGCGTTCTTAAGATTGCTCATTGTCTCTTCCCATTGAACAGGTAGGGCGTCCTTGGGTGTTACTTGTAAAACTCGTTGATACGCTTCAATGGCTTGCCGGAGAAACGTTCGACCCGCCTCTCCACCTGTCCGAATGCCTCGTGCAGTAAGTATCTTACCAAAATTGACTTGAATGATTGCCCATTGCTGTGGAAGCGTATCTTTAGTGAAGACCGTCAAAGCATCTTGGTATGAGTCAAAAGCCTGACAAAGAAGTTTGGTGCCCTTCTCACCTTCGGTGCGAATCCCTTGGACCTGCAGCACAGAGCCGAGAAGGAGATGAGTCCAAGCCCAGCCTTGTGGGTCCGTGTCTTTGGCGTAGATCGCCAAGGCGCTCTGGTGGGCGTTGATGGCCTGGGCAAGCAGGTGGGTACCCTTTTCTCCGCTGGTGTCCGTGCCTTGCTCCCTCAGCACATTGCCAAGATTATTTTGCGTGAGAGCCCATTGGAGCGTCCATCTAGCATAAACCGTTAAAGCTGACTGGTAGGCGCTGACAGCTTGGCCAAGTAGGTGGTTTCTTGCCTCCCCTTGCGTGCGTCTGCTCTGATTGAAGCGTGCGTTGCCGAGGTTGGTCTGGGTCATGGCCCATTGTTGCGGTGGTTGATCTTTTGTGTAAACCGTCAGAGCGTCACTGTGGGCATCGACGGCTTGAGCCAGTAAACTGGTGCCAGTCTCACCGCTGACGCGGATGCCTTGCTCCTGTAGTACCAAGCCAAGATTGTCTTCAATCCCAGCCCACTGTTGCGGATGCTTCTCTTTTGTGTAGACCGTCAAGGCGGCTTGATAGTGGTCGATGGCTTGCCCAAGGAGACGTAAACTGGCTTCGCCGTTTGCACGGATGCCTTGTTCCTTTAGCACGTTACCGAGACTCATCTCAGTGTTGGCCCAGTCTTGTGGGAACTGGTCTTTCGTGTGGACGGTGAGGGCGGCGCGATAGGCCTCGACAGCCTGGGTGAGAAGCTGGGCGCCGGTCTTACCGTCGGCGCGGGTGCCTTGCTCCTGTAGCACGTTACCGAGACTCATCTCAGTGTTGGCCCAGTCTTGTGGGAACTGGTCTTTCGTATGGACAGTGAGGGCGGCGCGATAGGCCTCGACAGCCTGGGTGAGAAGCTGGGTGCCGGTCTTACCGCCAGCGCGGGTGCCTTGCTCCTGTAGCACGCTACCGAGACTCACCTGAGTTCCAGCCCACTGTTGTGGGAGGTGGTCCTTCGTGTAGATGGTGAGGGTAGCGCGATAGGCCTCGGCAGCCTGGGTGAGAAGCTGGGTGCCAGCCTCGCCGCCGGTGCGGGTGCCTTGGTTCTGTAGCGCGTAGCCGAGGCTCACCTGAGTTCCGGCCCACTGTTGTGGGAGCTGGTCCTTCGTGTAGATGGTGAGGGCGGCGCGATAGGCCACGACGGCTTGGGCGAGGAGCTGAGTGCCAGCCCCACCGCCGATGCGGGTGCCTTGCTCCCGGAGTACATTACCGAGGTTGTTTTGAGTGTCGGCCCACTGTTGCGGGAGCGATTCTTTTGTGGGGACGGTGAGGGCTGCGCGAAAGGCTTCGACCCCCTCCGCGAGGAGTTGGGTTCCGGTCTCGCCTTTCGTGCGCATACCTTGTTCGCTAAGAGCGGCACCGAGATTGTTTTGAGTCCCGGCCCACTCTTGCGGGAACCCCTCTCTTGTGAGGATCGAGAGAGTGGAACGATAGGCCTCGACGGCTTGCGAGAGGAGTTGGATTCCGATCTCGCCAGCAGTACGGGTTCCTTGCTCCAACAGCACATTGCCGAGATTGTTCTGAGTCCTGCCCCAGTTTTGTGGGAGCCAATCTTTTGCATAGACCGAGAGGGCGGCATAATAGGCGGCAATGGCCCGGGCCCGTAGCTGAGTGCCAGCCTCGCCAGCGGTACGGGTGCTTTGTTCGCGAAGTACATCGCCGAGACTGTTCTGAGTCTTCGCCCAGTGTTGCGGGAGCGATTCTTTCGAGTAGACAGTGAGAGCGGAGTGATAGGCCTCGATGGCTTGCGCGAGGAGCTGGATGCCAACCTCGCCAGCAGTGCGGGTGCCCTGCGAGCCGAGCACATTACCGAGATTGGTCTGGGTTCCGGCCCACAATTGAGGGAGCTGGGCTTTTGGTTGGATAGACAGGACAGAGCGATAGGTTTCGATGGCTTGCGCGAGGAGCTCGGTGCTGGCCTTACCGACGGTGCGAGTGCTTTGGCTTCGTAATATATTGCCGAAATTGTTCTGGGTCATGGCCCAATCTTCCGGGAAATGGTCTTTCGTGCGGACGGAGAGCGCGGCGTGATAGGCGGCAACGGCCTGGGCGAGGAGCTGGGTGCCAGTCTCGCTGCTGGTGCTTTGCGCGTCGAGAACCATACCGAGATTGTTCTGAGTTCTGGCCCAATCTTCCGGGAAGTGATCTTTCGTGTGGACGGAGAGGGCATCGCGATAGGCCGCGACGGCTTGCGCGAGGAGCTGAGTGCTGGCCTTACCGGTGGTGTGGGTGGCTTGCTCATGTAGCAGAAGGCCAAGATTGTTCTGGGTCATGGCCCAATCTTTCGGGAAGTGGTCTTTCGTGTAGACCGTGAGAGCAGCGCGATAGGCGGCAACGGCCTGGGCGAGGAGTTGAGTGCTAACCTCGCCTTCCGTGCGGGCACCCTGTTGGTGGAGTACAACGCCGAGATTGTTCTGAGTGCTGGCCCAATCTTCCGGGAAGAGGTCTTTCGTGTAGACCGTGAGAGCAGCCAGACAGGCCTCGATGGCATTTCCCAGATGGCGATGAATCTTCGTTCCCTCTGTTCTGATGCCAATATCAGCTTCGGCATTTCCCACAGCCACGGTGAGGGCAGCCCAGAGCTGTGGCTGATCCACTTGTGACGTCAGATCCCTCGCCTTCTGATAGGCGATGAGGGCTTGGTCAAATTGATAGTTGTTGGAATGGGCATTGCCCGCAAGGCGAAAGTCTCGAATGGCCTCGTCTGTGAGCTGTCTCACTGTGACGGACGCCTCCTGTGCGCGGCGGACTTTTTCGGTCGCGGATTCTTCGAAGAGCTTACTGGCCTCGCCAAAGTTCTTCTTGGCGTAGGCTGCTAGCCCGAGCTGATACGGGTCATTCTTCTGTTCCGCCTCCGCTACCCATTTGTCAATTTCGGCCTTTGCCTGTTGCGCGCTGAATCCGTACTTGCCGGCCCACTCTTTAATGTATCGGCTGAAATCGATGTCTTGGGGTTTCCCTTCCGGGTGGATCTGCTCCTTGGTTTTTTCGGCTGTGTCGCGGATCAATTTTTCAATTCGATCGGCTGACCAGAACTTCTTCGAACCGATCGGTAACAGGCGAATTTCAACCAGCTCCTTGTCCAGATCATCCGGGACTCGAGCATCACCCTCCAGCGGATATTGGATGCGCCATCCCTTCTTCTCCACGGACAGGGTCACGCGAGTGCCGGGTTTGAAGATATCTTTCAGAAACAACCGAAACCGACCGCCTTCTTTGGTGCGTGCGGTATCGCCGGACTCAACGAGAGTCACATCCTGACCGACGAGTGGGCTGAGATCATCCTGCTCTCCGACGAGCAGCACGCGCCCTTGGAGAAACCGGTCCTTCGCGAAGGATGACGGTGGCAGGAACAGGCAGACGAGCACGATGGCGAAGAGAATTCGAGGGATCATGGGTTCTTCCTCATCGTGAACCCAAGACCCGTATTCCCCAGTGTGACATCGGCTTCATAGGATCGGTAGCCAGGTTTCTGGGCTAGAAGCGCGACGGTTTCCTGCTCGGCCGCCGTTACTTCGAAGCGAAATTGGCCGAAGGTGTCGGTGATGGTCGTGAGTGTGAACTGTGGGAGGGAGACCTGCACTCCGGTAAGTGGATGGTTGTCTTCACTCCGGATCGCGCCGCTGAGGGTTTGGAGTTTCGTCTGATCCGCAATCGCTGTGGTTGAAGAAGGTAATGGTGTGGTGAGTTCAGGGTTCGGCTTTGTCAAAGGATTGATGAATGGTATCGAGATCATTAATCCCAAAATTGTAGCGGCAAATCCGATCCAATCTCGCCAGTTTTCTAGCCAATTCTTCGATGACGATTCTGAGCCCTTCCCCACGTGAACAGTGACATGCTCTCCTTGAATAACAGTTCCCTGTACGGTCCAATTACGCTGATCGAGAAGCGATCGGGCGGCATATAACACATCTTCCGGCCTTGCAGCAGTCATCTGATCAAGTAGGCTGATGACTTCCTCCCTGTGACCAGTAACGTGCGCGAAGCTTGAGCCAGAAATGGCACTAACAACTTCGGCCACATCGCTAATGGCGATGGTGTGCATGCTAGCGAGTAAAGCTGGTAAGGGCGTACTGTCTAGCAGGCAGAAGGATGACGGGCTGTTTCAATGCGAGCGCCATCGTCCACTCAAATTCCACCAAGTGGGAGGCCGCAGCGTTCTTCGACCAGGCGAGAAGAAACACGTCCTGGTCAGCAATGGCCTCGGCCAAGACCTTTGGCCATTTCTGTCCGCCGTAGATCTTTTCCTGATCCCGCCAGATCGACAGGTCAGGATGGGTCTTGAGTTGTGCTTCGAATTGCTGGATGAGAGGAAGGTCTTCTCGTGTATAGCTCAGAAAGAGGCTGGGCATCCGAGACATCCTTATAGGTAGTCCAACTGATCGGTACCATATCGCAAGTGCGATCTGGGCTCAAGGCAAGACAAAACCAGCAGGACCGACGAGATGAGGCTCGCTTGTTCTTTCGTTTTGGCCGGTTTGACTCCCTCAAAATCCCTGTGATAGCGTAGATTACTGAAAATCCTGCGGAGAGATTGCAACAGGAGTCTTTATGAAATTTGTCTGCTTGAACTGTGAAACATATATGAGCCTTGAGAAGGTGGAGAAGCCGGAGGAGGGTTCCCTTGGCGTTTTCTTTGCCTGCCCTTCTTGTAGTGCGAAATTCTCAATGGTGACGAATGCCGGTGAAACGAACATGATGAATTCGTTGGGCCTCAAGCTAGGGGCCAAGGCAGAGCCGGCGGCATCGATGGCAGGGTTGAGGGCCGTAGCTGAAAACGGTCAAGCTGCTGCCGCGACAAAGCCGAGTCCTGCTGCACCAGCCGTCGCGGCAACCGCGGCGTCGCCTGCTAAGGCCCCAGAGAAGGCGAGCGGCTGTCCATTCTCCGCGATGGTGGCGGAAATGGGCCTGACCAACTCCGGTAAGCCAGCCAACGGCGGGCCTTCTGAGTTCACGTGGACTCCAGATGCCCAAGAGAAGCTCGATCGGCTTCCAGCCTTTGTGAAGCCGATGGTACAAGCGAGTGTGGAGGGCTATGCCCGCAAGAGCGGCTTCAAGACCATCACGCTACAAGTGATGGATGACTCAAAGAATTATTCCCCTGAGGGTATGACCTGGTCACGCGAAGCCGAGCAGCGGTTGGAAAATATTCCTGACTTCATTCGTCCTATGGCCCGCAAAGAGGTGGAGCGGATGGCCAAGGAACGTGGGGAATCCACCATCACGGCCCAGGTGATGGAGGAAGCCAAAGATAAGTTCATGAAGTTCATGTAGGAGATAGTCTCGTTCTTTCGTGAAGCGAAAGGCCCATCCAGCCGTCTGGATGGGCCTTTCCCCTATTGTACGGGCGTTCGGTCAATGGTGCGATGGCATGAAGTGGCGGGCTTCCCTGCTGTCCCTACTGCTGCTGACGGTTGCGCTCTCCTCCTTGGGCGGCACTAGTTCTGCCCAATCATCTCTGGAATACTCTGCGATTTCTCCTCCAACCCACCAGAACCATGGGTTGCATCGTGAACAGAATGGGGATACGTGGGAAGGGTCAACTCAAGGGGTCGCTTATTCTGAGTTCAACCATCGCTTCGCCGGATTGTTCGTCCTGTTGTTTGGCCTGGCGGAGTTGGGGCATGCGTTGCAGTATCAGGTGCCGGTCTGGACTCGTTTGGTCCTGCCCGTCGCACTCGGAGTTCTTGGGGGGTATCTCTTAATTTGGAGTGACCATGAGGCCTGGCCGATCGGGTCACTCACATTTGCACAGACCTTCTCCGGCCAGGATCCTGAAATTCTTCAGCACAAATTCTACGGAGTCTTTTCGAGTGCCGCGGCCGTAACTGAGGCGCTACGTCGAATTAGTTGGGCCCGGCATCCCGGGTGGGCCGTCCCCATGCTTATCCTCGGATTTTTTGGAGCCATCCTGCTCTTTATCCACTCGCATGGGAATCACCCGGCGAATCACATCATCGAGTTGCACCATGCCTTTCTCGGCACTATCGGGATTGGTGCCGCCGTTTCAAGTGCCATGATGGCATGGGCATCCAGCGCTTCGGGGAAGACGACGAAACGCTGGGAAATGGCGTGGGCGATCTGTGTGGTCGTCATAGGTCTCCAACTGCTTGTGTATTATGAGTAGCCTGAAGCCGCACGGGCGTAGGTCGTAGTGCTCAATCCTGTCGATCCTGTTGCTGCGGGAGTACTCCGAATGGCGCCTCACCATCTTGCTTCAGAGGCCAGTGCGATTTGACACCTTTCTGAGGCCTGTGCTACCTCTAACCGATCACAGGTCATTCGTGCTCTATCACACATCTCTAACCGGCCGAGAGAGTATGGCTGGATAGAGGAGGACACACATGGGTGGACATAGTCATTGGGCGACGATTAAGCGCCACAAAGGGGCTCAGGACGCCAAGCGTGGAAAGATCTTTACCAGAATTATTCGCGAGGTGACGATCGCTGCCCGTTCGGGTGGGGATCCGGATGGGAACCCTCGGCTTCGCCTGGCCATTGCCAAGGCGAAGGAAGCCAACATGCCGGGCGATACTTTGAAGAAGGCGATTCAGCGAGGCACCGGGGAGCTGCCCGGCGTGACCTATGAAGAGTTTTCGTTGGAAGGTTATGGACCAGGAGGAACCGCGCTGCTCTTGGAAATTACGAGCGACAATCGGAATCGGACCGTGGCGGAGATCCGGAGCCTCTTGACCAAGAATCATGGCAACATGGCTGAGGCAGGTGCCGTCGCGTGGCAGTTTCACAAAAAGGGGCTCCTGGCGATCGAACCAGGAAAGGTCGATGAGGATACCTTGCTCTCCTTGACCCTCGATGCCGGAGCGGAAGACGTGAAAACCGGCGAGAAATCGATCGAGATCATCACCGGGCCACACGAATTTGAAGCCGTCAAAAAAGCGCTGGCCGATGCAAAGATTGAGACGACACTAGCTGAAGTTACGTATGTTCCTCAGAATACCATCAGGCTCGAAGAAAAGTCGGCCGAACAAATGCTGAAGTTGATGGAAATTCTCGATGAGCACGACGATGTGCAAAAGGTTCATGCGAACTTCGATATTCCGGATGAGGTTATGGAGAAGGTCGCTGCGACTGCGGCGGGCTGATGCTCCAGTGACTCTCACTTGGCAATTGTCATCGGATAACCAAACGAGATGATCGCCTTTCTCACGGGGCGGTTAGCTGTCAAAACTCCTACTCATCTGACGCTTGATGTGCAGGGCGTCGGGTACGAAGTTCATATCCCCCTCAGCACCTATTACTCGCTTCCGAATCTCGACGACAGTACGGCGCTGCATATTCATACACAGCTGCGGGAGGATGCGATCCAGTTGTTCGGCTTTCTCTCGCAAAGCGAGAAGGAGGCGTTTTTGCTGTTGACCAGCGTCTCCGGAGTCGGCCCTAAATTGGCCCTCAGCGTGCTGTCGAGTTTATCTGTTACGGACTTGGTTCATGCCATTCAGACTGCGGATACCGAGAAGCTGGAGACTGTTCCGGGCATCGGCAAGAAGTCAGCCGGGCGTCTCGCGCTTGAGCTTAAAGATAAGGTCGGTAAGATCCAAGGTATCCACCCCCGTTCTCCCGCAGCAGAGCCTGCGGAATTTGATGATCTCTTCGAGGATGCATTGTCCGCTCTGGTACACTTGGGCTACCGCGCTCAAGATGCCAAAGAAGCCCTCAGGCGGGTGACAAAGGGCACCTCCGGCTCTTTGGCGCTGAAGGAGCTGATTCGAGAAGGGCTCAAGGAATTAGCAAGGGGGTAACCATGATGCCATCGTATTCGAGGACTGCCAGGCTCATTCTGTACTGTGCGATGATGGGGGCATCGTTTGTTCCCCTCTCTCCATCCGTGAGCCTTGCGGAGGAATCCTCGGAGCCCAAAAGCATTCGGATGACCTGCGGGAAATGTCCTGACGGCTATGCGACGACAGGCCTAACCGAATCCCAAGACATTTGCAAAGACCACGATGGGGTGCTTGTACAATGTGTGCCACTTGGGACGAACATGCTGGGAGTCTGTGGCGTTTGTCCCGAGGGGTATGCCGAGATCGGCAGTTCCTCGGTTCCTGCGCGCTGTGGGAATAGTGACGGGGGGAGGCTGACACAATGTCAGTTGAAGAAAATGGAAAGTAATTTCCCCGATTCCACGCAAGGGTACAAATCCTGCCCTCCTGATTGTGGGAGCGCCGCACATCCGGGGCAGGGGGCTTTGCCACCTCCCCCGAAGTATCAGACCAAGTAGATGCGAGTGTCACGTTATGACTGAACGGCTGGTGACTAATCGTGCGACGGACGAGGAGCGAGGCCTGGAACATGTCCTGCGGCCCCAGACGCTCGACGAGTATGTCGGCCAGGCAAAAATGAAGGAATCGCTTCGGATTTGCATCGAAGCAGCGAGGCAGCGAGGAGAATCGCTGGACCACGCTATCTTTTATGGTCCGCCTGGACTTGGGAAGACGACCATTGCGCATATCATTGCACGGGAAATGGGAGCGGCGCTGCGTTCAACCTCAGGGTTGGTGCTTGCTCATGCCGGCGACCTTGCCGCAGTTCTCACCAATCTTCAAGAACATGATGTGTTGTTCATCGATGAAATTCATCGACTCCCTGCTTCAGTGGAGGAGGCGCTCTATCCGGCGATGGAGGACTTCCAGCTGGACCTGGTTGTCGGACAAGGCCCAGCCACCAGGACCGTGAAACTCGACCTTCCGCCGTTTACGCTGGTGGGAGCCACGACGAGGGCTGGTTCCCTCACCTCCCCCCTCCGTGATCGCTTTGGCCTGGTCTATCGGCTGGAGTTCTACGAGCCGTCCGAGCTGGAGGCCATCGTGGTGAGGTCGGCAGGTGTCTTGGGGGTCGGAATTGATCGCGCTGGTGCGGCGGAAATTTCGCATCGGGCACGAGGAACGCCACGCATTGTCAATCGGCTTATCAAACGCATCAGGGACTATGCCCAAATTAAGGCTGATGGCCGCATCACCAAAGAGGTCGCGCAAGAGGGCTTAGCGTGGCTTGGGATTGACGAGGCCGGGTTCGACGACATGGACCGCAAAGTTCTTCTCACCATCATCGAGAAGTTCAACGGTGGGCCGGTTGGGGTGGAGTCCTTAGCGGCTGCTGTTCAAGAGGATAAGGGTACGATCGAGGATGTGTACGAACCCTATCTCATTCAGGCAGGTTTCTTGGACCGTACAGGGCGTGGCCGTCAGGTGACGAAGTCAGCGTACGACCATTTCAAGCGACCGTCTCATTTGCTGATGTAAGCCGGGCACGTTCTATCCGCTCGGGTGCTTTCCGCAGGCGCCAGCTGTTCTTGCAATAGTTTCCACCGATCCTGTAGAATTCCCCACTTGTCTCAACGATCCGCGTCCTTATAAAGGGATGAGGAAGCCCTCCTGAGAACGGGTGTTTGAAACGAGACGCCGTATGCCCAAGGACATGCCAGAATATCGTAAGGAAATCGATAGGATCGATGATGAAATCATTCGGCTTCTGAATGAACGTTCAAAGAGCGTCATCGAAATCGGGCGGTTGAAAAAAGAGAAGGATGCGGATGCCAACCTCCATACCGCAGGCCGAGAGGCCGAGATTATCCAACGGCTCACCAAGCTCAATACCGGTCCTTTCCCAAGCGACGCCATTCGGGCTGTCTATCGGGAAATCATGTCAGCGTCGCTGTCGCTTGAGGCTCCCCAGAAGGTCGCGTATCTAGGACCAAGGGCCACCTTTACCCATATGGCCTGCATGCAAAAATTCGGGTCGTCCGTCCAGTATGTTCCGGTCCAGAGTATTAAAGAGGTCTTCAGCGAAGTAGAACGAGGCCGAGCCAATTTTGGGGTTGTGCCGATCGAGAACACGACGGAAGGGGTGGTCAATCATACCCTCGACATGTTTATCGATTCCAATTTGCGAATCTATGGCGAGGTTCTTCAAGAGGTCTCCCATCACTTGTTGTCAAAATCAGGTCTTATGGGAGATGTGAAGAAAATTCAATCACATCCGCATGCTCTAGCCCAATGTCGGAACTGGCTTGAAACCAATCTCCCCCATGTTCCTACGGTGGAGGTGGCGAGCACGGCCCGCGCCGCCGAAATGTGCGTTGATGATCCGGCATCTGCCGCCATCGCGTCGGAGTTAGCTAGTCAGCTGTACGGCTTAAAAGTGATTAAGGCCAGGATCGAAGACAACCTGAATAACTTCACCCGTTTCCTGGTGCTGTCTCAAAAGCCGTCTGAACAGACGGGGAAAGATAAGACGTCGTTGATGCTGTCGGTGAAGGATAAAGTCGGAGCTCTCTACGACCTGCTTCGTCCCTTCGCCTCCTATGGCATTAGTATGACGAAGATCGAGTCACGTCCCTCTCAGCGCAAAGCCTGGGAGTATATTTTCTTTGTAGATGTCGAAGGCCATATCAATGACGACCGAGTCGGTAAGGCCGTAGAAGAAGTGAAGGGCCGCTGTCTCTTTATGAAGATCTTGGGCTCCTACCCGGCTCATAATTAATTATGCCACTCCAGGTCCATCCGGATATTCGATCGCTCAGTCCATACGTGCCCGGGAAGCCGATTGATGAGCTTCAACGGGAGCTCGGGCTGACTCGCGTGATCAAGCTTGCCTCCAACGAGAATCCGCTAGGACCTTCTCCGAAAGCCGTGACGGCTCTCAACGGCGTGCAGGATACGCTGCATCGCTATCCAGACGGGGGGGCGTACCAACTGCGCCGGGCGCTTGCCGATCGATGGAAAGTGACTCAAGAGCATGTCATCCTCGGGAACGGGTCAGATGAGATCATCGGTCTGCTTGCCAGAACGTTTTTGGCGCCTGGCGATGAAGCCGTGATGGCGGACCACACATTCGTGATCTACAAGATGGAGGTCACAGCCGTCCACGGGAGGCCGGTGATCGTCCCTCTGGTCAACTGGACGCACGACCTTGAGTCGATGGTCCAAGCTATTACGCCGCGAACGCGACTGCTGTTTCTCTGTAATCCCAACAATCCTACCGGCACGATGGTGCCGTCGGATGCAGTCGAGCGATTGATGGCACGAGTGCCGGACGATGTGATTGTGGTATTCGACGAAGCGTACTATGAGTATGTCCGGCATCCGCAATTCCCAGATGCGCTGCCCTATGTGAAGCAGGGGCGAAACGCGATTGTCCTGAGAACCTTCTCGAAGATTTATGGACTGGCCGGACTGCGAATCGGGTATGGGATCAGCACGCCGGAAATCATCGATTACTTGAATCGGGTTCGGCCGCCATTCAATGCCAATAGTCTCGCTCAGAAAGCCGCGCTGGCTGCCTTGAGTGATGACGAACATGTGGCGAAGAGTCGGGCGATCAATGCCGCCGGGATCGAACAGGTAGGGCAGGGGCTGCGGGCACTCGGACTCCTACCGATTCCGACGGAAACCAATTTTCTCTACTTTGACGCCAAGCAGGATGGACGCGGGGTGTTTGACGCGCTTCTGCGAGAAGGCATTATCGTGCGGCATATCGAAGGCACCATGCTGCGTGTCACCATCGGCCAACCCGACGAAAATACCGCCTTCCTTCAGGCGCTCGGTAAGGTCTTAGGTGGCGGTAGATAGGAGTCGTAAGAGGGAACTATGATCATCGTATTGAAACCAGAGGCATCGGAGAGCGAGGTCGACCATATTATCGATCGACTGCGTGATCTTGGCCTCAAATCACAAATTTCAACGGGCCAGGAGCGCACCATCATCGGGGTCATCGGTGACGATCGTATTCTGCACAATCAGCCGTTGACGGCCCTTCCAGGCGTCGAAAGCGTCCTGCCAATTTTGGCCCCTTGGAAGCTTGTCAGTCGCGAGTTTAAGAAAGAGCCGACGATCATTGATGTCGGGGGTGTCAAGATCGGCGCCAAGAAACTCGCGATTATGGCCGGTCCTTGTGCAGTGGAGCGACTCGAACTGACGGTCGGGATTGCCCATGAAGTCAAAGCGTCAGGTGCCACTATTTTGCGTGGCGGGGCCTATAAACCGCGGACGTCGCCCTATTCGTTTCAAGGGCTGGGGCGGGAAGGCCTGGACTACCTCGTCGAGGCGAGAAAGCAAACGGGTCTACCGGTGGTCAGTGAAATCCTGGATACGCGCGATATCGAACTGTTTTTAGAAAAGGCGGATATCATCCAGATCGGCGCTCGGAACATGCAGAATTTTGAACTGCTGAAGGAAGTCGGCGCCTATGACAAGCCTGTACTCCTGAAGCGGGGGTTATCGGCCACGATCAAAGAATTTCTCCTGTCGGCTGAATACATCATGTCACGCGGAAATCAGAACGTGATGTTGTGCGAGCGCGGTATTCGCACGTTCGAAACGCAGTACCGTAATACCTTGGATCTGGCGGCCATTCCCACATTGAAAGAGCTGTCTCATCTCCCAGTCATCGTGGATCCCAGCCATGCCACGGGGAAATGGGATCTCGTGGCGCCGATGTCCAAAGCGGCGGTTGCAGCCGGGGCGGATGGGCTGCTCATCGAGGTCCATTCAAACCCGGAATGCGCCCTTTGTGACGGGGAAGAATCAATCAAACCGTCAAAATTTAAGACGTTGATGGGGGATCTGAAGAATATCGCGAAGGCCGTGGGAAGAGAGTTGTAACGTTTCGATGCCGGTTCACTTTAAACAGGTCGCCATTATTGGGGTCGGGCTGATTGGTGGATCGCTCGGCATGATCATCCGCCGCAGGGCCTTAGCCGATCACGTGGTCGGCATTGGCCGTCGAGTGGAAAATCTCAAGACTGCTGTCGCCTTGGGAGCGATCGATCGATATGTGGCTGACCCTGAAGAGGGTGTGCGGGGGGCGGATTTGGTCGTGCTAGCCACGCCTGTTGATACCTATGAGCGTCATCTAAAGGAATGGGCACATTGCCTTGCCCCTGGATCGATCGTCAGTGATGTGGGGAGTGTGAAAGGGACGTTAGTTGAACGATCCGAGGCCGCCATGCCTGCCGGAGTACATTTTGTCGGGGCGCATCCCATCGCAGGAAAAGAAAAGACAGGAGTCGCTGCTGGCTCCGATCAGCTGTTCAAAGGGGCGCGCTGTATTTTGACTCCTACGCAACGGACAAATGCTATTGCTTTGGAACGGGTCCGACAGTTGTGGGAAGAAACCGGCTCGATCATGTTGACGATGGACCCCCACCTCCACGATCAAATCCTGGGTGCCGTCAGTCACTTACCCCATGTGGCAGCTTTTGCGCTCATGAATGCCTTGGCTGAGCTTCGTGATCAAGAGTTGTCGTCGCTGGATCTTGCCGCCCACTCTGGAGGGGGGCTGCGGGATACCACGAGGATAGCCGCGAGTTCTCCAGAAATGTGGCGAGATATTTTTCTGTGGAACCGGGGGAACGTGGTGGCCTATATCGACCGGTACACAAGAGCCTTGGAAGAATTGAAGCAGCTGATTAAGGCCGGTGATGCGACCGGTATCGAAAAAGCACTCGAACGGGCAAAAGGCGAACGCGAGAAACTTGCGAGTTCGGCTGTGCGTCACTCATGACATCATTAACCATTCATCCTGGCCGTCCACTCAAGGGAACCACAAGCGTTCCCGGCGACAAGTCTCTCACCCATCGGGCGATCATTCTGACGGCATTAGCGGAAGGGACGAGCACGATTGCCGGATACTGCCGAGGTGAAGATTGTCTGAACACGATGAGGGCGTTTCAGACACTCGGGATTCCAATTACAGAGACACCGACCGAATTGACTGTCTGCGGGAAGGGGTTTTGGGGGTTGACTGAGCCGAGTGGACCGATCGATTGCGGAAATTCCGGGACCGGGATTCGGCTGCTGGCGGGTCTTTTGGCTGGTCAAGATTTCTTCTCCGTCCTCACCGGCGATGAATCGATCCGACGCCGTCCCATGGGGCGGGTCGTCAAACCGCTACGCGAGATGGGTGCGGTCATTGCCGGCCGCAAGGGAGGAGAATTAGCTCCCTTAGCCATTACGGGCTCAGGCCTTCATGGAATCGACTATCGCTCTTCCGTGGCGAGTGCACAGATCAAGTCGTCGCTTCTTCTCGCCGGTCTTTTTGCTCAAGGGCGGACTCGCTATAGAGAACCACGGTTGTCACGAGACCATACGGAGCGGATGTTTCAGTTTTTTGGCATTCCCCTTAGACGGGAAGAGGGAGCGCTGGTTTTAGATGGAAGGCCGTCCGTTGGATGGCGAGGGGTGGACGTGACGGTTCCCGGTGATTTCTCAGCCGCGGCCTTCTTTTTGGTTGGCGCGACGATTGTGCCGGGATCCGATGTCACCATTCGGAATGTCGGGATGAACGAAACCAGGACAGGCCTCATTGAGGTCATGCGAAAGATGGGGGCGGATATTCAGGTATTGGGTTTACGCGAAGCGGCCGGAGAGCCAGTCGGGGATCTGCGTGTGCAGTCTGCCGCTTTGAAGGGAGTGACGATCAGTCCTGACCTCATTCCTAAAACGATCGATGAATTTCCGATCTTGTGCGTGGCGGCTGCAGTTGCGGAAGGAGACACCGTCATTTCCGGTGCGGAAGAATTGCGAGTCAAAGAGAGTGATCGGATTGCGACAATGAGTCGAGAGTTGACGGCCATGGGAGCTCTGATCGAAGAGCGACCTGATGGCATGGTGATTCGCGGGGTAGGTCGCAGGGGGGAAAACGGGCGATTGCAAGCTTCCAGCAATGCTCAGAGCCATGGAGACCACCGGGTGGCGATGTCGTTAGCCATTGGTGGGTTGACGGCGGAGCAAGAGATGACGATTGCGGATGCCGATTGCGTTGAGACGTCATTCCCGAATTTTGAAACCATACTGGCGGAGCTGTTGACTCAGTCATCGTGACGGTCTGATGGGACGAGGGATGAGTGATTATTGCGATTGATGGGCCGGCCGGGGTGGGGAAGAGCACCGTGGCCAAATTACTGGCGAGTCGGCTCGGGTATCTCTATCTCGACACCGGGGCACTCTA
>WBZP01000892.1_pt3 | contig 23095 bp, 11 predicted proteins | sample 5204301 | NCBI WGS metagenome assembly WBZP01 (sample SAMN12412401, study PRJNA552823) | activated sludge metagenome | isolation source: activated sludge from nitrification reactor of wastewater treatment plant... | place: USA: Pennsylvania | collected 2017 | reverse complement strand
GGCGTTAACCGGCGGGCGGCCTTCCGGCGGACGGAGGCTCAGGAGCTCGGGGACGGGGCTACGGCCCGGGCACCCACCTCACCCCGGTCTCGGGGCGGTCGTGGAGATGCGCCGCGAGGTAGCGCTGCACCGCCGCCAGCAGGAGCCGCTGGCCCTCGGGCTGGCGCGTGGCGACGAGCCGGGCCCGGCCGACGTGCCGGCGGAAGTGACGCAGGAAGCACTCGGCTCCCTCGCGGTTCGCGCCGAGCGCCCGGGGGGCCACCCAGGCGCGGCCGCGACGCTCGACGAGGTAGCGCGGGGCGAAGAGCGGGCAGAAGAGCTGCTGAAGGGCCTCGTGCAGGGCCATTTCGTCGCGGACCGGCAAGCCCTCGACGCGGACACGGAGGCGGTCGCCCGAGGCGTCGACCCGCACGGCGAGATCCGTCTCCGGCCGTTGGATCGCCTGCGTCTCGGCGAGCGCGGCCGCGACCGCGCGGGTGGCGTGCGTGACCTCGCGGGTCTCGAGCCAGCGCGCGACCCGCTCGGCGAGGCTCCGGGCCGGCCGCCAGCGCAGGAGGGTCCGCAGAGCCGGAGGCGGCCGCGGGGGCAGGCGCGTCTCCCGGATCGGCCGCCCCGCGACCGCTCCTTCGGGCACGAGAGCGCGACGCCAGGCTTCCGCCATGCCCTCGCGGTCCTCGGCTCGCCGGAACATCTCGGCGTTCAGGCTGTCCGCCGCGCCGGCGTCGAGCCGGGCCGGGAGCCCGAGGCGCGCGAGGCCGCTCTCGACGACCGGGGACCCGAACGCGGGCCCGACGAAGGCGGCGAACCGGCGGCGGAGGAGCGCCAGCTCTTCTCCTTCGACGCCACTCCCGTCGATGCAGACGGGGTGCCAGATGTTCGCCGCCTTCCGCGCGCGGCAGGGGTCGCGGCGCAGGGCTCGACCGCGCGACTGGTTGGTCGTGACGTACGAGCCGACGGTGGTGGCGAGGACGACGGCGTTCACGGCCGGCGCGTCCCAGCCCTCGCCGAGCAGCGCGACCGTGCCGACGACGACGTTGACGCGGCCCTCCTCGAGCGCCGCGGTGACGACGCGGACGAGGGCCGTCGCCCCGGCGTCGGCCACGTCGAATCGCACGTGATCGGGATCGTGCGGGAGGGCGCGACCACGCGGGGGTTCGATCGCCTCGCCCGCGAGCGCGCGCTCGACGTCCGCTTCCAGCGCCCGCGGGACGATTCCCACCCGGCCGCTCACGGCGCAGAGCGCCACCCGCGCCAGCCGCAGGCGGCGGAGCCGCTCGAAGATCGGCACGACCCCGACCTTCTCCGTCGCCCCGCCCGCGGCCCCTTCCGCCACGGACGCGTCGCGGATGCGCTCGGTCAGCACCAGGAGGCGCAGGTCGTCGCCGAGCCCGCGGCTCTCGGCCTCGACGATGTCGGCGACGGCCCGCAGCTTGGCCGGGCTGTGCCGGAGCTGCCGATCGAGCCGGGGCGAGCCGGTGAGCCGGACGCGGCGGCGCTCGATCGCGCCGATCGACGCGAGGCGCGCGCGCAGGGTCTCGGCGAGCGGACCGAGTGCCGGGGCGCCGTCGGAGAGCAGCCCGTCGAGGAGGATCTCCGCCCACGCGGCGTCGAAGGCGGGCAGCGCGGGCGGCTGGACGCCGAGCGCCTCGAGGAAGGGCGCGGGCACGACCCCCTCGGCGTGCTTCAGGAAGACGGCCCGCGCGAGGGCCTGCTCCGGGCCCTCCAGCAGCGCCTCGACGTGCTCCAACGGCCGTGCGACGGCGGGGAGGGCGAGGACCGCCCGCACGAGCTCGCGGTCGAGGGCGAGGTCCGAGAGAAGGGCGCGGACGGCCTCGTGGAAGGCCAGGGCCTTCGCCTCCTCGCGCCGCGTCGGCCGCTGCAGGTAGACGTAGTCCTGGTGGGGGCAGAGATCCCCGGCCTGCACGAGCTCCGCGGCGCCGATCTCGGCGTCGATGGGCCCGGCGAGGCGGAGGTATCGGTTCCACTCGGCCTGCGGCACGTCGTACGGCGGCGTCGCAGTCAGCGCCACGACGAAGGAACCCTTCATCCCGGCGACGACGGCGTCGAGGGCGCGCCACCATTCCTGCCTGAGGTGGTGCGCTTCGTCGAGGACGAGGACCGAGACGCCCGCGCGAGCGAGCGCCCCGGCGAGCGCCGCGGCGCCGACGGCGCGGACCCGCGCGTGCAGCCCCTGGTAGGTGGCGAGCGTGAGCCACCCGGGAGCCGTGATCTCCTCCGACACCCAGTCGGGTCGCGCTCCGTCGAGAAACTGCGTCGTGAGCCGCTCGAGCCACTGCCCGCGGAGGGTCAGGGTGGGGGCGCACACGAGGGCGGGGCGATCCAGGCGCCGCACGGCCTCGAGGCCCAGGATCGTCTTTCCGGAGCCCGGGGCGGCCACGACGTGGAACCGCCCGTCGGTGGCGTGCTTCTCGAACTGCGAGAGGATGCGCGCCTGGTACTCGCGCCAGGGGTGCCGGAACCGAGACTCGGAGAAGCGCACGTCAGGCCGATTCTGCCCGCATTCGCCGTTGACGGCGCTTCGTTCCTTCTCTATCCTGCTCGTCTGATGATGTGCCTGACCTCTGCCCGACCGGCCGCCACCTCGAGCGCGCGCGTGCGCTTCGACGTGTCGGCTCCGGTCATTCCGGCCCGCGGGGGTCCCGTGATCTAGGCTGAAGCTTCAGCCCGCCGTTCACCACCGACCCCCGAGAGCCAGCCGGCCTCGGGGGTTTTGCTTTTTGGAGGGACCGTGGAAAGCCAGAGATGGCGGAGAGGGGAGTGGTGGAAGGGCTGGGCGAGTCGCACCGCGCAGCTCTACCGGGAGGCCTATGGCGGGCTGCCGCGCGCGGCGTGGCTGCTCGCTCTTCTCGAGCTCGTCAACCGCAGCGGGATGATGGTCCTCTTCTTCTTCACCCTGTACATGACCCGGGAGCTCGGGTTCACCGTCGTCGAGGCCGGGCTCGTCATGAGCGTCTTCGGGGCCGGCTCGATGCTCGGCACCTACCTCGGCGGCCGCCTGTGCGACCGGCTCGGGGCGTACCACGTGCAGAAGCTGAGCCTCGGCGTCTCGGGGCTGCTGCTCCTCGCGCTGCAGGTGCCGCGCAGCGTGTGGCTCCTCGCCGGCCTCACGTTCGCGCTCGCCGCCTTCAGCGAGGCGCTCCACCCGGCGAACGCGGCGGCGACGGCGCAGATCTGCACGCCCGAGCTGCGGCCGAAGGGCTTCGCCGTGCACCGCCTCGCCGGCAACCTCGGCGTGAGCGTCGGCCCCGTGGTCGGCGGCTATCTCGCGCTGCGGGACTACCGGTGGCTCTTCTGGGCGGACGGGCTCACGACACTCGTCGCGTGCGGCCTCGCGTTCGTCTTCCTGCCGAGCGCCGGCCCGCACGGCGACGCGCGCCCGGCGAGAGCGGCCGCGGTGGCGCCGTGGCGCAACGCGGCGTTCCTGCGCCTGCTGCCGCTCGTCCTCGGCGTGGGGCTCGTGTTCTCGCAGTTCTTCTCGACCTACCCGCTCTACCTGCGCCTCCACTACGGCCTGTCGGAGAGCGGCATCGGGCGTCTCATCGCGGTGAACACGCTCCTCATCGTCGCGGCGGAGATGCTCCTCATGCACGGCCTGCGGCGCGCGTCGCCCGCGCGGATCGTCGCGGTCGGCACGCTCCTCATCGGCCTCGGCTTCGGCATGACGCCGCTCGGTCGCACGGCCGGGTTCGCCGTGGCCGGGGTCGTGGTCTGGACCCTCGGGGAGATGATGACGATGCCGATGCTGCACACGCTCGCGACGCTGCGGTCCGACCCCGCGGCGATGGGCGAGTACCTGGGGCTCACGAGCCTGGCGTTCGCGACGGCGACGACGTTCGGCCCGGCGCTCTCGACGCGCCTGTGGGACGCGGCCGGGCCGGATTCGGTGTGGTACGCGTGCGCGGCGGCGGGGGCACTGATCGCGCTCGCGTTCGCGCGGATGCGGGAGGAGGCGCCGGCCGAGGCGGCGGCAGCGGTCGGCGCGGCGGCGTGAGGTGAGCGAGGGCCCGCGGGCGTCGGCCGTCTCCGGCGCCCGCGGGCTCGCGGCTCGGGGCGGGGAGGTCGAGCGAATTCAAGATTCAAGATCTGACCCCAGCCGTGGCCGCGCGCAGGGCGCGGAGGCGGGGGCGGCTCACCGGGCCGACGAGGGCGAGAGCGAGGCCCTCGGGGCGGGCGACCGCGCGGGCCACGCGACGGACGTCGTCGGGGGTCACGCGGGCCATGACCGCGAGGCGCTCGGACGGGAGGAGAGGCTCGCGGAAGAGGCGGGCGGCGCCGTACCACTCGGCCATCGCGCCCGGGTCGTCGAGCTGGCCGAGGACCGAGAGCCGGTGGGTCTCGCGCACGCGGGCGAGCTCGGCCGCGCCGACCGGCCGCCGGGCGAGGCCGCGGAGGACGTCGAGCGTGTCCTCGACCACGCGGACCACGTTGGCCGGCGCGACCTCCGCGGTGAACTGGAGGAGCGACGCGTCGCCGTGGTCGGCGATCTCGGCGTCGACGGTGTAGGCGAGGCCGTCGCGCACGCAGAGGCGCTGGTACACGCGGCCGGCCATGCCGCCGTCGAGGACGTAGAGGAGCGCCTCGAAGGCGGCCCACGCGCGCGGGTCCTCGCGGGTCGGGCCGCGCAGGGTGAGCGCGATCGAAACCGAGGGCCCCGCGCAGGCCGAGTGGACGACGCGCGGGCCGCCTCCGGCCGGCGGGGCCGGGCGCGGCGCGGCCGGCGCGCCCGCGGGCATCGGGCCGAGGTGCCGCCCCGCGAGGCGGGCCACCGCGGCGGGGTCGACCGCGCCCGCCGCGCAGAGGACGGCGTTGCGCGCGACGTAGAAGCGGGCGTGGTGCCGCTTCACGTCGCGGCGCGAGAAGCGGCGGACGTTCGCCCACGGCCCGACGATGCGCTGCCCGAGCGGGTGGCCCGGGAACTGCGCGCCGCAGGCGAGGTCCCCGGCGTTCGTCTCCCGCCCGTCCTCGTCGTAGTCCTCGCTCATCTCCTCGAGCATGAGCGCGCGCTCCGCCTCGATGTCGGCGAAGCGCGGCCGCAGGACGACGTCGCCGAGGAGCGCGAGGGCGTCGGCCAGCCGCTCGGGCGGCAGGCTCATGTGAAGGACGCTCAGGTCGCGGTCGGTGGCGCCGTCGAGCGTCGCGCCGAGCGCCTCGACGGCCTCGCTCACCGCGCGCGAGGTGCGGTGGCGCGCGGTGCCGCGGAAGAGCATGTGCTCGGCCATGTGCGACAGGCCGTTCTCCTCCGGCGACTCGTGGCGCGGCCCGGCGTGGAGGTACAGCGCGAGGGTGACGGTGTGCAGGTGCGGCAGGGCGACGGTGACGACCCGCAGGCCGTTGCCGAGGACGGACGCCTCGGCCCGCGGGTCGAGGCTCATCGCGATCCGGCCCGCACCAGAAGCGTCACCGGCCCGAGGATCCCGGCCGGCCGCAGCGGCGCGTCCTTCCGGTACGTCGGGATCGTGACGAAGGCGACCTTCGTCGCGCCCGGCTGCGCGTCGCCGACGAGGCGGTTGACCCACAGGTTCGCGACCCGGACCTCGAGCGAGTTCGTGCCGCGGCGGGCGGCCGGGCCCGCGTCGACCGTCCACGGCGCCTTCCAGAGGGTTCCGACGAGAGTGCCGTTGACTCGGACCTCGGCCACGTCCCCGACCCGCCCGAGGTCGAGGCGGAGGGGAGCTCCCGCGGTCCAGCCCGCGGGCGCGGGGAAGCTCGACGTCCACGTCGACACGCCGGAGAAGTAGCGCACGCCCGGGTCCGTGCTCCCGGTCAGCGACTGCGGCGTAGCGAGGGCGATCGACGGCGGTGCGCCGCGGCCGGCCTGGAAGGCGACCTGCCACGGCGCGTCGAGAGTCGCCACCGTCTTCCACGCCGGCTTCGCCACGGTGGCGGACGTCGCCGCGGCCGGCCGTCGGAAGACGACGAAGAAGGAGTCCTCCGGCGCGATCTCGAGCGGGACGACGGTCTCGCCCTTCTCGATGCGGTAGGAGGCGGCCTCGCGCCGGCCGGTGTCGGCCCGCCAGATCTCGGGCGCCTTCCCCGTCACGCGGAAGTGCGCTTCGACCGTCTCGACGCGGGGTTTGCGGTTGTCGACGAAGTAGACGTCGCCGTCCGGCAGCTTCCGGTGGACGAAGAGGATCTCGGCGTCCGCGGCCGCGCTGGTGCGGAAGTCCGGGGCGACGCCGATCGAGGCGAGCGCCGCCTCGACGTCGGTCGAGCGGACGACCCGTCCCTTGCCCACCTTCGTCGACGTCCAGAGCTGGAGTGCGAGCGAGGCGTGCTCGGCCGGGTCGTCGGCGAGCGACGGCGAGGCCTCGGGCGGCGGGCCGACGATCGTCGCGCCGGCCTCGGCCAGCGCCGCCACCTTCCGCAGCGTGGCGAGCGACATCTTCCGGCTGCTGCCGCCGAGGTAGAGCACCCGGTACCGGGCGCCGCCCGCCGTCACGAGATCGCCGTTCGCGACCGAGAGGAGGTCCAGCGACCCCGCGTCGACGAAGTCGTAGGCGTAGAGGCGCGGCGCGTCGGCGACCGCATTCCGGTTGTAGAGCGCGGTGAGCGGTCCCTCCTCGCCGTGGAAGTAGAGGACGTCGGCGACGTTGCGGCCCTGCTGGAGCATCAGCGCGTTCCGCGAGAGGTAGTCGATCCACGGCCGCGCCATCTCGGCCCACGTCTCGTGCCGGTTGAAGAACTGGCCGAAGATCATCAGGGACAGGCCCGGCTGCTTGTCGTCCACCGGCTGGTGCACGGAGGTGTGGATCACGGGCCGGTTGATGCCGTACGCGAACTCGAGGTCGATGACGCGGCGCAGGTCCGACGGCGCGTGAGCCCAGGGGGACATCGCGGAGGTCATCGACTCGGCGGCGACGTACGGCCGGCCGCGCAGGTGCGCGACCGAGGCCGCGCCCTTCATGTCGGGGTACGCGCCGACGCCGGGCCCCGCCTCCGGGGGCCACGTCCACAGCGCCGCCATCGGGACGTCGGCGTTCGCCCGCATCGCCATGTCGTCGCCGAACGAGGGCCGGCCGCTCTCGAGCGCCTCGCCGTACACGAGGAGGCCGCGCTCGTGCGCGACCCGCGCGACCGTGCCGTAGTGCTCGGTCGCCACGAGATCGGCGAGCGTGCGGCGGAAGTCGAAGAGGAAGCGGTCGCTCCGCTCGCGCGAGCCCACGATCACTCCGGTGAGAGCGGGCAGCCACGGCGTCGGGTCGTAGCCCCGGCGCGCCTCGAACTGCGCGACGAGACGCGGCGTCCAGTTCGACGGGCCCACCTCGATCGAGTCGGTGAGGAGGGCGCGCACGCCCCTCCTGCCGAAGAGCTCGGGGCCGGCGGCGTCGCGGTACATGTCGAGGTACGTCGCGAGGTAGCGCCGCACGGCCGCGCCGTCGTACTTGTCCACCTCGAGGCCGGTCGCCTCCGCCGTGGCCGGGTGGTTCGTCTTGCCGGTCAGCGAAGCGCCGAGCCGCAGCACGCGCCAGCGGCCCGCGGGAGGCGTCCAGTCGAGGCGCCCGTCCGGCTGGAGCCTCGCGGTCAGATCGATCACCGCGGCGGGATCGACGCCCGCGAGGTCCGCACCCGCGTCCGTGTCGAGCGCGTAGTAGTCGAGGGCGACGCGGAAGCCGGCCTTCGCCTCGTACTGGTCGACCCGCGGCTCGGCGGAGAGGACGAGGTCGCCGACCGTGACCGTGGCGGGGGCCGCGGTGATCGCGGCGAAGAAGCCCGGGTCGACGCCGGGCACGCCGCCCATCGGGGTCGCCGAGCGCTCGGGGTTCCTCGGGAAGACGACGCGGAAGCGGTCGGCCCGGACCGGCGCGAAGCTCGCGGTCGTCGGCACGTCGGCCGCGGGCAGGTCGGCCACCGCGCGCCACGTGCGGCCGTCCTCGCTCGCCTCGAGCCGCGGCGCCACGGTCGGGCCGAACCACGACCCCGAGCCGCCGGGGATGAAGAGCGTCGCCGAGCGGATCGTCCGCGGCGAGGGGAAGTGCGCGGTGATCGCGGCGCCGGTGGCGTCGAGCTTCACCGCCGTCTTCGGGTCGCCGTCCGCGAGGGCGGCCGCGTCGAGCCGCAGGCCGTGGTCGTCCGTGTAGCGCGGCGTCCCGACCGCCTCCGTCTCCGGCGCGGGGAACGCCAGCACCGCGGCGTCCTCGTAGTGCGTCGGGGGAGGCGGCGCCGCCTGCTCCGTCGCGTTGGCCGCGTCGGGGACCGCCTCCACGCCCGGGAACGGCCCCGTCGCGCGCGGCGGGTCGGCGAGGCGGCCGCTGAACGGCGCGCCGCCCGCCACCTCGGTCACGCTCCAGACGAGCTTCTTCATCCCGTCCTTCGGCGGGACCCACGGGCCGCCGGTCTCGCTCCAGCCCGGCGAGGCCGCGATCGCGAGCTCGAGGCCGTTGCGCTCGGCCTCGGTGGCGGCGAAGCGGAAGGCCTTCTTCCACTCGGGCGTCATGTAGACGAGCCGCTTCTCTACGATCGCGGGCGTCGTGAGGGCGGCGTCGAAGTTCTGCAGGCCGCCGACGCCCACGCGCTTCATCCACGCGACGTCCTTCGCGATCCCGTCCTCGGTGACGTTGCCGTTCATCCAGTGCCACCAGACGCGCGGCCGCGCGCTCGCCGGAGGGCTCGCGAACTGCTGCTCCAGCGTGGCGGCGACGGGCGCGCCCTGGGCCGCGAGGCGCGGGCCCGCGGCGAGCGCCGCGACGAGAAGGGCCGCGGCGAGGGCGGCGCGGAGGGCCGGTCGAAGCGTGAAGTGGCTCACGGGGTCGCCTCCTGCCCGGGGGACGGGCGATTGGGACGGCGGGCGCATCGTACCCCTCGCCGGCCCTCCCGGCTCGCCGCCGGCTCCGGTGACGAGGATCACACGGCCCAGCGTGCGGAGCCTCACAGAGCCCGCGCGATGCCAGCGGCTAGCCTGACCAGGCAGGCCGATCGGGCTCCCTGCCCTCGCCCCGGCGAGCGTGGAGGCGCGAAGCGGCGATTCCCGGTTCCGTCACGAGATCGCTCGAGGCACCCTCCATGCCCCGCTCCTCGCCTCTTCTCCGTACGCTCGGCGGCGCGTTCGCCGTGTTCGCCTTCGCCTCCGCCGCCCCGGCCGCCACGCTGTACGTGGACGGCCAGATCTCCTCCGCGAGCTGCACCAACTACTCTCCCGCGAGCCGCGCCTGCGGGGCCGGATCCGACCGCGCCTACCGCACGATCGCCGGCGCGGCCGCCGTCGCCGCCGCGGGCGACACCGTCTACCTGCGGACCGGCACCTTCTCGGAGCAGCTCGTCCCGGCCCGCTCCGGCTCGGCCGGCCTGCCGATCACGTTCGCGGCCTACCCGGGCGAGAGCCCGCGGATCTCCGGCGTCTCGAACCCCGCGCTCTGGCTCATCCAGCGCTCCTACATCGTGGTCGACGGGCTCACCGTCTCGAACGTCGGCGGGTGGGGACGCCTCGAGGACGCGAGCTACAACGTCATTCGCAACAGCACGTTCAGCGCGGCGACGATCCAGGGCACGACCGGCGGGTTCAAGCTCGTGCGCAGCACGTACAACAGGATCCTCGACAACACCTTCGAGGACGGCAACGACAACGTCACGATCCAGGAGTCCGACCGCAACGTCTTCCAGGGCAACACGGTCTCGACGGGCCGCCACTCGCTGCTCAGCCTGCGCTGCGGCAACCACAACGTGGTGCGGGGCAACACCTTCTCGAACCCCGACCAGAAGGACCTCGAGATCTACGACTGCGAGGGCACGAGCGACGCGCCGGTCAAGCTCGACGCCACCAAGCGGAACCTGGTGGAGGGCAACGTCATCGCCGACACCGCTCCCTCGGGCGCCGCCCACGACTACAACGGGATCCAGTTCGGCGGGCAGCAGGGGATCGTGCGGCGCAACGTGTTCCGCGACGACATGGGCGGCGGGATCAACTTCCAGTACTACAGCGACGAGTCGCTGTACAACAACCGGAACCGCGTCTACCACAACACCTTCTACGGCAACCGTTGCTTCGGCATCGCCGGCGCCTCGGGCGACAGCCGCTTCTACGACAACCGCGCGCGCAACAACGTCCTCTACAAGAACACGAACTGCTCGGGCTCCGGGGGCCAGGTCTCGATCGCGAACACGTCGCAGGTCATCCTGTCGGACAACGCCCTCGCGACGACGAGCCCCGGCTTCGTGGACGAGGCGGGGCGCGACTTCCACCTCGCGTCGGGCAGCCCGATGATCGACGCCGGCGCCTTCCTCACCACCGCGACCGTGGCCGGCAGCGGGACGCGGATCACCGTGGCCGACGCCAGCTACTTCTTCGACGGCTACGGGATCCCGGACGAGCAGGGCGACGAGATCCAGCTCCAGGGCCAGGCCACCGCCGCGCGGGTGGTGGCGGTCGACCTCGCGACGAACACGCTCACTCTCGACCGCTCGCTCACCTGGACGGCCGGGGTCGGCGTCAGCCTCCGCTTCGGCGGCGCGAAGCCGGACCTCGGGGCCTTCGAGAGCGGGGGGGCGGCGCAGCCGGAGCTGTCGGTGGGCGACGTGACCCTCGCCGAGGGGAACGCCGGCACGACCACCGCGACCTTCACGGTCGCGCTCTCGGCGGCCAGCACCCAGACCGTGACCGTCAGCTACGCGACCGCGGACGGCACGGCCACCGCGGGGTCGGACTACGCGGCCGTCTCGGGCAGCCTGAGCTTCGCGCCGGGCACGACGACGAAGACCGTCGCCGTGAGCGTCAACGGCGAAACCGCGGCCGAGGGCGACGAGACCTTCTTCCTGAACCTCGCGAGCCCCACCGGCGCCGCCCTCGGGGACAGCCAGGGCCGCGCCACCATCCAGAACGACGACTCCATCGCGAGCGCGCTCTCGATCGGCGACGCCTCGACGAGCGAGGGCAACAGCGCGACGAAGACGCTCGGCTTCATCGTGACCCTCTCGCCCGCGAGCGCCTCCTCGGTGAGCGTGGGCTTCGCCACCGCGAACGGCACCGCCAGCGCGGGGAGCGACTTCGCGGCGCAGACGGGGAGCCTGACCTTCGCCGCCGGCGAGACGACCAAGACGATCGCGGTCGTCGTCAACGGAGACACCACGGTCGAGCCGAACGAGACCTTCCTCGTGAGCCTGTCGGGCGCTTCCGGCGCCACCCTCGCCGACGGCCAGGCGACCGGGACCATCGTGAACGACGACCAGTCCGTCGCCCCGACTCTCTCGATCGGTGATGCGTCGACGACCGAGGGCAACAGCGGGACGAAGACGCTCTCCTTCCCGGTCACCCTCTCCGCCGCCAGCACCTCCGCGGTGACCGTGAGCTTCGCCACCGCGAACGGCAGCGCCACGGCGGGGAGCGACTACGTCGCGCAGAGCGGGAGCCTGACGTTCGCGGCGGGCGAGACGACGAAGGCGGTCGCGGTCGTCGTCAACGGAGACACCACGGTCGAGCCGAACGAGACCTTCCTCGTGAGCCTGTCGGGCGTTTCCGGCGCCACCCTCGCCGACGGCCAGGCGACCGGGACCATCGTCAACGACGATCAGTCCGTTACCCTGACTCTCTCGATCGGCGACGCCACGGTGACCGAGGGCAACAGCGGGACGACGCTCGCCCGCTTCACGGTGTCGCTGTCCGGCCCCGGCTCCTCCCCGGTGACCGTGGCCTGGGCCACCGCCGACGGAACGGCGACGGCCGGCAGCGACTACGCCGCGGGGAGCGGGACGCTGACCCTCCCGGCCGGCCAGACCTCGGCCTCGATCACCGTTTCGGTCCTCGGCGACACCACGGCCGAGGCGAACGAGAGCTTCCTCGTCCGGCTCTCGAGCGCCACCGGGGCGACCGTGGCCGACGCGGTCGGGCTCGGCACGATCACGAACGACGACAGGACCCGGCGGAGGTGGCACCGCCGCTGACGCCGGGCGCCCGGGCGGCTCTGCCTCTCCTCCGCAAGGAAGGAGGGGAGGGTCGCCCGGAGTATCCTCGACGGCCGTGAGGGGAACGATGGTTCGGGGTCCGGCGGGGGCCGGAAACGAGCCATGTTCCACAGGTGCCTCGCCATCGTCCTCGGGCTCGCCGGCCTGGCCGGCTGCGGGGGGGCGACGGCCACGACGCCGAGCCCGGGCGACGACCATCGGGCCGAGCTCCAGGCGGCGCTGCAGTCGCTGGCCGACCAGTCGACGGAGCCCCTCCTCCGCCTCCACTTCCGCTCGGTCCTCCAGGTGATCGCGGCCGGCGACCGCGGCTCGACGCTCGACGACGAGAGCCTCGGGCAGCTCTGGACCTCGTTCGGGGACGCTTCGGTTCCCCACAGCCCGCGCCTCGCCGCGAGCTACCTCGACCGGTCGCGGCCGCTCACCGTCGCGTGGACCTCGCCGACGGACGGCCTCGTCTCGTTCGCGTGGCTCACTCTTCCGGCGGGCTGGGACCCGGCGAAGGAGTACCCGGTCTACGTGCAGCTCCACGGCCTGTGGGACGTGGCGGCCGATCGCCTCCACTACCTCGCCTATCCCTACTCGAACCCCGGCTCGAGCTTCGCCTTCGAGGACGGCTATCTCGTCTCACCGTGGGGCCGCGGCAACCTCTGGTACCGCGGCGTCGCGGAGACGGACGTCTGGCAAGCGCTCGCGACGGTGAAGGGCCTCGTGCGGGTCGACGCGAGCCGCCAGTACCTGTGCGGCCACTCGATGGGCGGCTACGGGGCGTGGCACATCGCGCTGCGCTCGGCCGGCACGTGGGCCGCGCTCGGGGTCCACGCCGGAGCCCTGAGCTACGACCCGAGCGAGGTGACGTCGGCCAGTGTCGGCTCCCTGCGGGACCTGCCGACGTACTTCGTCGTCGGAACGGGGGACAGCCTCCTCTCCGTGAACCGCTCGGCGTACCTCCTGCTGAGCGAAGCCGGGAACCCCGAGCTCTCGTTCGTGACGTTCCCGGGCGGGCACGACTACCGGTCGGCCGACGTCGAGCAGATGTACCTGTGGCTGCGTCGCTACCGGCGATAGCGCGCCTCTCTCAGGGCCGCGCCCCGGCCGTGCGCTCGATGTGGAAGACCTCGCGGAGCTCGCGCGAGACGGGGCTGTCGTCCGGGTTCGACGGCATCAGCTCGCGCATGTGGCGCCACCAGCGGCGGCAGACGGCGGTCGACGCTACGGCGGCCCAGCGCTCCTCGCTCTCGATCTCCGCGTAGCCGAAGAGGTCGCTCGTCTCGGGGTCGAGGTAGATCGAGTAGGTCCCGACGCCGTGATCGAGGAGCACGTCCTCGAGCTCCTTCCAGATCGGCCGGTGCCGGCGCTCGTACTCCTCGTGCCGGTCCGGGTTCACACTCATGCGGAACGCCTTTCGGATCATGGCGCCTCCTCGGCGGGCTCGGGGCGTATGATGCCCGAGTCGTTGGCTCGTTCCTGATCGAGGTGAAGGCGATGGGCCGTGGCGCCGCGCCGTCCTCGCTCGGCCCCGTCGGGCTCGCGACCCTTCTCGCCGTCGGGGCCGTCGCGTCGTGGTCGCCCCGTGCGGCCGCGCCGACGCTCGTCGGCTGGGCCCTCCTGCCGGCCGACACGTTCACCGACGGCCCGACGTCGGGGCAGTTCGTGAAGGCGAACCCGTACGGCACGCTCGTCCCCCCGTACCCGCGCCGCCAGCCCGTGGAGGGCTTCTCGGCCGGGCTGCGAGGCGTCGGCCGGAGCTTCGTCTTCGCGACGGACAACGGCTTCGGCGCGAAGGGCAACTCGGCCGACTTCGCGCTGCGCCTCTACAGCGTGCGGCCCGACTTTCGCACGGCGCGCGGAGGCACGGGCGCGGTCGCGCCCGGCGACCTCCGCCTCGGCGAGCTTCTCCACAACTACGGGCCCGCCTCGCGCATCACGCTGCGCGACCCCGAGCACCGGCTGGGGCTTCCGATCCAGGCCGACCTCGGCCACTACTACGGCGATCCCGCGGCGCCCGTCGTCGACCCCGCGATCCGGCGGGGCCGCCTGCTGACCGGCGCGGACGTCGATCCCGAGTCGGTCGTCATGGACCGTCACTGCCACCTCTGGTTCGGCGACGAGTTCGGCCCGTACCTCGTCGAGACCGACCTCTCGGGCGCCGTGCTCCGCCGGGCGATCCCCTTCCCGGGCGTCGCGAGCCCGGAGAGCGACGGCGTCCGCGTGGGCGCGGAGACGCCGGACCTGCCGCGCTCGGGCGGGATCGAGGGCCTCGCCGTCGACCCGGGCGGGGAGCGGCTCTACGCGCTGCTCGAGAAGCGCGTGGAGGGCGACGGGCGGCGCCTGCGCCGCCTCGCCGAGTTCGACGTCGACGCGGCCGCCTTCACCGGCGCCACGTGGCTCTATCCGATGGAGCGCAGCGGCACCGGCGCGTCCGAGCTGGCCGCGCTCGACTCCCTCCACTTCCTCGTGATCGAGGAGAACGACGAGACCGCGACGGAGGGCGTCCCGTTCAAGAAGATCTTCCTGGCGAGCCTCGAGGGCGTGCGCCCGGGCGGCGAGGTCGACAAGACGGAGGTCGTCGACCTCATGGACGTCGCCGATCCCCACGACCTCGACGGCGACGGGAGGACGGCGTTCACGTTTCCGTACGCCACCACGGAGGTCCTGCTCGCCCTCGACGCCCGCACGCTGCTCGTGGCGAACGACAACAACTTTCCCGAGGGCGGAGGGCGGGCCACCCGCGCGGACGACACCGAGATCGTGAAGATCCGCCTCGCCCGGCGGCTGCCGGGCGTCTTCCGTCGGCGGCCGACCCTCGCGGCCTGCTTCGCCGCCGAGCGCTAGGCGCGCGGCCGGCCGGCCCGGCCGGCGCCGGGACACGGACCGGCCGATCGTGCTTTACTTACGACCTTCCGAGAAGCCCATGCAGGTGTCTCCCGCCCGACGGCGGCGATTCCTGCCGCTCGTGGCGACGGCCCTGGCCGTCGCCGCGGCGGCTGCAGCGTGGCTGTCCGCCCGCTCCTGGCGCCCGGCCATCCCGAGCCGGACCCTCGTCATCGGCTTCGAGCACAACCCGCCGTACCAGATCGCGAACGCCTCCGGGCCCCCGTCCGGCCTCGTGATCGAGACGGTGGCCGAGGCGGCGCGTCGCCGGGGTGTCGCTCTGCGCTGGCAGGAGACGACCGGCGGCCCGGAGAAGGCGCTCACGTCCGGGGCCTTCGATCTCTGGCCGCTCGTGACCGACCTGCCGGAGAGACGGAGCATCCTCCACATCAGCGCGCCGTGGCTGCAGAGCCAGCACGTCTTCGTGCGGCTCGGGTCCGCCGCGACCCCCGACCGGTCCTTCGCGGGCCGGGTCTCGATCACGGCGGTGGCGATCCACGCGCGGCTTCTCGCCGAGCACTTCCCGGCCGCGCGGTACGAGGTCGCGGCCGACGGAGCTCAGGCCCTCGCGCGGCTCTGCCGGGGCGCGGTCGAAGGCGCGTTCCTCGAGTCGCGCCTCGCCCTCGCGGCCCTGCGCGAGCGCCCGCCGGAGTGCGCCGGGGCCGACCTGCGGGCCCAGGTGCTGCCCGGCGTCCACGCCCTCGGCGTCGGCTCGACCCCGGCCCTCGCGGCGGCGGCCGACCGGATCCGCGACGGCATCTCGGACCTCGCGCGCGACGGGACCCTCGCGGTGCTGATGGCGCGCTACTCGTTCTTCGGCCTCGGCGACACTCAGGCCACCTACGATCTCCTCGAGGCGCGCGAGCGCAACCGCCGCCTGCTCCGCGCCGTGGCCGGCCTCGCGGCCGCCGTCGTCGCGCTCGGCTGGCTCGCGCTGTCGCTGCGCGCCTCGCGCCGCCGCGAGCGCGAGGCGCTCAACCGCTACCGCGTCGCCTCGCGCGCGGCGAGCGACGCGATCTGGGAGCTCGACCTGCGCACTCACCAGGTGAGGTGGAGCGGGGCGTTCGAGCGGATCTACGGCGCGAGCGTCCCGCGCCTCGAGACGAGCCTCGAGTGGTGGCAGGAGCACGTCCACCCCGAGGACGTCGACCGCGTGCGGCGCCGCTTCGCGGCGGCGGTCGAGCGCGGGAACGAGCTCGTCGAGGACGAGCTTCGCCTGCGGCGCGCCGACGGGAGCTACGCTCGCGTCGTCATGCGGGGCTTCCCCGTGGACGACGGCGCTCCCCAGCCGGCCCGCATGATCGGCGCCCTCCTCGACGTGACCCGCCGGCGCGAGCTCGAGGCCGACCTCGTCCAGGCCCAGCGGATGGAGGCGGTGGGGCGCCTCGCCGGCGGCGTGGCGCACGACTTCAACAACATGCTGATGGCGATCACGGCGTCGGCGCAACTCGCCGCGCGGCGCGCGGCCGGCGACCGCTCGGTCGCGGAGTGCGTGCGGGAGATCGAGAGCGCGGCGGCGCGGGCGGGCGAGCTCACGCGCCAGCTCATGGCCCTCGGCCGCCGGCAGGTGCTGCGGCCGGAGGTCCTGTGCCTGAACGACGTGGTCGCGGAGATGGAGAGCCTCGTGCGGCGGGTCGTCGGCGGGGAGATCGAGCTCGTCGTGCGGCCGGCCGCGGGCGTTCCCGCCGTGCGCGCCGACCGCGGCCAGATCGGGCAGGTGCTGATGAACCTCTGCCTCAACGGGCGCGACGCGATGCCCGGCGGCGGGCGGCTCACCGTGGAAACCGGCAGCGTGCGCAAAGGCGAGCCGCGGCCGGCCGAGCTCGGCCGGGACGGCGACTGGGCCGTCCTGCGCGTGTGCGACGAGGGCTCGGGGATGGACGAGGAGACGCGGCGGCGGCTGTTCGAGCCGTTCTTCACGAAGAAGGAGGGCGGCAACGGCCTCGGCCTGTCGAGCAGCTACGGCATCGTGCGCCAGAGCGGCGGCCACATCCTGGTCGACACGACGCCGGGCCGCGGCTCGGCCTTCAGCGTCTACCTGCCCGTGCCCGGAGCGGCCTCCGGCTGATCGCCCGCTTCGGGCGTATGATCCCGGCTCCTCCGGAGGAGCCATGAGACGACTGCTTCTGGTCGCGGCGATCACCCTCGCCGCGCAGCCGGCGGCCGCGCAGCAGGCCGACACCCACGCGATCGTCGGCGCACGGGTCCTCACCGTGTCCGGGCCCGCGTACGAGAAGGCGACGATCGTCCTGCGCGACGGGCTCATCACCGCCGTCGGGCCCGACGTCGCGCCGCCGCCCGGGGCCCGGGTGATCGACGGCGCGGGGCTCGTGGTGACGCCCGGCCTCGTCGACGCCCTGTCGGCGATCGGCCTGCCCGCGGCGCCGCGCGGCGGCGGCAGCGGCGGGGAGGGCGGCGGCGCGGGCCGATCGGCCCTCACCCCGCAGGCGCTCGCCCTCGAGCGCGTCCGCGCGGGCGACGTCGCGAAGGCCCGCGACAGCGGGATCACGACCGCTCTCGTCGTCGCTAAGGAGGGCGTCTTGCCGGGCGAGAGCGTCGTCCTCGACCTCGCCGGCGACAAGCCCGAGGCGATGGTCCTGCGCCAGCCCGCCGCCCTGCACCTGCACCTCGGCGGCGCGTCCGGCCGGCAGTACCCCGGCTCCCTCATGGGGACGATGGCGTACGTGCGGCAGGCGCTCCTCGACGCGGCGCGGGCCCGCGACGCCTGGGCCGCGTGGGAGAAGGCGCCGCGCGGGCGGAAGCGCCCGCGCTACGAGGCCGCTCTGGCTCCCTGGCAGGACGCGCTCGCCGGCCGCCTGCCGCTCGTCGTCACGTGCCCGCGAGAGAACGACGTGCGGCGCGCTCTCGCCCTCGCCGACGAGTTCGGCGTCCGCGTGGTGATCGCCGGCGCCCCCTTCGCGTCCCGCGAGGCGGCGTTGCTGAAGGCGCGGAAGGTGCCCATCCTCGTGAGCGTGAACTTCGACCCGCCACGCGCGGCGGGCGGCTTCTTCGGCGGCTTCGACGAGGAGGCGGAGCGGCGCGCGATCCGCGACGCCGAGGAGAACCCGGCCCGGCTCGCGAAGGCGGGCGTGCCGTTCGCGCTCGGCTCGGCCTGGGCGCCCGACTTCGTCGCGGGCCTCCGCCGGGCCGTCGAGCGCGGCCTCGCGCGCGACACGGCGCTGCGGGCCGCGACCCTCGGCGCGGCCGAGGCCCTCGGCCTGGCTGACGCGACCGGCAGCCTCGAGGCGGGGAAGATCGCGAACGTCGTGGCGTGGAGCGGCGAGCCGTTCGCCAAGGACACGAAGGCGCGCTTCGTCTTCGTGGACGGGCGGCTCTACGAGCCCGACGCCGACGACAGGAAGGGTGGCGCGGGACGCCGCGCCTCCTCCGCCGACGGCGACGGCGCGAAGGGCGACGAGGGCGAGAAGTCGTCCGACGAGCCGCTGCCGCCGCTGCCCGTCTCTCCGCCGCCCTTCCCGGCCGGGAAGCCGGTCGCGATCACCGGAGGCACGATCCTCACCGTCTCGGCGAAGGGCACGATCGAAGACGGCACGGTGCTGATCCGCGACGGCAGGATCGTGGCGGTCGGGAAGGACGTCGCGGTCCCGCCCGACGCCGTCGTGATCGACGCCAGGGGCCGCTACGTCATGCCCGGCCTCATCGACAGCCACTCGCACACGGCGGTCGAGGGCGGCGTCAACGAGTGCACCGACGTCATCACCGCGGAGACGCGCGTCCGCGACGTGATCGATCACCGCGACGTCTCGATCTACCGCCAGCTGGCCGGCGGGGTGACGACGATCAACGCCCTCCACGGCTCGTGCAACGCGATCGGCGGGCAGAACGCGGTGCTCAAGCTGCGCTGGGGAAAGTCCCCCGAGGAGCTCGCCTTCGCCGAGGCGCCGCGCGGGATCAAGTTCGCCCTCGGCGAGAACGTGAAGCGCTCGGGCTACCGGGGGCCCGAGCCGCGCTACCCCGGCACCCGCATGGGCGTCGAGGTGGTGCTCCGCGAGGGCTTCCTGAAGGCGCGGGCCTACCGGAAGGAATGGGCGGAGTACGACGCGAGGGTGAAGGCCCTGCCCGCGAGGGCGGAGAAGCCCGTGCCGCCGCGGCGCGACCTGCGGCTCGAGACGCTCGCCGACATCCTCGACGGAAAGGTCTACGTCCACGCCCACGGCTACCGCGCGGACGAACTGCTCATGCTGATGGCCGTCGCCGACGAGTTCGGCTTCAAGGTGCGCACGTTCCAGCACGGGCTCGAGGCGTACAAGGTGGCGAGCGAGATCGCCCGCCACGGGGCCGGCGTCGGCACGTTCATCGACTGGTGGGCGTACAAGGTCGAGGCGATGGGGGCCACCCCCTACAACCCGGCGATCCTCGCGAGCCACGGCGTCCGGGTGTCGCTCAACTCCGACTCGGACGAGCTCGCCCGGCGGCTGTACTGGGACGCGGCCAAGGCGGTGAAGTACGGCGGGGTGAGCGAGGAGGAGGCGCTGCGGATGATCACGATCAACCCCGCGTGGCAGCTCGGCGTCGACCGCTACGTGGGCTCGCTCGAGCCGGGGAAGGACGCCGACGTGTCGGTCTGGAGCGCGCACCCGCTCTCGCCGCTCGCGCGGTGCGAGGCGACGCTCGTCGACGGGCAGGTGTACTTCGACCGCGCGAGGGATCTCGAGGCGCGCAAGGCGGTCTCGGCGTGGGCGCCGCTCGCCGCCTCTGGAGGTGCGCGATGAGGGCGATGGGATTCGCCGTCGCGCTCGGGGCGGCCGCCCTGGCCGTCCCGTCGGGCGCGCAGGAGGCGCCCCTCGCGATCCGCGGGGCGCGCGTCGTCACCGTCTCGGGGCCGGTCATCGAGAAGGGCACCGTCGTCGTGGAGAAGGGGCGCGTCGTCGCCGTCGGGCCGGACGTGGCCGTCCCGCCCGGGGCGACCGTCGTGGACGGCACGGGGAAGACGCTCTACCCCGGGCTCCTCGACGCGCTGACGACGATCGGGCTGACCGAGATCGCCGCGGTGCCGGCCACGATCGACACGACCGAGGTCGGCGACGTGAACCCGCACGTGCACGCCTGGGTCGCGCTGCACCCGGACAGCGAGATGATCCCCGTCGCCCGCGCGAGCGGCGTCACCGCCGTCCTCACCGCTCCCCAGGGCGGGCTCATCTCCGGGCAGAGCGCCGTCGTGCGCCTGGCCGGCACGACGCCTTCCGCCATGGTCGTGAAGGCGCCGGTCGCCCTCCACGCCGTGTTCCCGAGCGGGCAGCCTCCGTCGGACGCGTCGCGCGCGTCCGACGAGCCGGAGCCGAAGACGCTCTCCCAGCGGCTCGAGGAGCAGAAGAAGAACAAGAGGAAGGCGCTCGAGCGCCTCGCGAGCCTCCTCGCCGAGGCGAAGGCCCACGTCGCGTCCGCGGCCGACGCCTCGCGGACGCCTCCGGAGCCGAGCCTCGCCCTCGACGCCCTCGCCGCGTTCGCGAGCGGGCAGGCGCCCCTCGTGATGCGGGCCGACCGCGAGGACGACATCCGCGCCGCGGCGCGCTTCGCGAAGGAAAACGGCCTTCGGCTCGTGATCGCGGGCGGGCTCGAGGCCTGGCGCTGCGCCGACGTGCTGAAGCAGGACGACGTCGCCGTCCTCCTGAAGGTCCTCCGCCTGCCCGAGCGGGAGTCCGACCCCTACGACGCGGCGTACGCGAACGCGGCCGTCCTCCACCGCACCGGCGTGCGCTTCGCGATCGTGAGCGACGACCCCGAGAACGTGCGGAACCTCCCGGTCGAGGCAGCCATGGCCGCGGCCTACGGCCTCGGCGAGGAGCAGGCGCTCCGTGCGATCACGCTGTCGCCGGCGGAGATCCTCGGCGTGGCCGACCGCCTCGGCTCGATCGCGCCGGGCCGCGAAGCGAACCTGGTCCTCGCCACCGGCGACATCCTCGACGCGCGCACGCGGGTCACGGACGTGTTCGTGCTGGGCGTGTCGCAGCCGATCGACACGCGCCACACGCGGCTCTACGAACGCTACCGGGATCGGCCGTGAGGCGCCCGGTCGGCGCGGGTTCTGTCAACGCGGGTTCTTGACCGCGACGAGCGGGAGGTCTAGCCTCGGGCCGTAGACCCGTCGGCCCGGGACCGCCATTGGCCGGCTGGCGAAGAGCGCATGCCCCCAGCATCGCGAGCTCCGTCGGAGCGCCGTCGAAGGAAGGGGGGTCCGCGGGCGCTTCCGAACGCAGCGAAGCGCGCCGGGTCGATCTCAGGCTCCGGACGGACCTCGGCCGTTCAGTCCCTGACCGCGCGGCTGTCGCTCGCGCTCGAGGCGGCCCGGGCGGGAGCGTGGGACTGGATCCCGAGCACGGGAGAGCTCCTGTGGTCGCCCGAGTGCTGGGCCCTCTACGGCCTCGATCCCTCGGTTCGGCCATCGCTCGAGGCATGGGCCTCGGCCATCCATCCCGACGATCGCGCGGCCGCCGAGCGGACCGCCCAGGAGGCGGTCGCGGCCCGGGCGCCCATCTCGATGGAGTGGCGCGTCGCCCGGCCGGACGGCGAAGAGCGCTGGCTCGTCGCCCGCGGCCGTCCCGAGGAGGACGCTGGGGGCCGCGGACTGCGCTACGTCGGCATCTCCCTCGACCTGACCGACCTGCGCCGGGCCCAGGCCGCCGCGCGCGAGGCCGAGGAGCGCTTCTCCAGGCTGTTCTCGGGCAACCCGCTGCCGATCGTCGTCAGCCGTCCCGAGGACGGCACGATGATCGACGTCAACGAGGCCTTCTGCACGCTGTCCGGGTACGCCCGAGAGGAGCTCGTCGGGCGAAGGAGCGAGGCGCTCGGCCTCCTCGAGGCGGCGGCGCGGGAGCGACTCACCTCCCGGCTGCGGGACGGCGGCGTCGTCCGCGAGGCCGAGGTCACCGTCCATCCGCGCGCGGGCGACGCCCGGACGTGCCTTCTCTACCTGCAGACCGTCGAGGCCGGCGGCCGGCCCGCCCTCGTGTCGGTGCTCGTGGACGTCACCGAGCAGCGACGGGGGCAGGCGGAGATCGCAGAGGTGCACGGTCGGTACCGGGAGCTCGTCGAGACGTCGTCGGAGCTCGTCCACGTCGTCTCCGTGCCGGACGGCCGCCTGCTCCTCACGAACAACGCCTGGAGGGAGGCGCTCGGCTACGACGTCGAGGAGGCCTCGCGCCTCGGCATCTACGACGTCCTGCCGCCACACTGGAAGCCCTTGATTCGCGAGCGGCTGGCCCGGCTCGCGGCCGGTCGGAGCGGGCGGGTGCTCGACCGCGGCGAGATCGAGCGTGCCGCCGAGATCGAGCTCGTGGGGAAGCACGGCCGCACGCTGAAGCTCGCGGGCTCCCTCGCGCCTCGGCTCGCGGGCGGTCGCGTCGTCGCGCTCCAGGCCTTCTACCACGACGTGACCGCTCAGCGGCGGGGCGAGCGCCTGCAGCAGGCCGCGTTCGAGGTCGCCCGGACCCTCGCCCGGACCGTGACGCTCGAGGAGGGGCTGCCGGCCGTGCTGGCCGCCGTCGGCGCCGGCCTCTCGTGGGACTACTCCGAGGTCCACCTCGCCCGCCCGAACGGCGTTCTCGCCGCGGTGGCCACGTGGCACGACGGGTCACCGGAGATGCGGCGGCTCGTCGGTGCGTGCGCCGAGGGGGACAGCGCGGAGGCAGCCCGTCAGGTGCTGCCGGACGTCGACGTGCAGTGGGCCGAGGAGCTCGTTCCCCGCACCGCGAGGGCGAGACTGGCGGTCGAGCTGGGGATCACGACCGCCGTCTTGGCGCCGCTCGTCGCGGAGGGCCGGAGGCTGGGGTTCCTCCTCCTCGCGTCCCGCCGCCGGCGCCCGCGGGAGGAAGACACGGCGGCGCTCGTCGCGGACGTCGCGACCCAGCTCGCGCAGTTCGTCGCCCGCGAGCGGTCGCGGGAGGAGCTCGCGGTCGAACGCGACCGGCTGGCCCAGCGCGTGGAGGAGCGCACGGCCGAGCTGCAGCGGCTGAACGTGGAGCTGGCCGGCCTCAACCTCGAGCTGACGCGCGCCGGCCGGCTGAAGGACGAGTTCCTGGCGGCGATGTCCCACGAGCTGCGGACGCCCCTCAACGCGATCCTCGGCCTGTCGGAGGCCCTCGTCGAGCAGGCCTACGGGCCGCTGCCGGAAGACCAGCGCGGCGCCCTGCGGATGATCGACGAAAGCGGGCGCCAGCTCCTCGCGCTGATCAACGACATCCTCGACCTGTCGAACCTGCAGGCCGGCCGGGTCGCGCTGGACCGCGAGGCCTTCGAGGCCGCGCCCCTGTGCCACGTGGCCCTGCGCATGGTGCGCGACACGGCGCAGAGG
>WBZP01000411.1_pt1 | contig 23098 bp, 23 predicted proteins | sample 5204301 | NCBI WGS metagenome assembly WBZP01 (sample SAMN12412401, study PRJNA552823) | activated sludge metagenome | isolation source: activated sludge from nitrification reactor of wastewater treatment plant... | place: USA: Pennsylvania | collected 2017 | reverse complement strand
TACAAATGGCTATATTTATAAATCCACAGATGGAGGACAGAGTTTTGTTTTAAAACAAAAAATGACATCACAGGCTCATTATTTATATGGCTCCTGCATTTTGCCTTCATCAAAAGATGTAAATCTTGTTTATTTATCGGGCAGTGGTTATGGCAATGTGGCGCCTGTTTACATTTCCAAAGATGGAGGAGAAAGTTTCCAAATGATGAGAAATGGTATGCCCTCCACGGTAGCCTATCAAATAGCAGCAGATGAAGAAAATGGTATCCTCTATGCTGCCACTGAGGTGGGACCTTTTGTCTATTTTGACGCAGAAGAAAAATGGTTTCCGCTTTCCGGAAACTATACACCTAATCAGACATTTTGGAGTGTAGAATACCTGCCGGAAATCAATACAGCTCGATTTGCAACCTATGGGAGAGGTGTATGGGATTTTGTGTTTGAAAGTCTACCTGTAGCTACACACAATCTTACGGGGAATAAAGAAACAATTGAGCTTTGGCCAATACCCGCCACCCAACATATGAATTGGAAAAGTGAGGAAGAAATACAAAGAATAACGCTGTACAATGCTACCGGCATACCTGTGAAGGAGATCAATCCCGGTGATACACAGGCAGACCTAACTTTTTTGATGCCGGGTAGCTATTATTTTGTGTTTTCAACGGGAAAAAAGTTAATTTCGAAAAAAATAATTAAACTATAAATTATGAACAAACTTTTAGGGGTCGGATCCAGGGTAAAGCATCCGGCTTATGGAGATGGAGTAGTAATAGGATTGGATGTAGCTGCTTACAAAATGTGTTTTATGCATTATGGTGTAAAGCATGTGGGAAAAGAATACAATGGCTGGGAAATAATTGAGGCCCTGGAACCGGAAGAAGTAGTCACATTTAATGAAGCAGAAAAGTCCTTGGTAAAAATACTGAGAGCCATGTCGGATATTTCAGAAATAGTGCCCTTGGGTGACCGGTGGAAGGGAGGAAATATGTTGTTACAGCCTGAAGATAAGAGCCTTAAGCCCAAAGAGATGCCGATAGAAGCATTTTTTCATAAAATAGTTATGGTCCGCGATCGCCTAAGGGTAATGGAACAACGCATCAATGCTTCCAAGCTCGAAGAGGAAGAAAAGATCAATTTGCAACAATACATCACACGCATCTATGGCAGTCTGACCAGTTTCAATGTGTTGTTTAAGAACAAAGAAGACCAGTTTGTCGGTGAAAAAGGAGACTCTTAAAAACCCGATGAAATGCCGGTTGTTCAAAATGCAGAAAAAATAAAGATGCAAAGTAATTCTATGTTCCGCTGGATGTTTTTTATTGCGATGTTAACGGCTGTTTTACAATCGTGTGTCAGCCCTCACCAGCAATTTGATAAATTACCTCCGGGTATATGGAGAGGTGTCCTGTACCTGGATGGAGAACTGGTGATGGCAGTTGATAAAAAAGACGTTACCCAGGTAAAAAACCTTCCCGGAGAGTTGCCGTTTACCTTTGAAGTGGTCTACGGCCAAAAAGATAGTTTTCAATTGATTATTCACAATGGCAGCGAGCGTATTCCTATTAAAAACATCCGGTATGGAAGGGATAAAGCAACAGCCAAAGACACATTACTGGCTACGTTTGACGGATATGATACTTACCTGAAAGCCATTTTTGAGGAAAGGTTGATGGAAGGTTACTGGCATGTCAACTACAGAGATAATTACAAGATACGGTTTAAGGCATATTACGGCGACGACAGGAGATTCAAGCTGGCAGCCAAAGAAACAAACGAAAACTTTTCAGGCAGATATAAAGTCATTTTCTCACCCGGCACAGAAGATGAATATCCCGGTATAGGTGACTTTAGCCAGGATGGGGATAAGCTTATAGGCACCTTTCTGACAGAATCCGGCGATTATCGTTACCTGGAAGGAAATGTAAGCGGAAATAAGGCTTACTTATCTTGTTTTGATGGGGCACATGCCTTTTTATTTGAGATGAAAAAAGAAGGCAATCAGCTATTGGGAGAGTTCAGATCAGGCACACATCACAGAGAAAGTTTTGAAGGACAAAAAGATGATGGAGCACAATTGACCAGTGGTTTTGATTTGACTAAAATTGTGAGTAATCAGCCCGTACATTTTGTACTGCCAAATACAAATGGCTCAATGGTTGATACCCGCAATGAAACTTTTAAAGGAAAGGTCAAAGTGTATGAAATCATGGGAAGTTGGTGTCCCAATTGTATGGATGCTACCCATTTTTTGGCAGAATACCAGCGTAATCATCCAGATGTGGTTGTCGCCGGATTGGGATTTGAGAGATACAAAGACACGCAAAAATCAATGGCCGCACTGAAAGCATATGTGGATGCCAAAAAAGTCCCCTACCCTGTGATGTTGGCAGGCCATTATGATAAAAAAACAGCGGCAGCCCTTATCCCCCAAATTGAAGGAATCAAAGCCTATCCTACCCTTTTGCTGGTGGATAAAAACGATCAATTAAAAAAAGTATATTCAGGATTTTATGGTCCGGCAACGCGTGAGCATGAAGCATTTAAAAAAGAATTAACAGCAGCCATAGATGGACTCTAATCAAAACAACCCACAGGCAAAAACCATTTTAATCACCGGTGCCACCAGTGGTATAGGCAAGGCCACTGCAAAATATTTTGCCAAAAAAGGTTACAACGTAATCATTACCGGTCGGCGCAAAGAAATGCTTGAGGCCTACGCCCAAAAATTAGATGCCAAATATGGAGCAAAGGTATGGCCCTTGTGTTTTGATGTTACTCAAAAAGGAGAAGTTGATGCCGCTCTGCAAAACCTAAGAGACGGCTGGGATGTGATTGACATTTTGGTCAACAATGCCGGTGGTGCAAGGGGGCTGGAACCCATCCAGGAAGGTAATGTGGCTGATTGGGAATATATGATTGATGCCAATGTGAAAGGACTGCTCTACGTAACCAAATGTATTGCACCCAGGATGGTAGAGCGTGGAAAAGGACACATCTTCAACATATGTTCAACGGCCGGCCATGAAGTTTATCCCAATGGTGCTGTCTACTGCGCCTCTAAACACGCTGTTGATGCCTTGACCAAAGGACTGCGCCATGATCTTTTTAAATTCGGAATTCGGGTAAGTCAAATTTCGCCGGGTATGGTTGAGGATACAGAATTTGCCATCAACCGCTTTAAGGGTGATGAAGAAAGAGCCAGGATTTATGAAGATATCACCCCATTAAATGCAAAAGATGTGGCAGAACTCATCTTCTTTGTAGCCACCAGGCCCAGGCATGTAAACATTCAGGATGTACTGGTGATGGGCACGCAGCAGGCATCAAGCACCAACCTTGACCGTAGCGGCAGAAAGTACGAATAGAAGCTTGTTACCCCTTTTTTCTGACTATAATTTCGATTTCCGGTAAACCCATTTAAGGAGGTATTATCCACAGGAAGATTAATATCTCTCATGTCCTTAGCGTGAACATAGAAAAAATGGATTATTGTTTTGGTAATGAAGTATTTCAGATATTGAAAAATCGGAAAAATCGGAAAGAAGAAGCATTGAAAAATTCCGATATTAATTTCAAAGTATAAGTGATAACAAAATATTATTCCCTGAACCTGTATTTTAGATTTATTCTAAATAATACTCAGCTTAAAACTCTTTTCATTTTCATTGCTTTAAGTGATAGATTTGTAAGCAAATAAATTTCCCAAATATGTCTTGGTTTACCAACTTTCTTACGTCCTCGATCGGTAAGAAATTAATTATGAGCTTAACAGGACTGTTTCTCATCTTATTTTTGAAGGTACACTTGTTGGGTAATCTCCAATTGTTAAAAGATGATGGTGGACAGGCATTCAATTTGTACGCCCATTTTATGGCTCACAATCCGATGATTAAATTTATTGCTTATGGCAATTATTTTTTCATTTTGCTACACTTTGTTCTGGGTTTGTATTTATGGCGTAAGAACCGTGAAGCCAAAGGCCAGGCTTATGCTGTAAGTAAGCCAAGGGATACGAGCTGGTCTTCCAGAAATATGGCCATCCTGGGTATTTTGGTTTTGGCTTTTCTTTTGCTGCATATGGGAGACTTCTGGTGGAAGATGAAGTTTGGAAGCACCGATCTTGTCATGGTTGGTGACACCGAAGTGAAGGACTTATACAGCAAAGTGTATGCATCATTCAAGGTAACCTGGATTGTGGCTGCCTACCTAATTGGGCTTTTGGCACTTGCTTTTCACTTATACCATGGTTTTGCGAGTGCCTTTCAGACATTGGGACTCAACCACTCAAAATATACACCAGTTATTAAATTTTTAGGCACAGCATTTTCGATCTTAGTGCCATTGGCTTATGCCATTATTCCTTTGGTGTTTTATTTCACCAAATAATTATGAACCATAAAATCTGATCATTGTCATGCAATTGGATTCAAAAATACCAGAAGGCCCTCTTTCAGAAAAGTGGAAAAAATACAAGTCGACCGTACCACTGGTTGCACCCAACAATAAAAGAAGGATAGAAGTTATTGTGGTAGGAACCGGTCTTGCAGGAGCTTCTGCTGCTGCTACTCTTGGTGAATTGGGATACAAAGTAAAGGCCTTTACGTTTCACGATAGTCCGAGGAGGGCGCATAGCATTGCCGCCCAAGGTGGAATCAACGCAGCCAAAAACTATCAAAACGACGGAGACAGTGTTTACCGCCTTTTTTACGATACGATAAAAGGAGGTGACTACAGGGCCCGGGAGGCCAACGTATACCGTTTGGCGGAGGTGAGTACACAGATCATTGATCAGTGTGTTGCCCAGGGCGTACCTTTTGCCAGAGAATATGGTGGTTTGTTGGAAAACAGGTCATTTGGAGGCGTACAGGTATCGAGAACATTTTATGCTAAGGGTCAGACAGGTCAGCAATTGTTGATCGGGGCTTATCAGGCTTTATCAAGACAAATATCAACAGGCGCCGTAAAAATGTACAATCGCCATGAGATGATGGATCTTGTGGTTGTCGATGGAAAAGCAAGAGGCATCATTGCCAGAAACCTGCTTACCGGAGAACTGGAAAGACATTCAGCTCATTGTGTATTGCTGGCAACCGGAGGATATGGCAACGTATTTTATCTGTCTACCAATGCCATGGGATCCAATGTAAGTGCCGCATGGAGAGCAACTCGCCGCGGCGCCTTGATGGCCAATCCTTGCTTTACACAAATTCACCCTACCTGTATCCCTCAAAGTGGCGACTACCAATCGAAGCTGACGCTGATGTCGGAGTCACTAAGGAATGATGGTCGTGTGTGGGTACCCAAAAACCTGGAAGATGCCAAGGCCATTCGCGAAGGCAAAAAAACGGCATTGGATATCAAAGAAGAAGACAGAGATTATTACCTCGAAAGAAGATATCCCGCTTTCGGAAATCTTGTACCGCGTGACGTGGCATCAAGAGCAGCCAAAGTAGAATGCGACAAAGGCCTGGGTGTCAGTCCTACAGGATTGGCCGTTTTTCTGGATTTCTCATCGGCAATTGAAAGATATGGTAAAGCGGAAGCCAATACCCAGGGCCTGACCAATGCGAGTCCTGAAGAGATCAAAGCCATGGGCACAAAAGTGGTAGAAGACAAGTACGGCAACCTCTTTGAGATGTATGAAAAAATTGCAGGCGAAAATCCATATATCTACCCAATGAAAATTTACCCTGCCGTGCATTACACAATGGGGGGATTGTGGGTTGATTACAATTTAGAAACCAATATTCCCGGTTTGTTTGCATTGGGAGAAGCCAACTTCTCAGATCACGGTGCCAACCGCCTGGGAGCTTCTGCATTGATGCAAGGTTTGGCAGATGGATATTTTGTTGCACCGTACACCATTGGTCAGTTTTTGGCCAATGAAATCAGGACCGGAGAAATCAACACACAGTCTGCCGCTTTTGAAGAAGCAGAAAAACAAACCAAATCCAGAATTGACCGATTGATGAATGTGAAAGGCAATCAAAGTGTTGAAAGTTTTCACAGAAGGTTGGGTAAGATCATGTGGGATCTCTGCGGGATGTCAAGAAATGCAGAAGGCTTGAAAGAAGGCAGAAGGCTGATCAGGGAATTGAGGGAAGAATTTTACAAAGACGTATTTGTTCCCGGCAATGCAGACGATTTTAACCCGGAATTGGAAAAAGCATACAGGGTAGCAGATTTTCTTGAATTGGGAGAACTCATGATGATTGATGCTTATGAGCGCAATGAATCCTGTGGGGGACATTTCAGAGAAGAATACCAGACCCCGGAAGGTGAAGCTCAGCGTGATGATGAGAACTACACCTATGTTGCCGCCTGGAAATGGGATGACAACGAACCCCAGCTTACCAAAGAACCATTGGTATTTGAAAATGTGAAGTTGATACAAAGAAGTTACAAATAACAACAATAACTGAAAAAAAGCAGCCATGTCAGATATGAAGTTGACGGTTAAGGTTTGGAGGCAAAAAAATGCCAAAACCCCGGGAAAATTTGAAACCTATAAAGTAAATGCCAACGAGCATATGTCCTTTCTGGAAATGATGGACGTGTTGAACGAGCAGTTGGTACACGATAAAAAAGAGCCCGTTGCCTTTGAACACGATTGCAGAGAAGGTATTTGCGGTGCCTGCAGCATGGTGATCGATGGTCAACCACACGGTCCACTGCAAGCCACAACAACTTGTCAGCTTCATATGAGGCACTTTAAAGATGGAGACACCATTACGGTGGAACCTTTCAGGGCAAAAGCGTTTCCGGTTGTAAAAGACCTGGTAGTAGACAGGTCCGCTTTCGACAGGATAATCCAAAGCGGCGGGTATATATCTGTGAATACAGGACAGGCCGTGGATGGCAACTCTATTCCTGTTGAAAAGGATGTTGCCGTAAAAGCATTTGATGCTGCCACCTGCATTGGATGTGGCGCCTGCGTAGCTGCGTGTCCCAATGGATCTGCCATGTTGTTTACCTCAGCCAAGATCTCCCACCTGGGTTTATTGCCACAGGGAGAAATCGAGCACAAGCACAGAACCCTTAAAATGGTGGCTCAGATGGATAAGGAAGGATTTGGATATTGCACCAATATAGGCGCATGCAGTGCGGAATGTCCTAAAGAAATTTCTTTGGAAAACATAGCAAGGATGAATCGATCCTTTATCAATGCCAGTTTGACAACCGACAAATAAATTTTGGCCTTTGATCGGGCCCGCGTTATAAAATCGAAAAGCCAGGTACAAAAAACAAATAAAGCCGGAGCATAAAAAGATAAGAAGTAGTCAAAATTTTTATCATTATTTCTAATCTTTTTTAATCTTTTATTTGTTTTAATATATGTAATTTTGTGCACTTCAAAATTTTATTACTTTGGGAGACCGTTCAGTCATTGAGTTCCTGCCTATTTTTTTAATGTTTTTAGTGGCTTTGGGCTTTGTGGTATTTACCATTTGGGTTACCCATAAATTGGGGCCTAAGAAAAAGTCAGAGGTTAAAAACGATGCCTTTGAATGTGGCATTGAAAGCGTTGGAAATGCGCGTTCGCCTTTCTCCATTAAATATTTTTTAGTTGCAATACTTTTTGTCTTGTTTGACATAGAAGTAATATTCATGTATCCGTGGGCGGTCAATTTTCGGCAGTTGGGTGTTTGGGGATTGGTAGAAATGTTTATTTACGTAGCCATCATTTTGATTGGCTTTGCTTACATTATTAAAAAGGATGCCCTTAAATGGGATTAAAAGCCAAAACGTCAAAAGCATGAATACAAGCGTTACCATAGATCCGGCACTAAAGCCAGAAGGTTATGAGGGTCAGGGATTCTTTGCTACCCGACTTGAAAATCTGGTTGGCATGGCCCGAAAGAATTCGCTTTGGCCGCTGCCTTTTGCCACCTCTTGTTGTGGTATTGAGTTTATGGCAACCATGGGATCCAACTATGATTTGGCAAGATTTGGCATGGAAAGGTTGAGTTTTTCACCTCGACAAGCCGACCTGTTGATTGTGGCGGGAACAGTGGCAAAAAAACTGGGGCCCGTGTTAAGGCAGGTGTATGAACAAATGGCAGAACCCAGGTGGGTTATTGCTATGGGGGCATGTGCAAGCAGTGGAGGCGTTTTCGACACCTATTCGGTGTTGCAAGGCATTGACAAAATCATTCCTGTAGATGTATATATCCCGGGTTGTCCTCCCAGACCCGAACAGTTGATTGAGGGCATTATTAAAATCCAGGAGTTGGTGCAGACAGAGGGTATTGACCGAAGAAGCACACCCGCATACCAGGAAAAAATAGCTAAATACAATCTTCAATAATGACAGCCAAAGTCCAAGAAACAGCCCAAAAGTTGCAGTCATTTCTGGACAGTTTATCCTGGCTGGACAAAACAGAAGTAAATATTGAATTTGATTTTCCTGAAGCTGTGGTGGATAAATCAAAGATCCATGCATTGTTGCAGGAAATCAAAGAAAACCCTTCCATGGGTTTTACTTTTTTAACCACACTTTGTGGCATTCACTTCCCTTCCAGGACCGGTCAGGAATTTTGTGTAATGTACCAGTTGCACAATTTGTACACCAATGAGCGTATACGGTTTTATTCATTTACCCAGGAAGGTAATCCCACTTTTGCAACGATAACAGATTTGTGGCCAGCCGCCAACTGGATGGAAAGAGAAGCCTTTGATTTTTATGGAATTCACTTTGAAGGACATCCCAACCTGACACGCATATTGAATGTAGAAGACATGGATTACCATCCTTTAAGAAAGGAATACAGATTGGAGGATGATACCCGTACAGATAAAGACGACACTTATTTTGGAAGATAGTATAATGGTATAGCATGAGTTATTTGAAAGACAAGGGAATTGAAGTAGCCTATAAAGAAATATCGAACCTTAATACGCTCAATCTGGGCCCCACCCACCCTGCTACCCATGGTATCTTTCAAAATGTGCTGACCATGAATGGTGAGATCATTGAGGATTCGGTTCAAACCATTGGTTACATTCACAGGGCATTTGAGAAAATTGCGGAAAGGAGACCCTATGCACAGATTACTGTACTTACCGACAGAATGAATTACTGTTCATCGCCGATCAACAATTTTGGCTGGCACATGACCGTAGAGAAACTGATTGGTTGTGAAGTTCCCAAAAGAGCTCAGTACCTCAGAGTTATCATTATGGAGCTGGCCAGAATAGCCGATCACATCATTTGTGATTCGGTGATTGCGGTAGATACAGGAGCCTTAACCGGCTTTACCTACCTCTTTCAATGGAGAGAAAAAATCTATGAGATTTACGAAGAAATATGTGGTGCCCGCCTGACAACCAATATGGGAAGAGTGGGCGGCCTGGAAAGGGATTTTACAAAAACGGCCTGGACCAAACTTAATGCCTTCCTCAAAGGATTTCCTGCTGTGCTGGAAGAATTCGAGCAGTTGGTAAAAAGAAACAGGATATTCATGGATCGCACGGTTAACGTGGGATCGATTTCAGCGCAGCGCGCATTGGACTATGGATTTACAGGACCCAACCTCAGAGCAGCAGGTGTTGACTATGATGTGAGGGTTGCACTCCCCTACTCCCATTATGAAGATTTTTCATTTTCCATACCCATAGGTGAAAACGGTGACACCTATGATCGATTCATGGTTCGACTTGAAGAGATGAAAGAAAGTCTTGGTATCATCAGACAAGCCATAGATGGATTGCCTGAAGGCCCCTTCCATGCGGATGTTCCCGATTTTTATCTTCCACCGAAAGAAGATGTGTACAACAAAATGGAGGCACTCATTTATCACTTTAAAATTGTGATGGGTGAAACCGATGTGCCCAAAGGAACCGTTTATCATTCTGTTGAGGGGGGAAACGGAGAATTGGGTTTTTATCTCATCAGCGACGGTGGCAGATCACCCTATCGCTTGCATTTCAGAAGGCCATGTTTTATATATTATCAGGCTTATCCGGAGATGATCAAAGGAAGTTTGCTATCCGATGCTATCCTTACCATGAGTAGTATGAACGTAATAGCCGGAGAACTTGACGCTTAACCTTTAATAAGAAAAGAAACATGGGATCCATAAAATTTTCAGATAAGACAATGGCTAAGGTAAGAGAGCTGATCTTGCGTTATCCGGAAGGAAAACACAAATCTGCCTTGATTCCGGTGTTGCATCTGGCACAGGCAGAATTTGACGGCTGGCTCAGCCCTGAAACCATGGAGTATGTGGCTGAAATTTTAAACATTCAAGCCATTGAAGTATTTGAAGTAGCTTCCTTCTATTCCATGTTTAATCTTCAGCCAAGGGGCAAATGCCTGATCGAGGTTTGCAGAACCAGCTCCTGTTGGTTGAATGGTGCCTATGATATCATGTCTTACCTTGAAAACAAGCTGGGCATTAAGATGGGAGAAACCACACCGGATGGAAAATTCACCCTTAAGGCAGTAGAATGTCTGGGGTCATGCGGTACCGCACCGATGCTGCAAATAGGCAAGGAATACCACGAAAACCTGACCTTTGAAAAAATTGATGCTTTGCTGGAAAAACATGCATCAGGAGAATTCATTACTAATTATTGCTGATAATAAATTGTGGCTAAAAAAATACTATTCGAGCATATAGACAAGCCGGGGATCAGGCATCTTGAAGCGTACCGTCAACACGGTGGCTATAAGGCTGTAGAAAAAGCACTTCAAGCCATGAGTCCTGCAGAAGTAGTATCGGAGGTCATCACCTCGGGTTTAAGGGGACGGGGCGGAGCCGGATTTCAAACGGGTACCAAATGGAACTTTTTGGCTAAGCCTGAAGGTGTACCCCGTTATTTGGTATGCAATGCGGATGAATCTGAACCGGGTACATTTAAAGACCGGTATCTCATGGAGAAAATACCCCACATGCTAATTGAAGGTATGATTGTATCTTCTTTTGCACTGGGCGTTAACACTGCCTATATTTATATCCGCGGAGAGTATTTTTATTTGTACAACATTATGGAAGAGGCCATCGCTGAAGCTTACAAAGCGGGATGGTTGGGCCAAAACATCTGCAACAGTGGATATAACCTGGAATTGCATATGCACATTGGCGCTGGAGCTTACATTTGTGGAGAAGAGACTGCCTTGCTGGAAAGCCTGGAAGGCAAGCGGGGCAATCCAAGAATCAAACCACCCTTCCCTGCTGTGGCCGGCTTGTATGGCTGTCCTACCGTAGTCAACAATGTTGAAACCATTGCTGCCGTTCCTTACATTGTAAATTTTGGAGGTGAACATTATGCAAGCATAGGTATTGGAAAAAGCACCGGCACCAAATTGATATCTGCCAGCGGCCATATTAAAAAACCGGGGGTTTATGAAATTGAACTCGGTCTGCCTGTTGAAGAATTTATATACAGTGATGAATACTGTGGCGGTATCAGAAACGACAATGAATTGAAGGCTGTGGTAGCAGGTGGTTCATCAGTACCTATTCTGCCCAAAGATCTTATACTCAAAACCGCTGATGGGCATCCGCGATTAATGAGTTATGAGAGTATGGCCGATGGAGGTTTTACCACCGGTACCATGTTGGGTTCAGGTGGTTTTATAGTAATGGATCACACCACATCCATTGTCACGAATCTGCACACATTTGCCAGATTTTATCACCACGAAAGTTGCGGACAATGCAGCCCTTGCCGCGAAGGAACAGGGTGGATGGAAAAAATCCTGCATAAGATACTGGACGGTCATGGCACACTTTCGGATATTGACCTGCTTTGGGATATACAAGCCGGTATTGAGGGAAAGACCATTTGTGCGCTGGGCGACGCAGCTGCCTGGCCGGTGGCTAGTGCCATTCGGCATTTCAGAGCAGAATTTGAATCCTATATCAAGGACCCCGCAGCCAGTCGCACTTTTAGCCACTATGATGAAAAATACAAAGTTCACAACGTTGATGCACAATCTTAAACTCCAATAGAATGCCTGAAATAACCATAGACGGTAAGAAGATAGAATTTGCGCAGGGCATGACCATCTTAGAGGCTGCGCGCTCTGTGGGTGGAGACCTCGTACCTCCAACCATGTGCTACTATTCAAAATTGAAAGATACCGGAGGATACTGCAGGACATGTATTGTAAAAGTGGAGTCCGAATCTGTCAAGAACCCCCGGGCACTGCCCAAGCCTGTGGCCAGTTGCAGAACACTTGCCCAAGATGGCATGGTGGTTAAGAACCAGACTTCTCCTGAAATACAGGAAGCAAGAGCCGGCATTGTTGAGTTTTTATTGATAAATCATCCGCTTGATTGCCCTGTATGCGATCAAGCAGGAGAATGCAGTTTGCAGGATCTGGGCTATGAGCACGGCAAAATGAATACCCGTTATGAATTTGAAAGAAGAGAATTTCCACAAAAAGATATTGGAGATAAGATCAAACTCCACATGAACCGTTGCATACTTTGTTACAGGTGTGTAAAAACTGCTGATCAAATTACCGACGGCAGAGTCCATGGTGTATGCAGCAGAGGAGATGTCGCAGAAATAAGCACCTATATAGAAAAGGCGATCGACAATGATTTTTCAGGTAATATTATTGACGTTTGTCCTGTAGGAGCCTTGACAGACAGGACCTTTAGGTTCAAGAGCAGGGTTTGGTTCACAAAGCCCGTTGATGCCCATAGAAATTGCGACAAGTGTTGTGGTAAAGTACGACTTTGGTACAAGGGAGAAGAAATACTCAGGGTAACCGCCAGAAAAGACATGTATGGCGAAGTAGAAGAATGGATTTGCAATGAGTGTCGATTTGAAAAGAAACGAACCACTGACTGGCAGATAGAGGGTCCCTCTCAGATCGACCGTCATTCTGTGATTTCAGCCAACCACTACCGAACACCCGCCATGAAAAAAGATCTGAGTAACATGATTCTCAATTCCGGCATTGATGCATCCGTATCATCCGCTGATTTAACAGATAAGGCATAAAGATGGTAACCTATATTTTGATAAAATTGATTTTGGTCCTCTTTGTGTTTTTACTGGCACTTACGGTAGCAGCTTACTCCACCTATGGAGAGCGTAAGGTGTCTGCATGGATGCAAGACCGAATAGGTCCCGACAGAGCCGGACCTTATGGTTTGCTGCAACCATTGGCTGATGGCATTAAGATGTTTACCAAAGAAGAATTAATTCCTTCGAGTTCCAGTAAATACCTTTTTATCCTGGGCCCATCTCTGGCAATGCTTACAGCACTGATGGCAGGTGTCGTTATTCCCTGGGCCGGCCCAATAGAACTCTTTGGACAGCAGGTTAGCTTTCAGGTATCGGATATTAACATAGGAATATTGTATATTTTCAGTGTGGTATCCATAGGTGTTTATGGCATCATGATAGGAGGTTGGGCTTCCAATAATAAGTATAGTCTTTTAGGTGCTTTGCGAGCCAGCTCACAAATGATCAGTTATGAAATAGCCATGGGACTGGCTATCGTTGCATTGGTAATGAAATCAGGCACCCTGAGTTTGGCAGAGATCGTGGCACAGCAAGAAGGAAACTGGATGAATGTGGTCTATCAGCCCCTGGGATTTTTGATATTTTTAATCTGTGCATTTGCTGAAACGAACAGAGCCCCTTTTGATCTTCCCGAATGCGAAACAGAGTTGATAGGCGGATACCATACAGAATACAGCTCCATGAAGCTGGGACTTTTTCTGTTTGCCGAATACATTAACATGTTTGTTTCTTCGGCCGTAATCAGTTCGCTTTATTTCGGTGGTTACAATTTACCTTTTCAGGAATATTGGGGCTTAACAGGTCCGTGGCTGGCAGCCCTGCAATTTGGGTTTTTCTTTTTAAAGATTGTATTTTTCATTTTCCTTTTCATGTGGGTGAGGTGGACCATACCCAGGTTCAGATACGATCAATTACTCCATCTGGGATGGAAAATTTTGCTGCCTCTGGCTATTTTTAATATCATTGTGACGGGCCTTGTCATGTGGGCAAATGGTTACCTATCCTAAATACTAGATGATGCTGACAAACAGATCCAAATCGGTTGTTAAAAAAGAAATGTCGCTGGTAGAAAAACTTTATCTGCCGGCTATTTTGAGTGGCATGGCCATCACCTTCAAACACATTTTTAAAAAGCCGGCAACCGTTCGATACCCCGAAGAAAAAAGGGAAATGGCTCCGGTTTACCGAGGACATCATGTTTTGAAAAGAGATGACTCCGGTGCAGAGAGATGTACTGCCTGCGGACTATGTGCCGTTGCTTGTCCGGCAGAAGCCATAACCATGGATGCAGCCGAAAGAAAACCGGGGGAAGAACATTTGTACCGGGAAGAAAAATATGCAGCCAAATACGAAATCAATATGCTGCGCTGCATTTTCTGCGGCTTGTGTGAAGAAGCCTGCCCCAAAGAAGCCATTTTTCTGACAGATACTTTGGTGAATCCTGAAGTAGCCAGAGATGCATTTATATATGGCAAGGATAAATTGGTTGAACGCATGGATCACAGAATTGATGTATCCAAAAGACAGACAGCAGATGTAGCCATGTTTAAACACTCAGAAATGGATGCCAAACACAATAAAGTTTACAAAGACAAAACGAAGCAGTAATGGTTACAGAGCTTTTATTCTATTTTTTATCTTTTGTAGCCGTATTGTGCGCCATCATGATGGTGTTTGCAAAAAATCCCGTGCACAGTATCTTATACCTTATTGCCACTTTTTTTGCCATTGCAGGTCACTACTTTTTATTGAATGCACAGTTTTTGGGCATGGTTCACATCATCGTTTATGCAGGGGCCATTATGGTATTATTTCTTTATGTAATCATGATGCTCAATTTGAACGAAGAGGTAGAACCCATAAAATCGAAATATCAAAAAATTGCCGCCACGGTGGCCGGTGGTTTGCTGATGCTTGTTATGGTTGCTTCCCTTAGAGATGCAGAAATAAAAACACATTTGCCCGGTAACGAAGATATTGGACTCGTTTCAGCATTGGGTAATACCTTGTTCAACGACTATTTATTACCCTTTGAACTCAGTTCCATTTTGTTGTTATCAGCCATGATTGGAGCTGTATTTTTAAGTAAAAAATAATCTCAATGGAATTATTACCCAACATCACCATATATCACTACGTAATCTTATCCATTGTCCTGTTTTGCATTGGAGCAATTGGAGTAATGGTCCGCAGAAATGCGCTTATCATTTTTATGTGTATAGAATTAATGCTCAATGCCGTGAATCTTTTGATGGTAGGATTTTCAAGGATGTGGGGTGATGGAAAGGCACAGGTCTTTGTTTTCTTCATCATGGCTGTAGCAGCGGCCGAGGTGGTCATTGGTCTGGCTATTCTCATGATGGTGTACAGAAACCAGGAAACTACCGATATTGATGTTTTGAATAAAATGAAATGGTAAGCACAAGTATGGAAGCCGCTCTATTATTAATCCTTCTTTTCCCTCTACTGGGATCGATACTCAACAGTGTATTACCTAAAACTTCAGACGGGGCACGATCCGGCAATATTGCCTCCATTTCTGTATTGCTGTCATTTATTACTGCCATTGTGTTGTTCATAACCCATGGTGGATTCAAGCAGCCGGTGGAAGTTTTACTGTTCGAATGGTTTCATATCGGTAATTTATCGATCCCCATGCAATTCAATTTAGATGCACTTTCTGGATTGTTTGTATTGATCATTACCGGTATTGGTTTTCTCATTCACTGGTATAGCAAGGGTTATATGGCAGGTGACGCAGGAATCAACAGATTTTTTATTTATCTCAATCTGTTTATTTTTTTCATGCTTATGCTGGTGATGGCATCCAATTATGTGTTGATGTTTGTTGGATGGGAAGGTGTTGGACTTTGCAGTTATTTACTGATTGGTTTTTGGTATCAGAAGGAAGCCTACAGCAAGGCTGCCAACAAGGCCTTTATCATGAACAGGATTGGAGATCTTGGCTTTTTACTGGGGGTAATGTTGATGGGCAAATATTTTGGAAGCCTCAACTTTACAGAAATATTTCCTCTCATTACGGCTTCTCCGAATGAGGATTTAATGACTGCTATTGGTCTTTTGTTATTTATTGGTGCCATTGGAAAGAGTGCACAGTTACCCTTGTTTACCTGGTTGCCGGATGCGATGGCCGGGCCAACGCCCGTCTCTGCCCTTATTCACGCTGCCACCATGGTCACGGCCGGCATTTATCTTATTGCCAGGTCTAGTCTCATATATATACAAGCTCCTGTAGCATTGGACATCATTTTATATACCGGATTAGCAACCGCCTTGATTGCGGCCATCATAGCTGTTTATCAGTTTGATATAAAAAAGGTATTAGCCTATTCAACCGTATCCCAGTTGGGTCTGATGTTTGCCGCATTAGGTGCGGGAGGCTTCAATGCTGCTGTATTTCATGTGCTTACTCATGCAGCCTTTAAAGCACTGCTGTTTCTCGGCGCCGGTAGCGTTATTCACGGCCTGGAAGGAGAGCAGGATTTGCGAAAAATGGGTGGATTGAAAAAAGCTATGCCTGCTACTTATGCAACATTTTTAATAGGGACCCTTGCCATTTCGGGTATTCCGCCATTCGCAGGCTTCTTTTCCAAAGATCAGATTTTAATGACGTTGTTTGAAAAAACCGGATATTTAAGTTTTGGAATCGCATTGCTTGTAAGTGTACTTACAGCATTTTACATGTTCAGACTTCTTTTTCTATGCTTCTTTGGAAAGAGCAGAAATGAGGGTCATGCGCATGAATCACCCTCGAATATGACTGCACCCCTTGTAATACTGGCTGGACTGAGCATCGTTCTGGGTTTTATAGGACTTCCCCATCTTTTTGGCCATCCCATTGGTGTTGACCACCTGCTGGATGTTTATCTTGCCGGAACCATTCAAATGGTATCTCCTCACCTTCCGGTCAGCCAGGAATTACTGCTGATGGGTGTCACGCTTACATTAGTAGCACTTATGATTTATCTGGCTTATCGAAAGTATGCAAACATTGCAGAAGATAAAAACATGGTAGCACCTGTTGATTTGCCTCAAAGAATAGCTTTCCATAAATTTTATCTGGATGAGGTATATGATGCGGTAGTCACGCGAAATCTCAATATGTTTTCAGGATTTGTAAACAAGTGGATTGATGAAGGTGTATTTTCAAACTCACTTTCATTTACCGGCAGATCCGTAAGAGAATTGGGATTGGTAGCCAGGAAACTCCAAACAGGCAATGTGGGAAGTTATTTCTTTGCGATGGTCATTGCCATGTGTGTTATTTTAGTTTATTTCATCATACAATAGGATGCGATGTTGACAAATGTGCTGATATTATTTCCATTGCTTTTTGCCATGTTGGTCAGGGTCGTGCCCAATAAGATCGTCTGGAGCGTTTCGCTGGGCGCCTCTCTATTTCAGATTTTCATTACCTCTTTACTTGTTTATAATTTTGTAGACAGTGCGGATCATCCCAGTTTAACTAGCAAGTTTCTTTGGATTGAAAGTATTGGTGCCTACTGGAATGTTGCATTGGATGGCATGTCGTTGATTATGGTAGGCTTGGTAACACTTCTGTTGCCATTGGTTTTGGTTGTAAGAAAAAATGCGATTTCAGAAACCCACAACCTGCATTCCCTGATTTGGTGGATGACAGGTGCCATGTATGGTGTTTTTGCGGCTGAGGATGGATTGTTGTTCTATACTTTCTGGGAATTCTCGCTTATACCCATCTATTTTATTTGTTTGAAATGGGGAGATGCAGACCGGGTAAAAGTAACCCTTAAATTTTTCCTGTATACATTGGCAGGCAGTCTCACGATGCTTGCTTCTCTAATTTATGTTTACCTTAATGGAAGCAGTGATTGGTCAATTGATGCCTTGTACCAGGCTGGAGCAGGATTGAATCCAATTGAACAGCAATGGGTTTTTATCGGTTTCTTCCTTGCCTTTGCGATTAAAATTCCCATTGTACCCTTCCATGGCTGGCAGCCGGATACGTATCAAAGTTCTCCGCTTCAAGGCACCCTTTTGCTTTCAACCCTCATGGGAAAAATGGGACTTTGGGGATTGATAAAATGGCTGATTCCCATGACTCCGTTGGCATTTCATATGTTTCAAAATGGCATTATAATCCTTTGTGTCATTTCTGTATTGTATGCTTCTATTGTTGCTTTACAGCAAAATGAAATTAAAAGATTGATAGCCTGGGCATCGATGGCACACGTCTCACTGATGGCAGCCAGTATTTTTGTGTGGCAGAAAGAAGGGCTGGAAGGGAGTTTGTTGCAAATGTTTAACCACGGTGTAATCACTCTTGCGTTGTTTTACTGTGCATCCATTATTACTAACAAGTCGGGCCTGAGTAAGATTTCCGAATTAGGGGGGCTACGCAACAATATGCCCTCTTTCAGCGGGTTCTTTCTTTGGATTCTTATGGCATCCATTGCATTGCCCTTTACCAGTGGATTTCCGGGTGAATTTAGCATGCTTTATGCCCTTTATCAATACCAACCGATATTGGCTGCCCTAGCCGGACTGGGAACCATACTTGGGGCGGTATACATGCTGAGGGCTTATCACCAAATGATGCACGGCGATTCAAAGTTTACTTTCCATGATATACATCAAAACAACAAGGCTTTGCTGGCGGTAGGTTCCGGGCTTATCTTGTTATTTGGTATTTTTCCCAATCTTCTGGGTATCCTATCTGATGAAACCATCGTGCAATATTTATCACAATTTAGTTCAAACCAATAAGAAAATAGTAAATTATGTTACAGTTAATGATTTTTGGTGGAATAGGCTTACTTGCGATGGTATCTGAAGTGCTTGGGTTCTCAAGAATCATGTCATTGCTGTTCAGGATTGGTACCTTGGTGTGCATTGGTTCGCTGTTTATCAATTATGGTTTGGATTACACCTGGTTTGGCAATATGATGGTAGAAGATCGTTTTAGCCAGGCATTTATTCTGACAGCTTGCCTTATGCTGGCTACCTGGACCTTTGGTTTTGGCCGCAAGATTGGAGAAGACGAATTTAGAAACGACTACATAGCCTTATTCTCATTTTCCATGGTTGGAGGTGTAATGATGTTGAGTTATACCAATCTCGTTATGTTGTTTTTGGGCCTGGAAATTCTATCCATTCCTTTGTACGTTTTGGTAGGATCCAAAAAGAGAAACCTGAAATCCAACGAATCTGCCTTTAAGTATTTTCTGATGGGTGCTTTCGCAAGCGGCGTTATGCTGTTTGGTATTGCATTTCTATACGGTGCTACGGGTACCTTCGACCTGCATCAGATGTCTACGAAGACCATTACAGTTTTGGATTACCCTATCTTTTTTCAGCTGGGTATGGTATTGCTGATTTTTGCCTTTGCTTTCAAAATGGGTGTTGTTCCATTTCATTATTGGGCACCAGATGTGTACGAAGGAGCCCCCAATCCCATGACCGTTTATATGGCCTCATTGGTCAAGACATTTGCAGTGGCATCTGCCTTTCGTTTTTTCCTTTTGGTGTTTGGCGGTGAAGCGGGTATCTACTCCACCCTGCTTATGGGTATGAGCGTTTTGTCCATGCTGGTTGGAAATATCATGGGAGCGGTACAGGACAATCCCAAACGATTGCTTGCTTATTCCGGTATCGGCCATGCGGGATTTATGTTAATTGCCGTAATAGTCAACGGTGCTTTGGGAGCCAATGCTCTTTTGTATTATTCTGTAGTTTATAGTTTATCGTTGTTTCTCGCATTTTTTGTCCTGGACAAAGTATTGATTCATGATGATTTTTACTGGAGTATAGGCGACTTTAAGGGTCTATCCAAAAGGAATCCGTGGCTTGCATTGAGTATGACCATTGCCTTATTATCCATGGCAGGCATTCCGCCATTGGGAGGCTTTTTCGCCAAATTGTTTGTTTTGAAGGCTGCCTTCGAACATGGACATGGTCTCCTGGTTTTCGCTGGCTTGCTTGGATCTTTAATAGCCATGTATTACTACCTCAAGTTTATCATAAGCATGTATTCCAGAAATCCAGATAGTGATGTGGTGCCCACGCTCCCCCTTAATTATTGGGATAAAATGGTGATGGCATTTATAGGCTTGACTTTGCTGCTACTTGGTCTTTTTCCTGATTTGATATCTGTATTGATCAGGTTTTAATCCACGCGCTCAATTTTCCCGTCCCGGATAAAAATTTCATCTACTTCAGATGTATTTCCAAACATTTCGGCAGCCCTGCCAAAATGAGTATCTGTTATGAATATTTGACCAAAAGTTTCGGTTTTGAGTAAAGACAACAACCTGGATACCCTGCCATGATCGAGTTTATCAAAGACATCATCCAGCAATAGTATAGGTTCATTTTGGGTTTGACTTTTTAAATACACATATTGTGCAAGTTTAAGACCAAAAATATAGGACTTCAGCTGTCCTTGAGAAGCAAAATCTTTTACTGATTTTCCGTTCATAAAAAAAGAAAATTCATCCTTGTGGATGCCAACGGATGTTCTTTGGGAAAATTTATCCTTTTGTTGATGCGCCTTCGACAAGGAAATGAAATCCTTGTGGTCCAATTGACTTGAATATACCAATGCAACTTTCTCACGACTATCGCTGATCTTATCATAGTAGCTTTGTAAAACGGGTGTAAAAGCCTGGGTGAGTTCTTTACGCTTTTGATACAAATAGTTTGCAGGTTCTGCCATTGATGAAGTCAATACATCCAGCAATTCCTGGTCCCAGTACTGTCTGTCTGTAAAATCTTTAAGCAGTGCATTTCTCTGCTTTAGATTGCGATTGTAAATGGTAAGTGCTTCCAGGTATTTGCTGTCAAACTGCACGAGTGTGTTGTTGATAAAAACCCTTCTTTCTTCATTGCCTGCCAATAAGTTGTGTACGTCGTCAGGAGATATGAAAACTACGGGTATCAGCCCGATGTGATCCGTAAGTTTGGATAAGCGGACACCGTTCCATTCAATCTCTTTTGCGACACCTAATCTATACTTGATTACTAAATTATGGGTATTGCTGGCATCCTCAAATGTGGCATCCAGCCTAAAAAAGGATTGGTCGATCGTTACAAGATTTTTATCACCTGCAGACAAATAACTTTTTCCCATTGCCAGGTAATAAATAGCATCGAGAATATTGGTTTTACCCATACCATTATCTCCTGAAATGCTTACCACTTTGTGACGGAAGCTGAACTTTTCTTCCGTATAATTTTTAAAGTTGCATAACTTCAGTTCTTTAAGAAACATGGGCATTGGGAACAGAAGTGTCCCAAAAATTAGTCTGTGATGTAAGGATAATCTTGTTGTGTATAATTGTCGTCGTACAGCTCTGAACCCAATGGGTAAGGAGAATTTTCTGCAAAATCCATGGCATCGTCTACTTCTGCATCAATACGGGCAATGATGTCATCGATTTCCTCCTGCGTCGCAATTTTTTCAGCAACAATTTTGTTTTGTGTAACAATTACAGGATCCATTTCCTTGTACTCTTCCAATTCTTCTTTGGTTCTGTATTTTGCCGGATCTGACACTGAATGGCCTCGGTATCGGTAGGTCTGGATTTCGAGGTAATAAGGGCCGTGACCTGCACGAATGTGTTTGGCTGCTCTTAGGAATGCTTCATGCACAGCTTCAACACTCATGCCGTCTACCTGCTCTGAAGGCATATCGTAAGATAAACCCAATTTGACCAGGTCCTGAACATTGCTGGTACGGGTCACAGAAGTACCCATGGCATATTTGTTGTTCTCACAGATGTAAAGCACAGGTAATTTCCATGTCATGGCCATATTGAATGCTTCATGGAGTGCACCTTGTCGCGCAGCGCCATCACCAAACATAGTTACACAGAAATTATCCGTTCCTTTGTATTTTTCAGCAAAGCCAATGCCTGTTCCAATTGGAATTTGAGCTCCCACGATTCCATTACCACCAAAATAATTGTGGGCGGCAGAGAAAAAGTGCATAGAACCACCTTTCCCCTTTACGCATCCGGTGGCTTTGCCATAAAGCTCAGCCATACAAGAGCGGGAGTCAAGACCTCGGGAAAGAGCTATACCATGTTGCCTGTAAGCTGTTACCACTTTATCCTCCGGCCTAATTCCGGTTGCCAATGCTCCGGCAATGGCTTCCTGACCGATATAAACATGACAAAATCCTCGGATCTTTTGCTGGCTATAGGCAAAGAGGGTTTTTTCTTCAAATCTTCTGACCCTATACATGGTTTCGAACCAGGTCAGGTAGGTTGACTTATCGTATTTCACAACTGTTTTCTTAGCTTTGGCCGGTACGGCTATTTCTGACATCTCTCCGATATTTGGTAGGCAAATTTATTGTAAAATGATGAAAACACCAAAAAGTTCATTACTACTATTCCACCATAAGATTACAACCCCTCAAATCTGCGGCCGCAACCCTGCCTAAAATGCTGAAGGTATGGTTGCCATGGTCAATGCCCAGGTCCTGTGTAGCAATAAAACTGCAGGTTTCAACATTGGCAAGATCTATGATATGCACAACCCCTGCTTTTCCCATTTTTTCGTCGGTAAAAGGATCCGTAGTCTCCCTGATGATTACTTTCATGGTTGGAGTGGGATAAAACACACCTTCTCCCTGGGACCAGGCCTGAGAGAGTAATTCTGTCATACCATACTCAGAATGAACGTTTTGTATATTAAATGATTTTTTGATATAATAATGCAGTTGGCTTTTCGTCAATTCCTCTCGTCTACCTTTCATACCTCCTGTTTCCATGACTATGAGTTGAGGAAAATCCAAATGGTATTTTTCAACAAAGTCCAGCAGGGCAAAACTTACGCCAAAAAGGAGGGTTGGCACACCTGAATTCTTATTTGCAATTAATGCGCTGTACAAATCCTCGTGGTTATTTAAAAAATAGCCTGATTTTTGAGGTATTGAATGCGCCATAAAATCATCAATCATAGCAAGCAAGGATGAATGGGTTCGCTCCAGGTAATGCGGCAGAAGGGCTAAAATGCTGTATTTTTCAAGCGGACCGTATGCAGATTCAAAACCCTTTCTTGCTAAACGCAGGTAAAATTCAACATCATCCACATAATGTCTCGAATT
>WBZP01002021.1_pt2 | contig 23100 bp, 18 predicted proteins | sample 5204301 | NCBI WGS metagenome assembly WBZP01 (sample SAMN12412401, study PRJNA552823) | activated sludge metagenome | isolation source: activated sludge from nitrification reactor of wastewater treatment plant... | place: USA: Pennsylvania | collected 2017 | reverse complement strand
GCCGACGGTTACTTCGTGCTGCCGAACACCATTCGGGAGTACCTGTCGCACGCGCCCTACCCGAAGGTGCCGGACAACCACCCAGCGGTCCTGGAGGCCCAACAGTCGGTGCAGCGGCGGGTCGACAAGCTGTTGTCGATCAACGGCGAGCGCACCGTGGACTCCTTCCACAAGGAGCTCGGCCACATCATGTGGGAGTACTGCGGCATGGAGCGCACCGAGGAGGGCCTGCTCAAGGCCGTCGACCTCATCCGGGCGTTGCGGGCCGAGTTCTGGCGCAACGTGCGCGTACTCGGCGCCGGTGACACGCTCAACCAGAGCCTCGAGAAGGCCGGCCGGGTGGCCGACTTCCTCGAGCTCGGCGAGCTCATGTGCATCGACGCCCTGCACCGGCGCGAGTCCTGCGGCGGGCACTTCCGGGGTGAGAGCCAGACCGACGACGGCGAGGCGCTGCGTGACGACACGAACTTCCGCTACGTCGCAGCCTGGGAGTTCGGTGGCTCGCAGGACGCCTTCGGCGAGACCGGCCTGCCGATCCTGCACAAGGAAGAGCTCATCTACGAGGCGATCGAGCTGAAGGAGCGGAGCTACAAGTGAACCTCACCCTCAACATCTGGCGGCAGGAGGGCCCCCGCAAGCCCGGCCGGATGGTCACCTATCAGCTCGCCGGAGTGTCCGGCGACATGTCCTTCCTCGAGATGCTCGACGTGCTCAACGAGTCGCTCATCACGAAGGGCGAGGAACCGGTCGCCTTCGACAGCGACTGCCGTGAAGGCATCTGTGGCATGTGTGGGTTGGTCATCAACGGCAACCCGCACGGCCCGGTCACGACGACGACCTGCCAGCTGCACATGCGCGAGTTCAAGGACGGCGACACGATCAGCATCGAGCCGTGGCGGGCCGATGCGTTCCCGCTGATCAAGGACCTCGTCGTGGACCGCTCCGCCTTCGACCGGATCATCCAGGCCGGCGGCTTCATCTCGGTGAACACCGGCGCAGCCCCCGAGGCCCACTCGGTGCCGGTGCCCAAGCCGAAGGCCGACCGGGCCTTCATGGCCGCCGCCTGCATCGGCTGCGGGGCCTGCGTCGCCGCCTGCCCCAATGCCTCCGGCATGCTCTTCATGGGCGCCAAGGTCACTCACCTGTCAGAGCTGCCCCAGGGCCAGCCGGAGCGGCTCTCCCGGGTCGTGTCGATGGTGTCCCAGCACGACCACGAAGGCTTCGGCGGCTGCACCAACACCGGCGCCTGCGCCGCCTCCTGCCCCAAGGAGATCCCGCTCGACGTCATCAACACCCTCAACCGCGACCTGCGCTCCGCCCTCGTCCACGGCGGCTGAGCCCGCGGGCAAGCAGTGTTTATCGGGTAACCCGATATACCCCCGCTCCACCCGACAAACCTTCCGGGGTCGAGCTGGCCTTTATCGGGTCACCCGATAAACCCCCGCCTCACCCGACAAACCCGAGCACGGCGGGTCGGTTACGCTCCGCAGTGATGACACCGACGCCCCCCTCACGTCGGCGAGCCCGGGCCGGCGTTGCGGCACTCGCCGCGGCGACCGCCCTGGTCCTCGCCCCCACGCCCGGGTATGCCGCGAGCACGCCGCCGCGGCCCAGCTCGCGTGCCGCCCCGACCTGCGCCCCGGGCACCACACCGATGTCCGTCACCGCTCCTCCCCCCGTGACCCGGCCACCTCGGGCCGAGCCGGGGGTCACGACGTTGCCGGACGGGCGCACTATCCGCCAGCTGTGCCTGCCGGTGGCGCCAGTGCCTTTCCAAGGGCCGAGCATCTCGGCGGAGCACACCGTCGGCGGGCCGGCCTTGGCCCGGTCGGGCGTCGTCACCGACCTGACACCGGGCACCCCGGCCCCACCCGAGATGCCGCACGTGGCCTACGTGCTCGCCGACCTCGACACCGGCGACGTGCTCGTCGCCAAGGCCGCCCATGCGCTGCTGCGCCCGGCCAGCACCCTCAAGACACTCACCGCCCTGGTGACCCTGCCTGTGCTCGATCCCGCGACCGTCATCGTCGGCGCCGCCGAGGACGCGGCCGCCGACGGCACCCGGGTCGGGATTGTCGCCGGCAACCGCTACACGGTCGACGACCTCTTCAACGGGCTCATCATGGTCAGTGGCAACGACGCGGCATACGCACTCGCGCGCGCCTATGGGGGCCGGGAACGACTCATCGCCGACATGAACGCCAAGGCGGCCCAGCTCGGGGCCTACGACACCCTGGCCGTCGATCCGTCCGGGTTGGACACCGACGGACAGCGGGTCAGCGCCTACGACCTCGCGTTGATCGGCCGGGCGGTCATGGCGCTGCCGGACTTCCGGCGCCGTTCGACGCAACTGCTCGGCACCTTCCCCGGCGCGACCATGACGGTGGCAGCGGCCGGCCACTCCCCGACGACCTCGGTCGTCGGGCCTTACCAGATCGGCAACCACAACCCCGTGCTGCAGGGCTACCCGGGCATCGTGGGCATCAAGAACGGCTACACGACCAAGGCCCGCAACACGCTCGTCGTCGCGGCAGCGCGCGGGGGGCATACCTTGCTGCTGACCGAACTCGGCAGTCCGGTGCCCCAGGCCGAGCCCACCAAGGCGCTCCTGGATTGGGGCTTCGCGTATGCCGCGCAGGCCCGCCCCGTGGGCACGCTCGTCGCCCCGGGCACCGCTGTCCGACCCCCGGAATGGGGCCCTCCCGGTCAAGGCGCGACAGTGACACCACCCACCGACGAGCCGACCGGCACAGAGACAGAGGGGCCTGACCCGACCGCAGCCACCACCACACCTGAGGGGAGCGCCGGGCCGCAGGCGCAAGCGGCCGGACCGCCCAGCGGCGAACCACTGGAGTATCAGCTGGCCGCCCGGGTCAGCTCGTGGTGGGGCGGGCTCGGAGCAGCCGGGCCGGCCGGTGCCGGCATCGGGGCGCTGCTGGTGGCGGGCGCCGGAACCGCCGCAGCCCGGCGTCGAGCTCGCCGCCGCTCCCGGGGCAGTTTCGAGCCCTGATCGACTGAGCCCTCATCCAGTGCAGTGGTGGGGCGCCGCACCCGCGACACCCCACCAGCGCTCGGCCCGTTCCTGAGGGAGGACCGTCCGGCCGGAACCCGGCCAGGGAGACCTACCAGCGGCCACCCGTGACGTACCCGCTCCAGTATGCCGCGCCCCACACTCCGTGGTTGTTGGCCGCGCCCCAGCCGCTGACCATCGACCGCAGCAGGTTCCCGATGGCATTGCAGAGCCAGCCCGGCAGCTTCGTCGAGCAGTACCAGACGCCAACACTGATCAGACCGTTGGCCGCGTCGGCGTAACTGAGGGTGATCCAGAAGTGCCCGTTGTAGCCGTAGGCGAGATCCGGGACGCCGCCGGTGCGACCGAAGCTCGGCGATTCCTGCACGTGCACCTGGGCGATACCGGCGAACGCTTCACGCAGGTCTCCGACGAGTTGCTTGCGCGACTCCGGGGTGGCCGTGAGCGCCGCCCATTCGGCACGCTGCTCGGGCGTCCGGCCCAGCCGATAACCGACCTCGGGAACGCCATAGTCGGCATCCAGGGCAGCCACTTCGGCAGCGCCAACCGGCACCAGGCCACTGGCGGCGGTGGCGGTGGCGGTGGAAGAGGATCCCGCGATGAACGTCGCCGCGGCCACCACGGTGACCAGCGCCGCAGCAGTTCGGGTGAGGAGAGAGTTCACGTCGACCTCCAGTCGATCGAATGTGCCGTCACCGTGACGGCTGATTCGATGACACCCGATCACCCGGCGTACGCGCGTCGTCGAATTCGGGGATCATTCCTCGTCCGCGTCGACGGCTCGCGCGTCCCAATAGCCGTCGCGCAATGACTCGTAAAGCACCCGAGCCCGAGTGATACGGTCTCCCCCGTAGGCTTGACGATATTTGTTGTGGATGTTCTTCTCGTGGGCGGCGATGGTCGATTCGGCCACCACGAGACGGTGCGCGATCTCGGCGGTGGACAATCCGTAGGCCAACCCGTTGAGCACCCGTTGCTCGGCCTCGGTGAGCCGTGCCGTGGCCCCGGAGTTGGCGGTGATCGCCCGCGCGAGGGGCCCCGACAGTGCCGGCTGCCCCTGCGCCACCAACACCAGTGTGGCGACCAAGGGTTCGAGCCCGTCGTTCTTCAGGCACACCGCGTCAACGCCGGCTCGCAAGGCCCGGGCCAGCGGCACTGGCTTCTCCTCCGTCGTGTAGAGCACCACGTGCGCGCCCCAGTGCCGGAACGCCGCCACAGCGTCCACCGAGTCGCGGTCGTCGCGCCCGAGCCAGTAGTCGAGGATCACGACATCCGGAGGGGGGATGGAGACGTCCACCTCGGCGACCTGCTCGAAGGTGGCCACCGAGCGCACGACGTCGGGATGGCTGAAGGCGAGCGACTTCAGTCCAGCGAGGACGACCTGCTGGTTGTCGACCGCGACCAGATCAAGCTGACGTCCCCCTTGAGTGCCCACTCTCCTCTTTACCCGAGCCCGCCCGCCGACGCCATCACCGGAATCGGGAAGGCCGACGCCGATGGTCGTGGCGAAGTCGTCGGCTCTGGTCCAGTGCGGCACCGTGGAGAGCGCCGGCGTGAGGTGCCCGAGCCAATCGACCTCCGTGGGCGCGATGAGGCTCAGGGTGAACGCACGTCCGCCGTCGCGCAGGTGCACGAGGGCTCGGCCGCCGGGATCGAGGTGGTCCAGCGCTCGATCCAGCAGCCGGAACGCCAGCATCACCTCCGACGCGGCGTCGCCTTCCAACGGGTGGATCGTCACGGTGACACCGCGGCGCCGGGCCGTGGTGATGCGCTCCTGCAGGGGACGGTCCAGGACACCCGGCAGGTAGAGGTCGTCGCGGGTGCGCATGGCTAGCAGGCGCGCCTCGTCGCGTACGGTCGGATCGGCAGCCGACAGCGATCCGTCCGCGAGCGCCGCCAGCCAGGGCAGGACGACCGACCGGGTGCCGGAGAGATACCGCTCCTCGACCTGCCGGTCGGTCAACTTCACGTAGAGCCGGGTGCTCTGATCGCGGAGCCGAGCCTCCTGGGCCAGGGCCCGACGCCGGGTGTTACGCAACAACCAGCCCAGGAGCACCCCGCACCACGGCCCCGCAGCGGCCACGAGCGCCCCCGCGGAGTCGGCCAGCCCCGGCCCATCCTGGGCGAGGGCATACCACACGACAACGGCCGTTACCGGGGTCACCGACAGGGCCACGCGGCGAGCCGGGGAGAAGAAGGCCAGCAGGGACTGCGGCACGCTGATCAGCCCGAGGATCCAGGATTCATAGCTGCGCAAGGTGATGGGCGGCAGGGCCTGCAACGAGAGCCAACAAGCGCCAACGAGCACTACCGAGATCCCGAGGTGGGCCACTCCACCGAGCGGCGCCTGGCGCAGCCGCCGCGCTGCCGCAACGGTCACCCCGAGGACCATCATCCAGGACAGGACATGCCACGCGGCGGCCATCCCTGACGGCGTATAGCGCAGCCCGAGGTAGGTGTGGGCCGCCAGGACCGGCCAGATCAAGGTGATCACACCGGTGCCGGCGGGGCCCAGGGCGCCGACCGTCTCGGCGTAGACGCGCTGGTGCTCGGGCAGCTGTGCCGTGACCGGCCACCAGATCTCCACCCGGGAGGTCTCGGCGCCGCTCGCGCGAGTCGCGCCCCCGCCGATGGCCTCCATCGGCATCCGGACCGAATTGACCCAGCCCCAGCCACCGGCCTGAGCCGGCCCGGATCGGTGGGTGTTCTCGGCGGTGACCACGAAGCCCCGGCTGCCGTGCGCAGCGGTGAGTAGCAGCCCGTCACCAGTGCCGTGCCGCTCGGCGTTGCGCAAGACCTCCTCGAGCGCTCGGGCGACGGCCCCGGCCTGGTGAGCGGACACGGCCGGCCATCCACCAGGGCGCCCGAGGAGCCTGATCTCGACCGACAGAGTGGTCCGTGACGTCAAGCCGCCGAGCAGTGCCACCAGATCAGTGGGCCGGGCAGCGTCCGGGGCGACGTCACTGGCGACGCCACGGATCTCGTCGATCGCCTCATCCACCGAGCGTCGATCCACCATCCCCGAGTTCGATATGGTCATCAGCACGGCGATGACCCGGTCGTGCAGCACCCGCTGCACGCGGGACACGACGTGCCCCTCGCTGTCCTTCACCGCTTGGATCAGCTCGCCGAACTCGGCCTTCTGCCGGGCGATGTCGACGGCAGCGACCGCCGGGATCGATACCGCCAGGAAGAACGACCCGGCATTGCACAGGGACAGATGCAGGAGTGAATCGTCGAGTGCCTTGAGCAGGCCCGGCGTGCCGCGATTGAGCCAGCTCACCAGGAGGAACGCGCTGATCCAGCAGATGGCGAGCGAGAGCGCGGTCCGGCGCCGGAACTCGATGGCTGCGGCGATGCCGAGCACGAACACGACATTCCCCGGGGCGGTCGACCACGGCGGCAGCGGCAGCGACGGCAGGGTCAACCCGAAGGCCGCCAACGCGAGAATGCCCAGGCGTGCCGCCCGGCCCGCGAGCACCGTCGCCATGGCGAAGAGAAAACAGGCTGCGAAGACGGCCAACCAGGTCGAGGAGATCGCCAAGCCCTCCAAGACGAAGGCCATTCCTGCCATGACACACGGAACGGCGAAACTCAATCGGAAGAGCGTCTCGAAACGGGACACCCGAGGAAGCAACGCTTTCGGCCGCGGCCATGGGGAGGTGAGCCACCGGCCTGATGCGTGCACGAGACCAGAGTGCCGGGGTCAGCCGACTGGAGCAACCGCACCGGTCAGGCTGGTCCGGGTGCCTGGGCGTCCGGGAAAAGTGCACGCTCACCCCCCGAATCCCGTGACTTGGCCTCAAAGTCACGGGAAAAGTGACCACTCAAGCGGTTACTCGCGAGTGGGGTGACCGGGACCGGCGCCGGGCCACGGCCACGAGGGCCCGCGCGGAGCGCGCGGCTGCCCCGACAACGGCGGCCACCCCGAGCCCGACCACCACACCGGCGGCCACGCCGACCCGATCCTTGTCGCGTTGAGACACCCCGGACAGGTCCGGCAGGCCGGCCCGGGCCCGAGCCCGCGGATCGGTCGCGTCGACCCAGCCCTCGCGTCCGACGGCGCCGACCCCGCCGGCCGGGCCTGCCGGGCCTGCCGGACCTGCCGGGCCAGCCGGGCCGGCCGGACCGGGCGTGACTGGCGACGGTGCCCCCGCTGAGGTGTCGGCCTCGCCTGGGCGGATGCGCTGTTGCCGAGCCTGCACGGCGGCCAGCTCCACATCGATGTCGTCGGCCGCCCAGGCGGCGCTGAGCAGCACGAGCCGGGAGATGAGGTTCAGCCAGAAGAGCAGCCCCACGACGACAACGATCGAGCCGAACAGCGGGCTCGCGGTGGCCCGCGCCACGAGTTGGGCACCGACGAGCTTGAGCACGGTCATCCCGACCCCGCCGATGACGGCTCCCCCGCGCACATCCCGCCAGGGCAGCGGCACCCCGGACAGCACCCGCAGCAGGAGCACCATGATCGCCGCGTCGACCAGCAGCGACACGAGCACGCCGGCCACGGCGAGCACCCATGACACGTCGGCGAGCCCGAGCAGCGTGGCCAGCCACGAGGCGGCCGCACCGGCGACCGAGGTGAGCCCGGCCGAGACCACCACCGCCACGCCGAACAACGCCAGCACGGCCAGGTCGCGCAGCTTCGCCAGCACCACGTTGCCCGCCGACCCGGTGACCCCGAAGACGGCCCGGATGCCCTCCCGCAACGAGCCGATCCACCCCAAGCCGCCCACCACGAGGGTGACGAAGGCCACCGCCCCGGCCCAGGAGAGCGTGGCGGTCTCCGGTGCCGCGAGCTGGATCAAGCCGTCGGGGTTGTCGGCGGTCCGCACGAAACCGGGCAGCGCCTGGTTGAGCGACGCACCGATCGATTCCAGCAGGTCGGGTCGGCCCTGCAGGACGAAGCCGAAGACCACTGCGGCCAGGGCGAACGCCGGGAACAGCGAGAAGAACGCGAAGTAGGCGATGCCCGCGGCGAGCAGGTTGCCCCGCGCGTCACCGAAGCGCTGCCACGCCCGATAGGCGTGCCAGCGCTTGACCCGCTCGACGACCGCCGCGAACCGCTGGGTCATCGCGGTCGCCCGACCTCCGGCTGACCACCCGATCCCGCATTCGGTCCGACCCCCCGCAGCGGCCCCAGCGCGAAGGAACGCGCCGGTGACCAGGCCCCTTCCGGACTCTGCCGGTAGAGCCAGAAGCGCTCGACGTCAAAGGCGGCGTGGTATGCCGCGAGGTCCTCGAAGGCGCGGTCCAGGTCGACGACACTCACGTCGTGCGCGACGGTCACGTGCGGGTGGTAGGGAAAGACCAACTCACGCGCCCAGCGGCCGGAGCGGATCCGCTGCTCAAGGCGCTCACAGTCCGAAATGCCTTGCGCCACTTGGACGAAGACGACGTCCGACACCGGCCGGAAGGTGCCAGTCCCCCGTAACACCATCGAGAAGGGCCTCGCGTCGGCACCGATCTGTTCCAGGTGTGCCACCAAGGCGGCCAGCTCGGTGTCGGTCACCTCGGTCGGACCGAGCAGGGTGACGTGGGCCGGGATGGAGTCGGCCAGCGGGTCGTTGAACTCGGCGCGCTTGGCCTGCAGCACCGGACCGTGGGGCTCCGGGATCGGGATGGCCACGCCGATGACCTGGGTGACCCGCTCGGGGTGGCGACCCCGATCGGTGCCCGCGGCACTCGGCGTGGCTGACATGACGGCCAGCCTAGCGAGCATCGCACTAGGGTGCTGGCCGTGAGCGACACCACCGAACCGAGCGCCCGAGCAGACCAAGCCCCTGGCGCCCAGACCACCCCCGCCGACCCGAAAGCCGGCGGCCTACCGACCGGCGGGTCGGCGAAGCCCGCGGCGCAGACTCCCGCCACCGAGCCCACCGATGATCTGGTGACGACGCGGCATACCGTCAAAGCCGGCCGCCGGACGCTGCGCTACACCGCGCACACCGGCCGGATCGTATTGCGCGAGGAGGTCTACGAGGACGGCGCCTTCACCGGGCACACCGCCAAGGCCGAGGTGTCGGTCACGGCATACACGCTGGACGGCGCGAAGCCGGCGGGCCCCGGGGCGCGGCCGGTGACCTTCGCCTTCAACGGCGGGCCCGGCTCCTCCAGCGTCTGGCTGCACCTCGGGCTGCTCGGGCCCCGGCGGGTCGTCATGGGCGACGCCGGGGCGTTGTTGCCGCCGCCCTATGCGCTGGCCGACAACGCCCAGACGCTGCTCGCGCAGAGCGATCTGGTCTTCATCGACCCGGTGTCCACCGGTTACTCGCGCGCGGTCAAAGGAGGCAAGACCGCTGCCTACCATGGGTATTCGGGCGACATCGAGTCGGTCGCCGAGGTGATCCGGCTGTGGACCAGCCGGCACGAGCGGTGGATGTCGCCGAAGTTCCTCATCGGCGAGTCCTACGGCACGCTGCGGGCCGCGGCGCTGGCCGACCATCTGCAGTCCCGCTACGGCATGTATCTCAACGGGGTCATCCTCGTCTCAGCGGTCCTGGACCTGGCCTCGCTGGACTTCGAGGGGCAGCGCAACGACCGCGCGCACGCGGCATACCTGCCCCTGTATGCCGCGGTCGCCCACTTCCACGGCAAACACCCGGGGCGCACCGTCGAGGAGGTCGTCGCCGAAGCCGAGGCGTATGCCGCGCGCGACTACCCGTGGGCGCTCTCGCGCACCGGGCTGCTCACCGCCGCCGAACGTGCCGAGGTGGTGGCGACGGTGGCCCGGCTGGCCGGGCTGGCGCCGGACTACGTCGAGCGGGCCGAGCTGCGGATCGAGCATCAGCGTTTCTTCGCCGAGCTGCTGCGCGACCAGCGGCTCACCGTGGGGCGGCTCGACGCGCGGTTCACCGGCCCGGCCGCGAACTCGATCGCCGAGCTCGCCGAGGTCGACCCGTCGTTCGACGCGATCGTCGGCCCGTATGCCGCTGCGATGAACCACTACGTGCGCGCCGAGCTCGGCTACCGCAGCGATCTGCACTACGAGCAGCTGAGCCCCCGGGTGCACCCGTGGTCGTTCAAGGAGTTCGAGGGCAAACCGGTCGATGTCTCGCCGCGGTTGGAGCAGGCGATGCGCAGCAACCCGCACCTGCAGGTGCACGTCGCCTACGGGATCTACGACGGCGCCACTCCCCCGGCCGCCGCCGCCGACGTCTTCGCCCGGATGCGCCTGACCGCCGAGCAGCGCGGCCGGATCGAGCACCGCTACTACCCCGCCGGGCACATGATGTACGTCCACGAGCCCAGCCGGCTGCGCCAGTCCGCGGACCTGGCCGCCTTCGTGCTCCGGGCTGCCGCCGGGCACCCCTCCTCACCTGGCGAGTAACCGCTTGAGTGGTCACTTTTCCCGTGACCTTGGGGCCAAGTCACGGGAATCGGGGGGTGAGTGTGCACTTTTCCCGGACGACCGACGACCGGACCACCGACGTCAGTGCGGAGCGACCGCCCCCAGGTAGTCACCGCGCTCCGGGAAGAAGGCTCGCCAGTCGTGGCGCCGCCGCGGCACCACCAGACCCGCCGCGGCCAGCGCCCGAACGGTGCGCTCGAGAGTGGCGCCAGGGGTGCGGAAGAGATCCGGGCCGGTGACCACGACGAAGCGCCAGCCGTCATGCTCGAGGTCCTCGCGCCGGGCGAGGTCTTGGCGCCACTGGCCTTCCCGCTCGATGTGATGTCGACCGTCGTATTCGGCAGCGACCTTCACCACCGGCCACGCCAGATCCAGTCGGCGCGGCCGCCCGAGCCGGTCGCCGACCTCATGGGCCACGACCGGCTCGGGCAGCCCGGCGAGCACGAAGAGCATCCGCAGCCGGCTCTCCGGGCCGGAGTCGACCCCCGCCCGCAGGTATGCCGCGGCCCGCGCCGCGGGCACGCTTCCCGGGCCGGCCGCCACGACGCCCGCGGCGAGATCACCCGGCGATACCCAGCCCCGCCGCACCAGGCTGTCGCCCAGGACCACAAGATCGACCAGCTCGATCGTGCCCGCCAGGTCACGGAACGTCCGGACCGGGCCGGTGCACGGCTGGCCGAGCACCCGCAGCAGCGTGGGGCGCGCGGCATACCGGTGCAGGTGCAGGCCCCGCACCCGGGACTGGCGCGCGCTCGCCGTGCCGAGATGGGTGTTCGCGCAGTCGGGCACCACCGCGCCGAGCAATCGGGCGGCCGACTGATGCGCGGCGAAGGCATCGGCGGGGGCGACGAGTCTGGCGGCTTGCACCCACGCGGCGGGGGTCATCGGGGCACCCGTAGCGGCATACACGCCCTGGAAGAGTCGACGGAAGCTCGTCCCCTGCAACTGGTGATCGGTCAGCCCGGCAGCCAGCCCCTGTTGCCGGGTGAACGGCACCCCGATATCGAAAGGGCCGCGACGATCCATGGCACCGACTGTGCCGCAAGACGGTCAGCAACCACGGAAGTTATCCACAGCCACGCCCTCAGCGAAAAGTGGCCAATCATGGCGGTTTTCCCGTGACCTGGCGGCCAAGTCACGGGAAAACTGCACACTCAAGCGGTTACTCGCGCTCGGGGGTTGAGGCCGCTCAGAGGGCGTCGATGATGGCGTTGAGGGTGGGGCTGGGGCGCATGGCGGCGGTGGCCTTGGCCTCTTCGGGCAGGTAGTAGCCACCCATGTCGACCGGCTTGCCCTGCACGCCGATCAACTCGTCGTTGATCCGGGTCTCGTTCTCCTGCAGCGCTGTGGCCACCGGGGCGAAGCGGGCGGCGAGGGTCGCGTCGGTGGTCTGGGCGGCCAGCTCCTGGGCCCAGTAGAGAGCCAGGTAGAAGTGCGAGCCGCGGTTGTCGATCTGACCGACCTTGCGCGCCGGGGACTTGTTCTCGTCGAGGAAGGTGGCGATCGCCTTGTCGAGGGCGTCGGCCAGCACTTGTGCGGTGGGGTTGCCCTGGGTCTGTGCCAGGTGCTCCAATGACGCTCCGAGAGCGGAGAATTCGCCGAGGGAGTCCCAGCGCAGGTAGTTCTCGGCGACGAACTGCTGCACGTGCTTGGGCGCCGAACCGCCGGCCCCGGTCTCGAAGAGCCCGCCACCGGCCAGCAGCGGCACCACCGAGAGCATCTTGGCCGACGTGCCCAGCTCCATGATCGGGAACAGGTCGGTGAGGTAATCGCGCAGCACGTTGCCGGTGCACGAGATGGTGTCCTGTCCCTGGCGGATCCGCTCCAGGCACCACTGGATCGCCTGCACCGGGGCGAGGATGCGGTATTCGATGCCGGTGAGGTCGTGGTCACCGAGGTAGCGCTGCACCTTCGCGATGACGTTGCGGTCGTGGGCGCGCCCCTCGTCGAGGTAGAAGCAGGCCGGGGCGCCGGTGATCCGGGCCCGGGTGACGGCCAGCTTGACCCAGTCCTGCACGGGGATGTCGCGCACCCGCGACATCCGCCACACGTCGCCCTGGCTCACGTGGTGGGCCATGAGCACGGCGCCGTCCGGGCCGATCACCCGCACCTCACCGTCCTGCGGGATGACGAAGGTCGTCGGGTGCGAGCCGTACTCCTCGGCCTTCTGTGCCATCAGCCCGACGTTGGGCACCGAGCCCATCGTCGCCGGGTCGAGGGCGCCGTGGACCCGGCAGTCGTCCAGCACCGCGGCATACATCGGCCCATAGCTGCGGTCCGGGATCATCGCGAGGGTGGGCTGCAATGCGCCGGCGGCGTTCCACATCTGGCCGCCGTCGCGGATCACCACCGGCATCGAGGCGTCGATGATGATGTCGCTTGGCACGTGCAGGTTGGTGATTCCCTTGTCGGAGTTGACCATTGCCAGGGCCGGACGCGCGGCATACACGGCCTGGATGTCGGCCTCGATAGCGGCCCGGGCCGCCTCGGGCAGCTGCTGGATCTTCGCGTAGAGGTCGCCGATGCCCATGTTCGGGTTGACCCCGAGCGCCTGCAGCTGCCCGTCGTGGGCGGCGAAGACGTCCTCGTAGAAGACCGACACGGCGTGCCCGAAGAGCACCGGATCGGAGACCTTCATCATCGTCGCCTTGAGGTGCAGCGACAGCAACAACCCCTCGGCCCGCGCAGTCTCGATCGACTCGCGGTAGAAGGCGCGCAGCGCCTCGGCCGACATGAACGTCGCGTCGACGATTTCGCCGGGCAGGGTCTGCACGCCGTCGGCGAGCACGATGTCGGACTCGCCGCTGCCGGCGTGCGCGACGAGCTCGATGCGCAGCGCCCCACCCTGCTCCATCACCACCGACTGCTCATTGCCGTAGAAGTCGCCCTCGGCCATGGTGACCACCCGGGCCTTGGTCCGCGGGTCCCAGGCGGCCAGCCGGTGCGGGTGCTTCTTCGCGAAGTTCTTCACCGACTGCGGTGCGCGGCGGTCGGAGTTCCCTTCGCGCAGCACCGGGTTCACGGCGGACCCCAAGACCTTCGCGTATGCCGCGGCGACCGCCCGCTCCGCGTCGGTGGCCGGCACCTCGGGGTAGTCGGGCACGGCATACCCCTTGGCCTGCAACTCGGCGATGGCGGCCTTGAGCTGGGGCACCGAGGCGCTGACGTTGGGCAGCTTGATGATGTTCGCCTCGGGCCGCAGGGTGAGCGCCCCCAACGCGCCGAGGTTGTCGCCGATCCGCTGGGCCTCGGTGAGCGGCCCGTCGCTCTGGCTGAACGCGGCCAGGATGCGCCCGGCCAGGGAGATGTCGCTCGTGACGACCTCGACGCCGGTGCCCCTCGTGTAGGCCTGCACGATCGGGAGCAACGAATAGGTCGCCAGCGCCGGCGCCTCGTCGATCTTGGTCCACACGATTGTCGAAGTCATGACATCTCCGTCGATGGTTGCGGCCGCTGGGGGTGCACCGGCCAGGCTACCCGGGTCGGCTCATCCCCAGAATACCTTGACATCAAGATATCCGCACCCCTCGATGTTCGCGATCTCGCGCTCACCACCCGGTAGCCTGAGCGCGCGCGCGGCACTCAGGCCGGGCGTACGCGGCACACCGGCCGCGAGGGGCTCCGCACGACAGACTTAGGGGAACCACCATGCAGCCTGCCCTCACCAAGCGGCTCGGCGCCGAACTGCTCGGCACCTTCTGGTTGGTCTTCGGCGGATGTGGCAGCGCCATCTTCGCCGCGATCTTCGTCACCGAACCCGGGGTCGCGGGGGGCGCTCCGAACCAGATCGGCATCGGCCTGCTCGGGGTGTCGCTCGCCTTCGGCCTCACGGTCGTCACCATGGCGTATGCCGTGGGGCACGTCTCAGGTGGGCACTTCAACCCGGCGGTGACCCTCGGACTGTGGGCAGCCAAGCGTTTCGACAAACCGTCGGAGGTCGCGGCATACATCGGCGCCCAGCTCGTCGGGGGCCTGCTCGCCGGCGCCGCCCTGTGGGGGCTGGCCCGCAGCACCCGCGGCAGCGCTGGCGTCGTCGGGCACCTGGCCGCCAATGGCTACGGCGCCAACTCCCCCGGCGGCTACAGCATGGGCGCGGTGTTCCTCGCCGAGACCCTGCTGACCGCCTTCTTCCTCTTCGTCATCCTCGGGGTGACGACGCGGCACGCCCCTGCGGGCTTCGCGCCGCTGGCCATCGGCCTCACCCTGACGCTCATCCACCTCATCTCGATCCCGATCAGCAACACCTCGGTCAACCCGGCCCGCTCGAGCGCGGTGGCCTTCTTCAACGGCGCCGGGGCTCCCGAGCAGCTGTGGCTGTTCTGGGTGGCGCCGATCCTCGGCGCGATCATCGCCGGCTTCAGCTATGAGGCGATCACCGGCATCGACGCCAGCGACGAGGACGTCGACGGCGAGCTGGTCGCCAAGTAAAGGCCTGGTCCTTCACCTCAAAGAGATAAGGCATTAGACTTCACTCGCGTCGCCCATGCGGGTCGAGTGGAGAGGTGCCATGTTCGTCATCACCGCCGACCAGATCGGCAGCCGCCGCAGCGCCGACCTCGTGCCGGCCCTGCTCGCCGGAGTCGCCACGATCCGGGCACGGGCCGACTTCGAGCGCACGGTGGGCGACGAGGTCCAGGGCGTGCTCGACACGGCCGACGAGGTCGTGGCCGCGGTGACGACGACGCTGCGCACCGGGCACTTCCGGGTCGGGGTGGGGGTCGGCGCGGTCGAGCTGCCGCTGCCCGGCTCGCCGCGCGCCGGGCGGGGCCCGGCCTTCCTCGCCGCCCGTGCGGCCGTCGAGGCCGCCGCCCGCTCCGGGCCGGTCGCCGTCCGGTATGCCGCGTCGCCGGAGGGGCGCGCGCGGGATGCCCGGCGGGCGCGGCATACCGAGTTGGCCGAGCACGCGTTGGTGCTGCTGGCCCGCCTCCTGGCCGCCCGCTCCCCGGAGGGCTGGGCCGTCTGCGACCTGCTGGCCGCCGGCCAGGCGCAACGCGACGCCGCGGCGGCGCTGGGAGTCAGCCCGTCGGCGGTGAGCCAGCGGCTGCGCCGCGCCGGCTGGGCCGAGCAACAGCGGGCGGCCGCGCTGGCGATCCATCATCTGTCCGAGGCGGACGGCCATCAGCTGTCCGAGGCGGACGGTAGAACTGAGCCATGACGACGGCCCAGGCACTCTACGGCGGCGGCGTGCTGCTGGCCGGGCTGTTGGCGATCTTCCTCGGCGGCCCGCTGACCCTGTGGGTGTTCCGCCATGTCGAGCAGCGCGCCCGGCGCGAACAGCCGGGCTCGCCCAGCCAGGGCGCACCCGGCCAGGGCGCGGGTCAACGGCCACCCCGGCAGGGTGTGCTGGGCCTCACGGCCGCTGCGGTCGTGTTGCGCGGCGGGTCCGTCATCGGGCAGTTGGAGCGCACCGCCGTCTATGTCGGGATCGTCGTCGGCTGGCCGGAGGCGATCGCCGGGGTCATCGCCCTCAAGGGCCTGGGGCGTTTCGCCGACCTGCGCGGTGACACCGACGGCGCCGCTGAACGGTTCATGATCGGCAGCTTCACCAGCCTGTTGTGGGCAGCTCTGCTCGGCGGGCTCGGGCGGGCCTGCGTGACCGGTTTCGCAGCCGCCTCCGGGCTGGGTGGCTGAGGTCGCCCGGGGCCCGGCTGGTAGGTTCGGAACGACCCCCACACCGTCGTCAAGGGAGACTCCGTGAGCACCCCCGTGAAGGTGGCCGTGACCGGCGCCGCCGGCCAGATCGGCTACAGCCTGCTCTTCCGCATCGCCAGTGGGTCGCTACTCGGCCCGGACACCCCGGTGCAGCTGCAGCTGCTCGAGATCACGCCCGCCCTCAAGGCGCTCGAAGGCGTGGTCATGGAGCTCGACGACTGCGCCTTCCCCACCCTTGCCGGGGTCGAGATCGGCGACGACCCGGAGAAGGTCTTCGACGGCGCCAACTGCGCCCTGCTCGTGGGCGCCATGCCGCGCAAGGAAGGCATGGACCGCGCCGACCTGCTCGCCGCCAACGGCAAGATCTTCACCGGCCAGGGCGCCGCCCTGAACAAGGTCGCCGCCTCCGACATCAAGGTGCTCGTCACCGGGAACCCGGCCAACACCAACGCGCTCATCGCGATGGCCAACGCCCCCGACATCCCCAAGGAGCGCTTCAACGCACTGACCCGACTGGACCACAACCGGGCCAAGGCGCAGCTGGCCGCCAAGCTCGGGGTGGGCGTCGAGGCGATAACCAACCTCGCGATCTGGGGCAACCACGACGACTCGATGTACCCCGACCTCTACAACACCAAGGTCGACGGCAAGGTCGCCACCGACCTGGTCGACATGGCGTGGATCACCGACACCTACATCCCCACGGTCGCCACCCGCGGCGGGGCGATCATCAAGGCCCGTGGCCTCTCCTCGGCGGCCTCCGCGGCCAACGCGACGATCGACCACATGCGTGACTGGGTGCTCGGCACCAGCGACTGGGTGTCGATGTCGGTGCCGTCCGACGGCTCCTACGGGGTCACCGAGGGCATCGTGTCGAGCTTCCCCTGCGTGTGTCGCGACGGTGGGTATGAGATCGTGCAGGGAGTGCAGCTCAACGACTTCAGCAAGGAACGCATCATGGCCTCGGTCGCTCGCCTCGAGTCCGAGCGCGACCAGGTCAAGGAGCTCGGCCTGATCTGACCGACGCTCAGTCGGCGGGGCGAGTTCGAGCTGGCCGGTCCACCGGGGGTGCATCCCCCGCGCCTCGTGGGGCCGGTCGAACCGAAGGGGTATGCCGCGCACGCGGCATACCCCTTCGTCGTGCCGGGTCTCAGACCTCCAGGCGGACGATGGCGAAGGCGAAGACGACCACCGCGGCGAGGCCGAGCAGGCTGAGCACGTCGACCCAGCGGCGACGCACCCGCAGGCCACCGGCTCGCGGCTGGGGCACCATCGCGCGCAGGACGGCCGCGAGGGCCAGCGCGGCGGAGAAGAGATAGCCACCGGCGCGCACCTGGCCTGTTGCGACGACCGCCAGACCCACGGCACCGACAAGCGCGACCGGCCACCACAGGCCCAGTCGCCGCAGACCGCGCCAGCGCATCAGGGCCCGTGCCGCACTCAGTCGACTTCGCCGACGCCGTCGGCGCCGGGCAGGGTGTCGGCTGGCAGGGTATCGACGGGCAGGGTATCGACTGGCACAGTGTCGACGGCGCGCTCGGCGGCCTCGACGATGTTTGTCAGCAGGATGGCCCGGGTCATCGGGCCCACCCCGCCGGGATTGGGGCTGACCCAGCCCGCGACCTCGGCGACCTGCGCCGCGACGTCGCCGACCGGTCGGGACCGCCCGGTCTGCGGGTCCGTCTCGCGGCTCACCCCGACGTCCAGGACGGCGGCACCGGGCTTGATCATGTCGGCGGTGATGATCCTGGGCACGCCGGCGGCGGCGACGACGATGTCGCCCTGGCGCACCTCGGCGGCGAGATCCTTCGTGCCCGTGTGGCACAGGGTGACCGTGGCGTTCTCGCTGCGCCGGGTGAGGATGAGCCCGAGCGGACGGCCCACCGTGAGCCCTCGCCCGACGACGACCACCTTCCGGCCGGCGATGGGCACCTGGTAGCGGCGCAGCAACTCGACGATGCCCATCGGCGTGCAGGGCAGCGGCGCCGGTCGGCCGAGCACCAACCAGCCGAGGTTCATCGGGTGCAGGCCGTCGACGTCCTTGGCCGGATCGACCCGGGACAGCAGCGCCAGCTCATCGAGCCCGGTCGGCTGTTGCACGAGGAACCCGGTGCAGGCGGGATCGGCGTTGAGCTCGTCGATGACGGCCTCGACCTGGGCCTGGGTGGCGCCGGCAGGCAGGTCGTGTCGGAAGCCGCGAATACCCAACTCGGCGCAGTCGCGGTGCTTGGCCCCGACGTACCACCGGCTGCCGGGGTCGTCGCCGACGAGCACGGTGCCCAGGCCGGGCACGACGCCGCGCTCGGCGAGGGCGGCCACCCGGGCGGCCAGCTCCACCTTGATCTGGGCGAGCGTGGCCGAGCCGTCGAGGATCTGCGCCGTCACGTCCCTCATCCTTCCATGCACCGATACCCCACTCGCGGGCCGACCGGCGCGCTGCCCGGGCCGAGCCCGCGTCATCGTCTAGGGTGACCGGACTCCGGCGTTCGCCGGTGCGCCGCGGATGACGCGAGGTGGCCCGCCCATGCAGCACATGGCCCGACCCTGGCGAGGGTCCGCGCCGGCCCTGGCCGCGATCCTGCTGCTGGTCGGCTGCACCGCCGGCACGTCGGCCCTCGCCCAGGCCTCCGCCACCTCCTCCACCACCTCCTTCGCGCCGATCGCACCCGAGCAGCCAGTGCCGAGCAGGCCCGCACCCGAGGGCCCTACGGGGGCGCCGATGGCGGGCACGACGAGCTCGGGTGTCGCGGCGGGGGGTCTGCTGCTCCCTCGGGGCGGCACGACGATCTTCCCGGCGCATCGGCTCGTGGGTTTCGCCGGCTACCCCGGCGCGCCGGCCCTCGGGCGGCTGGGCATCGGCGCCCTGGAGGACCGGGTGCGTGAGATCGAGGGCCTGGGCCAGCAGTATGCCGCGGGGCGGGCTCCGATGCCGGTGCTCGAGCTCATCGCCACCGTCGTGCATGGCAGCCCGGGCGCCGACGGGATGTACCGCACCCGCATCGCCGACGCTGTCGTGCAACGCCATCTCGACGTCGCCCGGGCGCATCGGGCCATCCTGCTGTTGAACATCCAGCCGGGCCGGGCCGCCTTCCTCGACGAGGTCAAGGCGTGGGAGCGCTGGCTGCGGGAGCCGGACGTCGGGTTGGCCCTGGATCCCGAATGGGCCGTCCAGGCCGGTCAGGTCCCGGGCCGGGTCTTCGGCTCGACGACCGGCGCGGAGTTGGACGCGGTCGCGGCATACGTCTCCGGGATCGTGACGGCCGGCGGCCTGCCGGAGAAAGTCGTCCTCTACCACCAGCTGCACGCCTCGATCGTGCGCGATCCGGCGGCCCTGCGGCCGCATCCGGGCATCGCCCTGGTCGTCTCCGTCGACGGGATCGGCACCCCGGCGCAGAAGGCGAGCACCTGGCGCGGCATCGTCGCGCAGACCCCCGACCACGTGCACAAGGGCCTGAAACTCTTCTACGAGGAGGACGCCAGACCCGGCCCGCTGATGACCCCGGCGCAGGTGCTCGCGCTCACCCCACAGCCGGAGTACGTGCTCTACGAGTGACCCGACGAGCGACGCCAGTTTGTACGCGTCAGTGCGCGAAGTGCCTCGTCCCGGTGAGGTACAGCGTAACGCCGGCCGCGGCGCAGGCGTCGATGGTCTCCTGGTCGCGCATCGATCCACCGGGCTGCACGATGGCCCGCACACCCGCGGCGAGGAGGATGCCGGGGCCGTCGGCGAACGGGAAGAAGGCGTCACTGGCTGCGACGGCACCGCGGGCCCGCTGCGCCCCGGCACGCTCGACGGCCAGGCGGCACGAGTCGACCCGGTTGACCTGACCCATCCCGATCCCGACCGACGCGCCGTCGCGGGCCAGCAGGATCGCATTGGATTTCACCGCCCGCACCGCCCGCCACGCGAAGGCCAGGTCGGCCAGGGTGGCGGCGTCGGCGGGTGCGCCGGTGACCAGCCGCCACGAGGCCGGGTCGTCGCCGCCGACGACGCCCCCGGTGTCATCGCGAGTCAGCGCGTCGAGCCGGTCGCTGGCCTGCACGAGCAGCCCGCCGCTGATCGCCCGGGTCTCCCACGGGTCGCGGGTCGCCGCAATGGCGGCGAGGTCGACCTGCAGCAGCCGGATGTTCTTCTTGCGAGTGAGCACATCGAGGGCGGCGTCGTCGAACGAGGGGGCGACGACGACCTCGGTGAAGATGTCGGCCACGGTCTGAGCCAGCTCCAGGCTGACCGGCCGGTTCACTGCGATGACCCCACCGAAGGCGGACACCGGGTCACAGTCATGGGCCCGACGGTGCGCCTGGGCGATGCTGTCGCCGACGGCGATGCCGCACGGGTTGGCGTGCTTGACGACAGCGCAGGTCGGCTGGTCGCCGTGGTCGCCGGCGGCCCGCAGCGCGGCATCCGCGTCGACGTAGTTGTTGTAGGACATCTCCTTGCCGTGCAACAAGGTCCCGGAGGCGATGCCGGCCCGCCAGCCCCGATAGAGGGCGGCCTGTTGGTGCGGGTTCTCGCCGTAGCGCAGACCCTGCACCCGCTCGTAGGTCGCGCCGGTGAACCGCGGGAAGCCGGTGCCGTCGCTGGTGTCGGCGTAGGCCGGCCCGCCCATCCACCCGGCCACCGCGACGTCGTATGCCGCGGTGTGCGCGAACGCCTCCGCGGCCAGCCGGCGCCGTTGCGCGAAGGTGAAGCCGCCGTCGGCGACGGCGGCGAGCGCCGCGGCATACTGCGCCGGATCGGTGAGCACCGCGACGCTCGGGTGGTTCTTCGCCGCGGCCCGCACCATGGACGGCCCGCCGATGTCGATGTTCTCCACGCAGTCCTGCGGGGTCGCGCCGGAGGCGACGGTCGACTGGAAGGGGTAGAGGTTGACGACGACGAGTTCGAACGCCTCCACCCCCAGCTCGGCCAGCTGCGCCACGTGCTCGGGCTTGCGGGTGTCGGCGAGCAAACCCGCGTGCACCATCGGGTGCAGCGTCTTCACCCGGCCCTCGAGGCATTCCGGGAAGCCGGTGAGCTGCTCCACCCGGGTGACCGGCAGGCCGAGCCCGGCGATCCGGTCGGCTGAGCCGCCGGTGGAGACCAGGCGCACCCCGGCCTCGTGCAACCCCCGGACCAGGTCGTCGAGGCCGGTCTTGTCGAAGACCGACACGAGTGCCCGGCGCACCGGGCGGAGGTCCTCGGTGGGCCCGGGGGCACTGACCTGGACCGAGTTCGCGCCGCTGCTGCCGCTCACGGGATGGTGACCTTCCTGCCGGTGACGGTGTGACCCTCGCGGGCCATCCGGCCCACATACTCGACCAACTGCGGCCGTTCGGCCGCTTTGATCCGCTCGGTGAGGCTCTCCTCGGTGTCGTCGGCGAGCACCGGCACGGCGCATTGCGCGACGATCGCCCCGGTGTCGACCCCGGCGTCGACGACGAAGAGGGTGGCGCCGGCGATCTTCACCCCGTAGGCGAGCGCATCGCGGGGGCCGTGGATGCCGGGGAAGGCCGGCAGCAGCGCGTTGTGGCTGTTGAGGTAGCGCCCGCCGAAGCGGGCCAGGAAGGTGGGTCCGGCCAGTTTGAGGAAGCCGGCCGACACGACCAGGCTCGGCCGGTATGCCGCGACCGCCTCGGTCAGCGCCGCGTCCCAGGCGGCCCGGCTGGGGTGGTCGGCGACCCGGCACACGAAGGTCGGGATGCCCGCGCGTTCGGCCCGCTGCTGCCCGAGGGTGCCCGCTCGGTCGGCGCCGACAGCAACGATCCGCACCCCGTATGCCGCGTCCGCGCTCGCGTCGATGAGGGCCTGCAGCAGGGTGCCGCTGCCGGACACCAGCACGACGATCGGGACCGGCTCGGCGCTCACGTGCAGCAAGCCTATCGGTCGCGCGAGAAGGGCCGCCTCGGCCGGTGCCCACGCTGCGGCCCGATCCGATCCCGATCAGGGGCGTGGGGTGTCCAGCACCCGGTCGACCTCGCCGACGAGGTGGTCGGCGATCTCCAGGGCGGCGGTGGCGGCCGGTGACGGAGCGTTGAGCACGTGCACCTGGCGCCCGACGGTCTGCACGAGGAAGTCCTCGACCATCGACCCGTCCCGTTTGAGCGCCTGCGCCCGCACGCCCGAGGGGGCCGGCACGAGATCGGCGGCGCCGATGCCCGGCACCAACCGGGACAGGCTGGCGGCGAACTGCTTGCGGGACAGCGAGCGACGCACCTCGGCGCTACCGGGCCCGAGGTTGCGTCGGGCCAGCTGCCACAGCCCCGGCCAGGCCAGGGATTCGCGCAGCTCGCCCAGGTCGACGTCACGCCAGGTGTAGCCCTCGCGCCGCAGCGCCAGCACCGCATTGGGCCCGGCGTGCACGCCGCCGTGGATCATCGTCGTGAGGTGCACCCCGAGGAACGGGAAGCGCGGGTCCGGCACGGGATAGATCAGGCCCTGCACGAGGTAGTGCTTGTCGGGGACGAGCTCGAAGTACTCCCCCCGGAACGGCACGATCTGCGCCTGCGGTGTCACCCCGCCCGCTCGGGCGACCCGGTCGGCATACAGGCCGGCGCAGGCCACAAGAGCGTCGGCACGCACCTCGCCGGTGGTCGTCGTGACGTGCACGCCGTCGTCGCGGCCCACCGCGGCCTCGAAACCGGTGCCCAGCCGCAGCTCACCGCCCCCGGCCACGACGTCGTCGGCAAGGGCCTGGCAGATCCCTGGGTAGTCGATAATCCCCGTGCTCGGCACGTGCAGGGCCTGCACGCAGTGCGCGTAGGGCTCGATCTCGCGCGCTTGCGCCGGGGTCAGCAGCCGGGCCGGCACCCCGTTGGCGGCGGCTCGCTCGGCCAGGCGCGCAAGCCGCGGCCGCTCGCTGTCGTCGCAGGCCACGACGAGCTTGCCGCAGATGTCGTGGGCGACCCCCTTCTCGCGGGCGTAGGCCTGCATGGAACGAGCACCCGCCACCGCCATCCTCGCCTTGAGGCTGCCCGGCGCGTAGTAGAGCCCCGCGTGGATCACCCCGGAATTGCGCCCGGTCTGGTGCCGGGCGATCTGCGGTTCCTTCTCCAGCACGATGACCTGGTGGCCCCGTCGAGCCAGCAC
>WBZP01002148.1_pt1 | contig 23106 bp, 21 predicted proteins | sample 5204301 | NCBI WGS metagenome assembly WBZP01 (sample SAMN12412401, study PRJNA552823) | activated sludge metagenome | isolation source: activated sludge from nitrification reactor of wastewater treatment plant... | place: USA: Pennsylvania | collected 2017 | reverse complement strand
GTTGCTGACGGCCTGACCGATCGCCCTGCCACTGCATCCCGCGCCGTCGCCCGCGCCGTCGCCCGCGCCGTCGATTTCAGCGTCCACTGACACAACGTGCGAGTAGGCCTCGCAGACACCGCTGAAACCGATGCGCGACGTGACCGGACTGCGCTATTGTTTGGTCATACCGTAAGCCTATCGGGAAGGCCCCGCCGTGCGCACCGACGACATGATCCTGATCAGCGTGGACGACCACATCATCGAACCGCCGGACATGTTCAAGAACCATCTGCCCAAGAAGTACGTCGACGATGCGCCGCGGCTGGTGCACAACCCCGACGGCAGTGACACCTGGCAGTTCCGCGACACCGTCATCCCCAATGTGGCGCTCAATGCGGTGGCCGGCCGGCCCAAGGATGAGTACGGCCTGGAGCCGCAGGGCCTCGACGAGATCCGCAAGGGCTGCTACGACGTCCATGAGCGGGTCAAGGACATGAACGCCGGCGGCATCCTGGCGTCGATGAACTTCCCGTCCTTTCCCGGTTTCGCCGCCCGGCTGTTCGCCACCGAGGACGTCGAGTTCTCGCTGGCGCTGGTGCGGGCCTATAACGACTGGCACATCGACGAGTGGTGCGGCGCCTACCCGGCCCGGTTCATCCCGATGGCATTGCCGGTGATCTGGGATGCCGAGTTGTGCGCGCAGGAGGTGCGGCGCTGCGCCGAGAAGGGTGTGCATTCGCTGACCTTCACGGAAAACCCTGCGGCCCTTGGCTATCCGTCGTTCCATGACGACTTCTGGAAGCCGCTGTGGCAGGCGCTGTGCGACACCGGCACCGTCATGAGCGTGCACATCGGATCGTCGGGCAAGCTGGCGATCACCGCCCCCGACGCCCCGCTGGACGTGATGATCACCCTGCAGCCGATGAACATCGTGCAGGCCGCCGCCGACCTGCTGTGGTCGGCGCCGATCAAGAAGTATCCGACGCTGAAGATCGCCCTGAGCGAGGGTGGCACCGGCTGGATCCCCTATTTCCTCGAACGCGCGGACCGGACCTACGAGATGCACTCGACGTGGACGCATCAGGACTTCGGCGGCAAGCTGCCCAGCGAGGTGTTCCGCGAGCACTTCCTGACGTGCTTCATCTCCGATCCCCTCGGCATCAAACTGCGCCACGAGATCGGCATCGACAACATCTGCTGGGAGGCCGACTACCCGCACAGCGACTCGATGTGGCCAGGTGCCCCTGAGGAACTCGGTGCGGTGTTCGCCGCCGAGAACGTCGCCGATGGCGACATCGACAAGATGACGTACGAGAACGCGATGCGGTGGTATTCGTTCGACCCGTTCGCACACATCGGCCGCGAGCAGGCCACGGTCGGCGCATTGCGCAAGGCCGCCGAGGGGCACGACGTGTCCGTCCGCGCGCTGTCGCACCACAAGAAGGACGACCACGGTGGCATCGTGGAGTCCGCACTGATCCTGCAGGGCGCCGCCCGCGCCCAGACCGGGGAATAGACCGGGTCTGCCGCCTACAGCGTCACGGCATACCGCATCGGCAGATGCTTGAGGCCGCCGACGAACGTGGTGGCCATGTGCTGCGCCGGGCCGGCCAGTTCGGCCGACGACAGCCGCGGCAGCAGCTCGGAGAAAAAGCTGTTGATCTCCATGCGGGCCAGGGCCGCGCCCAGGCAGAAGTGCACCCCGTACCCGAATGAGATGTGCTTGTTGGGATCTCGGCCCACGTCGAACCGGAACGGCTCATCGAAGATCTCCTCGTCGCGGTTGCCCGAGACGTAGGACAGCAGTACCGATTCGCCCTCGCCGATGCGGACTCCACGGATCTCGTAGTCCTGCTGAGCGGTCCGCATGAACTCCTTGACCGGGGTGGTCCAGCGGACCATCTCTTCGACGGCCAGCGGCATCAGACTCATGTCGTTCTGCAGGCGCTCCAGCTGATCCGGGTTCTCCAGCAGCGCGAGCATGCCGCCGGAGATCGCGGCGCTGCTGGTGTCGTGCCCGGCCGCGGCGACGATCGTGTAGTACGACACCGTGTCGATGTCCGAGAGCGGTTCGCCGTCCAGGGTGGCGTTGGAGATCGCGGACGCCAGATCGTCGGTCGGGTTCGCCCGGCGCGAGGCCGTGAGTTCGGTGAAGTACTGGAACATCTCGAGCAGCGCCATGCCCTGCTCTTCCACGCTGGCTCCGCGTTTGAACTCGTCGTCGTCGCTGCCGAACAACTCCTGGGTCAGCTTCAGCATGAACGCGAAGTCGGACTCGGGCACCCCGAGCAGCGTCATGATCATGTACAGCGGGTAGTTCACCGCCACCTGCTGGACGAAGTCGCACTCCGGTCCCTCGGCGGCCATCTTGTCGACGAACCGCTTGGCCAACTCGTCGGCGCGATCCTTCAACGCGCGCATGGCCTTCGGCCGGAACCAGTCGGCTCCGATCGCCCGCAGGTCGCGGTGCAACGGATCGTCGGCGTGGATCAAAGTTCGGATCCCCAGGGCGGCCTGCTGCTCGTCGCCCTCCCGGGTGGTCAGCACCGGGCGCGGGGAGTTGGTGAAGATGTCGTTCGCGCGCTCGATCTCCATGATGTCGGCATGCTTGGTGATCGCCCAGAACGGCGCGTAGCCGGGCACCTCGACCCACGACACCGGGGCATCGGCCCGCAACTGCGCGAGGCCCGCGTGCAGGCGGGCCTCGTCGGTGTAGGCCTTCGGGTCGGCGAGCATCGCCCCGGCTGATTCGACGGTCGGACTGGCCATCCCCACGCTCCTCATGCTGTGACGCCGCTGACCGGCGCAACCACAGTAGCAGTTCCGGTAAGTTATTCAGTATCAGCTGGGGCCAGCACCCCGGTGGCCGTTTCGGCCCGTTGCTGATATGCCCGCCGTGCCTGGTCGTCGAAGTCCAGGAAGACCCGATCGGATCCCACCTTGGCGTTGAGCCAGCGGCGGCCGCGCGGGCCCAGCATCGACATCAGCGGCGCCATGAACCGCATCGGATACGGCACCACGACATGGGTTTTCGGCTTGTCCAGCACCGCGACCACCGCCGCCGCGATCTCCTCGGGCCGGACGGGTTTGCTTCCGAGCGGCGTCTTGGTTCCCGAGATCAGGTCGGTGGCGGTGAACGGTGGCATGACCACGCTGACGTGCACCCCGCGCGGGGCGAACTCGTCGGCCATCGCCGTCGACAACCCGACCACCGCGAATTTCGTGCCGGCGTACACCACCTGGCCGGGCACCGGGACCGCACCGGCATCACCCCCGCGTTGTTGATCAGCACATCGATGCGGCCGCCGCCGTCGGCGCGGGCCTTGTCCAGGAACGCGGCGAACGATTCGGGGTCGGCGACATCCAGTGGATGCCCGGTGACCGGGCCGGACAACCGGCGCACCGCTTCCCGGAGCACCGCGACGTCGCGGTCACCGATCACCACCCGTGCGCCGCGGGCCAGCAGCGCCGCCGCGGTGGCGTACCCGATCCCCCGCGCCGCCCCGGTGACGGCGACGGTCTTACCCGCGATCGAATCCACGTTGCGCCCCTTCCGATTTCGGTCGTCCCTCATCGAAGGCCCGCACCTGGTCGAGTACCGCGGCGATCACCGGCTCCGGAGTTCCGCCGGCGAAGCCCGGCAGGACACGGTCGATGACGCCCGCGCAGCGCGCCGCCAGGGCCGCCGCGATCCGGTCGATCGGCGCGATGACGGCGAAGGCGCCCAGCATCTCGTCGTCGATCAGGCTGGCCATCCCGTCCCAGTCCCCGTCGATCGACAGCCGCCGGAGTTCGGGCTGCAGTTCGCCCCAGCCGTGCAGGGTCAGCACCCCCCGGTAGGCGGGCGTGGACGCGTAGAACGCGATCTGCTTGCGGTACGCCGCGGCCGCGGCCGCCATCTCGTCCTCGTCTCGACCGGTGACGACGAAGACCGGGCTGGACACCTCGAACCCGTCGCGGGGCCGGCCGCTCCGGGCCATACCCCGCGCCAGAGCGGGGATGGTGACCTCGTCCAGGTAGCGCCGGGTGGTGAACGCGTGGACGAGCAGGCCGTCGGCGACCTCGCCCGTCATCTCGGTCATCGCCTCGCCGACCGCGGCGATGAAGACCTTCGGGGCCGGCTGCCCGGACGGTTCGGGCGTGAACATCGGGGTCATCAGGGTGTGGGTGTAGAACTCGCCCTCGAACCCCAGCCGGTCACCGGTGCTCCAGCAGTGCCAGATTTCCCGAAGGGCCGCAACGAATTCCGCCATCCTGCGCACCGGCCGGCCCCACGGCATCCCGAACCGCTTCTCGATGTGCGGCCGGATCTGAGTGCCCAGGCCCAGTAGGAACCGGCCGCGCGAGTACGCCTGCAGATCCCACGCGGTGCTCGCAATGGTCATCGGATTGCGCGCAAACGCCACCGCGATGCTGGTGCCGACCTCGATAGTGGAGGTGTGCTCAGCGGCCAACAGCAACGGCAGGAACGGATCATGGTTGATCTCCCCGGTCCAGCAGCCGTCATAGCCGGCCGCTTCATGGCCGCGCGCGACGCCGGGGACTCGGTCGAGGTCGCTGGGGATACCGCGGTCGATCTTGAGCCTCCCGACCATGCTGGCGACGCTACAGTAAGCGCTTCGGTACGGTCAACGCATGACTGACTGGGACGCCACGCTCGCCGATCTGGAGCAGCGCCGACAACGGTCCCGCGCGATGGGCGGGACCGACCGGCTGGCCGCCCACCGGGGCTTGGGCAAGCTCGACGCACGGGCCCGGGTAACGCACCTGCTGGACGACGGCAGCTTCCGCGAACTGGGCACCCTGGTCGGTGGTGACATCGCGGCCGACGGCATCGTCGCCGGCTCCGGGACCATCGACGGCGTGCCGGTCATGGTGGGCGCCGAGGATTTCACATCCGTCGCCGGGACGATCGGCGCGGGCAGCAACGCCAAGCGGTACCGCATCGCCGAACTGGCGGTACGCAATAGGATTCCGATGGTGATGCTGTTGGAGGGAGCCGGTTTTCGGCCCGGGAAGCACGGTGGCCGTGCCCCCACCGACCTGATCGCGCAGGCGAAGTGCTCCGGCCTGGTTCCCACCGTCGCCGCCGTCCTGGGCGCGTCCGCCGGCCACGGCGCACTGGTCGCGCCGGTGTGCGACTTCCGGATCATGAGCCGTCAGGGCGCCATCTTCACCGCGGGTCCGCCGGTCGTCAGGGAAGCCACCGGGGAGGACATCGCCAAGGAGGACCTCGGCGGGCCGGAGGTCGCGCTGCCCAGCGGGGTGATCCACAACATCGCCGACGACGACGCCACGGCGCTCGACGACGTGCGGCGGTATCTGTCGTACTTCCCGTCCAGTGCGTGGTCCTATCCCCCGGCCCGGCCCTGCGAAGGCGGCCCGCGGGCCACGCCCGAACTGCTGGACGTCGTTCCGCGCGACAACCGCCGGGTCTACGACATCCGCCGGGTCATCGATATCGTCTTTGACGGCGTCCCCGACCGTCCCGACTGGTTCGAGGTGCAGCCACGCTACGGTCGCGGAATCGTCTGCGCCCTGGCTCATCTCGGCGGGCACCCGGTCGCCGTCGTCGCCAATCAGCCGCAGGTGATGGCCGGCTCCATCGACGCCGACGCCGCCGACAAGGCCGCCCACTTCATCATGGTGGCCGATTCGTTCCACCTGCCGATCGTGTTCCTGGCCGACAATCCGGGCATGCTGCCGGGCAGCCGGTCCGAACGCGAGGGCATCCTGCGCAGCGGCGCGCGGATGTTCACCGCCCAGACCGTCGCCACCACCGTCAAGTTGCACCTCACCCTGCGCAAGGCCTACGGGTTCGGGTCAATGGTCATGTCGCTGTTGGGATTCGACGGCCAAGCAGCCACCTTCGGCTATCCGGGCGCGACCATGGGTGCGATGAGCGCGGCCGCGCTGAGCCGTGCCGCACACGCCGACGCCGACCTGTCCGCCGAACTGCGCGACGCCGAACTGCAGGCATCCTTCAACTCCGCGGAGAACTTCGGCTTCGACGAACTCATCGACCCCCGCGAGACCCGCGACGCACTGCTCGGCGCGCTGCTGCGCGGCCTGTGCGCCCGGCAGGCGCCGGCGCAGCCGGTCACCCGAACCGCGATACTGCCCTGATTGGATGGCCCCATGACGATACGCTCACGGATGCTCGGCAGCTGGGAGCTGGTGCGGTTCGAATCCCACGACACTGCAACAGGTTCCATGCGCCAGCCGCTGGGCGCCGATCCGCAGGGCCTGATCCTCTACACCGAGGACGGGTTCATGTCCGCGCAACTCGCGCCCGGCGGCGCCGGCACGCAAATCGCCGACTACATCGCCTATACCGGACCGTTTCACGTCGACGAGCGGGCTGCGATCGTGCACCACGAGGTCCGGATGGCGACCATGCCGGACCTGCTGGCCGCGCCGCAGCTGCGCGAAGTGCACGTCGTCCGCGACGTGCTGACGCTGTCGGCGACGCTGACCGACGAAACCGGAACCACCACCCGCAGCACCCTGACGTGGCAGCGCGCCACCCCCTAGGAGAACACCCATGCCACAAGACATCCGGGACCTCATCCACGACCGCGAGGCCTACGCGGCCGAGTTGCGCAAACGCTGGGGCGGCCTGCTCAGCTACCGGTACCTCGGCCGCACCTACGCGGCGATGGACCTCGGACCGGAGGACAACACCGTCACCCTGCGCCACGACATGCGCAACGCCACCGGCGGCCTGCTGCTGGCCGTGCTGGGCATCGCATCCCCGGAGGGCGGCGGGATGTCCGACCTGGAAGCGGTGCCCAATCCGGTGGTGCACTCCTGCCAGGTGATCGACCCGGGCCGCGGCGTCGCCCGGATCGAGGTCTTCTCCGAAACCCTCAAACGCGGACGCCAGATGGGCTACAGCCGGTCGCGAATCGTCGATGCCGACAACCCGTCCCGGGTGCTGGCATTGACCGCGGGACAGGGCGTCGCGATCGGCTCGCCACCGGAAGGCCTGGAGAAGATGCCGGTCGAGCCCATCGACGTGGTCGACTCGCCCGACATGCCGCCGCTACGTCAGGTGTTCGGCTGCACCCGGCGGGCCGACGGCAACTGGGCGCTGCCCGAACTGTCCGAGGAGGTGGCCTCGCCGGATGCCGCACTGCACATCGGCCCGCAATTCGTGGCCCTGGAGACCGCCGCGCTGGATCTGGCAGTCAAGACCACCGGTACCGGGCTGCTGCAAGGAGTCTCGTCCCACGTGATGTTCATGGCCCGCGGCAAGACCGGCCCGTTCCGGGCCGAGGCCGCCGCCATGAGAGGTGCCGACGGCATGATCGCGGTGCAGACGACCCTGTTCGACGAGGGCGCCGAGGGCAAGGCCATCACCGTCGGCAGCTACCAGTTCTCCCCCCACGCCTGAGAGCTGCTCATCCCGCGCGAGCGGGCGTGTCGGTCCGCTGACACGCCGCTGGTCGCGAACTTTTGTGCACGCTCGCGGCAGCAGATTGGGCGCGTTCAGCCGGAGAGCGTTTCGGAAATCTCCCACAGCCGGGCGGCGCGGCCGCCATCCATCGCATACGCCGCGACGTCACTGCGGATCGCACAGTCAGCCAGATAAACCGAACCGGCACCGTCCAGTTCGGCCGTCGTCGCGGCCCACACCTGGGTGGCCGCGCCCCGCTCCGGGGTGAGAATCGTGTCCAGCATCGCGCCGCGGTCCCGGTTGTCGGCGGCCATGGCCTGCAGCGCACCGAAGTCCTCGCGGGTCATGTGCCGCGCCAGGGAGGTGCCGACCACACCGGGGTGCACCGCGACGGCGTGTACCCCGTCGTCGGCGTAGCGCCGGTTGAGTTCGACCATGTGCAGCACGTTGGCGGTCTTCGAGGCACCGTAGGCCGCGAACTTGTCGTAATCGCGGCGCTCCCAGTTGGGGTCGTCCAGGTCGATGTCGCTCATGTGGTGTCCATCGGAGGACAGCATCACCACCCGCGCGCCGGCCAGCTGCGGACGGAGCAGTCGGGTGAGTTCGAAGTGGCCGAGATGGTTTGTGCCGAGCTGGATCTCGAAGCCGTCCGACGTCCGGGAGAACGGGGTGAACATCACTCCCGCGTTGTTCATCAGGACGTCGATGGTCGGCGCCAGATCCGCGAGAACCGCGGCCGCCGCGCGCACACTGGCCAGGGACGTGAGGTCGAGGGCCACCAGCGAGGTTCGGGCATCCGGTCGCCCCGCCATGATCCACTGCTGGGCATCCTGCAGGGCCTGCATGTTGCGCGCGGCGAGGATCACGTGCGCGCCGGCGGTCGCGAGTGCGCGGGCGGATTCGCGGCCCAGCCCGGTCGAGGCCCCGGTGATCACACAGGTTCTTCCGGTCAGGTCGACGCTGTCGACGACCTCCATCGCAGTCTTCGTCCCGTTCATTGCCCCGATGATGGCATGCGCCCCGGCCGGGCGGGAACCCCGCGGCGACCCGCGAGGTCTTCGGGCGAAGAAGAGAACTTCCTACTTTGCCCGCCGCAACCGACCCCACCGCTGACGGCGGCCAGTATTACGGGCCCGGCGGGCTGGGCGAGTGGCGCGGACACCCGAAAGTGGTGACCTCCAGCGCGCGCTCGCACGACGTTGCCGCACAACAGCGCCTCTGGAAATATCCGAGGCACTCACCGGCGTCACGTATCCGCTCTGATCCATATCTGACCCGCCGAGTCAGACGCCGGATTCCCGGTACACCTCGACGATCGGCGCCAGCTCATCCGGCGTCGCGCCGTGCATGATCACCGCATCGGCGCCGTAGTCGAACTCCTTGCGCACCCGGTCCACGCACTGCTGCGCCGACCCGGTGGCCGACGGTTCCAGCCACTCGTCGGGGATCAGCGTGGCGATGTGTGCGATCTGCTCGGCGCTGGCCTTGTGATCGATACCGCCGGGAATGGACTGCACCACCGAATCGTCCCGGAATCGTTGCAGCACAGCCGGATCCCAGTTGTTGGTGGACACCAACAGGTCGCCGTAACCCTGCAGGTAGGTGGCCAGCCGGGCGACGGTCTTCTTCAGTCGCAACTCCTCCGGAAGGTGGTCGCCGACGGTGGCGAAGCACGACCACACCTTCACGCTGCCGGGGTCACGGCCGGCCTGCTCCGCGGCGTCCTTGACCGTCCTGACCGCCCGCTGCAGCGTCTCCGGGGTGAAGTAGGTGTGCAGGATGACATCGTCGAACGCCCGACCGCCCAGGGCCAGGGTCTGCGGCCCGAACGCGACGATCGCCAGCCGGATGTCCTCGCGAAAGTCCGGGTCCAGGAACAGGATCGGGTAATTGCCGATCGGACCGTCGTGGTTGGTCACCGCGCAGGCCGCCCCGGTCAACGACGACGCCTCCTTGACGTTCCACCGCTCCGAGATGAACCCGGTCCCGAACCCGAGTTCCTCGCCGCGGCGCGCCTCGTCCATGAGCGTGGCCGGGCCTTCACCCCCGGCGCCGGCCAGCAGGTAGTAACCCAGCTCGTCAAGCACGCGACCGGTCATCGACAATCACCTTTCGGGTCATAACTTCGTCAGCCGCCACACAACGGAGCTGAACGGCAACACATTGCTGAAGCGTCGGCGCGCGGCCAGTGAACCGAGCAGCGTCCAGGCTTCCATGGCAGCGTCGGGTGACCGCAGGATGCGGGCGGCGGCTGTGTACTTCGGGTCCCATAGTGGTCGCGGCGTCTGCCCGTTCATGTGGTCGGGCACCCATTAGGAGTCCACCCGGTTCGCCACCGCAGACAGGTAGTTCGCCCGGCTGAACGCGTCGGCGGTCGGACGGGCCGCCAACATCGGATCCATGAGACCCACCCGGACACTCGGCATGGTCAGTGCCAAACCCCCAGTTTGTGTCCGCAGTTCCAGACTTCGACGATGCGCCCATCGACCACCCGGAAGATTTCCATGCTGCCCACATCAACCCGGGTGCCGTCCTCGAGCCGCATCGGTGACTGGAAGACGATCGCGACGTGCTCGCCGTCGTCACCGGCGACCACCAGGTTGAGGTCGAACCGCAACTCGTCGAACATCTCCCAGTGGTCGACGATGCGTTGGACAGCCTGGTCGTGGGTCAGCACGACGGCCTCGCCGACCTCGTGACGAACGACGTTATCCCCCATCAGCTCCTCGGCCAGGGCGAAGTCGCGTTCGTTCCACACCACCAGGTTGTACAGCTCGACGACCTCGCGCGCGGTACGGGTCATTCGAATGCCTCCAGTGCGTCTATCTCGTCGACGGTGACCACGGCCCGCCGCGTGAGCTCGAGGCAGAGCTTGCGCGACCGCTCCGGCATCGCATCCCAGCCCATCAGCGTGATGACAGGAAGCACCATCAAATAGGCGGTGGCCATCCGGTAGTCCCGCCACGCCTCCTCGAACGAATAATCCGTCACCCCGTGACCGACCAACTCGGCGAGATACTCCCGCAACAGCGACGCATCATGACCGCGGCGCACCTCGCTCGGTAGCCCCTGGCTCACCAGGTACGCGACATCGGCGGCACCCGCCCCGTAGCAGGTGAACTGGAAGTCGACGACCTTCATCGCATCACCGGAGAAGAACAGGTTGTCGGCCCGGATGTCGCCGTGCAGCAACATCGTTCGACCGCCCAGTACGTCGAGGGCCGCAGCGGCGTATTCGGTGAACCGTTCGGCCAGGCCGGCGACCGACGCCGGTACCGGCTCCCCGGCATGCTCGAGATATATCGGCCAGGCCAGCCCGAACACCGGGAGGAACACCTCACGGGCCGCAGGTGAGTCGAGGTTCGGGAACACTCCCGCCGGAATCGCGTTGGCCGGATCGACGGACCACGCGTGCAGTCCAGCCAGGCCTGCGATGGCCAGCCGGGCCTGCTCCATGGACAACCCCGCCAGATGGTCTGCGTTGACCCAGCCCGCCAGGTCCTCCATCACCAGGACGAAGTCCCCTGCGCTGTCGCCCATCTCGGCGACGTGGACCTGCGGGGCGGCCATCGGCGCCCGCCCGGCGACCCGGCGGTAGAACTCCAGTTCGCGGCGGTAGCCGCCCAGCATCTCCATCGCGCCGCGCGCCTCCGGCGTACCGGGCAACTTGACGATCACCGTCTCCGGAAGTCGGCGATCGCCGCGGAGATGAACCCGGTACAGGAACGAGGCGAACCCGCTGTCCTGCGCGATGCGCTCAGCCGCGACGGCGCTGACCTCGAGGCCGAGCGCATCGCTCAGCCACTGCGGGGTCACCTTGTCTATCGAAGCTGGGATCACCGCCGGGCCCGGGGTCACCATCGACCTCCTGAAGGAAATTTGACGCAGAACAATTAAGTTAGTTGGCGGCTGTCTAATATGCAAGGGTGCCGTCACCGACCCAGGGCCTGACCCAACCCGAGCGGGTCGAGCTGTCATCCCGCCGGCTGGTTGCGGCGGCGGCTGAGCTGATCGTCGAAAAGGGCTGGGAGGCAACAACAGCCGCGGAGATTGGGCGCCGTGCCGGCTACAGCCGCGCCATGGTGCACGCCCGGTTCGGCAAGAAGGACGCCATCCTGCACGCGTTGCTGGACGAGTACGTCCAGCGCCTCAACCCCGATCCTGACCCCGCCGTCGACGGCCTGGCCCAGGTGCTCGCGCACTTCGATCGCATCGAGGATCTGCACACCCGGGACCCCGAACTGCTACGGGCGATGTTCGTCGCGACCTTCGAGGCCGCCAAGACCACGTCACCCCTGCGCGACAACGTCCGCAGCCAGCTGGAGGGCGGCGCGGTCAAGGTCGAGACGGGACTGCGCAACGGCATTGAGGACGGGTCGATCCGCCCCGACGTCGACGTCGAACCCGCCGTGCATGACATCACGGCGGCCGTTTTCGGCATGGCGTTCCAATGGGTGGTCGTGCCGGGCCACGATCTGCGGCGCGAACTGCACGAGACCCGGGCCCGGATCACCCGGGACTACGGAGTGCCGGCCTGACTCGCCACGTCGCGCAGGAACCGTTCCGTCATCGCGTGGACGCCGCCCGCGAACACGTGTCCCACGTGCCCGCCGTCGTGCCAGTACAACTGGCCGCCCCACTTCTCGTGCAGGGCTTCCGCAGGTGCCCGCATCGCCATCTGATCGTGCCAGGCGCCCACGATCAGGCGGCGCTCCGGTGGCGGAACGGGTTGCACGGCAAGCGGATCGATCACCGAGGTCAATTCGGATACCACGGTGGAGTCGAGCAGCGCCATGACCTCTTCGGCGGCGCCGCCCCAGCGGTGCAGATGATTGGCGATCATCGCGTTCAGGCCGAGGATCGGCGTATACAGGGCTACCGCGTCCACCGCGGGTTCCAGCCCGGACACCAGTGCGGCCACCCCGCTGCCGAGGGAGAGCCCGGACAGCGCGATGACCGTGGCCTGTGGGTCGACCCAGCGGATGACGGCCCGCACTTCCGACACCGCCCGCATCATCCCCGCGACGTTGGCCAGCGGATCGGTGTCGGGATACTTGGGCCACATCTTGCGCCGGATGCCGTGTCCGGGCTGTACCGGCAGCGCGACGTTGAAGCCGAGTTTGCGGATCCGTCCGACCTTGGCGACCACGAAGTCCGTCAGCCCGCCCTGCCCGGCACCGTGCACCCAGACGAGCCAGGGGCGGGGGCGCCGGCGGTCGTCGGACCGCACGATGTTGCAGACCGCGGTGCTGGGCGCACCGAGGTCGCCGAAAGTCGACGGCAGCCGGGGATCGTGCCGGTAGGTGACCTCTTCGAACGCGTACTTGCCCGCAAGGCGCCATCGAAGGCTCTCTACCTCCAACGGAGCGGGCTCGGAATAACAGCCCGCGATGCCCAGCTTGGCGAGTTCGTCGGCGACGGGCCGGTAGCTCTCGGTGGCGGTATGCACGCTGGGTGGCGGCGCGGTGAGCGTCATTCCGGTGACAACCAGCTCGTCCAGGGCCACCTCGCCCAGTTGGCGCAGTCCGCGCGACGACCGTCCGCTCCAGCCCCCCGCGGCGGACAGCGCGCCGACCGACCGGGGCAGCACACCGCCGAGCTCCCGAGCGATCTGCCTGGCACGGTCTTGTGGACGCATGGTCTCAGAGTAGGTCGAAACCGGTGTATCCCGCAGCGGCGATCTTGTCGCAGCGGCGGCGGTACTCGGGGATGCCCGCGGTATAGCCCATGTAGCGGCGCTTCTTGCCGGGCAAATTGGCGCCGTTGTACCAGGAGTTGCAGCTCGGGTGGACCAGCACCGTCGGCTCCACCAGCGAGGTGGTGTGTTCGATCCAGTCGTGCTGGGCCCATTTCGCGCAGTCTGTGCAGCATGTACAGGCCGGAGAACCCGGCGCCGATGACAACCGCGTCGAGCGTCTGGCCGCTCACGGGTGCACCTCCGGCGCCGTCTTGAATCGCAGCAGCGTGCGGGTGAGATGCAATCTCGTTATCTGCCAATCACTTTCCCGCCTCTCGTAGGTCTCGTGGTAGTGCCCGGCCCCGTGCAGTTCGCTGCCGTCCGGGAACACCAGCAGATCCTCCATCGCCCAGATTCCGGTCGCCGTCGTCGGCGAGGTCAGCGTGAGCTCCGGGGTGTGGCAGTGGTGCACCGTGGCAGCGCCGGCGATGCCGCCGAGCACCACCGGCTCGAACGCCGCGAGACCCTCCAGCGGGGGCATGGTCTGCGGATCGGCGCCGCCGGTGGACACCGCGAGGTCGAGCAGCACCACCACGTCGGGCACGAACAGCTGCCGCCAGGACTCGATGTCGCGGGTGTCGAGGAATCGGCAATAGCGCGCCTTGAGCAGGCGGATCTGTTCGATTTCGTCCATCGGCACTTCCTCGCTCTGTAGACCACCGGAAACCGCTACTGTAATGTATTCCGTAATGCTCGTGGTCGAGAAAGGCAATCCGGATGAAAGTGCCCTTCACCTGGAAGGTGACCGGCTGGTTCATGATCGGCTGGTCCGCGGAATACGAGGCCGGTGATGTCAAGGCGCTGAAGTACTTCGGGGAGCACCTGGCCGCCTACCGCGACGAGGGCGGTGCGCTGCACGTGCTCGAGGCGCACTGCAAGCACCTCGGTGCGCACGTCGGGCACGGCGGCAAGGTGGTGGGCGACTGCATCGAGTGCCCGTTCCACGGCTGGCGGTGGGGGCCCGACGGCGACAACACCTACATTCCCTACCAGCCGGACAAGCCGAACCGGGCGCTGAAGCTACGGTCCTACCCCGTCGAGGAGCAGTACGGCTGCATCTTCATGTGGTACCACCCGCACGGCAAGGAGCCGCAGTGGGAACTTCCCGACATCTTCCACAAATTCCCGCAGTTCGAGACGGACCCGGACAGGTACTATCGGCCCTACCCGGAGTTCTCCAGCCGCACCGACGGTATTCACGTCCACCCGCAGATCGTCGCCGAAAACGCTCCGGACAGTTCGCATTTCCGCTACGTGCACGGTGCTACGGTCACCCCGGTGTGCCTGGAGTGGGAAGGCATCGACGAGGAATGGCGCTTCTTGACCGGTTGGCCGGACGTGCGCAGTGACGACCCGGACAAGATGGCGCTGCGCATCCACAGTCACTATTCCGGCCTGGGCTTCGCCATGAGCGCATTCGAAGGGTCGTCCAACCATCGGCTGATCTTCGCCTGCACACCCGTCGACGACGAGGTCTCGGACATGTTCTATTCGATCTGGTGGCCTAAAGAAAATGAGGCAGACGGCGACGTCCCGCCACCGCACGTGCGCGCCGAGGTGGAACGCAAGTTCCTCAAGACCGTGTGGGAGGACGTCGACATCTGGGAGTACCAGATCTACGTCGAGCGTCCTCCGTTGGCCAAGGTTGACGCGAAACACTATATGGCCCTGCGTAAGTGGGCCACGCAATTCTACGAGGTTCCCCCCGTTGACGCGGTCTCATGAATCTCGCGCAGCTCGTCGCGCCGGCCCACACCGCGATCGTCACCCAGGAGTTGCAGGGCGCGGTGATCGGCCCGAACGCCGGCCTGGCCGCACTGGCCGACGAGGCCCGTCGCGAAGCACTACCCAACATCACCCGGCTGCTACCGGCGGCGCGGGCGGCCGGCGTACCGGTGGTGCACTGCCTGGTGCAGCGCCGCGCCGACGGACTGGGCTCCAACCACAACGCCAAGCTGTTCGCGATCGGCCGCCACTCGGTCGCGATGGAGCCGGGCAGCGAGGGTGCCACGTTGTTGCCCGAATTCGGGCCGGAGCCAACCGATCTGGTGTTACGGCGCTGGCACGGCCTGGGACCGATGGGCGGCACCGATCTCGACGCCGTCCTGCGCAACATGAGTGTGCACACCATCGTCGCGGTCGGGGTGTCGCTGAACGTGGCAATCCCGAACCTGGTGATGGACGCCGTCAACGCCGCCTATACCGTGGTGCTGCCGCGCGACGCGGTGGCCGGCATCCCCACTGACTACGGGCAGGCGATCATCGACAACACCCTCGCGCTGCTATCGACGGTCACCACCACCGACGCCCTGATCGAAGCATGGACCTAACCCGCCGAAACGTACGAACGGGCGAGGAACTACGAGTAGATCGCACCAATACGTCGATCTCGGATGGACGACGGGCTGTCGACGACCCAACTCCCGACAGCACGCCGACGATACGGACGGTGCCCGAAATCAACGAAATGGCGGCCTCCACTCGAACATCTCCGCCCGTAGGTACGTTTCGGCGTCGTTGGCTCACCGGATAATGCGTACGGGGACGTTGCTCCATCCGGCCACGTTCTGCATGTTGACCCTCTTACAACTCGCCCAGTCCACCTCGTAGCGCGGCATGAAGTCCAGCATCCGGTCCAGCGCGATCGCGCTCTCCATCCGGGCCAGCGCCGCACCCAGGCAACTGTGGATGCCGTAACCCAGACCGAGGTTCTGGGCCTGGGTGCGGTCCCGGTCGATCTCGAAGGCATCGGGATCGGTCCAGGCATCCGGGTCACGGTTTGCCGAACCGCCCACCAGGAACACCGGTTCGCCCTCCGGGATGGTCACCCCGTGCAGGGTCACCTCCCGCAGTGAGCGCCGCACGTTGTACTGAGCCGGCGCCTCGTAGCGCAGCAATTCCTCGACGGCCAGCGGGATCTTGCTGCGGTCGTCCCGGAGCAGCTGCCACTGCTCGGGGAACCGGGCGAACACCACCGCCGCATTGCCCAGCAACTTGGTCACCGTCTCCGCACCCGCACCACCGAGAAGTGTTGCGAATTCGGTGATCTCGACGTTGTCGAGCGGCTCCATCCGGCCGTCCTCGCGTTCGATCTCCGATTCGATCAGTTTGCTCAGCAGATCGTCGCCGAGGTTGTCGCGGCGCTGCTTGATCAGCCGGTAGTAGTAGATGGCCATGTCCACCGCGGACTTCATCCCGGCTTCGCTCATCTCGACTTCGCCGGGTGCGCGGTGCAGCAGGTCGTCGATCCACAGCCGGACCTGCTGATGGTCCTCGTCCGGCACGCCCTGCATCGTCGTCATGACGTCGACGGGGAACAACGCCGCGAAGTCCTGCACAAAGTCGAATCCGTCCGGGTTGACGGCCGCCAGGTGCTTATCGACGAGTTCCACGACCAGGCCGCGCTTGGCCTCGATTGCGCGCGGGGTGAACACCTTGTTCAGCAGGCTGCGCATCCGCCGGTGCTCCGGGGGGTCCATCGCGATGATCGAACCGTGTTCGGTCACATGGTCTTTGCGTACCTGCGCCAAGTCCACCCCGTACGCCGAAGAGTACGTCACCCAGTCCTTGAACGCGGCGGCGACGTCGTCGTGCCGGGTCAGCGCATAGAAGTCGTACTCCTCGCTGTAGTAGACCGGCGCTTCCGCACGCATCCGGCGGTAGGTCTCGTACGGATTGGTGAAGAAATCCTCCGAGAAGGGGTCGAATACCACCGTCGCCGTGGTCATGAGTTCACTCCTGCCTTGCCTTCGAGCCGTCGCCGAACCCTGTTGCGGGCCAACCGGAGCTGGACATCCGCGTACACCTTCATCGGTTGGCGGAACGGCGGCGCCGCCGTCCCGGTGATGCTGAACGGCAGATCGGAGCCGACCACCGTTCGGTAGTGACTGAACGCGTCGAACCCGGCCTTGCCGTGATAGGCCCCCATCCCGCTCTGCCCTACCCCGCCGAACGGCGCAGCCGACGGAATCATCTGCGCGGCAAAGTCATTGCGGGCCACCCCGCCGCTGCGGGTGTTGCGGACGAAGGCACGGAAGTCAGGGCCGTCGGGCCCGTACCAGTAGGCCACCAGTGGCGCGGGCCGGTCGTTGACGTAGTCGACGACCTCCTGCGGCTCGCAGTACGTCAGCACCGCGAGAACGGGGCCGAAGATCTCCTCGTGCGCGATACGCATCCCGTCGTCGACGCCGCGCACGATGCTGGGTGCGATCTTCCGGGTGGCCCGGTCGGGCAGCGTCTCGCCCGGAGGGGCAACGGCTTCCACCGACGCACCCTTGTCTGCGGCATCGTCGAGCAGGCCGAGCACCCGGTCGAAGTTGGCCTCGTCGACACTCGAGCAGTAATCGGCATTCGTGACGATCGTGCCGAATCGGGACCGTAGGGTGCGGCGAGCTACCGCGACGAACTCCTCGACGCAGTCCGCCGGAACGAACACGTAGTCCGGGCAGACGCACACCTGTCCCCCGTTGACCATGCGCGCGGTGGCGATGCGCGCGGCCGCCGTCGGGATGTCCGCGTCGCGTGCCACCACCACCGGGTTCTTACCGCCCAGCTCCAGCGTCACCGGGACCAGGTTGGCGGCGGCGGCCTGCTGCACCAGCTTGCCGACCTCGGGCGAACCGGTGAAGAACAGGTGGTCGAACGGCAGCGTGGTGAACGACGCCGCGACGTCGCGACCACCGGTGACAACCGCCAGTTCGGTCGCGTCGAAGTATCTCGGCGCCAGCTGCTTCATCAGCTCCGCGGTGCGCGGGGTGATCTCCGACATCTTGATCATCACCCGGTTGCCGGCGGCGAAGGCCGCCGCGGCCGGCAGGATCACCAGGTTGATCGGGAAGTTCCACGGACCGATGATGCCCACCACCCCGAGCGGTGTGGGCTCGACGACGGCGCTCAGCCCGAACAGCCGCGCCGCCCGCATCAACCGGGTGGCCTTCATCCATTGCGCCACATGGCTTCTGGTGTGCTCGATCACCGGAATGACGCCGACGACCTCGGTGAATAGTGACGCCGAGCGGGACCGGGTGCCGAAGTCGGCGTTCATGGCCTCGGCGAACGCATCGGTGTTGTCCAGCAACAGCGCGAGCAGTCGATCGATCCGGTTGTGCCGGGCCGACAATGTCGGCCGACCGTCTCGACGGAACGCCTCGCGCTGGCGTTTCAGCAGTATCAGCATCTCGCTGTGCTCATCCCGCTGGGAGCGCTCCGCACCGTCGGCGTCCACCTCGGAGAGGGTCACTGCCCGCGCCCCATCAGGCATACCTTTCGTCGGTTCCCTAACTGTAATGGTTACAGTAGTACATTCGACCCCATTGGCGCCAGCGTGTCAGGCCGACTGCACCCGCACCGGCACACCGGTGAGCCAGGACATCCCGGCCAGCGACTCCACGTCGGCGGGCGCAGTCGACATCAGCTTGTTCACGTTCACCCCGCCACCGCGGTTGGCCAGTTTCCATCCGCCCGAGCCGGAATGCCCCCAACCGTGCGGCACCGCGATCGCACCCCGGACGATGTCCGCGGTCACCGTGACGGGGACCTCGATCGACCCGGCCGCCGATCGGATACACACGGTGTCGCCGTCGGCAATGGACAGAACGGCGGCGTCGTCGGCGTTCATCAGGGCACCGTGCGCGCGGTCACCGCGCTTGAGCACCGGCCCCATCAACATCGGCGAGTTGTGCATCCACGAGTTCTCCGACCGCGGCTGGCGCATGCCGATCAGTCGCATGGGAAATTCGTCGGGGGTGTCGCGCCGGGTGATCGCCGAGATCTCGGCAGCGATGTCGTTGTGCGCCAGCTTCATCCGGCCACGTCGGTACACCACGACATCGCCGAGCACACCGGTGGCGATGTGGTCGTCGACCACGACACCGTGCGGGTGTTCACCGACGAGTCGCCGGAAATTCAGGCCACCTCGCCTCAGCCCGAACAGGTCGCCGCCCTGCGACGTCCGGATCATCACATCGGCGATGAGCCGGGGCCGCCACTGCCGGCCCGTGCGTTCGACCAGTCTGCGCAGCCCGACCAGCCCGGCCACGACCGGAGGGCGCCGCGACATCCGCCCCATCAGGTCGGTGACGATGTCCCATTCGGTGCGAGCCTGCCCCCGGGGCGCCACCACCGCCTCGGTGGCCTGCCGAAACGGTGTGCTCTGGAAACTCTGGAAGGCGACCGGGAAGTCGTCGCGCTCGTACATCGTGGTCACCGGCAACACGTAGTCGCAGTGCGCGGTCGTCTCGTTGACGTAGAGATCGAGGCCGACCATCAGGTCCAGCCCCTCGAGTGCCGCTTCCAGTTCCAAGCCGTTGGGCACCGACAGCGCCGGATTGCCGGCACTGACGAACAGCGCCCGGATCTGGTTGACGCCCGGCGTGGCGATCTCCTTGGCCAGCATGGCGGCGGGCTCGGCGCCGAGGACCGAGGGGAACCCGCCGATCCGGGACCGCTTGCGCCGGTAGGCCCGCCGCAGCCCGGCTCCGAGGGCCATCGTCGCGAACCGCTGCCCCGGCGCCCCGGTGGTGCCGAATACGCTGCCGCCGGGCTTGTCCAACTGTCCGGCAACGAGATTGACGACGTCGATGAGGTAGGCGGTCAGGGTGGGGTTGCGCCCGACACAGGTGCCGAACCGGCCGTACACCGCCGCGCGCGGCGAGGCGACCAGATCCCGCGCCAGCTGCCGGACGGTCGCCGGCTCGATACCGGTGCGATCCACCGTCGCCTCCGGGGTGAACGGCGCGCACTGCTCGCGCAGCCAATCCAGACCGTCGGCCTGCCGGTCCACCCGGCCGGCGTCGACCAGGCCTTCGGCGAACATCACTTGCAGCAGCGCGAGCAGCAGATAGGCGTCGCCGTCGGGGGCGATGGGCTGCCATTCGAACTGCGCGGCGGTCTCCGTCCTGCGCGGGTCGACGATCACCACCCGGCCACCGCGGTTCACGATGTCGTGCATGCGGTCCTTGATCCGCGGTGTCGTCAGGAAACTCCCGTGGGAGACAACGGGATTGGATCCGAGCATCAGCAGAAGGTCAGTGCGCATCAGATCGGGGATCGGCACCGCCGTGGGAGCGCCGTAGAGGAACTGACTGGCCAGCATCCGGTTGCTGGTGTCCTGCGAGGACGCCGTGAACAGATGCGCGTGCCGGCCCAGCCCCTTGATGAAGGGGAACACCGCCATCAGGTGCGAGTAGCTGAAGGCCGTCGGGTTGCCGAAATACCACCCAACCGCGCCGGAGCCGTGCCAGCGCAGGACGTCCGACAGCCGGGCGGCGATGTCGTCGAGAGCCGCATCCCAGCTTACCGGCCCGAACCCGTCCGGCCCGCGGCGCAGCGGCACCGTGACGCGGTCGGGGTCGTTGACCACTTCGGTGAACGCGATGCCCTTGGGGCAGGCGAACCCCGAGGACAGCGGATGGTCCTTGTCGGGCCGCAGTGCCGTCAGCCGGCCGTCCTCGACGGTGGCGATCATGCCGCAGAGCGGCTCGCAGATCCGGCAGAAGGTGACCTTGTGCTCGATGTTCACCGCCTCGGATCCTGCCACCACACTCAGCCTTTCCACCATTCGTCACCCGCCACCACATAGACTACTGTAAGTGTTACGGTTGGGCGGCCGAAACGGAAGGGGAGAGCGTGAGCGCAGTCAACGAGGTCGCCATCATCGGGGTCGGCTTGCACCCGTTCGGCCGTTTCGAGGGCAAGTCCGCGATGCAGATGGGTGTCGACGCGATCTTCGCCGCCGTCGCCGACGCCGGGATCGAATACCGCGACATCCAGGCCGCCACCGGTGGCAGCTGGACCGTCGCCAACCCCGACGCCATCGTCGGGATGACCGGATTGACCGGCATCCCGTTCACCAACGTCTTCAATGCCTGCGCGACGGCGGCCAGTGCGGTCAAGGCCTGCGCCGACGGCATCCGCCTCGGCGACTACGACATCGGTCTGGCCGTCGGCCTCGACAAGCACCCCAAGGGGGCGTTCACCGAGGACCCGGCACTGGTCGGAATGCCGCGCTGGTACGCCGAGAACGGCCAGTACCTGACGACGCAGTTCTTCGGCATGAAGGCCAACCGCTACCTGCACGACCACGACATCTCCCGAGAGACGCTGGCCCGGGTGGCCAACAAGAATTTCCGCAACGGTGTGCTGAACCCGAATGCGTTCCGCCGTAAGGAGATCAGCATCGACGAGATCCTCAACTCGACGATGCTGAACTACCCGTTGACCCAGTACATGTTCTGCGCCCCCGACGAGGGAGCCGCTGCGGTGATCATGTGTCGGGCCGACATCGCCCACCGATACACCGACAAACCCGTCTACCTCAAGGCCGTCGAGGTGCGCACCCGCACCTATGGTGCCTACGAGGTCAACACCACGTTCGCACCCGTCGAGGAGGACGTCGCACCCACGGTCTACGCCGCCCGCGCCGCGTTCGAAAAGGCGGGTGTCGCACCGGAAGACGTCGACGTGATCCAGTTGCAGGACACCGACGCCGGCGCGGAGATCATCCACATGGCCGAGTGCGGCTTCTGCGCGCACGGCGACCAGGAGAAGCTGCTGGCCGACGGCGCCACCGAGATCGGCGGCGCGATGCCGATCAACACCGACGGCGGACTGATCGCCAACGGCGAGCCGATCGGCGCGTCGGGTCTGCGGCAGATCCACGAGATCGTCCGCCAACTGCGCGGCCAGGCCGGCGACCGTCAGGTGCCCGGCAACCCCAGGGTCGGCTTCACCCAGCTCTACGGAGCGCCCGGCACGGCCGCCGCGACCGTCCTGACCACCTAGGAGGTAACCGTGCAGTTCATCGATGCGCCGATCTTCGACGCCGACCAGCACATGTATGAGACAGCCGAAGCGCTGACGAAGTACCTGCCGGAGAAGTACTCGCAGGCGGTGCAGTACGGCCAGTTCGGCAAGCAGACGCGCATCGTGATCAACGGCCGTGTCAGCGACTTCATCCCGAACCCCACGTTCGAGCGGGTGGCTGCCCCCGGGGCGCACGAGAAGTTCTTCGCCGGGGAGAACACCGAGGGCCAGACGCTGCGCGAGATGCAGGGTCGGGCCATCGAGGCTCCGGCGGCCACGCGCACCCCCGAGGATCGAGTCAAAGAGCTCGACCGCCAAGGGGTTGTCGAGGCGATCAACTACCCGACGCTGGCCAGCCTGGTCGAACACGCCACCGCGGATGACCCCGAACTGACCCTGGCCATCATCCATGCGCTCAACCAGTGGATGGCCGAGCACTGGAATTTCAACTATCAGAATCGGGTGTTCTCCACCCCGATCATCAACCTGTCCGAAGTCGACGCCGCTCAACGCGAGCTGGAATACGTTCTGGCACAGGGCGCCAAGGTGGCACTGATCAAACCGGGCCCGGTCAACGGGCTGCGCGGCTGGCGCTCCCCGGCCCTGCCCGAGTTCGACCCGTTCTGGCGGGACGTCGAAGCCGCCGGATTCCCCATCGTGCTGCACGCCAGCTACCCGCCGCTGGACTCCTACGTCAAGACCTGGGAACCTGTGGACACGCAGAACTTCATGGCGATGAGCGCATTCCGCTGGATGGTGCTGGGCCACCGCGAGATCGCCGACATGCTCACCAGCCTGATCTGCCACGGCACCCTGACCCGATTCCCCAAACTGCGCATCGCAAGCGTCGAGAACGGCAGCGGCTGGATCTTCCCGCTGTTCAACGACTTCGAGGATCTGCAGAAAAAGATGCCGCAGAACTTTCCGGAGCACCCACACGAGGTGTTCCGCCGCAACGTCTGGGTCAGCCCGTTCTGGGAAGGCTGTGTGTCCGACGTGGTCAACACCGTCGGCTGGGACAAGGTGATGTTCGGTTCGGACTACCCGCACCCGGAGGGCCTGGCCGAACCCAGGGGCTTCTGGAAGTACGCCGAGGGCATGGACGTCCGTCGCACCTACGACTTCATGGGTGACAACGCCCGCCGGTTCATGGGCCTGCCAATCGCCAACCCCGATCCCGACGCCG
>WBZP01002147.1_pt1 | contig 23122 bp, 19 predicted proteins | sample 5204301 | NCBI WGS metagenome assembly WBZP01 (sample SAMN12412401, study PRJNA552823) | activated sludge metagenome | isolation source: activated sludge from nitrification reactor of wastewater treatment plant... | place: USA: Pennsylvania | collected 2017 | reverse complement strand
GTGTCGGTGCTGGACCTGACCCGTACGAGATCGGCTCACGGCCCATCAGCGCGGTCAACAACGCCATCTTGTCTTGGTGCACGGTGTTCCAGTCGTCCGTGAGCACCCCGCCGGTGTCGCCGGAGTTCGGGTTCCACGCCCAGAACGTCCAGCCCATCCCGGTGCGCCCCAAGTAGTCCGCGAACTGCCGGATCCAACGCCCTTCGACCGTGTCGAGGCCGACATTCTTGGCTCCGAACTCTCCGATCAGCACCGGGGCGATTCCCTGGTCGTGGATGTAGCCGAACCCTTTCTGCCAGCGGTCGGCCAGGACAGTGGCCATCGCCGGATCACTGAACCACGGTTGCGCGTACACCCCCGGGCCGTACTCGTGGGGCGAGTACACGAGCCGGTTGGCCACTGGAAGCCGGACGGGATTGTTGCGCACTCCTTCGAGGTTGCCGCCCCACCAATGCCGGTCGAGTTGCTGCCCGCCACTGACTTGGCCCTCGATCCCTTCGACAAGGATCAGGAGGTCCGGGTTGACGCCCTGCACTGCGGCCCCGGCGCGTTCGGCCGCGCGCCGCCAGTCGTTCGCATTCCCCGTGCCCCACGTGGCGCTTCCGTGCGGCTCGTTCTTCAGGTCGAAGCCGACGACGTTGGGGCGGTTGCGGTAGCGCTGCGCCAATGTTGTCCATGTGGTGATCCAGTCGTCCTCGGTGAAGCCATTCTGGCCGTACCAGAGGTCGTACATGAACCCGTCATCAGCTTGCGAGTGGTTGTCCAGAATGACCATCAGGCCCTGCGCGGCGGCTTCGTCGATGATGATGTCCATCACCTGTTGTGGGGTCTTGCCCTGCAGGGCCGCGTTGCGTCCTGCTCCGTAGTCGATGCCACTGGTGGTGGTGGAGCGCAGCGCCTGCAGCGAGAACGGCAGTCGGATGACGTTGAAACCGAGGGCCTTCATCTGGGCCAGCATCTGCTTGTAGTCCCGTGTCCACAGGCCATGCGGCGCGTGGTTCGAGGTCTCGAACCCGAACCAGTTGACTCCCTGCAGGACGATCTGGCGGCCGGTGGCGTCGACCACCCTGTTGCCGTCGGTGTGGAGCGGGAACGAGATCGGCGCCGTCGCGGCGGCTGCGCCCGTCGGCGGAGCCAGCAGGGCTGCGGCGATGAGTGCCATCAGCACCGCGAGCAGCCAGGTTGCCCGTGTGCGGCGACTGACCTCCACCACATCACCTCTGTTGGATGACCCCGTAACCGGCCGGATGGCTCGACCTGATGATCCTCGGTACAACCACGTCGGCAGCCAATAGACCGTTACGGTGACGCGCCCGCGAGAATCCGCTGGCGGGGCAACCTGCGCTCAGCACGCACAAGGGGCAACAACTTCAGCCGCAGCAGCCTCCACCGCAACATCCGCCTCCGCCGGCGGGCGTATCCGGGCTGCCCAGGGCGCCCACCGATCCCGCGACCGACAGCAATCGGACAGTATCCGGATGACCGGCCGGGCATACGGCGGGGTCGCCGGACCGGGACATGGGGCGGGACTCGGTGAACGTGTCCCCACAGGAGCGGCAACGGAACTCATACGTCGGCACGGGATCCAGAGTACGGCCCGGATCGGGATTCCTGCGTCCATGAGGACGTGCTGCTGTCCCGCTCGCTGCAGTCTGGGTAGCCGCCGGAACACGTTCGCTGCCGACTATCGACCGGTTCGAGCACCTCAGCCGGCACGCAGGCCTTCAGGTCGCGGCGCTGCCGAGGCCAGCGTGCGGGTAGGTGTTGCTTGTAGCGCGCATTGGGCAACAACAGCCGGCGGCTCCCGGGAACCGTCACGGCGGGAAGGAAGTCGTCCCACGGAACCACTGCGTCGTGCCCCAGCATCTCGACTCCGGCCTCATGGCGACGCATCACCATGACGTCCATGAAGTCGGTGCGGCGAGCGGCGCGCCACACCCCGATCGGTCGGTGTCGGCTGACGCGCAGCGGCCGGGCTGTCGCCGGATCGGGCAACGGCCGCGCCAGGTCGACGCGGTGCCAGGGGCTCAGCGGCAGGCTCATGACCGGTTGCGCCCAGTGGTACCCACTGTCGGCCAGGTAGGCGGAGAACGCGGGGAGGTCGTCGGCGAAGAACGCGAGATCGATGTCGGCGTGGTTGCGATAGAACTCCACGCCGCGGACCGCGAGCCCCAGGCCGCCGACGAGGTACAGGTCAACGGGTCCGGCGTCCGCCCACCGACACACCTCGGTGACGTCGTCACGCAAGTCCTGGCGCCAGGGCCCCATCCGCAAGCGATGCCGGGGTCGCGAGATCGCCATCATGGCGCCACCCAATCACTTTGCCGTCCGTTGCGTGTGGCGATCCGCCAGAACCGCCCGCGGCCCCCGACCGGCCGGTGTTACCTTCGCCCCACCCGACCCGACGGGAGCCGTCATGCGCCCAGCCAGCGCCACCTGGGAGCAGATGCGTGACCTGATACGGCCCTACCGCACCTGGCTGGCCCTGGCTTTCGGTTGTGTGCTTGTGGGCGCTGCTACCGGGCTCGCGGTGCCGTGGCTCAGCGGCGCCCTCGTCGATGCTGCGCTGGAGCCGGATTCTGCCGCACTGACCCTGGATCAGTTCGCGCTGGTGCTGCTGGCGCTCTTCGCCGCCCAAGCGGTGGCCGGCGGTGTGCGCGGCTGGTCTCTGTCACGGGCGGGGCAGGGTGCGGTGCGCGACCTGCGCCTGCGGCTCTTCGGCAGGCTGGTGCTGCTGCCGGTTCCGTTCTTCGACCGGACACACTCCGGGGTCATCACGTCACGGTTGCTGTCCGACGCCGGTGCGGTCTACGGGTCGGGCGCGGGCACCGGTCCACAGGCCGCGTACTCGGCCATCAGCGTCATCGGCGGCACAGTCCTGCTGTTCTGGATCAGCCCTGTGCTGGGGCTGCTGATACTGCTCGTCGTGCCGGTCGCGGCTGTTGTGGCGCTGATCTCGGGGCGGCGCACCCGCGAACTCTCGCGTGCCTACCAGGACCAGATGGCTGACACCAATGCGTTCGCTGCCGACACGGTGTCAGGAATCCGCGTGATCAAGAGTTTCGGAGCCGAGTCGGTGGTGCTCCGGCACTACGAGAAGTTGTCGCAGCGGTCGGTCGAACTGGGACTGGAGCGCGCCCGCATCCGCAGCGTGTGGGGTTCGGCGACGGTGCTCCTGGCGTCCGCCGCCATGGTGGCCGCGGTCTGGCTTGGCGGCCACCAGATCCAATCGGGGACGTTGTCGGCGGGGGAGCTGCTCGCCTTCGTCTGGTACGGCTTGGTCGTGACGCGCGGGATCGCCGACCTGTCCGGCCAATACGGCAAGGTGCAGCAGATGCTGGGATCGGCGGACCGGGTGGTGGACCTGCTCGACGAGATCACCGAGCAGGCACCCGAGCCCTCCGACGCCGACGTGATCCTTGCTTCGGTAGGTGGTCCTGCAGCTATCGAACTGCGGTCGGTGACCATGACCTACCCGGGACGCTCGGCCCCGGCACTTGCGGATGTCTCGCTGCACGTCGAGGCCGGTGAGTCGGTGGCGTTGGTCGGCCCGTCGGGCGCGGGCAAGTCGACGGTCACCCGCCTGCTGTTGCGGCTCTACGAACCCGACTCCGGCACAGTCCTGGTGGCCGGTCGCGACGCGGGTTCGCAGCCCATCGACCAGTTGCGCCGAACCATCGCCGTGGTGCCGCAGGATGCCCACCTGCTGACGGGCACTGTCGCCGACAACCTGCGGGTCGGGCGGGCGGGAGCATCGGACAGCGACCTGGTCGACGCGGCACGCACCGCGAACGCACTCGAGTTCGTGCAAGCGCTGCCAGCGGGATTCGACACAGTCATCGGAGAACGTGGTGTCACCCTGTCCGGGGGCCAGCAGCAGCGTCTGGCCATCGCGCGTGCATTGCTCGTCCAAGCACCGATCCTCATCCTGGACGAGGCCACATCGGCGTTGGACACCCACAGCGAGGCCGAGGTGCAGGCCGCCTTGACGGCGGCGATGCACGGGCGGACCAGTCTGGTGATCGCCCATCGTCTGGCCACGATCCGGCACTGTGATCGGGTGGTGGTGCTGTCAGGGGGTCGCGTGGTCGAACAGGGGGCGCCAGAGGAGCTGTTCGCCGCGGGCGGACTCTTCGCCGAGTTGGCCGACCTGCAGATGATCCGGTAGCTGGGCCCCAGATGGCCCGAGCCATGACGCGAGAGATGCGGCATCGACGGCCTGCAGTTGCGTCAGCGCCGCCACCAGCCGGCGGACCTCGGCGCGGCGGTCGGTATGCGTCGTCGGTGGGGCGACCAGTTCGTTGAGGATCTGCTGCTGTTGCGACGTGTCGCGGCGCATGACGCTGAGCATCAGCAGCTTCTTCAGAACGCCGCGCTTGTCCCGCATGAACCTCGCGTTGCTCATCCGCGACTCCGCGATGTGTGCGGGGCCGAACCTGCGCCAGGCCGCGGCCAGGTTCTCGTGGTAGACGAACCTCAGACCCTCGAGTGCCCTTTCTGGAGCCAAGGCGGCAATGAGCGCGTCGAACGTTCCCTGCGCATCCCCAGAGGCGTAGTGATTCTCGAATGCGCTGTAGGCCGCCCACTCCAGGCGCGGTCGCATCGAGTAGGCCCGACCGCGCCTGGCCCGCACACCGCAGTACCTGCGGTGTATCCGTTCGAGCCCCTCCCCCAGCCAATCCATGTGGGCGACCTTGAGTTCGATCATCCGGCGACGTCCCCGCTGGTCGATCAGATTCACGTAGCGGTTCGGTCGCGTCAGTTCCACACGCACGCCTCGCCGCCGCAGTTCCTCGAACACCTCGACCTGCAGTGTGGTGTGCCAACGGTGCAGGGACTTCCCGCGAAGCGTGGTACCGGGGACGTAGCACCAGATGTCGACGTCGTGCACCGAGTCCCACACCAGGCACTGCTCCCGCCGGGCGTACACGATGCTGCCGACCGGACTGACGACACTGATCGACTGCCCGGTCGCGGAGGCGAGCGCGTCCGCCACGCAATCGATCAGGTTGGCCGCCGCCGCGAACCGGTCGGCAGGAAGCTCGAATGCGCTGCGAGGAAGGGTATTGCGGTGTGCAAGTGCTGTCGGGAGACGCGCTTCCCCGTCGACCCGCAGAGGAACCGAGGCGCCTGCCATGCGCAGTCGGGTGTGGCGCGCGGCGTAACGCCATGGAAGGGGCTGCGCCGTCATGCACGCACTGTAGGGGTGCCCCCGGTTTCGTGTCCGGGAATCGCGGGTACCACGGGTGTGTTGAGATACTGGGGCCGATGCCCGGTCCAGAACCTGGTGCGCGAGCACCGGAACCCAAGGAGAGGTCCATGAGCAGGTTGACCAAGGCTGATCTGTTTCTCATCGCGCTCGCGCTGGCCTATGTGCTGTCGCCCGTCGATCTGATCCCCGAACTCATCACAGGCCCCCTCGGACTGACTGACGACATGGCCGCCCTCACCCTGGTGGCCGCCACGTTTCTGCGTGCCCGCAACCGGGTGGACGAGCCTGTCGTCGTCCCGGCGACGTACACGTACGAGGACTGACCCACGAGCTGCGAACACCCCGGGGGCGGCGGACCATCTTTGCCGCCCCCGGGGTGTTCGGTTTGCGGACCATCAGGTCCCATCGGGCTCAGCACGGGGGGTGAAGGAGCCCGAAGTCGGGTGGATCAGAAGAACCCGAGTTTCTGCGGGGCGTAGGACACCAGCAGGTTCTTGGTCTGCTGGTAGTGATCCAGCATCTGCGCATGTGTCTCCCGACCGATGCCCGACCCCTTGTAGCCACCGAAGGCGGCGTGGGCTGGGTAAGCGTGATAGCAGTTCGTCCACACTCGTCCAGCCTCGATCGTCCGTCCCGCGCGATACGCCGTGTTGATGTCTCGGCTCCACACGCCGGCTCCCAAGCCGTACAAAGTGTCGTTGGCGATGTGCATGGCCTCGTCGAAGTCGGCGAACGATGTCACCGAGACCACGGGCCCGAAGATCTCCTCCTGGAATATCCGCATCGAGTTCTTACCCTCGAAGATCGTGGGAGCGACGTAGTAGCCATCCGACAGGTCGCCGCCGAGGTCCACTTGCTCGCCGCCGCAGATCAGACGAGCGCCCTCTTGCTGACCGATGTCGATGTAACTCATGATCTTCTCGAGCTGGTCCTTGCTGGCCTGTGCCCCGATCATCGTCTCGCTGTCGAGCGGATTCCCCTGAACGACCTTCTTGGTGCGCTCGGTGGCATCCGTCAGGAACTTGTCGTAGATCGATTCCTGGATCAAGGCGCGGCTGGGACAGGTGCAGACCTCTCCCTGATTGAGGGCGAACATCGTGAAGCCCTCGAGCGACTTGTCGTAGAAGTCGTCGTCCTTGAAAGCGATGTCGTCGAAGAAGATGTTGGGGCTCTTGCCGCCCAGTTCCAAAGTCACCGGGATGATGTTCTCGCTGGCGTACTGCATGATCAGCTTGCCGGTGGTGGTCTCACCCGTGAAGGCGATCTTGGAGATGCGCTTGCTGGATGCCAATGGCTTTCCTGCTTCCAGACCGAAGCCGTTGACCACGTTGAGGACGCCGTCGGGCAGCAGATCTCCGATCAGATCCATCAGCCACATGATCGAGGCCGGTGTCTGCTCGGCCGGCTTCAGCACGATCGCGTTGCCCGCGGCCAGCGCCGGCGCTATCTTCCACACGGCCATCAGGATCGGGAAGTTCCAGGGGATGATCTGGCCGACCACACCGAGCGGCTCATGGAAGTGGTAGGCGATGGTGTCGTCGTCCAGCTGGGACAGGGTGCCCTCTTGCGCTCGCAGTACCCCGGCGAAGTAGCGGAAGTGGTCGATGGCCAGCGGGATGTCCGCTGCAAGCGTCTCGCGCACGGGCTTGCCGTTGTCCCAGGTCTCGGCGACAGCGATGGCCTCTAGGTTGCGCTCCATCCGATCGGCGATGCGCAGCAGAACATCTCCGCGATCCGCAGCGGACGTCTTGCCCCAAGCCGGGGCGGCGGCGTGGGCGGCATCCAGTGCAAGTTCGACGTCGTCGGCGGTGCTGCGTGCGATCTCGCAGAACGGTTTGCCGTTGACCGGCGACACGTTGTCGAAGTACTGGCCCTTGACCGGTGCCACTCTCCGGCCACCGATCCAGTTGTCGTAGCGGGACTGGTACTGCGTGACACTTCCCGTCGTTCCCGGGGCTGCATAGACCGTCATGTCTGACCTCCTGATGGTTTGCGTCGGATCTGCTCCGTGACCAGAACCTAGGACGCCCCACGTTGCAGCAACGTTGCAGAGGAGGGATCTGGTCAGCGCCGGCGGGGCGCCGGTATGCCGAACAGTGCGTTGACCCGTTCGATCCGTGCGGCGACCCCCAGACGCTTGGGGGACAGGGGCGGCAGGGCCCGCAGAGCCGCCTGCAGGACCTCCACGTCATCGCTTCCGTCCCCTTTGGCCGCGAACGCCAGGAGCAGGTCGGGATCGGAGCCGGCCAGTGCGGCGCGCCGGATCCGGGCTCGCAGGTCGGCCCGCAGGTCGGCGATGGCCGGTGATTGCGATGAGGGGAGGACCGGGCCGCGGTAACTGCGCAGGGCTGCGGAAACATCGCCACGATCCAGGGACGCGATGACCTGCTGCGCGTCGGTGGCCAGCGGCACGGCCACCCGGTAGGGACGGGAGGCAAGTGCCTCGGGGCCCAGCATGCGTCTCAGCCGGGCCAGTTCGGCCCGGACGGTCACCATCGAGATGTCGTGCTCGTGCAGCAGGACGCCGATCTGTTCTCCGGTCATGCCCTCCGGGTGCAGAGCCAGCAGCAGGAGCAGTTCGGAATGCCGGGCGCTGAGCCGGGCCACTCCCTGAGGCCGCCGCAGTTCCGCCCGGTCGCGGCCCAGGACTTCCAATCTCCATGTGGGTGAGGCGGCCCGTGGCGCGAGCAGCAGAGACTGCTCCACGGCCGCCACGGTGGCTCGCACCATCGACAGAGCCATGGGAGAGGTCACGTGATCGTGGCCGGTGACGTCGATGACCCCGATCGTGGCCCCTGACACAGGGTCATGGATCGGTACGGCTGTGCAACTCCACGTCTGAACTGCCCCCACGAAGTGTTCATGGGTGTCGATCTGAACCGGTTGGTCGATCGCCAGGGCAGTCCCGGGTGCGTTGGTGCCGGCGGCCGCTTCGGACCAGAGCGCACCTTCGGTGAATCCCATGTGATCGGCCTGGGAGCGCAGGTCGTGGTCCCCTTCGACCCACAACAGCCGGCCGTCGGCATCCCCGAGCGCAACGACGTGCCCCGATGACTGTGCGGATTCGATCAGGAGGGATCGGATCAAGGGAAGCGCCGGAGCCCAGACGGCCGCCTCGCGGGCCAGCTCAAGTTCTGGACCGGACAGCACGACGGCAGCGGCGGTTGTGCCCGGGTCCACGCCCCGGTCGGCGCTGCGCCGCCAGGAGTCGGCGATCACCGATCGAACCACGGATTCCGTCAGGTGGCCTTGAGTCACGAATCTCTCGTGCGCCTTGGCGACGGCACGAGCCACCCGCCTGAGGTCGTCGCCCAGGCCGCCGGGTCCGGCCGGTTTCATGGGAGGAGCCTACGACGGCACCGGGTGTCATGCCCTGCTGCCGGTGCTCCGTGCCTTGGGTCGAATCAGTCATCCGACGTGCGGGCACTCGCTGCTCATCACCTTCGGATGCAACTCGATCGTTCCATCACGCATCACTGTCGCCACCTCGTGTCCGGCGTCCGCCAGATACGCCGGATCGTCACCGTCCGCCCAGTCAGCCACAGCGCTGACCGTCAAGCCGTTGACGTCGACGACCGAACCGATGCGGAAAAGGGAGGTGGTCTCGGCGATCGCGTCATGGTCGCCCGCGCGCATCACGACCGGGACTCCCGGCGCGAGGGCCCGAGCGGTGATAGAGACCGCTATGTTGTCCAGTTCGCTGCTTGCCACAGCCGCGATGGCCAGGCTCGAGCCGACCTTCATCTTGCTCAGGGTGCGGCGCATGCCACCGTCGCCGATGAGCACCGGGATGTTCGCCGATCGCGCGATGGACAGGTTGCGGCTGGTGGGGTCGCGCTCGAGGGCGACGACCGCGATCCCCTGCGTCTGCAGTTCCTGGCAGAGCCGCAGACCTACCTGACCCAGACCCACCACGACGACGTGACCGGATCGGGGCAGCGCGCGGCGTCCGAAGACGCCCACGTACCGGCCGCTCAGAAGGTGCTCGACGGTTCCGGCGGTGAAGACAGCCAGGAAGATGATCGCCGACAGCATCGCCACAACCGTGAACACTTGATACCAGGGATGACCTTCACTCTCTGGCGCCGGACCTACTGTCGACAGCACGGCAACCGCCTCGACGAGGGAATCGAGGAATCCCCTGTGCAACACCAACATGCTCAGCACCGTGTCGACGACCACGATCGCGGCCATGCCGATCAGTCCCGTCAGAAGGATCGCGGAGTTGCCGTCATGAGGACGGAACTGCCCCTTGAGGCGCCCGATGAGGCCTGCCCGCTTGACGGAGTCGGAGACGGAGTAGTCACTGACCGTCAGGGTGGCTCCGTCGGCGCGCAGTGCGCTGCGTCGGATAGAGGCGGAACTCGGCGAGACGTCGTGCGCGGGACCGTGTGCCGGGTCCGGGCCGATGGCCAGGATGGCATCGCCCATCAGGACCCCCATCAGCGTGGGCAGGGCCACGTCCGCCGGCGATGCCACTGTCACGCTGGGCACGACTGAGCGCAACTGTGCCGATGCTGTCCGGTCGAACAGGGCTACGAAGATCGGGGTGCGGGGCCGTAGGTGCTCAACGGCCAGGACGTACCGGATCGACGCTGTGTCATCGTGCAGCAGCACCGCGACCCCCGAGATCGTGTCCGAGGTCAGGGCTTCGTGGACCCCTGTGTCGCTTGGTGCCGGCAGGTGTCGAATGTCGTGGCCGAACGCGGCAAGCTGCAAGCAGGCTCGCCCGGCGATCGAGGTGTCGCCGATGATGAGCAGGGTCACGGTGTCTCCCGGGGCGTGGATTCCAGTGTGACGGTCCCGGTGCACGATCCGCGAGTTCCGGCGGCTGCGAACCGCCACTATGGGCGCATGAAGTTCTATGCGGACACACCGGGTCGACGACACCGGCAGATCCTCTCCGATGTCGGCTTCGTGGTCTGGATCGTGGTCTGGATCTGGCTGGCCACGAAGATGTTCTCGCTGGTCCTGATGCTCGGTACACCCGGTGAGGCCATCGCATCTGCGGGCACATCCCTGTCGGAGAACATGGTGAGCGCCGGCGAGGCGATTGACGGCTTGCCTGTCGTCGGCGAAAGCGTGCGTGCGCCGTTCGACAGGATGAGCCAAGCGGGCACCAGCATCGCCGATGCCGGCCGTGGCCAGCAGGAGGCTGTCACCAAACTTGCATGGTTCGCGGCGGGATGCCTGGCGCTTGTGCCCATCGCCACGCTGGCAGCGGTCTGGCTTCCGGTCCGGTTGCGATTCATCCGGCGGGCCAGCGCCGCACAGCACTTCATCGACTCCAACGATGATCTGGACCTGTTCGCCCTGCGGGCCCTGGCGCGGCAACCGATGCATGTGCTTGCTGCAGTGGATGATGACCCCGCCGGCAAGTGGCGCCGCGGTGATCCGGACATCATCAGGGCTCTGGCCGACCTCGAACTGCGCGACGAGGGTCTACGCGCCCCACCTCGCCTGTGACGCTGCCTGGGTATGGTTGTCCTTCGACGACAGAGGAGCCCCATGCCCAGTATCACTCCGTTCCTGTGGTTCGACGGTCGGGCCGGGGAGGCTGCAGAGTTCTATACGTCGCTCTTCGGAGACTCCGCGGTGCTGGGAACATCGCATAATCCCGAGGACGCTCCGGGCGTGCCTGGTGCGGTGTTGTCGGTGGAATTCGAGCTGGCCGGTCAGCGGTTCACCGCGCTCAACGGCGGCCCGCAGTACACGTTCACGCCAGCCGTGTCATTCATGATCACGTGCGCCGACCAGTCCGAAGTCGATCATTACTGGGACGGGTTGCTCGACGGTGGTGAACCCAGCCGCTGCGGCTGGCTCACCGATCGGTTCGGTCTCAGTTGGCAGGTGGTGCCCCAGCGGCTGTACGAGTTGATGTCCGACCCTGATCCCGACAAGTCGCAGCGGGTCGTCGCTGCCATGCTTCAGATGATCAAGTTGGACGTGGCCGAGCTGGAGCGAGCCCACGCCGGCGGATGACGGGCAGGTACGGTTCGAGCATGGCCCACCTTCGGTTCGACAACAGTTCCGGCTCTCTGACTCTGCTCACGGGCGTCACTGGCCGAGCGGCCCGTATGGGGCATCGGCTGACGATACGGATGAACGAGTGGCGGGTTGACGCCGAGTTCTTTGGTGGTGTCCCGAAGGCGGCGACTCTGACGGTCACCGTCGCCGGTCTCGAGGTCATCTCGGGAGAGGGAGGGGTCAAGGGGCTGTCGGGTCCGGAGAAGTCATTGGCACGAGGCAACGCACTGAAGACATTGGATGCCGACCGGTTCACCACAATCGGTTACGCCTGCGACGACGATATTCAGCCGACCGACAGCGGGTACGTGATGCACGGCGCGGCTACCATCTGCGATGTCACCCGCGCGGTAGATGTCCCCGTCACGGTCGTGACCACGCCAGGCGGGTACGAACTGAGCGCGCGGCTGTCAGTGCGCCAAACGGACTTCGGCGTGCACCCCTACTCTCTGATGATGGGCTCCGTTCAGGTCGCGGACGAGGTCCAGATCGTCTGGCAGGCATCGGCGCCCCCGTTGGCTTAGCGGTTCCACCGACGCCGTACTGACATCGCTGTACGGGAGGCCATGGCGACTCCCTGATGACTACGCTCGGGATCGACCCCGGGAGGTCGTTGAATGTCCACCACGGAAGCCGGATCGGCGCCGGACTTGGCTGAGCACGTCATGCCGGATGCGCACATCAACACGTCGCAGTTGCGTTTCGACCATTGGGCCAGGATCCGAGAGGCATCCAACCGCTTGCGCGTGGAGCCTGAGATGCAGGAGCAGGTCAGGGCCGAGATCGAACACCACTTGGCCGTGCTGGCCCCCTACGAAGGGTCGTTCGCATTCCCGGGTGCCGACACCATCGTGACGGTCCAACGGCGACTGGCCGGGAGGGACTTCGACCTGCTCGCCGAAGAAATGGACCGTCTCGAGATCATCCTGAGTCAGTTGGGCGACGGTGGCGCCCTGTTGGACGACGCCTTCGACCTGTCGTTGGACGCCGATGATCTGATTGCCGAGGGCAAGCGCCGCCACTACTTCACGGTGCTCGTGGCGGACTCGCTGAGCCATCGCCAACTACGGGACATCCGCCGCGACATGCACGAGGCCCGTACACGCGAGGACGAGTTCGTCTTCGAACTCCTGCAGGTCCCGTCAGTCGAGGACGCGTTGGCAGCGGTCACCGCCAATCCGCAGATCCAGGCCGTGTGGATTCGCGGAGATCTTCCGTTGCGCTCACAGCGCCCCCTGGCCCTGTTCCGCAACCGTGCCGACCTGATGCTCAAGATCGAACATGACATCGGAGTCCATCAGCACGGCCCGATGCTCGCCCGCGCGATCCGCGATCTGCGTCCCGAGTTGGACCTCTATCTGACCCTCGATGCCGAGGGGCATCTGGCCGAGGCCGGGGACCAGTCGGTGTTCAATCGGATCTTCTACCGGCGTGAGCATTCCAGCGAGATGCACATGGCCACCATGGACGGTGTTCGACGCCGGTACCGAACCCCGTTCTTCGACGCTTTGAAGAAGTACGCACAGCGGCCGATCGGAAACTTCCACGCGCTGCCGATCGCGCGGGGCAACTCGGTGTTCAACTCCGAGTGGATCCAGGATATGGCCGACTTCTACGGCGAGCAGATCTTCCTGGCCGAGACTTCCTCGACGGTGGGTGGGCTCGACTCGCTGCTGTCACCCACCGGGACCATCCGTGAGGCTCAGGAGGCCGCTGCGCGGGCATTCGGCGCCAAAGAGACCTACTTCGCCACGAACGGCACATCCACGTCGAACAAGATCGTCGTGCAGGCGCTGTGCAAACCGGGCGACGTGGTCCTGATCGACCGCGATTGCCACAAGTCGCACCACTACGGACTGGTCCTGTCGGATGCCTACCCGGTATACCTGGACGCCTATCCGCTGCCCGAATACGGCTTCTATGGTGGTGTGCCGCTGCGCACGATCAAGGAGCAGTTGCTGGCGTTCAAGCGGGCCGGACGCCTCGACGAAGTACGGATGCTGCTGCTCACCAACTGCACGTTCGACGGCATCGTGTACCACCCGATGCGCGTCATGCAGGAGGTCCTGGCGATCAAGCCGGACATGGTGTTCCTATGGGACGAAGCCTGGTTCGCCTTCGCCCAACTGCACCCGACGCTGCGGCGGCGCAATGCGATGTGGGCCGCCGCCAACCTGCGCGAACTCATGGACTCCCACTACTACCGCCGCCAGTACGCCGAGTGGCGCAAGTGGTTCGACACACTCGATCCCGAGGACGACGCGACCTGGCTGGACAACCCCCTGCTGCCGGACCCAGGTGCAGCCGCGGTCCGCGTCTACGCCACCCAGTCGACGCACAAGTCGTTGTCGGCGTTGCGGCAGGGCTCGATGATCCATCACTGGGACGAGCACTTCGCCTCGGATGTGTCGGAGTCGTTCCATGAGGCGTACTTCACTCACACCACCACATCGCCCAACTATCAGATCCTGGCGTCGTTGGACTTGGCGCGACGGCAGGTGGAACTCGAAGGCTACGGGCGCATGTCAGGCGCGATCCAGATGGCGCTGGTTGTGCGGCAGCAGGTCACGGAGGACCCGTTGCTCAACCGGTACTTCCGGGTGCTCGATCCCAACGACATGATCCCCCCGCAGTACCGCGAGACCGACCTGACCTACTCCGACAAGGCGGGTTTGGACGGACCGATCGACGTCATGAATGCCTTCTACACCGACGAACTCGTTCTCGACCCCACCCGGCTCACTCTCTATGTGGCTGAGACCGGCGTCAGTGGCGACCAGTTCAAGGTCGATGCGCTGATGGATCGGTTCGGCATCCAGGTCAACAAGACCGCGACCAACAGCGTGCTGCTGATGACGAACATCGGCACGACATGGTCGGCGATCGACAATCTGCTCTCGGCGCTGCGCGAGATCGCCAGAGGCTTGGACGAACGCAAGCTCGAGAGCAGCGCGGCCGAACTGGAGCTGTACGAGACCCAGGTCGAGAAGCTACGCAACGAGGTCCCACCGCTACCGGACTTCAGCGAGTTCCACACGGTGTTCCGGCCCCACCCCGAGACCCCGGAAGGGGACATCCGCAAAGCGTTCTTCTTGTCTTATCCCTCGCAGAACCACGACTACGTCCACCTGTCCGACGCGCTCGCCTTGATGGACTCGGGCCGCGTGTTGGTGTCGTCCAAGTTCGTGATCCCCTACCCGCCGGGCTTCCCCGTTCTGGTGCCGGGCCAAGTGATCAGCCGTGAGATCGTCGAGTTCCTGCTGGAGCTCGACATCGAGGAGATCCACGGATACCGGCCCGAACTCGGTCTCGCGATCTTCACGGAGTCAGCGCTCGCATCGGCGGTTTAGCCGTGGAGAACTTCACGGCAGCCATCGACTCGTGGGAGTCTGCGTACCAGTTGATCGGCGGCATGGCGGCTACTCTGACCGGGCTGCTGTTCGTCGCGCTCTCGCTCAACGTCAAGGCCATCATGAGCCCGGACAACCCGGATCTACGGTTGACTGCCATCCGCACCTTCAACCAGTTCCTGCTGATCATCGAGATCTCGATCGTCATGCTGATCCCTCTCGAGACACCAGTCACCCTGGGTGCCTCGATCGCCGCCCTGGCAGCCATCTCGATCGGTACGACCTACTTCGCGTCACGTGAGCAGAGCGGTCCGACGCGGCCGCCGATCAGATCCGCGCTGCTGACCTACGTGCTCTTCGTGGGATTCCTCGTGGTGGGGCTCTTGTTGACGATCGATCAGCCCGGAGCGCTGTTCCTGATGCTGTCCCTGGTCATCGGCATGCTGATGACATCGGTGTTCAGTGCGTGGAGCCTGCTGGTCGAGGTGGGCCAGGACGACACCACTTGACCCTGACTGCAGAACGGGGGCGGGGGTTGCAGAAAGTGCGGCCATCCGCCCCCGTTCGCTGCTTCCGCCCCCGGTTCACGGTCGGCCCGGGACCTTGGCGACTCAGGGCAGGTCGGGTGGTGGGCAGGAGTATCGGGCCGGGGTGTCGGAGAACCGGACCGGATGCGCGATCGTGCGGAACGCATGACTGCTGCGGGGGTCCTCGATCTCCTTCACGGGGTCCAGTCCCAATGACTCTGCGAGATCCATGGCTTCGGCCACGGTGTTGATCGGGCCGGCGGGCACGCCGACTCCCGCGAAGAGTCCCAGCCAGTACTCGGCAGGTCGGGTCGTGAGTTGATCATTCAGCACGGTGTTGAGCTCGCTGCGGTGCAGGACCCGGTCGGTGTTGTCGATGAATCGATCGTCATCGGCCAGCTCGGGCCGGCCTATCGCCACGCACAACCGCCTGAACTGGCCGCTGTTGCCCACCGCGATGACGATCTGCCGATCTGCTGTGGGGTACGTCTGGTACGGAACGATCGACGGGTGGCCATTGCCTGTGATCCCGGGGACGACGCCACCGGACAGGACGGCCGAGGTCTGGTTCACCAGCGCCGACAACACCGAGGACAGCAGATTCACCTCGACGAGTTGGCCCGCCCCGGTCCGGTCGCGGTGATGCAGAGCGGCCAGGATCCCGGTAGTCGCATGCAGGCCGGTGATCACATCCACCAGAGCGACACCCACCTTGGTGGGCGTCTCGGGCTCGGGACCAGTCACGCTCATCAGCCCACCGACCGCCTGCAAGAGCAGGTCGTAGCCCGGTAGGGCAGCCCCGGCCCCGGACCCGAATCCGGTGATCGAGCAGTAGATCAGGTCGGGCCGTGAGGCGCGCAACTGCTCCCAGCCCAAGCCGTGGCGTTCCATCGTCCCGGGCGCGAAGTTCTGCACCACGATGTCCGCGCGGTCGGCCAAGGCCCTGGCCCGGGTGCGCCCCTCGGCAGACGACAGGTCGATCGAGACGGATGTCTTGTTCCGATTGACGGCCTCGAAGTACGTGGCCCGCCCTCCCGAATCGAAAGGTGGTCCCCAACTGCGGGTGTCGTCGCCGGATCCTGGGCGCTCGACCTTGATCACCTCGGCTCCCATGTCGCCGAGCAGCATGGTGCAGTACGGCCCCGCTAGCACCCGGGTGAAGTCGGCAACGACGATGCCGTCCAGCGCGCCAGGCATCAGCGGTAGGCGGGAATCCCGGTGAGTACCTCACCGACGACCAAGGTGTGCATCTCGTTCGTTCCTTCGTAGGTGTACACCGATTCCAGGTTGTTCATGTGTCGGATCACGGGGTACTCCAGCGTGACGCCGTTGGCACCCAGGATCGATCGGGATTCGCGCGCGATCTGCAGGGCGATGCGGGCGTTGTTCAGCTTGCCCACGCTCACCTGCTCGGGGCGGATCCGGTGCGCGTCTTTCAACCGGCCCAGGTGGACTGCCAGCAGCATCCCGTTGCCCAGGGCAAGGGTCATGTCTGCCAGCTTCTTCTGTGTCAGCTGGAACCCGGCGATCGGCCGGTCGAACTGGTCACGCTGGATCGAGTAGTCGATCGCACATTCGAGGCTGTCGCGGGCCGCGCCCAGGGTGCCGAAGACGATCCCGAACCGGGCCTCGTTCAGGCACGACAGTGGGCCCTTCAGCCCCTTGACGCCGGGGAGTACGGCGTCGACCGGAAGGCGGACCTGGTCGAACACGAGTTCTGAGGTCACCGACGCCCGAAGCGACATCTTCTTGTGGATCAGGTTGGCGGTGACCCCTGGGGTGTCCATCGGCACCACGAACCCGCGAATGCCGTCGTCTGTCTGGGCCCACACCACCGCAACGTCGGCGACGTTGCCGTTGGTGATCCACATCTTGGAACCGTTCAGGATCCAGTCCTGGCCGTCGCGTTTGGCGTTGGTGCGCATGCCGGACGGGTTGGAGCCGAAGTCGGCCTCTGTCAGACCGAAGCAGCCCAGCGCGTCCCCCAGGGCCAGTTGCGGCAGCCACTCCCGTTTGTGCTCCTCGGATCCGAACTCGTGGATGGCGAACATGGCCAGGGAGCCGGTGACGCTGACCAGCGACCTGATGCCCGAGTCGCCGGCTTCCAACTCCAAGCAGGCCAGACCGTAGTCCACGGCGCTCATACCAGCGCAGCCGTAGCCGTGCAGGTGCATGCCGAGCAACCCCATGGCCCCCATCTCGCGCGCGAGTTCGCGCGCGGGAATGTCCCCTGACTCGAACCACTCGGCGACGTGCGGCTTGATCCGGTCGTCCACGTAGTGCCGCACCGTGTCACGGATCGCGCATTCCTCATCGGTCAGCAGGTGGTCGATGTCGTACAGGGCGAACGGGGACTGTGGTGGGCGCGGCATGTCGTCTCCTACTGGTCTAGGCGTAGATTACCCCGGGAATCGATGGAATCGGTTGCTCGAAGCCGATTCTGCTTCGGAATCGTGAGGACTGGGGCTCGTTACGTGGGCTTATCGAACGTGAGTCGTCAGGCGCCCGAGACGACACCCGGTGCCCGCAGGAGTCGCCGGAAGGCCACCATCGCACCCACGAGCGCCGCGAGGGTCGTGATCGGACTGGCCACCACGCCGGACGCGCCGCCGCTGAGCCAACTGGCCGACGTCGGCACCAGCGACACGATCGAGGTGGGCTCTGGACCACCGGCGGTCATGATTCCCAGCACGCTGGTCTCGAACCAGCTCCAGCCGGCCTGCAGACCCAAAGCCAGCCACAGGGACCCCCGTTCCAGCGCGACGAAGGCCAGGACGACCCCCACCAGGACGAGATTGAGCAGGGCCATGACATCGGTGGCGCCGGAACTCGCGGCGCGCACGATCGCCCACAGCACGGCCTGACCGACGATCGCGACCCACGCCCCGAGCTGCAATCCCGTGTCCTGCAGCAGGAAGCCGCGGCTGAGGGCCTCTTGCACCGCGGCCATGAACAGCCACAGCGGGACCATGATCAGCGCCGGTAGCAGGGCACCGAACCTGATCGGCCCAGACTCGGTCGGTGTCAGGTGCACCGCACCCAGGATCATCAGCACCAGTGTCACGAGTCCGAAGGAGGCGATCCCGATGCCAAATCCACGGGCCACTTGAGACCTGTCGGCGGGTTGAACGAATCCGACGGTTCGCACCGGGCGCTGCTCGTACCACTTGACCCACGCGAACAGCAGCGCGATCACGACCACATGGAACAGCACCGATGCGACTTCGGCAGCCAAGGGGAAGCCCGCGTTCTCGATCGGTGGCGCGATGGGGCTGACGATCAGGGCGGACAGGATCACGATGCCGAACGTGATCAGGTAAGCGGCCCACCAGCGGGTCGACCTGATCGCGACTCCGGCCAACTGGACAAGCCGGGACCTGACGATGTCGATGCGCCACACTCGTTGCTGTGGTGACTGCGCCGGGGGGTTGATCGGCGTCGTGTCCTGGCTATCCATCGCGGTCATCTCCAACACAGGTCTGGCGGAAGCCTAACCCGGCCCTCCCCGCCACAGGCCCGGCGGTCGCCGGGTCCTGGGTCACTGAGTTCGCGGGTCGCGCCGTGGCCGACGATGCCGTGGCGCTCATGAGGTTGACCTTCCGCTGCTACGAGTACACGTACGTCGACCCCACGTTCTACGCACCGGATGTGTTGGCAAGGGTTCTCGCCCGAGGCGATCTATCGGCAGGTGGTCTCCGGGCTGGACACCACCAGCCTCGCTGTCTTGTATCTGGACATCCCGCTGACGAACCCCGCCGCCGCGAGGGCCATCCGCATTGCCGAGGAACGCGGGTTCTTCTGGGCAGCTCTTCTGCCCGACGCCCGTGTCGACGGTGACGTGTTGCGGCTGCAGCGACTCGCCCGCGTGGCCATCGCCACCGAACACATCGAGACTGTGTCGGATCACGGTGAGTCCATGGTGCAGTTCGTCCTGGCGGAGTGTAAGCGTGCCGAGGGCATCATGGACGCTCGCGCGTCGGCGGGATCCTGAGTCCTCAGCGGGGTGACTTGAGGTGATCAACGCCTGACCGACCCCTTGTCCGCCCGGGCTGAGTCAGCGGCTCATGTGCGGTAGGACTGTATGAAGGACGAGCGACCCGGCTGGGGCTACAGCTGTCGGGTCGGGACGAAGGAGAACAGATGAGCCTGCCGCCGCTGCCCGACCACGGTCTTCCGCCCGACGAGATCCTCAGTGCGTTGGCGCAACTGCGGGATCAGGACCTGGACTTCACGAAGGCGACCAGTTACCACTTCGACACGGGCGATGTGGCCGTGCGCGAGGTCTCGACGGCTGCGGCCGCAACCGCCTGGGGCAGAAACGGGCTGGATCCGACCGCCTTCCCGAGCGTCGCTGCGATCGAGAACGACCTGGTGGCCGCAGCGATCCAGGTTCACGGCGGGGGCCCCGGGACTGTCGGAACTGTCACCAGCGGGGGCACGGAGTCATGCATGTTAGCCGTGCTGGGCGCACGGGAGCGGTTTCGAGAGCGCAACGGCCGCGACACGCGCCCCGAACTCCTGCTGCCGGTCACCGCGCACTCCGCTTTCCGCAAGGGCGCGCACCTCTTCGACCTCGACGTCGTCGACGTCCCGATGGACAGTGACTTCCGTGCCGACAAGGACGCGATGATCGGGCTCATGTCCGATCGCACCGCACTGGCAGTGGTCTCGGCGCCGAGTTACGCCCACGGTGTGATCGACCCGGTGTATCCGGTTGCCGCGGCGTCGGCCGAACGCGACATCCTGTGTCACCTGGACCTGTGCATCGGGGGCTGGGCGCTGCCGTTCGTGCTCGCGGACGAGGGCGCGGCTCCCGTGGACATGAGTGTCCCGGGGGTCACGTCGTCGTCGATGGATCTGCACAAGTACGGCTATGCCCCCAAAGGCGTGTCGATCGTCCTGAACTCCTCGGCGGAGCTGCGGGCCTACCAGTGGTTCGCCGATGCTGCGTGGCCGGGATACCCCCTGATCAACAACACGCTGCTCAGCAGTAGGTCTGTTGCACCGGCGGCCTCAGCATGGGCGGTGCTACACCTGCTCGGACTCAACGGCATGCGCGCTCTGGCCCTCAAGGCCCGAGCCGGCACGCTGCGCCTGGCGCAGGGTGTCTCGCAGATCCCCGGGCTACGTGTCACTGCGCCGCCCGAGGCCACCCTGCTGTCGATCACCGACACCGGGGACCCAGAAGGTCCAGACGTGCGCATCGTGGCTGACGAGGCCAAGAAACTCGGGTGGTCGTTGCAGGTGCAGCCTGCCCGGGTCGGCGGCCCTTCGAACATCCATCTCACGGTGTCCGCGGGAATCGCCGGCCGAGTCGATGAACTGCTCGATGTGCTCGCCCATGCGACCGAAGCCGCCACGGGCAAGGGCAGGGCCGACCCCGACCCCCAGTTGGCAGCCGCCGCGGGGATGATCGATGTTTCTTCTCTGAACGCTGAGGCTGTCGACGGGCTGTTGCAGCTGGCTGGCTTCAAGGGCGAAGGAGGTGTCGGGCTACCCGACGAGATGGCGGGCATCAACGCGCTGATGGAAGCCTCACCGCCGGAGTTGGTCGAGGTCCTGCTCAAGGCCGTGTTCAGCGAGGTGTTCACTCCACCTCGCTGACTCGTCCTGCGGGTTCGTCCAACCGAGCCGGAGAGCGGGTCGCCCTCAGAGTCGGCGCCCGAAGGGAGTCGATCCCGCGTGTAACCCGCCCTCGTGCCGGTTGATCCGTCAGGCTCGACTCGTGAAGTATCAGGACCGAGCGCGCGACGCCGGCATCAACCGCGAACTGTGGGCGCATGTCAACGCCCAGTACACCGACGAACAAGCGGAACAGAAATGGTCCGCCCACGAGATCGAGTGGGGGATCTTCGACATTCCCGAGTCGCAGGTCGAGGTCATCGGAGAAGTGGCCGATCTGGACGTCGTCGAACTCGGCTGCGGCACCGCCTACTTCTCCGCCTGGTTGGCACGTCGGGGTGCGCGTCCTGTCGGTGTCGATGTGACTCCCGCCCAGTTGGCCACGGCACGGCGATGCCAGGAGGAGTTCGGGCTACAGTTCCCGCTCGTGGAGGCCGACGCCACAGCGGTGCCGCTGCCAGACGCGTCTTTCGACCTGGCAATCAGCGAGTACGGCGCCAGCCTCTGGTGCGATCCGGACGGGTGGATCGGCGAGGCCGCCAGGCTGCTGCGTCCTGGCGGTCGGCTGGTGTTCCTGACCAACAGCGTCCTGGTGACCATGTGCGTTCCCGATGACGAGGGCGTGGCCACCGACACGCTGGCTCGCGGGCAGCGTGATGTCCGGCGGATCCATTGGTCCGACGGCGGTGTGGAGTTCCATGGCTCTCATGGGGAGATGATCGCGGTGCTTCGCAGCCACGGATTTGTGGTGGAGTCGCTGCAGGAACTGTTCGCGCCCGAGGACGCAGAGCAGCACAGTTACTACCAGATAGCGGCACCCGGCTGGGCCCGGAAATGGCCCGTTGAAGATCTGTGGACCGCCCGCCTGCACAGGTGACCAGGCTCCGATCAGTTCTGCGGGCTGTCGGTCCGGATCTCCTGGATGCGCCACTGGTGCATGGCAACCGGCGTCAGGTGTGCGCATGTCGCCCGCTCGTCGGCCACGCGCTCTTGCATGACCGAGACCACGACATCCGAACCTCCTTGCACATCGCGCAACCGGATCCGCCACGAGGATCCCCCCCGGCGCTCGGTGCCGACGACCGGCAAGTCCCCGGCCCCGTGGAGTCCGAGTCGTTGTTGGGCCGCGATACGCGCGGCTTGTTCCACCGGGGCATTGGTCGAGTAGCCGCGGAGCAGGGGCAGGTACACATGGTCCCGCTCGCTGGCAGCGACGATCGCCGAGGCGTCCAGCGGGTTGACGAAGCCGTACGTGGCTCCGGTCGGCAACACTAGAACGTTGCCGGCGAACCGGTCCCCGCCCAGATGCGAGCATTCCCAGGTCCGGTCCGCGCGCAGCCGACTCAATTCGGCCGCCACGGGCCGCCCGGCTATCGCGCAGCATCGATCGTGCCGACCGTGCGCGCAGACCAGATACAGCGGCTCCGCCAAAGGGGAGTCCGCCCCCCAGTCGGCTGCCAACACGTCGGTCAACTGGTCGTACTTCTGCCAGCCGATCTGTCCGGTCGCGGCATCGACGAAAGCGAACTGTCGCTCGCGGACCCGGCGCCCGTGCCGCCGGATGAAGAGAGGGCGAGCGCCGATCGAGCGAGCGCGCGCGGCGATCCCGGCGCCGGCCACAGGGTCCAGAGGGGAGTCCTCGAACGCGCGTCTGGGCCAGGGCCCGCGATGCTCGACCAGCAGCCACGACGTTGCAGGCGCCGCGGTGCCGATGAGCGTATCGCCCCGTTGCCTGGCGGCGGCGCCGCATCGGAACTCGAGGTCTTCAGCGCTCAAGGGGCACCACGATCGACTCGCGCAGCGCCCGTCGGACCAGCGCGACCCCGGTCGAGTCCGGGATGCCGGGCAATGCCGCCGGTGTGACACGCACGCCCGACCCGATGGTCCGCAGCGCCTCTTCGCACGCGGCGGGCGCTTCGACGTAGCGGCGGTCCGCGGTCAGTCGCACCCGGCCCTCCACCCACGAGAGTCGCGGTCGCAGTCCTGCACGTAGCCGAACCGGGGTGTTCGCCCCGACTCTCCCGGCTGCTTCCAGTTGCGCCAGAGGTTCGACAGGTTCAGGTCGCAGTTGTGATTCGAACCGGTCGATCACGCGGGCAGCCACCAGCTTCGGATCGACGTCGGCCATCGCGTCGAGGATCTGTTTGCGCAGGTGCTCGACCAGGTCGGCCGACGAGGACTCCCCGCTGGCATCCACGATGGGCAGATTGCGCCGCAACTGACCGTCGGCGTCGTCTGACAGCACCTGGTCGACCAGCGCGGCCAGCACGTCCTGCACGGTCAGCGTGTGTATTCCCACGGTCAGGTGGATCGATGTGGTTGCCTGGCCGGCAACCGCTGAGTGCAGCCATCCGCGCGGCACGTAGAGGCTGTCGCCGGGCAGC
>WBZP01002144.1_pt1 | contig 23149 bp, 24 predicted proteins | sample 5204301 | NCBI WGS metagenome assembly WBZP01 (sample SAMN12412401, study PRJNA552823) | activated sludge metagenome | isolation source: activated sludge from nitrification reactor of wastewater treatment plant... | place: USA: Pennsylvania | collected 2017 | reverse complement strand
CCGGCAGCTCCGGCAGGCTGGCGCGGGCGGCATCGATAAAGTCTTGGTCCAGTACCAGCGGCGGCAGGTCGGGGTCGGGGAAGTAACGGTAATCGTTCGCTTCTTCCTTGCCGCGCATCGAGCGGGTCTCGCCCTGGTCCGGGTCGTACAGCCGCGTTTCCTGCACCACCTTGCCACCGGATTCGATCAGGTCGATTTGTCGCTCGATCTCGAATTCAATCGCCCGTTCGACGAAGCGAAACGAATTGAGATTCTTGATCTCGGCGCGGGTGCCGAACTGGGGATCGCCCTTGCGCCGCACGGAAACATTCGCGTCGCAACGGAACGAGCCTTCCTGCATATTGCCGTCGCAGATGCCCAGATAAACCACCAGTTGATGCAGCTTCTTCATGTAGGCCACCGCTTCCTTGGCCGAACGAAAATCCGGCTCGGAGACGATTTCCAGCAGCGGCGTGCCGGCGCGGTTGAGGTCGATGCCGGACAGACCGTGGAAGTCCTCGTGCAGCGACTTGCCGGCGTCCTCTTCCAGATGGGCGCGGGTGATGCCGATGACCTTGCTGATCCCGTCTTCCAGATCAATCGTCAACCGCCCCTTCTGGACCACAGGCAGTTCGTACTGGCTGATCTGGTAGCCCTTCGGCAGGTCGGGGTAGAAGTAGTTCTTGCGGGCGAACACCGAGCGCCGGGCAATGTGGGCGCCGACGGCCAGCCCCAGCATGACCGCCATCCGCGCCGCCTCGCGGTTCAGCACCGGCAGCACGCCCGGCAGTCCGAGATCAATGGCGCAGGCTTGGGTATTCGGTTCCGCGCCGTAAGCGGTCGCGGCGCCGGAGAAAATTTTGCTCTTGGTGGCAAGCTGGGCGTGGATTTCCAGCCCGATAACAGTTTCCCATTCCATCAGCGGCTAACCTTAATCAGGTGTTTTCATAGGTTTTGAGGAATTCATCTTTGGCAATCCCCGCATGAGACAGCATGGTCCGCAGGGTTGAGCTTTTTAGACGACGGTGATTCGGCAGGGTCAGGGGAGTGGCGCTCCCATCGGCGTTTTGTCGCAGCATGGCGATATGATTACCTCGCCTGACCATGCGAAAACCCAGTTGCTCCAGCGCCTGGATGACGTTTTCGATAGGCGCATCGACGGGAAACTTGGCCATCTCTACACTACGACGCCAGTTTCCGCGATGAACGCCTCCAGTACGGGCGATTCGTCCTCCAGAACCGCGATGCCGAATGTCTCAATGTGAAACTGAATCGCCGACCGAAGCTCGGTCAGCGCCTCGTCGTAGCTATCGCCCTCGCTAAGGACAACGCCCCGCAGGCCTAGCGGATAGGCGACATAGCCATCAGAGTGTTTTTCGACGACGATCTTGAACTGTCGCAACATGTTCGTATTCCGCTTGTTCAGAACCCCGCTGGCGCGCGCATATGCCAATCGGTGACCCGCTGGTAGCGATGCGCCACGTTCAGCAGCCGCTCTTCGGCAAAGTAGTCGCCGATGAGCTGCAAGCCCACCGGCCGCCGGCCGACGAAGCCCACCGGCAGCGACAGACCGGGCAGCCCGGCCAGATTCACCGCGATGGTGTAGATATCCGACAGGTACATGGTGATCGGGTCGTCCACTTTTTCGCCGAGATTAAAGGCCACGGTCGGCGAGGTCGGTCCCATGATCACGTCCACCTGTTCGAACGCCAGCCGAAAATCGTCGCTGATCAGCCGCCGGATCTGCTGCGCCTTCAGGTAATAGGCGTCGTAATAACCCGCCGACAGCGCGAAGGTGCCGACCAGAATGCGGCGGGTGACTTCCGTGCCGAAACCTTCGCCGCGCGAGCGGGTGTACAAATCCAGCAAATCCTTCGGATTCTCGCAGCGGTGGCCGTAGCGAACCCCGTCGAAGCGGGCCAGGTTGGACGAACATTCCGCCGGGGCGATCACGTAATAAGCGGGAATCGCCAGTTGGCTGTTGGGCAGGCTGATCTCGACCGTCTCCGCGCCGAGTTTCCGGTATTCGGCGATGGCGGCTTCGACCACGCGAGCGACGTCGCCGTCCAAACCCTCGCCGAAATACTCCTTGGGCAGACCGATTTTCAACCCCGCCAGCGGCCGGTCAAGACTGGCGTTGTAATCGGGCACAGGGCGATCCACGCTGGTGGAATCGCGCGGATCGAAGCCGGCCATCGCGCCCAGCAACAGGGCGCAATCCTCGGCGGTGCGCGCCATCGGCCCGCCCTGGTCCAGGCTGGAGGCGTAGGCGATCATGCCCCAGCGCGACACCCGGCCATAGGTCGGCTTGATACCGGTGATGCCGCACAGCGCTGCGGGCTGACGGATGGAACCACCGGTGTCGGTGCCGGTGGCGCCGGGCGTCAGTCGCGCGGCCACGGCGGCGGCGGACCCACCGGAGGAACCGCCGGGCACCGCGTCCACATCCCAGGGATTGCGCACCGGGCCGTAGAAACTGGTCTCGTTGGACGAACCCATGGCGAACTCGTCCATGTTGGTCTTGCCGAGCATCACCACGCCGGCGGCGTTCAATTTCTCGACGACCGTGGCGTCATAGGGCGCGATGAAACGGTCCAGCATCCGCGAGCCGCAGGAGGTGCGCACGCCGTTGGTGCAGAAAATGTCCTTGTGGGCGATCGGTACGCCGGTCAGCGGTCCCGCCTCGCCCCGCCGCCGGCGCGCATCGGCGGCGTGGGCCTGGGCGAGAGCCGGTTCGGCGGTGACGGTGATGAAAGCGTTCAGCCCTGGATTAAACTGTTCGATGCGCGCCAGGAACGCGCGGGTCAGCTCTTCGCTGCTGAACGCGCCGGCGGCGAGGCCGGAGCTAAGTTGGGCAATCGTTTGGTCGTGCATGGCGGTCGGAGAGGCGGGGTTCATTCGATGACCTTGGGAACCAGATACAAGCCGGCATCGACCTGGGGGGCGATGGCCTGGAACCGCTCGCGCTGGTTGGCTTCGGTGACTTCATCGGCGCGCGGGTGCTGCGCCATGTCGAGGGGATGGGCCATCGGCGCGACGCCGGTGGTGTCCACGGCGTTCATCCGCGCCACCAGATCCAGAATGGCCGACAGATTGTGGGCATGGGCCGGCGCATCCTCCTCGCGGATGGCCAGCCGCGCCAGATGGGCGATTTTGGCGACTTCGGCGGGTCCCAGTGACATCGGGCGAATTCTCCTGACAGCTTGATAAGATTCCTAACCCTAGCATATTTTGCCGGCTTGCTCCCAACCGCCCTGCTTGCTACATTGTCTGCTTTTGACAACCTGGTATTTTCAACAACATGTTCAAATGGTTGCGCGGGAAGTTCTCCAACGATCTTTCAATCGATCTGGGAACCGCTAACACGCTGATTTACGTTCGGGGCGGCGGCATTGTCCTCAACGAACCGTCGGTGGTCGCCATCAATCAGGATCCGGTTCGGGGCATCCGCACCATCGCGGCGGTGGGCACCGACGCCAAGCGGATGCTGGGCCGCACTCCCAACAATCTTTCGACCATCCGCCCGCTCAAGGATGGCGTGATCGCCGACTTTACCGTCACCGAGAAGATGCTTCAGCACTTCATCCGCAAGGTTCACGCTCGCAAGTTCTTCAACCCCAGCCCGCGTGTCCTGATCAGCGTCCCTTGCGGTTCGACTCAAGTCGAGCGGCGGGCGATCCGCGAATCGGCGATGGGCGCGGGCGCGCGGGTGGTGTATCTGATCCCCGAACCGATGGCGGCGGCGATTGGCGCCGGCATCCCGGTCGAGGAAGCGCGCGGTTCGATGGTGTTGGACATCGGCGGCGGCACCTCGGAGGTGGCGGTGATCTCGCTCAACGGCATCGTCTACGCCGGTGCGGTGCGCATCGGTGGCGACCGCTTCGACGAGGCGATCATCAACTACGTGCGCCGCAACTTCGGTGTGCTGATCGGCGAACCCACCGCCGAGCGAATCAAGCACGAGATCGGCAGCGCCTATCCGACCAACGAGGTGCGCGAGATCGAGATCAAGGGCCGCAACCTGGCCGAGGGCGTGCCGCGCAGCTTCACCCTCAACAGCAACGAAATCCTCGAAGCCTTGCAGGAGCCGCTGTCGGGCATCATCAGCGCGGTGAAGATGGCGCTGGAGGCGACCCCGCCGGAGCTGGCCGCCGATGTGGCGGATCGCGGCATCGTGCTCACCGGCGGTGGCGCTCTGATGCGCGACATCGACAAGCTGATCATGGAGGAAACCGGCCTGAACGTGATCATCGCCGAGGATCCGCTGACCTGCGTGGCGCGCGGTGGTGGCCGGGTGCTGGAACTAATCGCCAAGGACGAGCGCGCCATTGATGCCTTCGCCATCGAATGAGCGGTGGCCGTTTTTAAACCCAGCCGGCGCGCTCAATACTTGTTCACGGTCAACCCGAAGGCGACTCTCCAGCTTGGATTGTGGGTGGCGTTGTCCATCGTGATGATGACGGTGGACCATCGCTATCACGCGCTCGATGGCGCACGCGATGTATTGGCGACCGCGATGTATCCATTGCATTACCTGGCGCGGTTGCCCGCCGATATCCAGGGCTGGCTGAGCGAGAATCTCGCCGGCCGCGCCGAACTACTGGCGGAGAACGCCCGGCTGCGTGACAAGCAGGTGTTTCTCAACGCCCAGTTGCAGAAGCTGACTACCCTGGAAGCGGAAAACCGCCGGCTGCGCTCCCTGCTGGAATCGGCGGTCAATGCCCCGGAGCGGGTGTTGATCGCCGAGTTGCTGGCGGTGGATTTCGATCCGTATCGGCATCACATTCTGCTCAACCGGGGTCGCCAGCACGGCATCTATGTTGGCCAGCCGGTGCTCGACCAGCAGGGCATCATCGGTCAGATTATCCGGGCCGATCCCTTCACCTCCACCGCGATATTGATCACCGACCCCAACCACGCCCTGCCGATCCAGATCAATCGCACCGGCGCGCGCACTCTGGCGTTGGGTACTGGAAACTTTCAAGAACTGCAACTGCCGCATATTCCCAACAACGAAGACTTGAAAGTCGGCGATTTGCTGGTGACCTCCGGGATGGGCGGGCGGTTTCCGCGCGGCTACCCGGTGGGCGCGATCACCAAGGTGGAATTCGATCCCGGCAGTCCGTTCGCTCACATCGTCGCCAAGCCGGTCGCGCAACTGGACCGAATCCGGGAAGTGATGCTGCTGGAGAACGAATCGGGCGCCGCGGAACCTGCCAGGCCAGCAGCGAGCGGAGCGGCGGTCGCGCCGTCGCCGCCATGACCATGGTTCGTCCCACCGGCGGCTGGATCATCGCGGGCAGTTTTCTGTTGGCCTTCGTGGCGGCCAGCATGCCGCTGCCGGGCGGGCTGGACCGGTTCCGGCCGGACTGGGTGGCGATGGTGCTGATTTACTGGTGCATGGCACTGCCGTACCGGTTCGGGATCGGCATGGGCTGGCTGGTTGGGCTGCTGGTGGATGTCGGTCGCGGCGCGTTGCTGGGCCAGCACGCGCTGGCGTTCGCGGCCCTGGCCTATCTGACCTTGCAAACTCACCGACGCATCCGGGTGTTCTCGCCCTGGCGGCAGACGCTCAGCGTACTGGCGTTTCTGCTGATTGAACAGTTTCTGGTGTTCTGGATCAGCGGCGTGATCGGCTACCCACCGCGCGACGGGTGGTATCTGGCCCCGGCGGTGGGCGGTATGATGGGCTGGCCCCTGCTGTTCGTGATCCTGCGCGACACGCGCCGGTATTTCCAAGTTACCTGACCTTCCTGGCCGACGACGATGAAAACCTGGCGTCCATTCGCCAAGTTCCCCACGGACGAGTTGCTGGCCCGGCAAAAGGACAACGCCACCGAGAGCGAACTGTTCTTGCGACGCGCGCTGGTGGCGCTGTTCGCGGTGTTCTTGGGGTTGTTGGCGGTTGCCGGCCGGATGGTGTATTTGCAGGTGCTCAACCACGAGCGCTTTACCCTGTTGTCCGACAGCAACCGGGTCCGCCTGCAACCGCTGCCGCCGACCCGCGGCTTCATCTTCGACCGCAACGGGGTGCTCCTGGCCGACAATCTGGCCTCCTATCACCTGGAGATCACCCGCGAGCAGACCAGGGATCTGGACGCCACCCTGGCGGAATTGCGTCAGCGCATCGAACTGACCGACGCCGATATCGAGCGCTTTCGCAAACTGGCCCGGCGTGCTCCGCCCTACACCGGCGTACCACTGCGCTTTCGGCTGAGCGATGAGGAGATCGCCCGGCTGGCGATCGACCTGTACCGGCTACCCGGCGTGGACATCAAGGCCGACCTGACCCGTCGCTATCCGCTCGGGCCGCTGGGCGTTCACGCCATCGGCTACGTCGGCCGCATCGACGAGAGCGAAATGAGCAGACTCGATCCCGGCCAGTACAGCGGCAGCACCCACATCGGCAAGACCGGGGTGGAGCGCTCCTACGAAGACGTGCTGCGTGGGCGCGTCGGCTGGCAGCAGGTTGAGACCAACGCCGACGGCCGGCCGTTGCGGGTGCTTAGCCGCACCCCGCCGACGCCCGGCCAGAATCTCTATCTTGCCATCGACATCCGCTTGCAGGCGGTCGCGGAAAAATTGCTGGAAGGCTACAACGGCGCCATCGTCGCCCTTGACCCCCGCAATGGCGAAATTCTGGCCCTGGCCAGCCAGCCGGTCTATGACCCCAATCCCTTCGTCAACGGTATCGACTTCGCGTCCTACCGCGCGCTGAACACCTCCAAGGACAAGCCCTTGCTCAACCGCGCCCTGCGCGGGATTTACCCGCCCGGCTCCACCATCAAGCCGCTGATGGCCCTGGCCGGGCTCGAATACGGTGTGGTCAACCGCAACAGCGGCGTGTTCTGTCCCGGGTTCTACCGGCTGCCTGGTTCCAGCCACCGGTTCCGCGACTGGAAGCGCGGCGGCCACGGCAGCGTGAGCATGGACCGCGCCATCGCCCAGTCCTGCGACGTGTACTTCTACAACCTGGCGTTGAATCTGGGCATCGACCGCACGCATGAGTTCCTGGACCGGTTCAGCATGGGCCGGCCGACTGGCGTCGATTTGCCTGGCGAGAAAGGCGCGCTGCTGCCATCCCAGGAGTGGAAGCGTCGGGTGCAGAAACAGCCCTGGTTCGGCGGCGACAGCCTCAGCGCCGGCATCGGTCAGGGCTATTTTCTGGCCACGCCGCTGCAACTGGCCCACGCGGTCGCCGTCATTTCCCAGCAGGGCGGGAATTTTAAACCGCGGGTGCTGCACGCCACCGAGCACCCCGGCACCCGGGTCAAGACGCTGGAAGCGCCGCGGCCGTTGCCGCCGGTCACGGTCAAGAACCCCCGGTTCTGGGATGCGGTGATCACGGGCATGATTCATGTGGTCGAGGGTGGCACCGCGCACAAGATCGGCGCCGGCGCCAAGTACCGGATCGCCGGCAAGACCGGCACCGCCCAGGTCTTCACCTTGGGCCAGGGCGAGCGCTACAACGCCAAGCGCCTGGCCAGGCACCTGCTGGATCACGCGCTGTTTATCGCCTTCGCCCCGGTCGAGGAGCCGCGCATCGCCGTGGCGGTGATCGCCGAGCACGGCGGCGGCGGCAGTTCCACCGCCGCGCCGCTGGCCCGCAAGGTCATGGATGCTTATCTGCTGAACAAATACGACGATTCCATCACCGCCGGGATTCAAGCCGCTCAGGACGGCCAAGCGCATGGCGAGTGACTGCAAACCCACATCGGCTCGAATTGGGTCGCTGCTGCTGACGGCTGACCGCTTGGAGGACGCCAGCGGCAAGTTCCTCAAGCTGCTCTATCTCGATCCGTTCCTGCTGATGGGGTTGCTGGCGATATCAGGCCTGGGGCTGGTGGTGCTCTACAGCGCCGGCCATCGCGATCTCCACTTAGTGATCGGTCAGGCCATCCGGCTTGGTCTGGGATTTGTCATCATGCTGGCGCTGGCGCAACTGCCGCCACGCTACTTCCGGTTCTGGTCGCCGTGGATTTATCTGATTGGCATTCTGTTGCTGTTGGCGGTCATGGTCGCCGGCGACGTCTCCAAGGGCGCGCGGCGTTGGCTGGATTTGGGCGTGGTGCGGTTCCAGCCTTCGGAGATCATGAAGCTCGCCGTGCCGATGACGATGGCCTGGTTCTTCGCCGACAAACCGTTGCCGCCACGCTGGTGGCATCTGTTGGGTGGGGCGCTGCTCACCGCCATTCCCTTCATCCTGATCGCCGAACAGCCGGACTTGGGCACGGCGTTGGTGGTGGGCTGCGCCGGGGCGTTCGCGCTGTTCCTGGCTGGCCTGAGCTGGTTGCTCCTGCTCGGGTTGGCCGGCACGCTGGGCGCGGCGGTTCCGCTATTCTGGATCTACGTCATGCACGACTACCAGCGCCAGCGGGTGCTGACCTTCCTGGATCCGGAAAGCGATCCGCTGGGGGCGGGCTACCACATCATCCAGTCCAAAATCGCCATCGGCTCGGGCGGCATCTATGGCAAGGGTTGGTTGAATGGCACACAGTCGCATCTGGATTTTTTGCCGGAGGGCTCGACCGATTTTATTTTCGCCGCGTTTTCGGAGGAATTTGGCCTGGTTGGCGCCTGTTTGCTGTTGGTTCTGTACCTTTTTATCATCGCCCGTGGCCTGTACATGGCCAGCCGGGCGCCCGATACCTACACGCGGTTGCTGGCCGGTAGTCTCGTTTTGATTTTTTTCCTCTATGCTTTCGTGAACTCCGGCATGGTTTCCGGCCTGTTGCCGGTGGTGGGTTTGCCGCTCCCACTGTTCAGTTATGGCGGAACCTCACTGGTGACGCTCATGGCAGGTTTCGGTATGCTGACGAGCATCTATACCCACCGCCGGAACCCGACGCGATGACCGCCATCCTGGCCCACGACGAGACTAGCGAGTGAAGAGACTGTATCTGCTCGGTATTGCCCTGTTGTTGAGCGCCTGCGCGCCGCCGGCGCCGGCGCCGGTCCGGCTGCCGCTGGACCTTCCCAACTCGCCGTCCACGCCGGCGCCCGAGACGACCACGACTGGTTCCTCCGTCACGAATTCCGGCCAGCCACTGGTCCGCCGGGCCGACGTCCAGGCTTTCATCCGCGAGATGGCGGCCCAGCATGGCTTCAACGCGGCGCGCCTGCAGGCGGTGTTCGCCCGCGCCTACGCCCAGCCCAGCATCATCGCCGCCATGTCCCGGCCGGCCGAGGCCAAGCCCTGGTATGCCTACCGGACGATTTTCGTCAATCCCAAGCGCATTCAGGGCGGAGTTGAATTCTGGCGGGCCAATGAAGCGGCGCTGGCCCGGGCCGAGCAGGTTCACGGGGTGCCGCCGGAAATCGTGGTCGCCATCATTGGGGTGGAAACCCAGTACGGCGGCAACATGGGCAAGTACCGGGTGCTGGAAGCCCTGTCCACCCTGGCCTTTGACTATCCCCGGCGCGCGAGCTATTTCCGCAAGGAATTGGAGAATTTCCTGCTGCTGACCCGGGCGGAAGGCATTGATCCGCTGGTCCCGCGCGGTTCCTACGCTGGCGCCATGGGATTCGGGCAGTTCATGCCGGGCAGTTTCCGCTCCTACGCGGTGGACTTCGACGGCGACGGCCACCGCGACCTGTGGCGCAATCCCCACGATGCCATCGGTAGCGTGGCGAACTACTTCAAGCAGCATGGCTGGCGCACCGCCGCGCCGGTCGCCGCGCCGGCTCAGGTCAGCGGGGCGGCCTATCCGGCCCTGGTCAGCCGCAAGCTGGGCCAGCCCCAGTACAGCGTCGCCAGCCTGCAAGCCCAGGGTGTCACGCTCCAGGCGCCGGTTAGCAGTGTCCAGGCTGCGATGCTGCTGGAATTCCAGGGACGGGAAGGGCCGGAATATTGGTTGGGGTTCGACAATTTCTACGTCATCACCCGCTATAACCACAGCCAGTTGTACGCCATGGCGGTGTACCAACTGGGCCAGGAAATCCGCGAGCGTCATGAGCGGCCTTATGCCGGCGCCCCCAAGCCGGAACGCGTGACTCGCGCTGACTGAGTCATATTCTAAAAACCCACAAAAATAGCACCGTTTGGGCGCGCTCCCCGCGCGTCTCCGATGGTAGGGAGGAATTTTATGGCCAAATCTTCTTGGGGTCATGCCTTGGTTTGGGTATCGTTGGCGGGCGCGCTGGCTGGTTGTAGCACCGTTCCCGACAACCAGCAGCCAGCGCACCCGCCGCTGAACGCCCTGGATGCCGCCACGACCGGCGACGAACCGGTCCCCCAGGTCGAACCACCCAGTCGCACGGGCAATGCCGATACCTATGTGGTGTTCGGCCGGCGCTACCGGGTCAAGGAAACCAGCGCGGGCTACCGGGAACGGGGCACCGCGTCCTGGTATGGCTGGGATTTTCACGGTCGCAAGACGTCCAGCGGTCCGCCCTTCAACATGTTCGAGCTGACCGCCGCCCATAAAAGCCTGCCGCTGCCGACCTACGTGCGGGTGACCAATCTGGAGAATGGTCGCAATACCGTGGTCAAGGTCACCGATCGTGGACCCTTCGTTGGCACGCGGCTCATCGATCTGTCCTACGCCGCCGCCGTCCGGCTCGGGATGCAGGATCGGGGCACCGCCTCGGTGGAAGTGGTTGCGCTGGAGCCGTATCAGTTCCTGCCGAAGCTGGCGGCTTACCGCGCCGAACAGCGGGAACTGCTGGCCAGCCGCGCGGAGCGGATGAAACCGAAGCTTGAAGTCGCCGAGATCGAGTTCGCCCGTGCGGCCCCAATCCGGCTGGCGCAGGCGAACGGCGAGCGGAACCAGTCCCCGGTTAAAGCCCCGATCCGGCTGATACAGGCGAACGGCAAGCGAAACCAGTCCCCGGTTAAGGCCCCGATCCGGCTGGCGCAGGCGGATGTGGAACGTAATGCGCCGAAAGCGGTGGCGAAGACGCCGACACGGCTGGCGGGCGTGGAACGTAATGCGCCGAAAGCGGTGGCGAAGACGCCGACACGGCTGGCGCTGGCGGATGTGGAACGTAATACGCCGAAAGCGGTGGCGAAGACGGCGACCGGGAAGCCGGCCAGAGTCGAGGAGGACCGTAATCCAGGGCGAGCGGGCATCCGTCCGCTGCCGGTCGTGCCGGCGGCGAAGGGTCGGGAAGCCGTGGTCAAACCACCCGTTCCAGCCCCGAACGCCAACCGGAATGGCAAGCCGATCTCGCCGCGTCAGGCCGGCGCGTCCGGGCCGATGGCGGTTCGGTTGGCCAGCCTGAAGCCCAACCGGTCGCGCGGCGTCGCCGATTGACGCAGACTTTGATCGTTCCCGTCACCGTAATCCGCAACCGCCTGGCCGTGTCATTACGGCCAGGCGGTTTGTTTTTGGTCCGGATTTCTCGCTAGAATCCCCTGCCAACGAGTTTGCCACCACGGAAGACTGCCGCCACATGCCGTATTTAACTGTAGTCCGCACCCTGTTCTTGCCATTTTTCGTTTTCGCGCTGCTTACGCTGATCTGGACCGCCGCGCGGGCCGAACCCATCCCGCCGCCGCCGCAGGTGCCGGTGCGCGGCTATATTCTGATGGATCACCAGAGTGGCAACGTTCTGGCGGAGATGAAGAGCGACGAGCGGATGGAGCCAGCCAGCATCACCAAGCTGATGACCGCCTATGTCGTTTACAAGGCGCTGAAAACCGGCAAGATTCACCTGGACGATCAGGTGACCATCAGCGAGAAGGCCTGGCGCACGTCCGGTTCCAAGATGTTCGTCAAGCTTGGAACGCAAGTGTCGGTGGAAGATCTGCTGATGGGCATGGTGGTGCAGTCCGGCAACGACGCCACCGTGGCGCTGGCCGAGCATGTGGCTGGTTCCGAGGAAACCTTCGCCAAGCTGATGAATCAGGAGGCGGAGCGGCTGGGGATGAAGAACAGTCATTTCACCAACGCGCCGGGACTGCCCGATCCCAACCATTACATGTCCGCTCGTGACATCGCGATTCTGACCCGAGCGCTGATCCGCGACTTTCCCGACCAGTATCCCCGCTACTCGGTGCGCAGTTTCAAGTACAACAACATCGAGCAGCAGAACCGCAACCGGTTGTTGCTGACCGATGCCTCGGTGGACGGCGTCAAGACTGGCCACACCGAGGCGGCCGGCTACTGTCTGGTGTCCTCGGCCAAGCGCAACGATACCCGGCTGATCGGCGTGGTGCTGGGCGCCCAGAAGGAGAAGGAACGCTTTCAGGCCAGTCAGGCGCTGCTGAACTACGGCTTCAGCTTTTTCGAGAGCCGCAAGCTGCACGATGCCAACGCGCCGGTGGTGACCGCCCGGATTTGGAAGGGCCAGGAAAACGAGTTGCCGCTGGGGGTGGTCCATCCGCTGTACGTGACCGTGCCCAAGGGGCAGGCCGCGCAGGTCAGCACTACGACCACGGTGCAGCCAACCATCATCGCGCCGGTTCAGAAGGATCAGCCGTTTGGCGAAATCGTGGTCAAGCTGGGCGATCAGGAAGTGGGCAAGACGCCGCTGGTGGCACTGCGGGATGTGCCGGAGAGCGGCTGGTTCGGGCGAATGATCGACGCGATCCTGTTGTTCTTCCATTCCCTGTTCGGTTGAGGGCGAACAGCCGGGAAGGCAGCCGCCATGAACGCTGAATCGCCGTTGCAACTCCCCTGTGATTTTCCCATCAAGGTGATGGGCGCCGGCGGTCCCGAGTTCCAAACGCTGGTGGTGGAGGTGGTGCGCCGGCACGCCCCCGATCTGGACGAGGCGCGGGTGCGGGTGCGGGACAGCCGCGCTGGTCGCTACCAGTCGGTGACGGTGGTGGTGCGCGCCCGCGACCGTGCGCAACTGGACGCCATTTATCAGGATCTGAGCGGCTGTCCGCCCGTTAAAGTGGTGCTGTAACCCACTGTTTTCAAACCACCCTGGCGCTACGCGCCACCCCTCCTTGTCCAGGAGGGGAAATAGTAGTGACCTCGCGCGAGGACTACGGTGAATTCCCATTCCGAATTCCTGCTGTTTCGCCGCCTGGGTCGCCGGGACTACGCGCCGGTGTTCGCCGCCATGCGGGCATTCACCGAGGCCCGCGCCGCCGACACGCTGGACGAACTGTGGTGGGTCGAGCATCCGCCGGTATTCACCCAGGGATTGGCCGGCAAGGCCGAGCATCTGCTGGCGCCGGGCGATATTCCCGTCATTCAGGTGGATCGCGGCGGCCAGGTGACCTATCACGGGCCAGGGCAGGTGGTGGTGTACTGCCTGCTGGACGTGCGGCGCCTGGGATTGAGCGTGCGGGCGCTGGTGACGGCGCTGGAGCGGGCGGTGATCGACCTGCTCGCCGCCCACGGCGTCGCCGCCCACGCCCGGCCAACCGCGCCGGGGGTTTACGTCGGGGACGCCAAGGTGGCCGCGCTGGGGCTGCGCCTGCGTCAGGGCCGCAGCTATCATGGCCTGAGCCTCAACGTGGCCATGGATCTGGAGCCGTTCACCCGCATCAATCCCTGTGGTTATCCCGGCCTGCGGGTGACTCAGTTGCGCGATCTCGGCGTGGACCTCACGCTCGCCGCCGCCGCCGAGGATCTGCTGTCGCGCCTTGGCCGCCACTTGGGCCATGTCCGCTTCGGCGACGCCGAGGGGTTGCCCTGATTTCCAGAATCCAGCCGTGATCCGGCGCGGGATTTATGGATGAATTCGCGGCATAATCCCGAGTCGAAAGCTTGGTTGTTCGCCCCATCTCATCCAGGAACAGGTCATGTCCGATTCCCCCATTTCTCGCGATACCTCCGCCGCGCCAGCGCCGAAACCCGCTCCCCAGCCGGGCGAGAAGCTGCGCGGCGCGGACAAGGTCGCCCGCATTCCGATCAAGATCGCGCCGACCGATCCCAAACAGCGCTTGCGCAAGCCGTCCTGGATTCGCGCTCCATTCCCCGGCACGCCGGAAGTGCAGCGGCTCAAGCAGATTCTGCGCGACAATCGCCTGCACACGGTCTGCGAAGAGGCCAGTTGCCCCAATCTGGGCGAATGCTTCGGTCACGGTACCGCCACTTTCATGATCATGGGCGCCATCTGCACCCGGCGCTGTCCGTTCTGCGATGTGGGCCACGGCCGGCCCAACCCACTCGATCCCGAGGAGCCGGAAAATCTGGCGCGCACCGTGGCGGCAATGGGGCTGAAATACGTGGTGATCACCTCGGTGGATCGCGACGACCTGCGCGACGGCGGCGCGGCCCATTTCGCCGATTGCGTCCGGGCGGTGCGCGCCGCGCGGCCAGGCATCGTCATCGAAACCCTGACGCCCGACTTTCGCGGCCGGATGGATGTGGCGCTGGACCTCCTGGAACAGGAACCGCCGGACGTGTTCAACCATAATCTGGAGACCGTGCCGCGCCTGTACCGACAGGCCCGGCCGGGCGCTGATTACCAATACTCGCTGACCTTGCTCAAGCGCTTCAAGGAACGGCGGCCGTGCATCCCGACCAAATCGGGGTTGATGCTGGGCTTGGGCGAGACCACGGTGGAAATCGAATCGGTCATCCGCGAACTGCGCGCCCACGATGTGGAGATGCTGACGCTCGGCCAGTATTTGCAGCCCAGCATCCACCACCTGCCGGTGGAACGTTACGCGCCGCCGGAGGAGTTCGATCACCTGCGCGAGTTCGGTAAGGCGCTCGGTTTCACCCATGTCGCCTCTGCGCCGCTGGTGCGCTCGTCCTATCACGCCGACGCGCAGGCCAGGGGCGCCGGGGTAGCTTAAGCGCGAGGTGTTCCAGCGGCGCCGACCGAGTCTCGCCGGAGTTTTTCCACCCTGTCCACCCTTGAGGAAACTTGCGGGCCGCGTATTATCTAATGGTCAACCCATGACCCGGGCGGAGCGACGCAACCTGGGCGCGTCGCCACCGGACACTCAACAACTTTACATCCTCTCAGCAGATGCCTTAGCAATGCCATGAGCACGGAATATTCATCATCATCCGATCAAGATCACGGTCTGGTCGTTGAACCAGCGAAGCCGGAACTCAAGCAACCACCGTTGTACAAGGTGATCCTGCTGAACGACGACTACACGCCGATGGAATTCGTGGTGCGGATTCTGGAACGCTTTTTCGGGATGGGCCAAGAACAGGCCACCCAGATCATGCTGCACGTCCACACCCGGGGCTGGGGCGTGTGCGGGGTCTATACCCACGATATCGCGGAAACCAAGGTGGCGCAGGTGACCAAATTTTCCCGCCGCCACCAGCATCCGCTGCTGTGCACCATGGAAGAAGCCTAACTTTCAAAACCACCGAGCGCGATTCGAGGTGCGAGTATGTTGAGCAAGGATTTGGAATTTTCCATCAATCTTGCGTTCCGCGAGGCGCGGGATCGGCGCCACGAGTTCATGACCATCGAGCATCTGCTGCTGGCCCTACTGGACAATCCAGCGGCGGCGGAGGTGCTGCGGGCCTGCGGCGCCCACATGGACCGGCTGAAACGCGATTTGCAGATTTTTATCCGCGACAACACCCCGATCCTGCGAGCGGACGACCCGCGCGAGACCCAGCCGACCCTGGGGTTTCAGCGGGTATTGCAACGGGCGGTGCTGCATGTGCAGTCCTCCGGCAACCGGGAAGTCACCGGCGCCAACGTGCTGGTTGCCCTGTTCGGCGAGCAGGAATCGCAGGCGGTGTATCTGCTCAAGCAGCAGGAAATCAACCGGCTGGATGTGGTGAATTACATTTCGCATGGCATCTCCAAGGCCGCCGACGAGCCAGAATCGGCCACGCCCCACGCCGAGGAGAACGCTGAGAGTCAGAACGCCAAGCCGCTGGAGAATTTTGCCAGCAACCTCAACGAACTGGCGCGGCAGGGGCGTATCGATCCGCTGATCGGCCGCCGCGAGGAGATCGAGCGCACCATTCAGATCCTGTGCCGGCGGCGCAAGAACAACCCGCTGTTCGTCGGCGAGGCCGGGGTCGGTAAGACCGCCATTGCCGAGGGTCTGGCCAAGATGATCGTGGACCGCGAGGTGCCGGACGTGCTGCGCAACGCCACGATTTACGCCCTGGACCTGGGGTCGCTGGTGGCCGGCACCAAGTATCGCGGCGATTTCGAGAAGCGGCTGAAGGCGGTGCTGGCGCAGTTGCGCAAGGAGCGCAACGCCATCCTGTTCATCGATGAAATTCACACCATCATCGGCGCCGGTGCGGCCTCCGGCGGGGTGATGGATGCCTCGAACCTGATCAAGCCGATGCTGGCCTCGGGCGAGATGAAGTGCATCGGCTCGACTACCTATCAGGAGTATCGCGGCATTTTCGAGAAGGACCGGGCGCTGGCGCGGCGATTCCAGAAGATCGACGTGGTCGAGCCGACGGTCGAGGAGAGCTACCAGATTCTCAAGGGTTTGAAGACCCGGTTTGAGGAACATCACGACGTCAAGTACGCCGACAAGGCGCTGCGCGTGGCGGTGGAACTGTCGGCGCGCTACATCAACGACCGCCATCTGCCCGACAAGGCCATCGATGTCATCGACGAGGCCGGCGCCAGCCAGCGGCTGCTGCCGGTCGCCAAGCGCAAGAAGGTGATCAACGTCACCGACATCGAGACCATCATCGCCAAGATGGCCCGTATCCCGCCCAAGACGGTATCGTCGTCGGACAAGGATGTGCTGCGCAACCTGGAGCGGGATCTGAAACTGGTGGTATTCGGTCAGAACGAGGCCATTGATACCCTCGCCACCGCGATCAAAATGGCGCGAGCCGGGCTGGGCAACGAGCAGAAACCCATTGGCAATTTCCTGTTCGCCGGCCCGACCGGGGTGGGCAAAACCGAGGTGACCCGCCAGTTGGCCAGGATCATGGGCATCGAGCTGATCCGTTTCGACATGTCCGAGTACATGGAGCGGCATACGGTGTCGCGGCTGATCGGCGCGCCACCGGGCTATGTCGGCTTCGACCAGGGCGGTTTGCTGACCGACGCCATTCTGAAGCACCCGCACGCGGTGCTGCTGCTGGACGAGATCGAGAAGGCGCACCCGGACGTGTTCAATCTGCTGCTACAGGTCATGGACCACGGCTCGCTGACCGACAACAATGGTCGCAAGGCGGATTTCCGCAGTGTCATTCTGGTGATGACCACCAATGCCGGCGCCGAACAGATGGACCGGGCGTCCATCGGGTTTACGACGCAGGATCACAGCAACGATGGTCTGGAAGCGATCAAGCGGATGTTCTCGCCGGAATTTCGCAACCGGCTGGACGCCATCGTGCAGTTCAAGGCGCTGACGCCGTCGATCATCGCCCAGGTGGTGGACAAGTTCCTCATTGAACTGGAAGCGCAACTGGAGCCAAAAAAGGTCACGCTGGAAGTGGACAAGGAGGGGCGGGAGTGGCTGGCCAAGCGCGGCTACGATCCCCGGATGGGCGCGCGGCCGATGGCGCGGATCATCCAGGAGAGCATCAAGCGCCGTCTGGCCGAGGAGTTGTTGTTTGGCCGGCTGATGAACGGTGGGCATGTGAGCGTCACCGCGCGCGCCGGCGATCTGCAAGTGGAAATCGCCGAGGAAGAGGTGGTGCCCTGAGACGGGGATCTGGGGTAGTCGGCGGCGTGCGGCCCGGGGCCGCTGGCTACCATGCAATACTGAAGGAGCAATAACGACCGGGATTTGCTGCCTGACTCAGCGCCCGCGATAGGTGATGCGGCCCTTGCTGAGATCGTAGGGGGTCAGTTCCACTTTTACCTTGTCGCCGGTCAGGATGCGGATGTAATTCTTGCGCATTCGGCCGGAGATATGCGCCGTGATTACGTGGCCGTTTTCCAGCCGTACCCTGAACGTGGTGTTGGGCAGGGTATCAACCACGGTGCCCTCCATTTCAATGTGGTCTTCTTTCGACATAAATCCTCGCTGACACGCTGTTTCTGGCCTTGGTAAAAAGACCTGTCACCATAACGAAAATCCTGGGGCGCGGCAAGTTACACGACTGGAAAGCTGGTGAGTTCGCGTTTTAATGCGAACCTTCGTTGGTAAGCATCCCCGATCAAGTTTCCAGGATTTTCACAATGCTCCTGAATCACAACGCCTGACGTTAAAGACCTATTATGGCAAGCATCGAGTTCTGGTTTGATTTCGCCAGCACATATAGCTATCCCGCAGTGGCAAGAATTGAAACGCTGACGCGCGAGGAAGGGGTTGCCGTTGCCTGGAAGCCGTTTTTGTTGGGGCCGATCTTCCAGCGACAAGGCTGGAACGATTCGCCGTTCAACCTCTACCCCACGCAGGGCCGCTATATGTGGCGCGATCTCGAACGCATCTGCGCGGATTTGGGTATACCGTTGCGGCGACCGTCGATTTTCCCTCGCAACAGCGTGCTGGCGGCGCGGGTCGCCTGCTGGTTCGCAGTGGAACCTTGGCTCCCGGAATTCGTGCGGCAAGTTTTCCATGCCAACTTCGCCGACGATCGGGATATCTCCAGTCGCATGGTTGTTGAGGCATGCCTCGACCGTGTTGGAGTATCGGGCGCCGAGAAAATTGAACAGGCTTTGATCCTCGCCAGCAAGGACAGGCTACGGGCGCAAACCGAACACGCGGTGGCCATCGGGGTATTCGGCGCGCCGACATTCATCGTTGATCAAGAGATTTTCTGGGGCAACGACCGCCTGGAGCGGGCAGTGGCGTGGCGCAAATCGCCCGGCCTCAACCAGATCGCTTAAGGTCTCACCTGCCGGCGCCGCCTTGGCTTCGGTACCATCGGGTACTGTCGTGACCGAGCCACGCAAGCATCTGTTGATCGTCTACCACTCCCAGACCGGCCACACCCGAACGATGGCGCGGGCGGTTCTGCGCGGCGCGCGGCGGGTACCGGAGGTCGAAACGTGGCTAAAAATGGCCCTGCGCGCCAGCCTGGACGATCTGTTGTGGGCGCACGGCCTGCTGCTGGGCACACCGGAGAATTTTGGCTACATGGCGGGGGCGTTGAAGAACTTTCTGGATCGCACCTACTATCCGGCGCAGGGCAAGGTCAGCGGTTTGCCCTACGCGGTGTTCATCAGCGCGGGCAACGATGGCGCCGGGGCACTGACCAGCATCGAGCGTATCGCCCGCGGCTATCCGCTCAAGCCAGTTTGCGAGCCGATCATCGCCAGGGGTGAGCTGACCGCCGACGTGCTGCAACGCTGCGAGGAACTGGGCGAAACCATGGCTTCGGGAGTGGCATGGGGCGTTTTCTGAGGCTGAAACAGCGGCTGCGCGGTTGGACCGGCCGACTTCAAACCGCCGCCGGCCGGTTGCCGCCAGCGAAACGGCGGTGGCTGTCCCGGATCGGCCGTGGCCTGTGGACAGCGACGAGGGTGTTTGCGGTGGGGTCCGTGGCGCTGGTGTTGCTGCTGCGCTGGGCGCCGCCACCGGTGTCCAGCTTCATCGCGCAGGGCTGGCTGGGCGCGCTGTGGGCGGGGGAGGGCGCGGCATTTCGTTACGACTGGATGCCGATGGTGGCCATTTCGCCCCACGCGGCGCTGGCGGTGATCGCCGGCGAAGACCAGCGCTTTCCCGACCATTTCGGCTTCGATTTCGTGGAGATCCAGGATGCGTTGGAGGACCAGGACGAGGGCAAGCCTCTGCGCGGCGCCAGCACCATCAGCCAGCAGGTGGCCAAGAATCTGTTTCTGTGGCCGGGGCGCAGCTTGATCCGCAAGGGGCTGGAGGTCTGGTTCACTGCGCTGCTGGAACTGCTGTGGTCCAAACGGCGAATTCTGGAGGTCTATCTGAACATCGCCGAGTTTGGCGAGTACACCTTCGGGGTGGAAGCCGCCAGCCGGCGGTTTTTCCACAAGCCGGCGGCGCGATTGACCGCCGGCGAGGCGGCGCGGCTGGCGGCGGTGTTGCCCAATCCGCTGCGCTACCGGGTGGATCAACCCTCGGCCTACGTGCTCAAGCGCCAGCGCTGGATCGAACGGCAAATGCGGCAGTTGGGCGGCGCCACCTATCTTGACAAACTTTGAACAGAGTGTTCATGACCATGTTGGATTCTCAAATAATGGCTGTTGCCGGTCCCGGCCGGTTTGGACTGGACCCCCGCCGGTTGTTCAACGGCGGGGGGGTTCTGATCTGCGCGGGTGCATTGGGTTTCGCCTACTACGCCCAGTTTTACCTGGGGTTGGAGCCGTGCCCGCTGTGCATTTTTCAGCGGCTGACCCTGTTGGTTTTGGGCATGGTGTTTTTGCTGGCGACCATTCACAACCCACGCGCCTGGGGCACGAAGGCGTACAGTGTGCTGGTCGGGCTATCCGCCATGTTCGGCGCCAGCATCGCCGCCCGGCATGTCTGGTTGCAGCATCTGCCGCCGGAGGCGGCGCCGCAGTGCGGGCCAGGGCTGGATTATCTGCTGGAGACTTTGCCGCTGAGCGAAACCGTGCGCGAGGTGCTGACCGGCTCCGGCGAGTGCGCCAAGGTGGACTGGACCTTGCTGGGATTGAGTATGCCGGAGTGGACCTTGCTGCTGTTCCTCGGGCTGGGCGTGTTGGGCGTAATGAGCAACTGGCGGCGGCGCGGCCGAGGGGATTGAGATGCTGGACCGCGGGATCGTCGCCACCCGCAAGCAGCGGTGGAGAGGGTAAAACCGCCGGCGGAAACGCGCCGGCGGGGCGATTCAGGGTTGGCAACTGTTGTTGGGAAAAGCCGGGTGGGTGGGGACAAAAATCGTTCAGGCGGACGAAGAGTCGGACTTGGCGACCGCATCCTCCATCAGTTTTTGCAATTCACCGCTTTGGTAGAGTTCCAAGGTGATGTCGCAGCCGCCGATGAGTTCGCCATTGACGTAAATCTGCGGGAACGTTGGCCAGTCGGCGTAACGGGGCAGGTTGTCGAAGATTTCCGGATCCTCCAACACGTTCACATAAGCGAACGGCAGGCTGGTGGCGGCGAGCGCTTGGGAAGCGCGTTGCGAGAAGCCGCAGCGCGGCATTTCCGGGGTGCCTTTCATGTAGATCACCACCGGATTGGATTCGACCTGCTCTTTGATGCGTTCCAGTACGTCCATCGGTTAACCTCGAATGGGAAAGACTCAGGCATTGACCCGCGCAACCGGGTCCACGTTCAATTGCAACCATAGTTCCAGCAGCGCCGCATGCCATAGCTTGCTGCCCAGCAAGCGAGTCAAATGCGCCTCGGGTTCGGTCAGCAGCCGGTCCAGATAGGCGCGCTGGAATAGCCCGCGCTCCCGGCAGGCGCGTGAATTGACGATATCGCGCATGAAATCGAGAAACGGCCCGCGCACAAACTTGAGCGCCGGTACCGGGAAATAACCCTTGGGCCGGTCAATCACCCCATCGGGCAGCAGACCACGGGCGATTTTCTTCAACACATATTTGCCGTCGCCGCCAATTTTCAGCTCCGGCGGCAACTGCATCGCCAGTTCCACCAGTTCGTGATCCAGGAACGGCACCCGCGCTTCCAGCCCCCAAGCCATGGTCATGTTATCCACCCGCTTGACCGGGTCGTCCACGATCAGGGTGGTGACATCCAGCCGCAGCACTTGGTCGAGATACTCCTCGGCGTCCGGCAGCGCCAGCCGTTCGGCAACGAGTTTGGCGGTATGGTCGGGACCGCGCCAGGCCGGCGCGACCGTTTCCAGAAACTCTTCGTGGTCGCGGTCGAAATAGTGCCGCCGGAACCGCTCTAGGTCGCTCCCGCGCTCGGCGGCCATGCGCGGATACCAGAAGTAGCCGCCGAACACCTCGTCCGCGCCCTGGCCGCTTTGCACCACCTTGACCGCCTGGGACACTTGCTCGGCCAGCAGGAAGAACGCCACCGCGTCCTGCCCAACCATCGGCTCGGCCATGCAGGTGACTGCTTCCGGCAGGCGTTTTAGCACGTCGTCGTTGGGGATCAGATACTTATGATGTCGGGTCTGATAGCGGGCGACCACCTGATCGGAATATTCGAACTCGCTGCCCTTTTCCTCCGGCTGATCCTCGAAGCCCACCGAAAAGGTCCGCAGATCGCGGACGCCGGTTTCGGCCAGCAACGCCACCAGCAGGCTGGAATCCAGTCCCCCCGACAGCAGCACGCCCACCGGCACGTCGGCAACGTCCAGCCGTCGCCGCACCGCCAGCCGCAGCGCGGCATGAACCGTCTCGATCCATTCCGTTTCGCCGCGCCGTTCGGCGGGACGCAAGGCTTTGAGATGCCAGTAGCCGCGGCTACGCTCGTGGCCATCGGCAGCGATCGTCAAGGTAGTGGCGGGGGCCAGCTTGCGGATGCCCTGGAGAATGGTGCGCGGCGCGGGAATGACCGCGTGCAAGGTGAGTTGGTGGTGCAGCGCCACGGGGTCGAGCGCGGTGTCCACGTCCGGTGTTTCCAGCAGCGCCTGGCTGTTGGAGGCGAAGTGGAAGGCGCGCGGCGTGCGGCTGTAGTACAGCGGCTTGATGCCCAGCCGGTCGCGGGCGAGAAAGAGGGTACGCTCGCGGGTGTTCCAAAGAGCGAAGGCGAACATGCCGATCAGATGCTCGACGCACTGTTCGCCCCATTCGGCATAGGCTTTGAGAATGACCTCGGTGTCGCCGTCGGAGAAGAAGCGGTAGCCCTTGGCCAGCAGCTCGCGCCGCAGTTCCCGGTAGTTGTAAATAGCGCCGTTGAAGACCAGCGCCAACCCCAGGTCGGGATCCACCATCGGCTGGTTGGAACGGTCGCTGAGGTCGATGACCGACAGCCGGCGGTGGCCCAACAGCAGCGGCCCGTCGGACCAGACGCCTTCGTGGTCGGGGCCGCGCCGGGCCAGCCGCTGCAACATTCGTCCCATCAGGGCCAAATCGGGTTCGCCGCCGTCGAGGCGCAGTTCGCCGCCAATGCCGCACATGGTGTGTCGTCGCCGGGAAGGGGTGAATTCGGATTAGCGCGGGTAGCGCAGGTTGGCGACGTTGACCGGCGGGCGCACCCCGGGTGCGTTGCGGGCCAGGGAACCGGCTCGAAGATAGGCTTGGACGTTAGGCGTGTTGCCGCTCAAGGTGACCGCGCCCTTTTCGACCGCGACGGTGATGTTGGCCGCCGCCAGTTCAGGATCTTGCTTGAAGGCGGCCTGAATGCTGGAAGTGATTTCGGAATCGCTGACCGTGGGGCCACCGCGCCCAGCTCCGCTGAGGCTGGTAGTGCTGGTGCTGTCGCTGGAGCCGCCGCCCAGTCCGGCGCAGCCCGCCGTGGTGAGCGTGGCCAGCAAGGCGAGAGTGACAGTGAGCTTATTCATGCATC
>WBZP01002100.1_pt2 | contig 23150 bp, 15 predicted proteins | sample 5204301 | NCBI WGS metagenome assembly WBZP01 (sample SAMN12412401, study PRJNA552823) | activated sludge metagenome | isolation source: activated sludge from nitrification reactor of wastewater treatment plant... | place: USA: Pennsylvania | collected 2017 | reverse complement strand
TAAAGTTCTACCTAGCCATTACCACCCCGTAAACTACAAATTCTCGACGGGAATGTAGGATTTGGCTAGACAGATCTCAAGCCAGACAATATCTTCATTGCCAAGTTCGACGCGGCTGGTGAAGTGGTCAAAGTTCTTGACTTCGGGCTGGCCAAGCTGCTCGACCCTGGCACCTCGGCGCCAGAAGATCAGCTGACCCGGCCCGAGCTTCGACTCGGTACGCCGCGTTACATGGCGCCCGAGCAAGCACTTGGTATCCAGCCTATCGACTCACGCTGCGACGTGTACGCCCTGGGTCTGCTGCTCTTCGAGATGCTGGCCGGTCGGGCGCCATTCACGGGTGAAGACGGCATGGAAGTGCTGGCGCAGCGGCTCCGCAAGGAATCGCCCAAGCTGTCAGCGATTGCGCCCAACAAGAACTTTAGCGAGCAGATGGACTCGCTGCTGCAGCGGATGCTCGAGCGTGATCGCGCGAAGCGGCCGAGCGACGCCAACGAAGTGCTCGTCCAGGTTCGCGAGATTCGCAAAAACGGTCAGGTCTATCGGACAGATGATGCCGAAGACGAAGACCCGATGACCCTGAATGATCAGCCGGCAGCGTCGGGGCACTTCAGACGCGCAAACACTCCGACGCCCGGTCGTTCGACGGGCAACGTGGGTCGACAGACCGGTGTTGGTGGTCCAGCGTCGCGACCTCCGCAGCGTGGCGGTGGCATGATCAGCCTCGATCAAGACGACGACTTGGCAGACAAGCGGACCGTTCTCGTTGAGCCAGGCGGAGACATGGCGCCGGGGCAGATGATGGACCCGCAGCGGCCGATGTCGATGTCCCAAACGCCAGCGATTGGGCAGTCTTCCCCGATGCTGTCGCCGTATGGTCGTCCAGGGCCTGCCTCGGCACCGGGGATCTCTCAGTCGGGGGAACGCTCTCCCGATCAGACGGCACCACACGTCTCCTCTTCGGGGGTTGCACCCGAGCGCAAGAGCAGTCGTCGCAACCTGTTCATCATCCTGTTTGTGCTGGCGCTCCTCGCTCCGATTGGCGCGCTGGTATTTCGCTGGGTGGCAAGCGGTGACAAAGATGCCGACAAGCCACCTCCAGTCGCCGAGAAGCCGAAGCCCAAGCCGGTTCCGGAAGAGCCCAAAGAGAAGCCGAAGTTTAAGCTCAAGGTCGTGGCCAACAAGCCAATCAACCTCAAGCGCGACGGTACCTCGCTGGGAACCAAGCCGGTGTTCGACGAAGAGATCGAGAAGAGCGACAGCAAGATCCACTTCACGATCGCGACGCCTGGCTGCAAGCCGACCGAGTTTGACTACACGCCCACCGAGAGCAAAGACATCGCGATCAAGTGTCCGAAGAAGAAGTAACCGCTTCTGCCTGCCTTTGCTGAAGACTCTTCCCTCGATAATCGATATTGGTTGCGGCGCCGAGCAGGCTTGGCCGCTCTGTTGTGCTTACGCGGACCGTGCGTGGATGAAAGCTGCGTCGCTCCGCAAGCTGTGCAATAGTTTTCGATAGTGCGCGTACGATGAGCAGAAGACAGAACGATTTCCCCGCCGCTGCCGTGCGAAAGCGGCCAAGTCCAGTCGATCTTGGCGGTGCTCGAATGAGCGGTGCTGTGCTCATTGCCGTCGGACTTCATGCGGGACTCGCTGTCTACGCCTACCGTCATCCGCTGCCGCTCGGGCCTCGCAAGACCGGTCCGATCACGGTGGATGTGGTGATTCGCAAGCCCGCGCCTGCACCGACGCCGCCGCCGGAGCCTCCGACGCCGCTTCCCGACAAACCACAGCTGGCGATGCGGACCGAGCCAGCGACGCGACTTCCCAAAGAGCTTCAGCCGGTGCAGCGTCCTGAGGATGCGTCAGCCGGTAGCTCGGCAATCGCAGTGCCGGTTCAGCCGCCGAGTGCTCCCGGCGAAGGCCCGGTGAGCCTGCCGAAGGGTCCGCTGGTGCTGTTTCCGAAGAGCCTGAGCGGCGTCGTCGGTGGTCCTGGTCCCAACTCGGCGATTCCAAAGGGGCCCGATCGTCTGTTTAAGGATGAGCGTCTCGAGGAGAAGAAGGAACCCACGTTCGTACTTCTCGCCGACAAAGACGGCGGCTACAAGTCAGAGACGAAGAACTTCATTGCCCACATCAAGTCCGACGGCTCGATCGACTTCGAGAACCGCTTTCCGATCGGATTTCAGAAAGGCGGCACCTTCTCGTTTGATCTGACCGATCTGGCGATGCGCGGTGCCAAACAAGATCCGTACGCCGCTGAAAAGCGCCGTTTTATGGAGTTTTCCGACAAGCTGCGCAACGACCTGCGCAAGCGCTCAATTCAAGAGCGACGCGAACTGGCGATGGCCAGCTTTGGCCGCGAGCTGCGTGCGATCTGGAACAGCGGTCGTTCGGCAGTCGCTCGGCGACGAGAGCTATTCGAGAAGTGGTCCGACTGCTCCGATTCCAAGGAAGATGTGCTCGGCAAGCGCGGTCGTGATGCCGTCGAGGACTTCATTCGCACCTACCTTCCCGAAGGCAGCCTCGAGGCCTACACCAGCGAGGAGCTAGCGGACTTTCGACGCGAGCGCGGCTCCGAGATCCCTTTCGATCCGTATCACAGCAGCCGCAAGTAACCTGCGAGGGGTGCCCGTGTGTGCGCTGGCCTGCGACGGGAGGTTGGCGTGCCTGGGCTCATCCTCCTCATTCGCTGCGTCGGTACGTTTGCCCGCCCAGCGCCGGTCGCTCTGTGATAGGAAGCATGGGTGGCCCGCTTGGGGTCACTTAAGGGGAGAACATGAGCAAGGTCAGGGCCGAGCGCTTGGTGCTCATCATCGACAACGATCCGGTACTGAGCGAGCGGCTGCGCGCTGTGCTCGCCAACTACCACTTCAAGGTCCAGCTGTTTGCCGATGGAAACGACTTGCTCTCGGGGCCGCAGCTCTTCCCGGAGCTGATTTTGCTCTGCATTGACCCGAAGCGGCTCGGCTGGGCGCTGTGCAATCGGATCAAGAAGACCGCGCAGTACGGCTCGATTCCGATGATCGTTACGTCGGCGGAAGCGACGGAAAAGGACATCGAAGACCACAAGAAGCTGCGGACGCGGGCCGAAGACTATCTGCTCAAGCCGTACAGCATCGACGAGCTGCTGGGACGGGTTCATGCGCTGATTGGCTTGCAGTCGACGGAAGATGTCGAAGCGATCGACGAGACATCGATCGAAGAGCTGTCCGTTGACGATGCGATTGTCGAGGAAGAGATCGTCGGTAACGGCGCTCAGGCAGAGTCACAGCCGTTTGGTGATGGCGACGATGACTTCGATGAAGAGACGGAGTCGGCGTTTGCGGCGCTCGGTGGCCCGGAAACCAAGACCTCGCGGACGACTCCAAGCGGGGCGCGATCGGCTGCTGACACGCGACTGCCGGGGCTGACTGCGACGATCAGTGAGCGGCCCCAGGTGAGCGCTGCGACGGCGGATACTGGGACCGATGGGCCAACGAAGCTGATTGCGATCGAGAGTTCCAGCGAGGCGCCGCCAGTCGATGCACGGGCACTGCAGCAGGCGCTCGATGTGTCGCAAAAAAGGCTCCAAGATGCCCTGGCGCAAGCGGCGTATTGGCATGAGCAGCGCGATCAGCTTGCCTCGGAGCGCGACTTTTTGTTTAGCGAGCGGGATCGACTGCAGCGAGAGCGGACGGAGCTTCAGCGAGAACAGGCCAAGGTCCTCCAAGAGCGGGATGGACTGGTCGCTGAGCGAAATCAGCTGGTGGTCGAGAAAAATACGCTGGCAGCCGATCGCGAGCAGTTGCAAAGCCAGGCCGGCCAGGAGCTTTTGACGGCGCAGCTAGCGGAAGCGGCGGCTCGCTGGAATGAAGAGCGTGACAAGCTCATCCGTGAGCGCGATCAGCTGCTGGCCAGCTTCGATCGCATGGCAGCCGAGCAGGCGAGTCGTGACGCAGAGCGAGCGTCGACGCAGGAGGCCAGAGACAGCTTGCAGATCGAGCAGCGTCGTCTCGGCAGTCAGCGCGAAGCGTTGGAAATCGAGCTGCAACGGCTGGAAAGCGAGCGTCAGCGACTGGAAAGCGAGCGTCAGCGGCTTGCCGAAGATCGCGATCGACTGCTGGCCGAGCAAAAGCTGCTGGCCGATGAGCGAGGTGAGCTAGACGATGCCCGTCAGCAGAAGAGCCAGAGTGCGGCGCTGCTGCGCGATCGCGAGGTCATCCACCTGCGCGAGATCATCAACAAGAAGGACAAGGACATCCTCGATCTGCGCGATGCGGCGGATCTCAAAGAGCGGCAGATCCTCGACGCCCGTGAAAAGGCGCGTGAGCAAGAGCACAAGCGTCGCGAGGCGGAAGAGCGCTATCTGACGCTGGAGCGAGAACAGCTGGGGCTGCAAGAGAAGCTCGAGGCGCTGGCGGTCGATCGCGAAAAGTTCCTCGAGCGGGAAAAGGGACTCAAGGGTCGGCTGGAGGACGCCCAAAAGAAGCAGCTGCGCGCGGATGAAGACATCGCCCTTTTGCGCAAGCGACTCGAAGGCGAGGCGGGGCGACTGCTGGCCGAGTTTGCGGAAGAGAAGCAGCGACTGCTCGACGGGCATGCCCAGCAGCTGACGACGCTTTTGGCAGAGCGCGAGCGGCTGGACACGGAGCATGGAGCAGCGCTTGTGCGCGTGCGGACAGAGGCGGAAGCGGCGCTCTCGGCAGAGCGGGTCAGCTTTGCAGCGACGCAGCGAGCCGTGGAAGAGCAACATCGCGAGGCGCAAGCGCGGCTCGAAGCGCAGTATCAGCAGCGACTGTCCGAGCAGATCGCCACCGCAGAACAAGCGCTCGACAATGAGCAGCGAACGTACAACGAGAAGCTTCAGAAGCTGACGGCGGAGCGGGATGCGGAGCTGGCGAGCCTTCGTGAGCAGCTGGAAGCGCTCCGGCAAACTTCCGAGCGGCAGGCGAGCCAAGATCGCGAGCAGCTGGCCCGGCAGGCGGAAGACTGGGCGCAAAAGCTGGAGCTGGCACTGCATACCGCCCGTGAGTCGGCAGAAAGACAGCACGCTCAGGCGGTCCACGAGCTGACTCAGGCTCATCACAGCGAGCTGGCGCGGCTGCAGCAGTCGCACATCGACCTACAGGCGAGTCAATCGACCGAGCAGGCCCGACAGCTGGATGCGCTGCGCAGTGAGCAGGCACGGCTGATTCGGGACGCCGAGCAGGCCGCCGCCGCAGAGCTCTTGGCAAACAAGGCGCGGCATCAGGCTCAGTACGAGCAGCTGCAGCAGCTGTTGGCAAGTGAGCGCGAGGTGCTGGGTCGGCAGGTCGCGACGCTGGAGCAGCAGCTTGGTGAGCTGCGTGGGCGCTATGCAGCGACTGAGTCAAGCCTGGGTGGCCTGCGGATTCGCTTTGACGAAACCAAGGCCGAGCTAGCAGCGCTGCAAACCGAAGTGCAGGGTCGGGTGCAGCGTGAGAGCGAGCTGAAGGCAGAGCTAACGAGCCTCGAGCTGCAAGTGCAGCGGGCGTACCAGCGACTGGTGGCGGATGAAGATCAGCTCAGTCGGGTGAAGCGAGCACTGGTGATTGCAATGGCGGTGCTTGATGAAGGGCAGGGCAGCGAGCAGCCGAGCACCCAGACTCCGGTGACCAGCGAAGCCGACGACAGTCCGAGCAGCGCCACCCCGCGTACCGAGGAACCGTAGGCTAGAGCGAGAAGTCCTCGCCGGTGTCGGTTTCCGACAGCGAGCGGCGGACCGGCCTTGGGTCCATCCCTGGCGGCGGGTCAATCGGCGCGATACCCAGCCGCAGCCACGATCCTTCTTTGGTGTTCGGGGGGAGCACCGCTTCCGGCAACAAATGGCCGTGCCACTCACCCTTCGCATCCTGCAGCAGCAGCTTCACGACTCCGGACTCAATCGAGTCGACAAACGCTTGTAGCTCATGCTCGGCGGGCAGCTGATTGCTTATGGGGCTCATGGACTGCAGTCTCCTGATGGCTGGCGGCCGCTGGCGAGAGCGGCGGCGCGGCTGGCAAAGCTGACTCGGTTCTTCGCCAAGATGAGAGCGACTGACGGACAGCTCGGTCGATGAAAGACCTTCGAGTTGCGGCTGGCGACAAATCCCTCCTCGATCGGGGTGGCGGGGGTTGGCGCGGCTGGTGGCGAGCTGCTTACGAGGCTTGGCGCTGGCGTCGTCGAGCTGCCATGGCTGGCTTTGGCGACCGGAGGTGCTGCTTCGGCCGTGACCTGCCAGGGCTGACCATCGTGGCTCAGTGCGGTGATATCGCCCTGCAGATCGGTTCGATAGAGGGTCGCCCCGACGGCTTGAATCCGCGTCATCGTTTCGGCAGTGGGGTGACCGTAGTCGTTGCCGACTCCTGATGAGATGACCGCCAGTCGAGGCGAGACGGCGCGCAAAAACGGCGCTGTCGACGAGTAGCGACCCCCGTGATGCGCCACTTTGAGCAGCTCGCTGCGCAGAAGCTCCGGGTCTTTGCCGTGTTGCTCGAGCAGGAACCGCTCGGCCTCGGGCTCGGCGTCGCCAGTGAACAGCACCGTTCGGCCTCGCCACTGCAGTCGTGCCACCACCGAGTTCGCATTCACATCCGAGCGCGTGTTCGCCAAAAACGGGCTCGGCGGCCCCAGCAGCGTCAGCGTTGCGCCATCGCCCAGGTCGATGTTGCGACCGAGCGTGGCGTTTTTCACTGCAACTCCGCGCTCTGCCAAGACCCGAAGTAGGTTGTTGTAGGGCGGCGACGTACTTGGAAACCCGGCATCGAGAAACATTCGCACCGGCATGCTCTTCGCCACTTGCGCCAGTCCGCCCAGGTGATCGAGGTGCGGGTGGCTCAGGATGACGAGATCGATCGCACTGATCTGGCGCTTTTTGAGCACTTGCAGCAGCCGCTCGGTCCCTTCCGGCGGGCCGCCATCGACCAGCACCGTCTTGCCAGTCGGGGAAACAATCAGCGCCGCATCGCCTTGGCCGCACGACACAAACGTCACCGTCAGGTCGGCTGCTTGCGCTGAAGCAGTCAGCAGGGCCAGCAGAAAGAGCAACGAGCAAACATGCTTGTACACGGAACGACGATAACCAAACGCGCATCGACATGGTGTGTCGTTGTCGGTAGGTGTCTGGAAAAGTTGTCTGATTTCGCGAACTTGCGGAAAAAAAACTCGCTCTGGTTGGGCTAGCTCGTGCCCGATTGGGTGGGGGCGGGCCAGAGCAGGGTCAGCAGCGCCGGCAAGACGAGCAACGCCGCCAGCAGACACAGCACCACCGCCAGCGCTCCACTGACGCCAAACTGCCGCAGTCCAGGAAAGTGAGCGATGAGCAGCGCCAGGAAGCCAGCGACGGTAGACAGCGTGGTCAGCACGATCGCTCGACCGGCCGTCGTCAGCGCGGTGCGGATGTCGCGGCTGGTCTGATAGCGGTGGACGAGGAAGATGTGATCGTCGATGCCGTAGCCAATCACCAGCGGCACGGCCAGCAAGTTATATAGGTGAAGCGGAATGCCGAGCTGCACCAGGCTGGCTCCGAACAGGACCCACGCGAGCGACAGCGGCAACAGCACCGCCAGCACTGGACGCGGCCGTCGGTAATACACCACCAAGAGCAGCGTCACCAGCAGCAGCGAGGCGAGGGTGATGCGCAGCAGATCGCGCTCGAGTAGCCGACGTAGCTGTACTTCCAGCAGCGGCATACCGGTAATCTGGCCTCCGAGCGAGCCCTGGGCGCTGCGTTCCAGCTGCTCCACCGTCTGGGCAAGCCGCTGATCCGCCGGAGCAAACAGATACAGCGCGACCATTCGCCGAGCCTTGGGACCGCTGATATCCGCGACGTGACTGCGGACGAGAAAGCCCAGCTCGCTGCTCGCCAGATCGTCTAGCTGTAGCGACGATAACTTGCTGGGATCTTGGGAGAGCAGGGCCAGGAAATCGGCAAACGCGGTCGAGTCGAAGCCCGCCTTCTCCAGCGCATCACGCAGCCGGATCGCCCCCTCGGGAAGGTGCAGTGAGGCCAGCTTTAGTCGACGCTCTTTTTGGGTCCGCAGCGACGGTGCCAGCGTGCCGATGCCCTCGTAACCCACAAGCTCGGAGCGCGCCAGCAGCCGAGCCGCTTCTTTTTGCCACTGCTCGGCGCGATAGAGCGCGTCGTCGGGATCAGGCGACTCGACCAGCGTCACCAAAAAGCGCTGCTGCTCCCCGAAGCGACGCGAGATCTCGGCCTGGGTGCGCGCCGGTGGCATCTCTCCCAGATCGATGCTCAGCAGATCGTGCGCGACGCGAACCTGGAACACCTGGGGCAGTGCCAACAGCAAGAGTCCCGTCGCCAAGAGCAAGATCGGGCGCGGATGTCTGGCGATCCACATCCCCAGCTCGGTCACCAGCGATCGGCGGCTCTGCGCCAGCGCTTTGGGCACATGCCACAGCCGAGTCGGTAGCACCAACAGCAGCGCCGGAAACACCGTCAGCATCGCCACACAGTTGAGGCACAGCCCAAGTCCCGCCAGCATCCCGAGCTGATTGAGCCCGCCAAAATCGGACAGGCCACAGGCAAAAAACACCGCCGCCGGTCCGAGCGTCGCGACCACAGAAGCTCCCGCCATCGTCACGGTGGTGTAGCGAACGGCTTCGGCAGTGCTGCGACCATCTGCCTCGGCCAGCGCCAGCTCCTCACGCAGTCGCGAATACAGCTGGATCGGTAGATCGATGCCAATGGCGATCAGGATTGTCGCAAACGCGAGCGAAACCCCGCTGATCCGGCCAAACAGCAGCGCCGCCATCGCAGCAGTCCAGACTCCGGCGAGCCCGAGCGGCAAGATCACCCACGGCAAGATCCGCAGCGATCGGAAAAACGTCGCGAACAGCACCAACACCGCGCCGATGGAGAGCACTGTCGACAGCGTCATGTCTTGCTCAATCCACAGGCGGAAAAACGGCGGAAATGCGTACGCGCCGGTAAACGCGACTTTGGGAGTCTTGGCGTTGCCAAACTGAGACTCGCTGACCTCGCCACCCAGCTTGCGAGCGAGCGCACCAGCGTCTGCGATCAGCTTTCGATCGCGCTCCCAATCGAGCGGGGCAAAGCGCGGGCGAACCTTGATCAGCAGGGCGGTTCCATCGGCAGTGCGCAGATATCCTGACGTGGCATCGACTTTGAGCCCGGTGCCCATCCGCCGGGTCAAAAGCGGCACCAAGTCGAGCGGATCGGCTGTCAAGATCGGCGCCATTGCCGATCCACCGGGGGCTGACAGCAGGCCGCGCAGCTCGGCACTTCGCTGGGCAAGCGCTTCGGGCTGTAGCCGCCGTCCCAGCTCGGCAATGTCATCGTCATCGAGCAGGAGCAAAAGATGGTCACGCAAGTAGCGCAGCGACTGACCCGAGATCCGATGCGTCACCTGCGCGACATCCGGCAGCTCGGTCAGCTCTTTGGCGTACTTCTCGGCGAAGTCGATGAGCGTGTTTGAATCGGCGCACGTCACCAGCACGACCAGCTCTTGGCTGGCGACCATGTGCTTGCTGTACGAGGCAAATGCTTGCGCGGCTTGAGACGAGCGAGGCAGAAGGTCGAGTAGATCGCCGTGCAGATTCAGACGACGCAGCAGCGGCGAGATGAGCAGCGACAGCAGCAACGCCACACCGAGCAGCGCACGCGGGCGGTGCAGCAGACGGTCGAGGACAGACATGTCGGCGTTCTAAACCCTTCCCGACGACTCCGCCACTGCTTTTTGCGGCTACTTGGCTGGAGTCATCGGGGTGCCGTGGAACGCGACGAGGGTTTCGACAATGGCATCTTGCAGTCGCTTGGCCGTTCCCGTTCCGCCCGCTTCGTCCACGTCGTTGACCAAGATCGAAAACGCCAGCGGAGGGCGGATCGGCTGCTGGGACGACAGTGGCGTGCCGGCATAGCCAGAAAGACAAGAAATGCCGTTCAACGTGCCGGTCTTGGCGCGGACATAGCGATCGGCGGGCGTGCCTCCGAGTCGATGAGCGATCGTCCCATCCGCACCAGCAACAGCCAGCGAGGCGACAAAGTCGGCAGCGATCCGAAAGTCGCGATAGGCCGCGCGCAGCAGCGTCACCACCTGCGTGGCGGAAAAGCGGTTGCTATCAAACAGACCCGAGCCATTCACCATCTGGTATCGCCCCGGCAAAATGCCCAGCGTCTCGAGGTATCGGCTCACCGCCTGGATGCCTTTTTGCCACGAGCCAGGCTTGCCCGACGAGTCCGCGCCCAGGGTCTTGAGCACTTGCTCGGCCGTGAAGTTATTGGATCGCTTATTGATGTCGCGTACCAGCACCCCGAGCGGCTGGGAGTGGTGCGTGTCGAGCAGCTGCGCGGTCGGTGGGGCCGTCCCTCGACTGACCTTGCCGACGACCTGGATGCCGCGCTTGCTGAGCAAGTCGATGAGTGTGGCGCCGGCATACAGGTCGGGATGGGCGACGCGCTTGTGGAAGTCGATGCCGGAGCTCTCGCTGGTCCGAATGGTGCCGCGAACGCGAACCATCGTCCGCTCGCGACCGGGCACGGCGTCCTTTTCTTCGCTGGCCTCGACAATCAAGCTGGTGCGGCCATTTCCGACGGTGCGTGCCTCGTTGGTCAGCGCAATGTAGGCAGAGCCCGGATCGACGATCACCCGCGCGGGCTGTCCCTCGACGAGCGCCGGCAGGACCCGCACCGTGATCGCATTGTTGTTGAGCGACACCGCCCCTTGAGGCGCACGGTACGCCGAGTCCTGGTTCTTCTGCTCGAACGCCGGCCCGACTCGCTGCTCGTCGAAGAAGGTGTCGTCGATGACGATGTCACCCTTCACGCGCTTGACGCCGCGCACCGTCAGCTCATTGGTCAGCTTCCACAGATCTTCCGTCGACAGCCACGGGTCGCCATAGCCGCGCAGATACAGGTTCTTCCACTCTCCCGGCTTGTCCGTTTTGTCGCGATCGCCATACAGCACCGTCTTGTAGCGATACTCGGGACCGAGCAGAGTCAGCGCCGCCGCCGTCGTGAACAGCTTCACGTTCGACGCGATGTTGATCTGCAGGTCGGCGTTTTTGCCGTACAGCAGCTGGCCGCTATCGAGGTCGAGGACCGCGATGCCAATCCGATTCCGTCCCGGCAAGAGCACATTGAGGAGCAAATCAACCCGCTGCTCGAGCCACTTTTTGCGCAGACCCACGTCGGTAGGCGGCGCGGTGAGCGGTGGCAGCGCAGGACCGCCACTCGACTTTTCTTGCTCGGTGGGAATCGGCTGTCCGTTTGGCGTCGTGCCGCTTGCTGGCGTCGGGCTCGCTGGGGCCAGCGCTGGTGCAGTCGTCGTCGGACTTGCCGATGTCGCAAGAGACGGAGCCGTGGCCGCTTGAGCGAAAACTGGCCCGCTCCCGAAGGCTGCTGTAGCGTGGCGGTCCGATACGGTTGCTGATGCGTGTGCAAGCCCCGAGGTCACCGGCTGTGGACCGTCGCCCACTCGTTGTGGCGATGCCGATGCCGCGTGTCCACCGAGCAGACCCGCCAAAAGTCCAATGCAGAGCCGAGCGGAAGACGTGGACCGCAGATCCTTCCACTTTCCAGCTTTGTGACGGTAAACCGGGACCAAGGACATACAGGCAGCCTACCAAATCGGGCCAGATCTGGCGTGCTTTTGCCAGCTTCGCGTGCTGGATCGGGGTGCTCCTGCTGTTGTCCTCGACGGGATGTCGTCGCCAGCGCATTCCCAAGGACGAGCTGGTGGTCTTGATTGAGCAGCCGCCGCGCAACATCGATCCGCGCTACGCGACGACCTCGTACGACTTCAAGCTGGCCTATCTGTGTTACGCGCGGCTGGTGTCTGTCGACGATGATGCCTTGCAGCCCAAGCTCGAGCTGGCCGAGCGAGTGGACATTGTGTCGCCGAGTCCTGAGCCCGGACTGACACTCGAAGTGACGCTGCGGGATGCCAAGTTTTCCGACGGAAGTCCGGTAACGGCGGAGGATGTCCGCTATTCGGTGGCGCGGCTGACCGACGAAAAGACCGGGAGTCCATCGATGCGACGGCGCTTTTCCGAGACGGGACTGCGCCAGCCGCTTCAGATCTTGTCGCCGCGCAAGTTCCGCATTTCCTATGCCAATCCGCCGGCGTCGTTTTTGACCGATCTCGACTTCGGGATTTTCAAGCTGGGCACGGGCGAGCCGGGACAGCCATCGCCGATCGGTGCTGGCCCGTTTGTTCTCAACGGAGAGGTCGGTGAAATTACCCGCTTTGTTCACAATCGGCACTACTTCGGGGGGCCGGCGGTGATGGAGCGGCTGACGGTGCGGGTGGTGCGGGATGCAAACTCGCGGCTGCTGTCGCTGGTCGGTGGGGCGGCGGATCTGACGCAGAACACCGTGTCACCGCTGCTGTTTGAGTCGGTGGAGCGCTGGAAGGAGCGGCTTCAGCTCACGACCGCACCATCGGCACTTTTGTTGTACTTAGGGATGAACACCGAGGATGTGCGGTTGCGTGATCCTCGGGTGCGACGGGCGCTGGCGCTGGCGATCGATCGCGAGCGGATCATCCGCACCAAGCTGCGAGGCAAAGCGACGCTGGCGAGTAGTCTGCTGCCGCCGTTTCACTGGGCCTTCCACCAGCCGGCGAGCAGTCTTGCCTACAATCCCGAGGAAGCCAAGCGGCTGCTCGACGAGGCGGGATTTCCCGATCCCGATGGTCCAGGCGGCAAGCCGCGACTGCAGCTGCTCTACAAGACCTCGACGGATGCGCTGCCGGTGGCGATCGCCCGCGTGATTGCCGCGCAGCTGGCCGAGATCGGTGTCGCCGTCGAGCTGCGGCCGCTCGAGTTCCACCTGTTTCTGTCCGATGTGAAGAAGGGCAACTACCAGCTCTACACACTGTCGTCGGCGGAGATTGCCGAGCCGAGCCTGTTTCGCAACTTCTTCCACTCGTCGTACATCCCGAGCGCCAAAAACCTGGATGCCGGGCTGAACCGGATGCGCTATCGCAACCCGGTGCTCGACGAGCTGCTCGAGCAGGGGTCCCAGGAGATCGATCGTGAAAAGCGGCGTGAGATCTACGCCAAGATCCAGGACATCCTCGCCGCCGAGGTGCCGATGCTGCCGCTGTGGCATCCCGACAACGTGACCGTCGCACGGCGAGTGGTGGAGGGGTTTCGGATGTGGCCGACGGCGCAGCTCTCAGGGCTCGTCGGCGTCAGGAAGGTCGGAGACTGACGCAGCGGCGTTACTTGCCGCAGCCGCTCTGATCGCTGTCGAAGCGATCTACGACCAGTCCTTTGCCGCTGTAGCGGTTGTCGGACTGTCCGCACGCCGAGAAGGTGTCCGGTTTGCCGTCGCCGTTGCAGTCTGGCTTTCGCCACTTGTCGATCAGCTCAGGATGCCGAGGGTCATTGAGACAGATGGCTCCCGTCGGAGTCCAGCGTGCCTCGATGTCCCAGTCCGTCTCCGGTACCTGCAGTGGTGGGTTCAGGTAGTCATAGATGTCGATCAGTGTGCCATTTACCGTGTAGCTCTTGCCATTGCCGCAGTAGTCTGCGCGCATCATCCGCGTACACGACTGATGGTGATCGGTGAGTGCGATATCTGTGCAGGTTCGCTTAGAGCCTGAACCTGAGCAGCTTGTCGCTTTTGCCCAAGGGCGATACCCCATGCGAGCGCATTTTGCTAACGCGTAATCTCGGCATGCAAACGAGATGAAAGTCGGCTGATCGATGCGATTACCAGTGACCATATCCCAGCGATTCGAGATCATGAGCGACTGATCAGGCTGTCCCGTCTCGGTGATGCAGAACGACTTCCAGGTCCCTGGAGGAGTTAGGTTGTCCTCCTTCCATTCCAGGTTATACATCCAAACATCGTTGGCCTTTCCTGCCAGTCCCTCGGCAGTCGGGTCCAACTCGGCTGAAGAGATCTTGACAGTAAATGGGATGGCGGTTGTGGTCCCACTCGGTAGGTAACTATAGTGAAACTCCATCCCAACGACCCCGGCGCCGCGAACATTCTGGCCACCGATCGTTGCGTTGAGTTCACTTCCAGTGAGCCACAGCCCGGTGACCGGGGTCTGCGCTGCGCCAAAGTTGGTCGTAGTCAGCGTGAGCCCTTCCACGCCAGTGCCACTGCTTCCGGTCGCACTGAGGCCAGGGCCGTTGCCACCGATGTTGGTACCATTGCCGCCAATGTTGGTACCGTTGCCGCCAATGTTGGTACCATTGCCGCCAATGTTGGTACCATTGCCGCCAATGTTGGTACCATTGCCGCCAATGTTGGTACCGTTGCCTCCAATGACTACGCCGTTTCCACCAAGCACAATGCCATTGCCACCAAGAACGAGCCCATTGCTGAAATTAATGCCATTGCCAAAGTTTAAGCCATTTTTGGTCCGCTTGGCTTGAAATCGGTAATTTGATGCAGCATCGTCCTGTTGCGGGGTCGGGCACCCACTGAACAGAGCGATGGCCAGGCTACAGAATCCCACCTTCATTCGTAACGACATGTATCCCTCCAATCAGCAGGCTTATTGTGAGCTTGTTGACCCACTTGTTCATGCAGTGTGCCGAAAGAGCTACTCTCTGTTGTTTTTACGATGAATGAACTTTACATCGCAAACAAGAGGATTTGAGATGGTGATTTCTTTGTTGTTGAAATCACTCGACATTTTCTTCTTTGCTGAGCTTGATTGATTGCTTATATTCGCAATTTGCGGCGACAGCAGAGGCAGGATCAGGCTGACTGCGGTTTTATAATCTCGAGGACGTTAGTGATTATTATTTGGAGTGTGATCAATGTCACATAAAAAGTCGTTTATCAGGTAAGGCTTGGCGTTTTCCTGACCATGAGGTCAGTCGCTGCGATGTTGCCAGCAACTAGATCGGCTACTTGGGGTCGAACGAGGCACAGATGCGAAGGCCGATTTGTCCGTAGCGATGTTTGGGATCGATCTCGCCACGGTTCGTAATGTTCGTCATCATGCGTGGATTCCAGTTGCTGCCGCCTCGAATCAGGAATCCATTCTTGCTGACAGAGGATACGGTCCATTCGTGGACGTTGCCACTCATGTCAAAGACTCCGAAAGGACTCTCACTTTGTGGGTAAGTGCCCACCTCGTCTGGTCCAGCATTTGTACCAACTTGCCCATAAGTTTCATCGAAATTCGCCTCAGTAGCATCGATATCGTTTCCATGTGGATAGATGCGATCATCGGCACCACGTGCTGCGCGTTCCCATTCATACTCTGTGCATAGTCGCGCGCCCGGAAGTCGTCCACTTTTGTTCAACCAATTGGCAAATAATTCCGAGTCGTTGACGTTGATTCCGCTCCAGGGCAGCTTGACCCACACCTGCTTTGAACGCTGTTTCCGTCCAGGATAGATCAGCGGCTCATCTGGGCCTGCTTGGACAGTTTCCGGGCCCGTCTTGAGTCGCAGGGACCAGCCCCGCGATGGAATCTCCTTCAGGAAGACCTCAAACGTCTCGTTGGTGAGAATCGGCAGCTGAGCCCGCTGCTCCGTGGAAAGTGAGCTCAAGAACTCTAAGACATCGGTAAATGTGGTTTCATGGCGGTTGATGATGTACCCAGCGGTTCGGATTTCATGTAATGGGACAGTGGTAAGCAGGCCGCTGCGAACAACTTCTTCCGCTCCAGATCCAAACAGAAATCGCCCAGGTGGAATATAGACAAAGCCGCTCGGAATAGTGCCTTCCTTGGGCAGGCGGAAGTCGAGCCGCAGTTTCTCTCCAGTAGAGACGAGCAGCGGGTAGCGAACCGGCTGGTGTCCTGGTGCCCGAATCGTTATCAAATATGATGCTGGCTGAAGCGTGATTTGTGAAAGGGGTGTCACACCGACATTTCTGACATCCGTCAATGAATAGCGACGACGCTTGTTGAGTACATAACGTCCGATTTCCACCTCTGCTCCGGCTGGACTAATTGCAAGATCCAGAGTCGCTGGTGCCATCAGCTTGTCTATGCGCTGGCCTCGTTCGTCATAAACTTGAAGCCTTGACAGCACATCGCCAATTTTCTGCTTTTGATGAGTCGCTTCAAATAGTTGAGCCATTTCATACAAAACATCACTAAGTGAATCGCGGACATCGGTACGAGCTGAGTCGATTGCCAGGCCAGCGGAGAGCGCAAACTCTGCCTTCGAGTACAGGGCACTGGCTTCATCGCCTGCATCGATGGCTAGTGCCCAAACGGACTCGCCTTTTTCCTTGTCTAAGCCATCGAACGCGGCGTAGGCGCGCTGGCGAAGGGTGGCAGCCTCTGCGGCTTTCTTTTTGGCTTCGGCAAAGATCGACTGGCCGCGCTCTAGGTAGGTGTTGACCTTTTGGCGCTGGTTGCGGGCGCTTTCGATCTTGATGCCGCCCCAGATCATGCCGAGCAGCACCGGGACGGTGATGAAGATCGCTCGCTTGACGATGCGACTGCGCTGGGCTGCCCCTCGGCTGGCGCTGATGAAGGCTTGCTCGCGGGTCGTGATGTCGTTGTCTTCGATGAGGGTCAGCTCGGCCAGCTGCCGCTCGCTCCACAGCGCTTCGCGGGTCTTGCCGAGCCGATGCCACTCGCTGGCGGCTTGCTCGAGGCGACCTTTGACCTGGCGGCTCTCGGCGAACTCCTCGAGCCAGTGCTTGAGGGTGTCCCAGCCGCGAATCAGGGCTTCGTGGGCGACTTCGTAGGCGAGGGCTTCACCGGTGTCGCGAGCAACGATCAGGCGGCCTTTGACCAGCGCCTCGGCGGCGGAGTGTGCGGGCGGATTGATGAGGATCTCGTCCTGGGTGCGACGAGCCCGCGTGCCATCGAGCGTGACGAGCATCATCAGGATGCGGCGCGCGGCCATACGCTGGTCGGCAGGCAGGCTCATCAGCACTTGATCGGCATGGCGAGCCAGTGCACCAGTGACGCCACCGACCTTAGCCAGGGATTCTTCAGTGATTACGTCGCCTTTGCGCGCGTCCCACAGCTCGGTGAGCGCAAACTGTAGGAGAGGTAGGCCACTGTCGGTCTTGGCCGTACTCTCGGTGAGCTGATCGACCATGGCCGCTGTCTCGAATCGGACGCCTTTCGCATGCGCTGGACCGACGATGGCTTCGCGCATCTTGTCGCCAGTCATGGGCCGCAGGATGTAGAGGGCGCGCGCCAGCTCATCACCGAGGCTGGGCACCGTGGCCACCCGTGCCAAAAAGTCACTGCGAACGGTGGCCAGCATGCGAATGCCGGGCGTGCGCGAACACAGCCGGCCCAGCGCCGCACCGACCGTCTGCACCTCGGGTTGATCGCCAATGGTGACGAGTTCTTCCAGCTGGTCGATGAAGATCAGCACGCCGGTCTTGTCGCCGAGCTTCTTGCGCAGCTCCCACGCCAGGCTGGTCGGCTCGTTGCGCAGCTTCTCCATCAGCTTGTCGGCGGGCGTCGCCATGATCGGTGCCAGCAGCTCGCACAGCGTCAGCAGCGGATTGCGACCCGGCACCATCAGCATCACCGACCACGTGCGACCATTGCCGAGCGCTCCGTCCGTCACCAGCGGCAGCACACCGGCGCGACACAGCGACGACTTGCCCACGCCGGAGTCGGCAGCGACGAGAACGAAGGCCTCGGTGCGCAGTCGGTCAATGATCGTGCCGATCTCGTTGGTGCGACCGAAGAACAGGGAGCGGTGCTCGGCCTCGAACGCGAGCAGACCACGGTACGGATTTCCCTCGGGCGCAGAGATCTTTCCTTCGCGCGGTCGCAGGGCTTCAAGCGCCTCGCGGAGATCGTCGCCCGACGCGAACCGCTTGGTCGAGTCCCGCTTCAGGCAGCGATCGACAATCTCGGCAAAGCGCGGATCTACCGTCGGTGCGACCCGCAAAAGCGGTGGCGCATCTTGCTCCGAGGCGATCCGTGGCAGCTCCGTCAGTGGCACTTCGATATGCGGCGGCGCTCCCGCACACAGCTCATAGAGCAGCGCTCCCATCGCATAGATGTCGGTTTCGCGAGTCACCGGCTCGCCCCGCCAGATCTCCGGCGCCATATACAGCGGCGTACCGGCGATGCGTGACTGGTGCTTGCCGCCCGAGGGTCGAGGCGTGAGCTGAAAAGCCGCCAGATCGGCCAGCGGCATGCGCGGCTCGTCCTTGGCTTCGGGCGTCGACGCCGAGGGATTCACTTTGCTGCGCGGACCGGGCTCACTGTCGCTCGGCGGGATGGTCATGAACCGCTGCGCTGCGCTGGGCATGTTGCGAACGCTGATCGGACTGACCTTCTGAGAGGACTGATGGACGGCGCGCTGCTCGGGGGTCGACGAAGAGGGATCGACGGCTTTGCGGTTGACGACGACCACAAACTCGGTGGAGTCGGGGTCGCCGGGCTTGCCGGCCAGCGGAGGCGGATCAACGGCCATGAGCCGGGCTGCGTCTTCCACCGCCATGTTGACCGTCGCATACTGGCCAGATACCGACGCCATCTCGGCAGCCTGGCTCCACATCAAGTCTTCGGGGTCGGCGCCTTGACCGTCGGCATCAAAGAACTCTGCCAGCCCAAAGTCGAGGAGCTTCACCTCTCCGTCATTTGAAATAATTACGTTCCCGGGCTTGATGTCGCGGTGCAGGACGCCGCGACGGTGAGCTGCCGCCAAGCCTCGTGCCAGGCCAAGACCAATCTCCACCGCGCGCGTCCACGGCACTGGCTTCGGCAGCGCGTCGAGGTTCTGACCTCGGACAAACTCCGAGATGATGACCGGATGCTCATCGACCTCGCCGACCCGGTAGATGGTCACGACGTTGGGGTGTTGCAGCCGCGCCGCCGCCCGCGCCTCGTTCATGAACTGTTCCCGCAGCGCCGGACTATTCACCGGCGTCGAGATGAACTTCACGGCAACGGGTCGGTCAAGCAGCGTGTCATGCCCCAGATACACCTCGCCCATGCCTCCTCGGCTGAGCGGCCAGAGCAGACGGAACTCCTCAAACGACTTGGGTGGGCTCCACTGTGGCGTGATCGTATGGTCGGGTTGCTCAGGCATGGGATGCGGCTACAAGGCTGATTTTAGCCTTCTAAGATCGCATGGCCTTGTCGCCACTTGCAACCCTATTTTCCGTCGGTGGCTCTGTGTGCGGGTGTGGGCAGGAGCGGCGTGCTACACCGGGCTTCTTCACTGAAAGATCAAGCCGAACCACCGAGCATTTTCAGCAGTTCGACGTAGTGGCCGATCAGCCAGTAAAACGGACTCATCAGCCAGCCGAGCGGACTGACGCCACTGCCTGTTCCGAGGAGAACCAGTGCAAGAAACACGAAGCCACCGTAGCGCAGCAGGAAATCGCGAACTGGCGACAGTGGACTCGGGAGAAACTCCAAGAACGAGCGCCCGTCGAGCGGGGGAATCGGCAGCAGGTTGAAGAACATCAGCGACAGGTTCATGACCAAGAGACGGTGGCCAAACGACGCAAGACTCTGGTTTTGGAGCTTAAGCCCGATCAGCAGCAGCACCGACATCAGCAGCGCCAGTACGAGGTTCATCCCTGGGCCAGCCGTGGACACCATCAGCCGAATCGTGCGCATCGAGTAGCGACGGCTCAGGTAGCGAGGATTGCCAGTCCACTCGACGGGCTTTCCCCACGCCAGCGGAATTCCGGCTCCCATCGCCATCAGCACCGGGAAGATCACCGTCCCCAGCCAGTCGATATGCGCCAGCGGGTTTAAAGTGACGCGACCTTGCTCGCGCGGCAGGGGATCACCGAGCCGGTCGGCGACGTAGGCGTGTCCGAACTCATGCACCGTGACGCAGGCGATGAGCGCGAGCACGCTGAGCACCACCTCACCCAGCCTCGATCCACCCAGTCCCGCCATGCCCAGCGTTCCCATTTCCACCATCGACGGCGAGCCTGCCAGAAGCGGAGATCCCAGCAGGCCGCGAGAAGAGACAAGAGAGTTCAGCACGTTCATGGTTTCCTATCGGGTCAGCGACTCTAAGCAAGTATTGGACCGCGAGGGCTGACTGGTCAACGGACCGGCACGCATCGTCAACGGCTCGGCACGCAGGATGACTCGCTGGAGGAGGGTTGCTCAGCCGGGGCGGCGCTGCAGCAATAGACCCAGCAGGGCCAGCAAGCCGACCGCGACTGCCAAGACCGTAAACACCAGATACTTGCGCTGGCGCATCGCTGTCTCGAAGCGGTCACCGCCACTTGCTGCCGTCAGCAGCGCCGCATCTTGGGTCTGACGTTGGGCACGATAACGGCTGAGCAGATCGCTGGGATCGACTCCGAGCGCGCGGGCGAGGTTGCGGACATAGCCGACCACAAACACCGTCGCTGGCAGCTGCTCAAAGCGCTCTTGCTCGAGTGCGGCAATCCAGCGCGCCGAGATCCGGGTCAGCGTTGCCAGATCGTGAACGCTCATGGCTTTGCGCTCGCGAGCGCGACGCAGCGTCACACCAAACTGTGGCTGCTCGAGGGGCTCGGTCGAGTCGACGGGAGGTGCCGGTGGACGAACAGTGCGCAGGGTCGGCGCCGGCTCTTCGGCAGCTCGACGCGCTCGCTCGACTGGAGGAGGTGGTGGAGTCGGTGAGCTGGGCTCGGGCTTGCTCTCGGCACTCGGTGAGAGGAGAGGCAGCGCATGGACTGCCCCTTCCGAGCTGTCGGTCGCGGTTGCTTTCCGTCGGTCTTTGCTTGCCTGACTGCGCACAGGACACCTTTTTTCGGCCTCGCCCGCCCGGGGCCAATCGTGAGCGTGTGTGGCACGGGCAGGCCGGTTTTGTCAACAAGCAGGCCTCGATTTGAGGTAGTCATAAACGACACATGTTTACCCGCAGCTTGCAGTCAGCGGATGGCACGTCCCTACGTGTGGATGGCTATCCATCAGATGTGGCCGAGCCTCGAGGCGTAGTGGTCTTGATTCACGGCTTTGCAGAGCACCGGCGACGCTACGGGCACGTGGCGGCTCATCTTAACAAGCATGGCTATCACGTTCTGGCCGGAGACTTGCGTGGTCACGGCGAGTCCGGTGGGGACCGAGGCTACATCGAGCGCTTTGGTGACTATGTAGATGACGTGACGGCCTTTATCGCTGATGCGCAGCGATCGTTTCCGGGCGGTGAAGCACGGCCACCGATTTTGCTCGGTCACAGCATGGGCGGGCTGGTGTGCTTGGAGTACGTGCTGTCGCACCCCAAAGCGGTGCGCGCGCTGGCGATTACGTCTCCGTTCTTCGGAATCAAGATCAAAGTGCCGGGCTGGAAGCGGACGATCGGGATGGCGGCGTCGGTGCTTCACCCTCGGCTCAAGCTCACCAATCAGATCGACAGCTCGATCCTTTCCCACGATCAGGCGTCGTGCAAAGCCTATGCAGCGGACCCGCTCATCTTCCACACGGCGACGGCGCGCTGGTTTACCGAGATCCTGGCGACGCACGGTGATGTCCGACGGCGTGCGAGGCAGCTGGCGATTCCGATGCTGCTGCTGCAGGCCGGGGACGATCGACTGGTCGACGCGCAGGCCGCGCAGGAGCTGTTTGGACTCGTTGGCAATATCGACAAGCAGCTGAAGGTGTACCCAGGCCTCTTTCATGAGATCCTGAACGAGGTCGAGCGAGAGCAGGTCATGACCGATCTGACCGACTGGCTTCACAAACACTGAGAGGGGGCTCTGCGATTTCCTGACATCGCGCGTCTTTTGCACTTTTCCCAAGAAGTTAGCGAGAAGCTCTAAAAGAACCGTGTCCCCGAGGTTTTGTAGTTATTGACCGATCTACGTAAAAGCCTTTACTTTCTATAAGAAGCGGAGGCAGATGCTACATGGCATCGTCGAGTACCCGAGTACGATTTGACCTGATTGCGAGTGCCGCCTGTGCCTTGACCCTCTTGGGTCCAGCTACGGCGCAGGCCGCAGATCCAACACCTACCCCAACCTTCGATGCCCGTCGAGCGATGCCGCTCTTTCCCGGCAATAGCTGGCGAGACGGCTTCTACGTCGAGCACAGCCCGGTCAGCGACTTTGGCTTTCAGATTCGCACCACCGGAGTCTATGGCCGCAATCCTCTCGGCATCACCGACGAGGAACTGACCAAATACGCCAAGATCGAGAACCGCTTTACGCTGCACTTTGCGGCGATGGTGTCGATCGCGAGCTGGGTCGAGCTGGGCCTGGCGATGCCGTTCGTGCTGTACCAAGACTCGTCGGGATTTAACCTCAGTCGCAGTGCAGTCGGTGATCTTCGGCTCCTCGGGAAGGTGAACCTGCATCTGCCCGATAAGTCGCCGATTCAGCTCGCGCTGTCCGTCGGCGTTGGCTTTCAGACCGCGCAGAATGACTCGGGTCTGGGCGCCGGGCAGGTCAGCGGCTATCCACGCCTGATCATTGATTCTCCGTCGCTGTTGGGGAAGCGGCTGCACCTGGCGGCCAACGTCGGTGCGGTCATCGCCGGGGCGAACATTCCGTGTGAGGGTGGCGATCCGGCGGCTCAGCCGGCGATGCTGCTCAATCCGCTCGGGACGCTTGATACGCCGGGAACTGGGACGACAGCCGATCCGAATGCAGTGCCGTGTACGAAGCTGGCGCTGGGGCTCGGCAATCACCTGCTGTACGGCGTGGGCGCATCGATGGCGATCTCGACCGACAACGGCCTGTACCTGACGACGGAGCTGATCGGCTCGTTTGCGCTCGGGAGCACCGATGAGACGCGGGCGCCGCTGTTTTGGGATGTGGGCCTCCGTCGCTCGAAGTCAAATGGCACCTACTTTTCGGTCGCGTACGGCATCGGCCTTACCACTGGGAGTCCAAGCCACACGGTCATTGCCGGACTCGGTCTGAACTGGGAGAGCAAGCCGCCGGACAAGAAGAAAGACGGCCCGGCAATTCGCGTTGACATCAACCTGAGCGGTCTGCCCTCGGGCGCTTCGGCGATGATTCCCAGCGTCGATGGACCGGGGATTCCGATCGCAGGTCCAGCACCTGGCGGTGATGCCAAGGGTGGTGGCGGTGACAAGGGTGGAGCCAAGCCTGCGGGTGGTGGCGGCGGCGGTGGCGGTACTCCGACGGTCAAGACCAACGCGCAGACTGGCAGCGTCAACATTCCGGTTCCGGATGGCCTGATTCCGCCGGCGGATAAGAAGGGCAAGTAGTCTCCCCACCGCTGCTTTCCTGCTCTGCGTGCGACGCTCCTTTTCGGGGGTCGGCTCCTTTCCAAAGAGCCGGTGGGGGACTCCGAGATGGATGTCC
>WBZP01002143.1_pt1 | contig 23156 bp, 2 predicted proteins | sample 5204301 | NCBI WGS metagenome assembly WBZP01 (sample SAMN12412401, study PRJNA552823) | activated sludge metagenome | isolation source: activated sludge from nitrification reactor of wastewater treatment plant... | place: USA: Pennsylvania | collected 2017 | reverse complement strand
ATATTGACAATACCAGTACTACGGGTGTTACACTTAATATACCGCTTTCATTGAGCGGCACCCTCACCCTGAATAATGGCTTCCTCAATACGAGCAGTGCTAATCTGCTCACGTTGGGTACAGCCACGGCAGCGGGTACCCTTGCAGGTACGCCCAGTGCCACCACGATGATCCGCGGACCCTTCGCCCGTACATTTGCCGCCAGCAGAACGGCTGCGGGTACTTATAACAATACCACCCTTTTCCCGGTAGGTAAAGGGTCTGCTTACGCTCCGGTATGGCTGGATCCCACGACTACAGCAGGGGGGGCCGTTATCCTGGGTGGTGAGTACTTTACCACCAACACCGGAACCGCCGGAGCCGGCGTTACAAACCTCTCTGCTGCCAACTGGCAGGGTGCAGTGGTATCCGGACTGGCTAATCTTACTGGTACCCGTGTGCAGGTAAGTGATGCAGGGATCTCGGCAACCAGCAGTCTCCTCCAGGCACCGACCGCCACCGGTTCCTATGGTGCGATTACTGGTGTAAGCAGTCTGTATGCAGCAGGTCCTCCCGCAACCTTAACTACACTCTCTGAAATTGCAGTGGCCAACCTCACCGGCTTCTTTGCCTATGGGGATTTAACACCCTGTCCGGTGCCTGCTGATCAACCTACTGCTTTTGTAACCGGTACCCTTACCAGTACGAGTATCGCGGCCAGCTTTACCGCAGCAGTTTCAGCGCCGTCTAACTACCTCGTGGTTCGTTATGCACAGGGAGCGACTCCAACTAACCCGACGAACAATACCCTGTACCTTGTTAACGCCAGCCTGGGTTCGGGTACGGTAGTGAGTACCAGTGCATCCACCTCATTCAACGCAACGGGTCTTACACAGGGTGCTGCCTATGATTTTTATGTATACAGCTACAATAACAGCGGTTGCGCCGGACCGGTTTATAATACCACCGCGCCCTTAACCGCCCTGAATATCGCTACCTGTAATACCGGTACACCGAATGCCACCGCTGCAACGGCTATACTTAGCGGCGGATTTACTGCCAACTGGGATGCTGTAGCCAGTGCTACAGATTATTTACTTGATGTATCCACTTCGCCCACTTTTGCTTCTTTTGTGGCAGGTTACAACCAGCTCAGTGTAGGCAATGTACTTACCTATGCTGTTACCGGGTTGTCACCATTAACCACTTATTATTATCGTGTAACGGCATTGATCGGCACATGCCCGGGCAGTGTGAGCAATACCATCAATATTGGTACGGCAGGTACTGTACCCTGGTCAGAAAACTTTGACGCACTGCCAACCGTGGGTACAACCGTGGTGGGTACATCCACCAACCTGCCCACTGGCTGGTTGAGTAACAGTACTCAATGGAGTACAACTGCATCTACCACCTACAACTTACCGCAGTCCAGTCCTAATTACCTCCGCTTTGCCTGGTCATCTACCAACGTAGATATCTGGGGGCCAGGTCTGGAACTGACAGGTGGGGTTAATTATACGATCAGTTTCTTTGTATCCGGCGACGGTTGGACCGGCTGGTCGGCTGACCTGATGTGGAACACCAGCCAAACACTGACTGGCGCCACCCAACTGGGGGCTACCATTGTGCCGGCAGATAACGGGGATATTACCACCATTATGCCCAATGTGAAGGTAACCCGCAGCTTTACGCCGGCTACCACCGGAACTTACTTCTTTGGATTAAGGGGTAACCAGCCTTCCGGCTCGCCCTGGTACATGTCTTTTGATAATTTCAATGTTGCCGAACCCTGCGTAGCACCCACTACACAGGCAACGAGTCTCAACTTCCCGGTAGTGGGCAGCTCCGTAATCAATGGCAGCTTCACCGCCGCGGGAGCTCCGGGTGCTACAGGTTATGTCGTATTGCGTACAGCAGCCAGCACCGCTCCGAGTACCAACCCGGTAGATGGAACAGCCTATACAGCAGGCGCCACTTTAGGTAACGCCACCGTTGTATATTCCGGAACAAATACCAGCTTCAGCTCAACCGGTCTGGTTGCCAGTACCACTTACCGCTTCACAGTGTATGCCTTTAACGGTAACTGTGGCGGAGAACCCGTGTATAAAACCAGCGATTCACTGGTAGCAGAAACCTCCACACTCGGACCTCAGAGCATCTCCAGTACGAATGGCGGTGGTTCCTGGAAGAATCCTGCTACCTGGACCGGAGGATTTGTTCCTTCAGCAAATGACTTTGTAACCATTACAACCGGTAACCCGGTTATCATTGATACCGCCGCGGTGGCCAGCACCCTTACGGTGAATGACGCACTCAGGTTTGAGGCCACCACCGTACGTTCGCTCACGGTGGGTACAGATGTAACTATTGGTGCAACCGGTGCTTTTGAATCCGGACTTACCGGCACAGTAACCACCCACGTACTGAGCGTGGGCGGCAACCTCCTCAATAATGGGTCACTGGATTTCAACACCAACAGCAATACCGCCGGTGCACGGATCACTTTCACCGGTGCCACCAGCAATACCTTTACTGCCAATGGCACCACGGATATCCGTACTATGACCATCAATAAGGGAGTGGATGCCACCAGTGTGCTCGAAGTAAATGGCAGCGCTGCTATTACTGCTGCCAGCGGATTCCTGACACTGACCAACGGTACACTGAAAGTATCGGCTAATTTCGGCAGCAATACATTCTTCAGCTCTGCGGCGTATACCATTGGATCAACTACCGGTTTCTGGCTGAACAATGCCAGTACCACGGTAACCGGTCAGGCAGGTTCACCCACCAACGCGGGTACCCTGCGTGTAACTGCCGGTAACTTCAACGTAGGTACAGCAACTGGTAATAATCTTTCATCAAGTACAGGTGCTCAGTATATCATTGAAGGAGGGGTGGTAACCATTGCCGGTTCCTTCACCTCTGCCAATGACATTACGTATACCCAATCAGCCGGTACCGTACAGGTATCCAATGTGGGGAACAGCAGTACACAGTCCTTTGGCTTTACCGGCAGCGGTACCACCTTTAACCTGAGTGGTGGCACATCCAGCATCGTGCTGGTTCGTCCGAACACGGCTGGCACTGCCAATGATTATACCCTCACAGCCGGTACGGTAAATATTACTGGTGGTACCCTCCAGTTTGGTAATGCCAGTACGCCTGCTTCTTCTGTATTTAACATGCGGGCAGCTTCTGCCGTCATTAACACGCCTTCCATCGTGATAAACAATGCCACCGCCGGCCGTGAACTGGTGGTGGGCGGCAGCAGCAGCGGCTCTATCCGGATTAATGGCAACCTGACCATCAATACAGGTACCACGCTCACCCACAACACCTCTGTGGCACAAACCATCGAAGTGCTGGGAGATTTTGTAACCAACAATGGCACCCTGCGACTGGGTGGTTCCGGTGTGGCCGGTAATACCTTGTCATTTGCCGGTACTGCAGCACAGACATATAATGGTTCAGGTACCACCTTCTCAGTTGCGGCTTATTCCGCGATCAGTGTCAACAATACAGCAGGTGTAACTTTATCACATACAGGCACTCTTAATGTAGCCCGTTTGAACCTTGTAAGAGGTGTTTTAACGAATAGCGGAGCAGGAATTAGCCTTGGTGCAGGCGCGGGTACAGCTACCCTTCAGAGAGGGGGCGTATCTGCCAGCCCTGCCGGTTCATACACCGGTGGTGGATTTGTCTGGAATAACACCGGTTCCCGTACAGTCATTCTTGACAGCGCTTCTACGAACACTACTACCGGGGCTGAATTTTCTGCGGCAGGAAACCTTACCCTGTTGCAAATCCGTAACCCGAATGGCGTTACACATACTGGGGCGGGTATTAATACTACCTCCCTTACCCTTTCCTCCGGTGTGTTGACCACCACCAACCCGGTAACCGTAACCGGTACCACTGCCGCCAACGTAACCCGTGTAGATGGCTGGGTGAATGGCCAGGTAACCATTTCATTGCCTGCATCCCCGGCTGCAGGAACCTACCAGATTCCGGTAGGCGCGGCCAGCGGCTATGCCGGCCTGGAACTGATTAATCCTTCCACCAGCGCAGCTGCCACCGTAACCGGTCAGTACTTCAACACAGCCAGTGGCGGTACGGCAGGTATCGGCATGAAGCCAAGTACAGCCCTCTACAACGGCTACTGGTTTGCTTCGACCACGGGTGGATTTACCAGCAGCAACCTGCGCGTTAACAGTATCAGCAGCTTTGATCCGGGCAGTTCCGCCCTGGCGAAGAGCGATGACACCAACAGTGGATTTGACGGCACCTATAATATCGTGGGTACCACCAATATCACCAGTACACAGGTAACCACCAATACGGCTCAAACCAGCCTGGGCTACTATGCCATTGGTGAAAAAGCGGAGCCTATGGTGTACGCATCCAGCACCACCACGCAGGCAACCACCTCTAATATTTATACCAACGTAAACGACCAGGAAATCCTGCGCGTCAATGTGGTGATGCAGGGCAACTATCCCCCGCTGTCACTGAGCAAGATGACCTTCACGGCCAACGGCAGTGTACAGTTTGCGAACCTGGGCTTTAACCTCAGCAACGCCAAACTGTATTATACCGGGGGAACCGCTACATTTAATAACACCAACCAGATCGGCGGTAATGTACTGGGTACGAACATTGTTGATTCTTTCAACTTTATACCGAATACACAACTCGATCTGCTGCCGGGCAATAACTATTTCTGGCTCACGTACGATGTACCCAACACGGCTGTTGCCGGTGACTCACTGGACGCTACCTGCGAAACCATTGAGCTGATCGACAACTATAATACGTTTGCGAATAATTTCTACGTGCCTACCGTCACCAACCCGGACGGCAAGCGGGCCATCAAGACCTTCCTGAATGGTCCTTACACAATCGGGCCCAATGAAACCGCACCCAACTTCACTACGTTAACTGCTGCTGCGGCAGCACTGAATGATGCGGGTGTTAATGGGCCGGTACAATTCCTGCTGCAGTCTGATTACACAGGTGCCGGAGAAACATTCCCGATTACTATCAACCAGTATCCGGGTGGCAGTGCTGTGAACAACCTGCAAATCCGGCCCAACACCGGTGCAACAGTGGCAATGTCGGGATCCGGTACGGCCATCTTCAAGCTGAACGGTGCCGATAATGTAACTATTGATGGTTCTAATAACGGCAGCAGTACCAAGAATCTAACCATCACCAATACCTCCACCTCTGCATCTGCAGTTATCTGGGTGGCTAGTATCGGTGGGGCTGGAAATGGCGCCAACAACAATACCCTGAAGAACCTGGTGATCCGCGGCGGTTCATCCACTTCAACCAGTATCTATGGCATCGTGTCTTCTGCTACCAGCAGCCTTACAACTGCTGCGAGTGACAATGATAACCTGGTGATTCAGAACAATGATATCGCTAAGGCAGGCAGAGCCATTTCGGCACTTACCAGCAGTACGTCAGGCCTTGGTCTCGATGGATTGCAGATTACCGGTAATACAATTGGGAACGCTGATCCCGCGTCCTATGTACTCTTCCGCGGTATCGAAGTGTCTTATGCCAACAATGCAACGGTATCACAGAATACGATCTTCAATATGAAGACCAGTTCGTCCAATTCTATTGCCGCCATCGACCTGGGTGCCGGTATGAACGGTGGTTCTGTGGTCAGGAATACCATAACCGGTATTTACAGCACCAGCACCAGCGGTTACGGTGCATACGGTATCAACTTCAGTTCAGGTACCTCTACAACCAATGTAGTGGTAGCCAACAACATGATATCCGATATGCGCACGGCGAATTACAGTTCAACCAGTACCACATTTAATGCCTTTGGTATCCGGGTTACCGGAGGAACTAACCTCAAATTCTATCACAACACCATTCATTTCTTTGGTGCTGTAACCGGAGGTACTTCCGCCGGCATGTCGGCCAATTTCCTGGTCACTGCGGCTTCTACCGGTATTGATATCCGCAATAATATATTCGTGAACACCCAAACATTTGGTGTCAGCGGATCAATTGTAAATAATGTGTTCACCTCCAGTGGTGTAACGCTTACTACCAGCAACTATAATAACTATGCCGGTACAAGCGGAACCAATACCACTTACCGGGTGGGTACTTCAGCCGGTTCTACAGCAAGGGCTACACTGGCTAACTGGCAGACTTACACAACACAGGATGCCAATTCCAAAGCGGTATTGCCGGTGTTTGTTTCTTCTACAGATCTGCACCTGGATGCTACCAATACGTCAAACATCACCAACCTGGCGAATGCCGGTCTGCAATTGGCGGCTGTAACCAATGATTTCGATGGTGAAAACAGGGATGCTACCCCCACCATTGGTGCAGACGAACTCGTTCCCTGCGCCGGTGCAATCGGTGGTTCTGCTTCAACACCGGTAACCACTTATTGCGGCAGCGCGCCAGCCGGGCTGGTGATTTCAGCCACCGGCTATTCCAGCGCCCTGGGTGGTACTTACCAGTGGCAGTCTTCACCGGATAATTTTGCAACACCCGGATTGATTGTGAATATCGCCGGTGCTACCAATCCGGCCAGCTATACCACTACCAGTGCCATCACAGCCACTACTTACTACCGGCTGCGGGTAACCTGTAATACTGGCCTTGGGGAAGCCTTCTCCAGCGTGGTGACCATCACCATCAACAGTGCACCAACGGCCACCATTTCGGCTACCGGCGGTACTTTCTATTGTCAGCCCACTCCCCAGTCAATAACCCTGAATGCGGGTACCGACCTGGTGACTCCGGCTCCTGTATTCCAATGGAGACTGAATGGTGCCGATATCAGCGGTGCAAACAGCAGCAGCTATAACCCGAACGGTACCCTGGGCGATTACACGTTGAGGGTAACCAATACCAGCAACAGTTGCTCTACCCTCTCTGCTGTTACTACTGTATCGCAGGCCCAGCGCCCGACGGTACCCACCTTTACGCCGGCAATTGCCGCGGTGTGCAGCGGTGGCAGTATCCAGCTCGTGGCTTCCAGTACATCCACCCTCGCGGCTGGATATGGTACGCAGGCAGCTAAAAATACTCCCACTTCTTACCCTGCACCATTCTCTGTTTACTACGGAGGTCAGCGCATGCAGGTACTGGTACTGGCTTCTGAACTGTCAGCCAAAGGGTTGTCAGCCGGATCTGTGATCAACAGCATTGGATTCCCGGTTGATTCATTGGGTGGAGAATGGGGTGTAACCACCTATTCTTGTGAAAGCTTCCAGGTTAAACTGGGCGCCACCAGCCTGAGTGCACTCAGTACGTTTGTGAGTGGCCTCACCAGTTATTATGGCCCAACAAACTTTACGCCCACAGTAGGCTCAGCCAGTGCCAATCAGCTCAACTTAACTTCAGGCTTTACATGGGATGGTTCATCCAACCTTATCATCGAAACTACCTTCTCTAATCAAATTACAGGTGGAACCGGTGATGCGGTTATTCAATACAATACCCCCACCAGTTTCAACAGTGTACTGGTTTACCGCGCGGATGGTGTAACCCCTGGCACTGCTGAAGCAGGCACTACCCTTGCTACTGGCTTCCCCAGTGTGAACAGGCCTGATTTCACGATCAATGCCAGCAACCCGGTTGACTTCAGCTGGACAGGGGGAACAGGATTGAATGTTACTAATAATGATACCGTAGTGGCAACTATTACCACTCCGCAGAACTACACGGTAACAGCCACAGCCAGCACGGGTTGTACCCGTAGTGCGGTGAAAGCAGTGAGCATCAACCCGCTGCCCACTATCACCACGGCTGACAGTGCTGCTTTTGTGGTGAGCTCGGTGAATCCGCAGAGCACCACGCTGGCATACAGCGCTACCACCCAGTCGCCCACTACTTACAGCATCGACTGGAACGCGGCCGCTAATTCAGCTACTTTTGCTGATGTTACCAATGTAACCCTGCCTGCCAGTCCGATTACCATCAATGTACCCGCTGCGGTACCTGCCGGAACCTATACGGGTACCATCAGTGTTACCAATGCCAATACCTGCGTTAGTACCGGTACCAGCTTTACCCTCACGGTGGCAGAAGGACAGCCCACCTGGACGGGTACTGTAAGCTCGGTATGGACAAATGGTCAGAACTGGAGCACGGGTAACGTACCCAGTGCGGGTGCAGACATCCTGATCAGCAAAACAGGTACTTTCAACCCGGTACTCACGGCTAACCTTACCATTGGCGGTACCCTCAGTATCGCTGCAGGCAACACGCTGACCATCGGCAGCAACACGCTGACGGTAACGGGTGGTATCCTCAGCAACAGTGGAACGCTGGTAGGTTCACACAGTTCTAACCTCACGCTGGGTGCTACCTCCTTTGTCCGGATGGCCAGCGGTTCCGGTGCCCTGATTAAAAACCTGAATGTGAATGCAGGCACCACCACGCTGCAGTCGGCCATGGATATTACCGGCGGTACAGGTGGAACCAACAATAATACCAATGGGGTGGTAACGGTAGCCAACGGCGCCAGTATTGCCTCCAACGGGTTCCTCACCTTCAAGTCGAACATTTCCGGTACCGCCCGCCTGGCACAGGGTGCCACCAGCGGCCAGTGGATTACCGGTGATGTAACGGTTGAACGCTATATCCCCTGGAACGGTCAGCGTGCATGGCGCTTCCTCAGTGTACCCACCAAAGGTGCACAAACCATCGCCCAGGCATGGCAGGAACGCAATGTGCCCAACGTGGCCAATCCATTCCCCGGTTTTGGTACCATCATCACTTCTCCGCTGACCAACCGGATTGCACTGGGCTTTGATACGTATTCTGCTAAGGCCTCTATGCAGTCATGGAGTACCAGCACCAATAACTGGCTGGATGTTACCACTACTAATAATGCTACTACCGGAAGAATCGAAACACTTCGTGGTTATGCGATTTATGTCCGTGGTGACCGCTCCATCCCGGTATCCGGTGTCACCAATACCGGTAATGCAACTACGCTGCGCACGAAAGGTACCCTCTATACAGGTGACCAGGCGCCCATCAGTGTAGCTAACGGCCAGTTTGCCCTGATCGGAAATACGTATGCGTCGCCGATTGATTTCGAAGTGCTGTCTAAGAGTAACCTGGCTAATGTGTACTATGTATGGGATCCTAAACTGGTTACACCAGGCGGATCACTGGGTGGTTATGTAACGTTTAGCGGCATTTTGGATTGGGAACCTTCCAACACCAATGGTTCCTACCCAACGGCTACTTCAGTAATTCAGACCGGCCAGGCATTCATGGTACAGGCATCTGGCGGAACCGGTAGTATTACGCTTACAGAAGCTTCCAAGACAACTGGAAATGGTACGAATGTGTTCAGGCCGGCAGCTCCTGCTTCCGGTACGGGTACGAAGAAAATGCGTGCACGTTTGTACACTGTAGGTACCAGTACCGTAATGGCAGACGCGAACGTAACCGTATTCGATACCCAGTATGCCAACGCGGTGGATGGCGATGATGCCATTAAACTGGCCAACGGCGGCGAAAACCTGGCCATTGCCCGCGACGGATATAACCTGGTGGTGGAAGGTCGTCAGCCGGTTACCGAGTACGATACCACTTACTTCGCGATTTGGAACATGCGTCAGCAGATCCAGTACAGGCTCGAGATCGTAACTGAAAATCTGAATATACCCGGGCTCACAGCCATGCTGGTAGATAATTTCAGCAATACGGTAACACCGGTTGACCTGGCTGCTGGTAACACCCAGTATAACTTCACCGTAACGCCAGCCGCTGCTTCCAGCGCCCGCGACCGGTTCAGGATTGTATACCGCCAGGTACAGGCAGCTCCGGTTCCGGTTACCTTTATCAGCATCAGTGCCAACAAAGTGGGTACCAATGTGAAGGTGGACTGGAAAGTGGCTGAAGAGCGTAATATCCGCCAGTATGAAGTGGAACGCTCTGCCGACGGACGCAACTTTGGTACGGTGGGTACGGTAACCGCAACCGGTAACAATACCCGCGAGCGGATGTACTCCTGGCTGGACGCTACCCCGCTTTCCGGAAAGAATTATTACAGAATTAAAAGTGTGGGTGCGGCAGGTGATGTAAAATATACCTATATTGTGGCCGTTTCTGCAGGCGATGTGAAGCCAGCCTTCACCATTGCGCCCAATCCTGTTGAAGGAAGCCAGTTCAGCCTGCAGTTTAAAAATCAGGCCGCAGGACGGTATAATATACGGATCCTCGCCAACAGCGGAGAAGCCCTGTCGAACATCGTGGCTGAACATGCGGGTGGAAACAGCACCCAGACGATTCAGTTACCGGTAACACTGGCAAGAGGTGCTTATCAACTGGAAATCATCGGGCCGGATAAATCCCGTGAAGTACAAACATTGTTCATTAATACACTCAAATAACACGCACAATGAAGCTGAAAGCAAGACTGACCAACCTGATTGTAACAGCCGCTTTACTGGCCGCCCCCGCTGCTGGCATCTGCCAGGGTCCTCCGCCCCCGAACGAAGGCGGTGGTAACCCCGAAGTGCCCTTTGATGCAACCATGAACCTCATCTTCCTGACGGCTGGTGTGCTGTTCGCTGCATTCATCGTGGTACGTCAGTATCGCAAGAAGGCCGCCAACGCTTAATACCTTTTTGGCACAATCACACCGGAATGCACCCCGTACAGGGGTGCATTTGGTGTTTGTATCCATTGAGGGATTGTGCAACAGGCCAGCTTCTTACACTACCGGGATTGCCTTCCTGGCTGCTTTTCACTGGGAGTATATATCTCCGGGGCTCTTTACCTCAGTAATCTGGGATCGTTGATCCCCCAATCTGTCATTTATTTTCAGTAGGGTCTCCTTCAGCAAATCTCCGGGCGAGCATTGATTTTCCGGGGAGCTTTGCGTCAGCAATGAAGTTATCAGAACCGGGAAAAATGGTCATTCCATGTATTTTATAACTGATTTATCCCGCTCCTGACCAAGCTCAGTTAGTCTTTTTCGCCAGTACAAATGGATACTGCTTTCACTTTTCAAATCCCTATTGATTTGCTGCTGCGAAAGATGATATTTTTCACAAATGACATGAATCCATTCTTTGGGCATTAAAGTGTTTGGGAAATAACTCATTTAGCTTGAAATATTCAAAAATATTAAAGAAGGATTTAAATTTTATTGAATGGTTGTTACTGCCTGACTTTGAATTGGCCGGGTTACGAAAAAGTTAATAAATCCCATGGTTATTTGCAGGTAATAAATTAACTTGCCCCGTATCTGTCTGTACTTTTCCAAACCTTTGTAAAACACGCGCCTTATCCGGTACCCAACCCCTGATAAAACAGCCCCTGCCATCATTGTAAGGGCTTTTTTTATTCCGTAATGAACCGTACTCTTTTCGTAAACGCACAACAACACTTTGTATGAGGAGATTTTACCTGGCTGTCGCATTTTTCATTGCATGCAGTATACCCTTCACCGTTACCTCACAGGTAACCACCAGCGCAACTTCCGGCCTGGCCCCATCCTATGCGTCTCTCACAGCTGCCATCAATGATCTGAATTCTATCGGTACAGTTACCGACAATGTCGTGATTACCCTGGGTGCGGATCAAACTGCGCCGGCAGGGGGGTATGTAATTACCGCAACCGGAACTTCCAGTTTTTCCATCACTATTGATGGAGCGGGATTTGTGGTGACGGCAGGTACACAGACTGCCGGCAGCACCAATGATGCGGTGTTCAAAATTGTGGGTGGTGATTATATCACCTTCCAGTATTTTATCATTACAGAAAATGCAGCCAACACCGTATTAACGCCGGTTGCCAGCAATACCATGACGGAATTCGGCATTGCCCTCTATGCCGCAAACACCACCAATGGTGCAAAGAATAATAACATCATCGGAAATAACATATCCCTGAACGGTAGTTATACCCAGTCCATTGGTATACTCTCTACTTCAACTTTTGTTTCAGCCACCACTACACTGGGTGCGGCGCCTGTTGCACAAACCTCTGTTGCAGGCGGGGAGAATTCCAATAACCGATACCAGTCAAATTTTATCAGCAGTGTGGCCTACGGCATCATGCTGGCTGCGCCGCCGGCTATAGCAGGTTTCCGCGAAACCGGCAATATTGTGGGTGGCCCGGCTGCTTTTGAAGGGAATACCATCATCTACGGAAACAACACCGTGATTGGGGTAAATTACCCGGGTTGTGAAACACTGGCAACCGAGCTGGGTGGCATCACCATCACCAACTCGATCGATGTTTCCGTTGAATACAACGACATATCCGGAACCGGTAATTTCAATATTGCCACAGCCGGTGTATCTATCGGGTTCACCACCTCTGCACCTGCCGGTGCTGGATACACGAATACGGTGAGTAACAATATCATTAACCTGGTGACTGTTGCAACGGGCAATGCTTCCCCGGTTTTTGGAATAGATTTCGCTTATGGCATTACTGGTTTTGCGGGAAATAACACGGCGAGCAATAATACCATTACCATTTCTCAGACTTTATCAACAGCGGTAGCTACTTCTTATAACGTTGCGGGTATCCGTTCTATCAGTTCAACCAGTGGCACATATACCTTCAGTGGAAATAACATTACCTTCAACCAGAGCCAGAGTGCAGCAGTGATAGTAAGTTCCAATCTTTTCGGTATCTGGGCTTCTGCGGGAAGCATCACCATTAACAACCTGAGTGTAACGGGAAATACGGTTACCTATAATCAGACCACTTCTACGGCAGCTTCCATCACCAGCCCGGTTGCGGGCATTAATATTGGCGGTGCCCTCAGTACTATAACCACTGCAGCTGTTAATAATAATACAGTTGCCATCAAACAATCTGTAACCGGTGCAGGCACATTCGGAATTCCGGGACCCGGGACCAGTTTTATTAGTGTTGTGGGTACAAGTGGTAACCTTTGTAATTACACATCACTTTCTATCAATAATAATACACTTAATACGATTGGATCTACAATAAGGACACCTGGAGTTTTATATGGAATTAACCATGATTTTACCAATGTAGCTGCCTTAACTATTTCAGGTAACCAAATCAATATCGACCGAACTCAAGCGGGTCTCACTAACGGAATTTTCGCATCTGCTTATACATCCACCGCAGCGAATACATCCAACATCACCAACAATTTCATTACAATTGGTGGTATAATGGGATTGGCACCAGGTATTCTCGGCATTAATGAATTGGAAGGGCGGGTGAGTATGGTGAAAAATGTTACTGGCAATACAGTTGTAATAAATTTCCCTAGCCTTACAGGCGGTAGTCAAACAGGAATAAGCTACCAAACGGGTTCTACGCCAGGAACCTCCTCAAATGTGGGGGATATCAGCAATAATTCACTGACCATTGCAACAGGGGGCGCGATTGTCACAGGCATCCAGGTGCTGAGTCCGAATATTGGTATCATCACCAATCTTTCGAATAACAATTTTACCCTGTCCAGCACACAGGCCTCACCCACAGTCCGGGGTATTTATATCAATGGGGGTAACCGGTCAAATATTTTCAGCAACAACTTTATCTCACTGGGAGCCCCAAACTCCATAACTACGCCCACTATTACCGGTATTGAACTGGCCAGCGGATCTACAGCCGCCAACCCACATAATATTTATAGTAACACTATTTCCAACTTTTCCACTTTTGCTGGTACAGGTATTGGCACGGTTAGGGGTATTTGGGTTGCAGGGGTAACAGCCAATGTATATCGCAATAAAATCTTCGGTTTATCCTGTGCAGCGACCAACGCCAGTACCCGTGTGACGGGAATATTTTTTAATGGAGTGGCAAACTCAACCAGTAACATTTACAATAATATCATTGGTTTTGATAACAGCGCCTGCCCTAACGCTGGGTCCATCGATGCAGTACAGGCGATTTATTCTACTTCAGTACTTCCAAACAACGTGCTGAATGTGGCATTTAATACCATCTACCTGGCCGCTGTACCTTCCGCCTCCGTAACCAATTACGGTACCAGCGGTATCACCAGTGTGGGCGATGCCAATGCTGCAAACGGAAAACTCAACCTGGTCAGCAATATCATTGTCAACAAATCAACACCCAAGGGCACCGGTTTAACGGTGGCTTTACGCAGGATCACCAATGCCAGTCTGGCTAATTATGGAACCGCCGGAGTGGCCAATCCCAACTGTGACAATAACCTGCTCTATGCGGGTATACCCAGCGCCACAAATTATATTCTGTATTTTGACGGGGCCACCAATGACCAAACCATCAATGCGTTCCGCACGAGGGTTGGCCCCAACCGGGATGCCGCATCCGTAACAGAGGATCCTGTATTCGCGAGTCTTACCGGTTCCAATGCCAATTACCTGAAATTTACTGCCGGTACGCCTACCCTGGTGGAAGCCGGTGGTAAAACCTTTAACCTGCCCTTCGCCATCACGGATGATTATGACGGGGATACCCGTTGCCCGGGTGGTGGTTGCCCGGGGAGTGCAGGGGCGCCGGATATTGGTGCAGATGAATTCGCGGGTACCTGTATTCCGCCCTCTGTATTACCCACCGGTTATTCCGTGGGTGCTTACGGTGTTCCTACAGCCGGTGCCTATACCGGCACTTTCACCGCAGCAGTACCAGCGCCCACAGGTGGTTACCTGGTTGTTCGCACACCCACAAATACCCAGCCTGTACCGGTGAATGGTACCACTTATATTGTGGGAAATGCAATCGGTGCGGGAACTGTTGTCGGGGTAGGTACGGCTACCAATTTCACAAACGTGGTGGCAGCCGGAACTTATTATTACTGGTTATTTGCTTATAATGGCTGTTCCGGTTCACCCAGTTATTCCACAACTGCACTGGTATACGCTACCTCGGCTTGTGTTGCCCCAACGGCTCAGCCCACCGCGATGGTGGTGAATCCGCTCAGTACCACCAGTATCGGCGGTTCATTTACCCCGGTACCTGCTGGTGGCGCTTCCGGATACCTGGTGGTACGTACTTCTGTCAACAGTGCCCCGGATGTGAACCCTGTGAATGGAACTACTTATGTAATCGGAAATACATTCGGAGCAACGGTAATTGGAACCGTGGTGGGTGCAGGCAGCGGCAATACTTTTACCGCTTCCGGCCTTACACCCAACACACAATACTGGTTCTGGGTGTATGCATATAACAACCTTTGTTATGCACCGCTGCCGGCGTACAATGTAACAACCCCTTTAACAGGTACCGCCACCACCTTCCCCTGCGTGCAGCCGCTGCCCGCCATTAATACCGTTGGTCCAACTGCAACCTATCCAACCATCACAGCAGCCATTGCCAACCTGGTAAGTTGTTCACCGCTTGCAGCGTCGGCCAATTATGTATTTGAACTGCAGCCGGATTATGTCTCCACTTCTGAAACATTCCCCATAACCCTGCCTTCCACCATCACCGGTACGTATACCAGTATTATTTTCCGCCCGTCGCTCACGGCCACCGGTCTGGTTCTTACTTCCAATAATACGGCAGGTACGCTTTTATTCCAGGGAGCGGCCCGTATTTCTTTCGACGGCCGCCAGGCAGGTACAGGTAGCCGTGAGTTAACCATTCAGAATACCAACCTGGGTTCTTCCTACGCGATCCAGTTCGAAAACGGCGCAAATACGGATACCATCCGGCATTGTAATATCCGGAGTGTGCATAATGGCACATCGGGTGGGGGAGGAACCATCAATTTTGCCCAGGCAGGAGCAGTCGCCAACGCTAATATTGTAATTGAAAACAACAATATTTATGAGGCAGCCGGCGGAACACCTACCTGCGCTGTCTATTCCAATGGTTCTGCAAGTCCTTTGCAAAACACCGGCATCAGAATTCAGAATAACAGTATATATAATTTCTTCAATGCCGCTTACCCAACTGCCGGTATCAACCTGGCAGCCAACAGCATCAACTTTACGATCAGCGGTAACAGTTTTTATCAAACTGCCAGCCGTAGTTTTAGCAATACCATCGGCACATTCAGTGCAGTCATTTCCGGAGCTGTTACCAATACCGGCCTCACGATCACTAATAACTTTATAGGGGGCACCGCTGCCAATACAAGCGGTACGCCCATGATCATCGCAGGTAATGGTATTCTCCGGGGGATGCAGTTGCTCACGGGTACTGTTGCCAGCAGTGTGCAGGGCAATGTGATTAATAATATCACGTACACTTCCAGCAATCCGTCATCCACCCATAGCCTGATCTACTATACCGGCGGAAATGTGAATCTGGGTACAGTCACCGGGAACCGCCTCGGCTCCTTGCTGGGAACCGACAGTATTAAAGTAATTCTCTCCGATAATACCACCGGGGTAGCCTTTTCTGCCATCAACTCTTCTTCCACAATCAGTGGCGATATCTTTAATGTCCGCAATAATACCATCGGAAGTATCGCCGTTTCCGGAACATCCACTGCTGCTACCGTACAGGGTATTAATATTTCAGGGGCAACCGGAACCAATACGGTTGTGGGTAATACCATCGGAAGTGCCAGCACCGGCAACAGTTTTAATACCACGCTCAATACCACCATCACCGGTATCTTCGGGAACAGTGCCAACACTGCAGCCACGCAGGTAATATCCGGCAATACTATTGTAAATGTATCCGCTCTCTCTACAGGTACCAGCAGTTATGCGACCGGTATCTATGTGGGCAACAGCGGTGTTTACACAGTAGGCGATGTTGCAAACGGAGGTAATACAATTTATAATGTCTCGTCTGCCGGATCCAACAGTATTAACTTTAATACTGCCGGTATTGTAAACTTTACCAGCAGCGGTAACCAGTCAATACAGGGGAATACCCTTTACAATATTCACTCCAATTCCAATTCGGATGTAGGGGTGGTGGGTATTTACTATGCCTCCAGTGCAACTGCAGGCACCAATAATATTGAGCGTAACCTCATTTATTCACTGGAGCTGAGCAGTACGATTACCAACAGCCAGATGGTAGGTATTCAACTCGATGGTACGGGTACTACCAATGTGCAGAACAATATGATCCGCCTGGGTACCAATGGTGTTGCCCTGAACACAGGATATATCATGTATGGAATTGCTGACAACCTGGGTACCAACCGCTTTTATTTCAACAGCATTTACCTGGGGGGTAGTGGCATTGGCACCGGTAATGATACCTACTGTTTCAATTCTGCCAACACAGGTACCAAAGATATCCGGAATAATATTTTCTGGAATGCACGCGCCAATGCCAGTGCGTCCACTCCCAATCATTATGCAGTGGTGCTGAGTGATAATACAGGCACCATCGATTACAATGATCTGCTGGCTACCGGCACAGGAAGAATGCTCGGCTTTTACGGTACCCAGCAACTCACGCTGGCCGCCTGGCGCACTGCCACTGCCAGAGATGCCAACTCCTACAGTGCTGACCCTGGTTTTGTGAATCCAACCGCGGTTACTCCTGACCTGCACATCAATGCGGCTTCGCCCACTGTGATTGAAGCAGGAGGTGTAGCAATCGCCTCACCAACAAATGATTTTGATAACCAGGCAAGGGTAGGATTGTCGCCGGTAGACCTGGGTGCGGATGCGGTGAATGCAGTCGCGCCTTCCCGTCTCGATCTCGCTATTACCGATCTTCCTTCACCCATCCTCAGTTTTGGATGTTACGGCAGCAGCGAAAATATTACGGTCACCCTGAGGAACAATACAGCATCAGCGATCAATTTTGCCAGCACTCCTGTAACCCTAACGGTAGTGATTGGCGGTCCGGTAAGCAACACACTGAACTTAACCATCAATACCGGAACGCTGGCCGGTAACAGCACCGGTAACTTTACTGTAGGTACACAGAATATGACCATCCTGGGTACTTATACCTTTAATTGCACCTTCGCGGTGGCAACTCCGGGTATAGACAGCGATAATACCAATAATGAATACAATACCACCCGTGCTGCAGGCGTATTGGGAATAGGTACTGCCACGTCTTCACCCCAGGGCTTTTGCGGAGTGGCCTCCGGTACGCCCACCCTTTCGCTCAGCAGTGTTTCCGGGGGTGTGGTACAATGGTATCAGTCTACCGTGAGCAGTTCAGGTCCCTGGACGGCGGTAGGTACCAGCAGCATCAGCTACTCACCCGGGCTTATCAATACCACCCATCATTTTTATGCAACGGTCAGTTGCGGTGCTGCTTCCCTGAGCAGTAATGTGGTGACGGTTTTGGTAAGCAGCCCGCAGGTATTATCAGCTGCGGTTTCAGGATCCAGCTCCAATTGCGGACCCAAGCCCTTTACCTTAACCGGTACCGTTAACAGTGGTTCTGTACTGAAATGGTATGATGCCGCTTCTGGTGGTGTACTCCTGGGTTCGGGCAGTCCCTTCACCACCGATACCATCCGCAGGACCACCACCCTTTACGCACGTGCGGAAAGCACTACGGGTGCACCTGCCACGGCCAACTTCGGAACCGGTACCAATGTGAATACTACAACAGGATATCCGGCACCTTACACTAACTGGTATGGTGGCACCAAGCATCAGATGCTGATTCTGGCCAGTGAACTGGGTGCAGCAGGTGTAACTGCTGGCAATATCACCTCGGTAACATTTTATGTGTCTTCTGTAGGCTCCACCTTCAGCGGTGCACTCAACAGCTATACCATACATATGGGCAGTACCACCAGCACTGCCATGACTACCACTTTCCTCAACGGAGGCGATCATGTACTGGTGTACAGCAATGCCAGCCAGGCAATTCCCGCTTCCGGCGCGGTTACCCATACTTTCAGTACACCTTTTGTATGGGATGGTGTGAGCAACATTTATATCCAGACATCCTATAGTAACGGAAACGTAGGTATTTCATCTGATAATGTACAGATGTTTAATACGAATACCAGCTTTGCCAGTACAACGTATGCAGTACGTGACGGACAAACCCCTGCCACCGTACTGGCATTGGCAACCGGAACAGCGCTTACCCGCCGGCCCAATATGACATTGGGTTATACGGCCGTTTGCTTCAGCTCCTCTTCATCACCGGTAACGGTAACGATTAACCCGGTACCCACCGACATTACAGTTAACCCTGCAGCACCTTCTATTTGTCCGGGTGTGCCGGGTTCTGACAGTACCCGGTTGATAGCTACAGGTGGGGTGATGCAGAATGCAGCTTCCATCAGTGTAAGTAACAACACCTCCATTGCCATTCCGGATAACAACGCAACAGGAGTATCCAGTACCATTAATGTGGCGGGTATTCCTGTAGGATCTACGATTGACAGTATCCGGGTGAATGTCAATCTCGCTCATACCTGGATAGCCGATGCTATGCTCACTTTGCAGTCGCCCAACGGGCAGGTGGTGAACCTGGTTTCCAACCGGGGCGGTAGTGCGGATAATTTCACGAATACCGTTATCTCATCCAATGCGGCCAACCAGAGTTTTGCTTCGGGAACCGCGCCTTTCAGCAGTTTGTTCCGGGCGGATGGAGCCACCACTGTTTGTGGTACAGGCGCGGGCTGCCTGCAGATTACACCTTCGGTGATGCCAACCACCAGCAGCTTCAGTGCGCTGGGAACCGGTATTACCGGTAACGGGAACTGGATACTCAGGGCATATGATGATGAGGCAGCCATTTCAGGAACGCTGAACAACTGGACAATTACCATCTATTATAAAGAGCCGGTAACTTCCGCGACTTATCTCTGGACGCCGGCAGCCGGTTTGTTCACTGATGCAGGTTTGCTGAGTGCCTATACCAATCAGAATATTACAACGGTATATGCGAAGCCTGCGGCAACAACCACCTACACGATTTCAGCGACCTTTGGTCCCTGTTCAAGCGATACCACAGTGGTGGTTACTGTAAATACGCTTTCCACATCGGCCTCTTCGCTTACCGCCACCCCCAGCACCAGTTGCTCCGGTGGTAATGTAACCCTTACACAAACAGGCGGTGTGCTGGGCACAGGCGCCACCTGGCGCTGGTATTCCGATGCAGCCTTCACCACCCTGGTGGGCAGCAGTGTGGCGGCAAATGCCGCACTGGTGGTAACGCCGGTGGCAAATACAACCTACTATCTGCGTGCGGAAGGTGGAACGGCTCCCTGCTCGGGAACAGTAGCTACGGGTTCATCAGTAGCTGTAACCATTAACCCCAACGGCACCTGGCTGGGGATTGACAACAACTGGAACAACGCCTCCAACTGGTGCGGCGGCGTACCCACTTCGGCCACCGATGTTACCATACCCACTTCCACTAATTATCCGAACATATCAGGTATTACAGCCGCTGCCAATAATATCACCATAACGGGATCGGGTACCCTCACAGTAGTGGCCACCGGAACCCTGCAGGTGGCAGGCAGTATCACGGCTGCGGATAATACCATCAATGCAACCGCCGGAACTGTTGAATTTGTGGGCAGTGCCGCGCAAACGATCCGCGCCAATCATTTTGTGTCAGCCACCCTGGCCAACCTTACCGTCAGCAATACCAATACGGTAACGGGGTTGAGCATTGATAATACAGGCGCCATGCTGAATGTGAGTGGTACCGTTTCCTTTGGAAATGTCAACAACGGACGACTGACCACCAACGATAAACTGACACTCCTGTCGTCAGCGGCGGCTACCGCCCGCATCGCGGATATTACCAATGCCGGCGTCAATACCGGTAACGATGTTTCTGGTAAAGTGGTGATTGAGCGGTTTGTTCCGGCTAAGCGTGCCTGGCGTTTACTCGCCTCACCCATCAGGGCCAGTACCCTGCCGGTACCCAATATTTTCAACCAGTGGCAGGAAAGTGCTACCTCCGCGCCGCTGGGTACGCTGGCGGATCCGAATCCGGGCTTTGGTACACATATCTCAAAAGGTATTCCGGCACTGGGTTCCTTTGATCAGAACAACACGGGTAACTCGTCTATATTCTACCTGACACCCACCGGCTGGAACGGATCACCCACAACCACCAATGGTAATGTATCCGGAACCAACACGGGCGTCATCACCGATCACCCGGGTTACCTCGTATTTGTACGGGGCAACCGATCCACCAACCTGGCACTGGGGCAGTTTGCACCGGCAACCACGACCATTCTGCGTAATAACGGCCTGATCAATACCACCCCGAATGACGGTGTACCCAGTGTGGTGGCCGGCGCAGGCAATTATTTTGACGGAACCTTTACGTACAATATCTGGTCCAATCCATATCCATCCGCCATCAACTATCACAGCCTGGCTACCAGTGCCGGCAACAACGGGGTCATTCCAGATGCCTTCTATCTCTGGGATGCCAATGTAACCGGTAACAACGGGGTAGGAGGATGGGTTAGCCTGATCTGGAACAGCGGATTATCGCAATACGACCGTACCATCGTGAGCGGAAGCGGTTCCACTGGTTTGAACGGCACCGGTGATATTCAGTCCGGTTCCGCCTTCATGGTACGCTACTCCGGAAATATCAGTTTCAGGGAACGGAACAAAGTTTCCGGCAGCAATAATACCATCCTGCGCCCTGTTGCGGGAAGGGTACACCAGCTGCGCACCAACCTGCTGGCAAAAAATGCGGACGGTACCATCTCAGTTAACGACGGTATCCTCGTTACATTTGATCAGGCCAATAACAACGGTTTTGATGACAATGATATGCCCAAGATGCTCACCTTTGCTGAGAATATGGGTATCCGTCATGCAAGTGGCTATCAGCTGGCCATCGAACGCCGTCAGCCGGCAGGTGAAGCAGATACCATCCACCTGCAGTTGTCGAGGATGCGCACCAAAGACTACCAGCTGGAGTTTGCACTGGAGTCCATCGACGCAGCCCCGGGTGTGATTGCTGAACTGGAAGATACCTACCTGAATAAAAAGCAGGTGCTGATGATGGATGACACTACCCGTTATAATTTCAGCGCTACGGTGAATACGTCTTCCGCCGCTGCCGACCGGTTCCGGATTGTATTCCGTAAACTGATCCAGTTTACCCGCCTGCAGGCAGAAGTAGTGAATACGGATATCGCTGTGAACTGGAATGTGGGCATGGAATCAGGCATTGCAGGATATGAAGTACAGCGGTCGCTTAATGGCACCAGTTTTGAAACGATGGGTTACCAGGCCTGCGCGGGCGATTCGAAAGATGGTAAAGCCTACAGTTGGCTGGATCTGGCGCCTGAGGCCGGTACCTATTTCTACCGAATCCGCTGCCTCGGTACCAACGGAGCAGTTTCCTACAGCGAAGTAGCGAAGATTACCATCCGCAAGGCAACACCGAAAATGTACGTATTCCCCAACCCGGTTACCAACAGCATCATTGGTCTGCAGCTGAACGGCTTACCGGCAGGCGTATACGAAACCAGGCTCTTTGATGCGGCCGGCAAAGTGGTGAATTATGAAAGAATTGCCCATGCTTCCGGCACGGCTACTATCCAGATACGTCCTAAAAACACCCTGGTGAGCGGACTGTACCAGCTCGAAGTGATTGGCCCTGATAAACAGCGGACCGTACTGAAGGTGGCGGTGAAAACTGAGTAGGGGTAGGGGTAAAGGTTTAAAAGTTTAAAGTTTAAGGTTTAAGGTTCGCTTCGTAGCCGAATCTTACATTGAAAATTGAATATTGAAGATTGAAAATTGAACATTCAATCAGCCATCTTCTCCGGCGGGTCTCTTGAAAGGGTCCGCCGGTGTTGTAATAGGGATAGGTTTAAAAGTTTAAAGTTTAAGGTTTAAGGTTCGCTTCGTAGCCGAATCTTACATTGAAAATTGAACATTCAATCATCTTCTGCGGCGGGTCTCCGGTAAGGGACCCGCCGTTGTTTTAATGGTAAAGGTTTAAAAGTTTAAGGTTTACAGTTTAAGGTTCGCTTCGTAGGTACGGCGGATTGAAAATGGAGCATTGTATATTGAAAATAGGATTAGGTAGCATGTTGCCAAATGCGTTGTCGGCCTCAGAAAAATAGCGTTAAAAAATGGACGGTCTGGAGCGTTCAGCGGCGAAAATGTTCAGAAATGTACATAGCTGATCAACGTAGTCGTATATTGATGAGATACTGCTGATGCTTAGCTTTTTCGCCGTAGCGAAAGACCGGACATTTTAGCTATTTTTCTGCAGCCTTGAATTTTTTTGTTTCTTTTTTGTTTCAAGACAAAAAAGAAAACAGGTTAGTTGCTATTGCTAAAAG
>WBZP01002141.1_pt1 | contig 23163 bp, 25 predicted proteins | sample 5204301 | NCBI WGS metagenome assembly WBZP01 (sample SAMN12412401, study PRJNA552823) | activated sludge metagenome | isolation source: activated sludge from nitrification reactor of wastewater treatment plant... | place: USA: Pennsylvania | collected 2017 | reverse complement strand
AAGAGGAAGCGACAACCGTAGGGATCGGTTGTCTCTTTCTCGCCTCCTGGAGATGTAGCCATGGATCGACCGGCACGCCGCCCCGGCCCGCCCGTTGATGCCGCGCGCTTACAACCGGACAACCAGGCCGACATCCAGCACGTCGACCAGCCCATCGACGAAGGCTTGGTCGCTGCCTGGCTCGACGACCCCGACCTCGCCGCCGAACTCGCTGACGAACTGGAACGACTCCGGCGTCTTCAAGCAGACGAGGACCTGCTCCTGACCCTGCAGCTGCACCAGTTCACCGGCCGACCGTGGGACCGGTTCTCCCGCGAGCTGGCCCGCTACGGCCTCGGCGTGCTGCGCGCCTGGATCCGCTACGGAACCATCTACGGCAAGGCCAAAGCGCTGACCGGCTACGGCCTGGGCCGCATCGAGGGCTGGCCCAACGACGAGGTCGTCGAGGACATCGCCGCTGACACCGTGGTCGCCGCGCTGATTTACTTCCGCGACAAGGTGCTCATGACCCACCGCTGGCAGTCCTCGGGAGGTGCGTCGCTGGGTACCTTCTTCGTCGGCCAGTGCCTCTATCAGTTCGCCAACATCTACCGCAGCGCACTGCGAGCCGAACTCGAACGCATAGAGCACGCCACCACTCCGATCGACGACGTACCCGAAGACCGGTTCGACATCATCAAGGGCATCGAGGCCACCATCGTCGCCAACGACACGGTCGCCGAAGCGATGGCGCTGCTGAGCACCGACCGGGCACGTCGAGCGCTGTTCATGCAGGAGCACGGCTTCTCCCAGCGCGAGATCGCCGACGAGCTGGGCCTGCCTGATGCCAAGAGCGTGGAAAACCTCATTGGCTACCAACTCCGCCAACTCCGAAAGAGGACGTCGTGACCACCATCAAGCACCTCACCGCGCTCATCGACGCCAGCTCGCTGGGCACCCGCTCCGCGCGTGCAGCACGCACGTCGGTGACGGCCGCCGAAGGCGACGCACTGGCCCGGCGCGCCGCCGATGGTGGGCACCGGCAAGACATCTCGGAGAAATTCAGGGATCGGTCCGACACGCGCACTTATAGACCGGTATCCGGCTCAATACCGGGCCGGAAAAAACGAAAGGACAAAACAATGGCCAAGGGACATCACCGCAGCGCCGTCAGCGGCAAGTTCGTCAAGGCGTCGACCGCGGCGCGCAACCCCAAGACCACGGTCACCGAACGGGGCGCCAACCACAGCAGTGGAACCCATCACCGCAGCGCCATCACCGGCAAGTTCGTGAAGGGCTCCACCGCGGCGCGTCACCCCAACACCACGGTCACCGAACGCGGTTGAGCAAGAACCGAATTCGGCGGTGTCCTCTCGGCTCGGCAAACGGGCCGAGAGGACACCAGACCTACCACCTCTGAAAAGGCAATCCGATGATCCGTACCACCGTTGAAGCCCTCGGCGGCGCGCAAGCCGTCCCCAGTGAGCTGATCCCGGCCCGCGAACTGCACCAGCACCTGATCAATCAGGTGGCCACCGGCACAGGCAACGTCGTCCTGGCCGACACCGCCGGCAAGCCCGCGGCCGTCGTCATGTCCATTCAGCGCTACGAGCAGCTGGTCGACGAGCTGAACACGCTGCGCCGCAACAACTCCGACGACACCTGACGGGAAGGCCATCGCGTGCTTACCGACGACGACGTGCAAGCTCTCGACCGACGAGCCCGTGAGGTCGGCCGCCACATCGGCTGGGATCTGCAGTTCGTCGTCGCGGGCAACCCCGAGTTCGTCGGCCTGTCGGCCGGCGGCGGCACTGATCAAGCTGAGCACATCATCGTCCTCGGACCCAGCCGCATAGCCGATCTCGCCGTCCACGAGATTGACCTTGCGCTCGACGCGCTCCAGCGCGGCGACCGGCACATCGTGCTCGACGAAGACGGCGACCCCCGCCTGATCTAAATGCGGGCTCGACCTCGCGGGACGGTCACCGAGATTCGGCGAGGGTCACTCGTCGGGGGGTTCGCTGTCGCCCTGGGCCGACGTGTCGGACGCTTCCCACACAGCGACTTCACTTTGAGGTAGCGGCTCGTCGAAGTCATCTGGGACACCCAGGTCGGGCAGTTGGCCGAAGCGGCGTGGGGAGGTGGGTTCCAACCCGGTGTCGTCACCGCCCTCGTTCGTCACGAGTTCAGGATGCCACCGGCGTCTCACCCATTCACGGCTGTGAATTCCGTGCGGCGGCCACCGTAGCGGATTGGTCGAGGCAGCGGTAGACGCTAGACCGGGATATGCCCAGCGTGCGGGCGATCTGAGCGCGGGGTGTGCCAGCCTGGTCGAGAGCCTGGGCCGAGGCGATGATGTCGACAGTGAGTCCCGGCCGCCCAGGATGACGGCCAGCGGCGCGGGCTGCTGCGACTCCAGCGGCGGTGCGTTCGGCGGCGATGGCTCGCTCGAACTCGGCGACGGCCCCGAAGACGTGGAAGATCAGCCGGCCGCCGGCAGTGGTGGTGTCGATGACTTCGGTGAGGGAGCGGAGCTCGACGCCGCGGGCCTGGAGGTCGTTGGCGATAGTGAGCAGGTGCGGGAGCGAGCGGCCGAGGCGATCCAGCCGCCACACCATGAGCACGTCACCGCGGCGGGCGTAGTCGAGCAGCGCGGCCAGCTCGGGGCGGTCGTCGCGAGCACCGGACATGCGATCGGTCCAGATCCTTTCGGCCCCAGCCTCCGTGAGCGCCTTTACCTGCATGTCGGGGGACTGGTGCAGCGTCGAGACTCGCGCGTATCCCAGCAGCGTCACCGGTAGGTCCTCCCTCGTCAGTGGGGCACGGAATTCGGACCCAACCGGGACGCTTGCGGCCCGGGCGGGAGCCATCTGTGTCTTTAAAGGTGTCCCCGTTCCTCGCGGTCTGGGACACGATTCTGGGACACCCGACTGACGTTTTTGCCCAGGTCGCAAATCCCGTGTTCGCCCTGTCACTCAATAGGTCGTCTTTTTGGGCTGTCAGACCACTTCCTCTACGCCTGAAGGGTTGGCAGTTCGGCGGCGGTGGGCGGCGAGGAAGTCGTCGACGATGTCCGCGCAGTCGTGGTGGGTGATGGTGCGAATTCCGGTCATGCGGGCGAAGGCGAGTGGGCCGACGAGTTGGCACAGTGCCAGTTCGAGGTCGAAGTCGTTGATTTCGGTTCGGGCTTCATCGCTGTGCAGTAGCGCGTCGAATGGTTGTCGGTATTGGTCGACGACACGGGCTCGCAGTGCTCTGGATGCGTGGCGGTCGTCGGTGTCGTCTTTGGCGCCGGTAGGTCCGAGCGAAAGCCATGCCAGGGTGGTGACGTGCAGCGGAGCGTCGTTGAACAGGGTGGCTTGGCGGCTGAGTAATTCGATGAGTTGATCGCGCAGGGATCCGCTGGTCGGCGCCGGTGTGGTCACCTGCGGAAGGAGTCGCTCGAATGTGGCTGCAAGCAGATGCGATGAACTCTGGAAATGCCGATACAGCGTGGTGCGGGCCACCTTGGAGGCTTTGGTGACCGCATCGATGGTGACGGCTTCGACCCCTCCTGTGCTGAGAAGTGTTGCGGCAGCATCCAGTAGCCGGTTGCGTGAGCGGATTCTTCGCGGGTCGATGTCGTCATCGGGGGGTAGCGCTGATTGGCTGCTGTCGTTCACAGGTTCACCTCGGCATTGAATTTCGGGCGATGTCGTGAACGACAGTCTAGCCGTTGTGGTACTAAGAGTATCGCAGCGAAACCAATAGTACTGGGAGCGGTTTAGTGCCTGAAAGCGCGGCGCCGTCGGAACGGCTGCCTTCTCACACCCCGACGTGCATGGGGTGCGGCCCGGACAATCCGCACGGGCTGGGGCTGGTGGTCTATCGCAGCGCCGACGTGGTGTATGCCGATGTGACCTTCGATGAGCGCCACATCGGGGCCCCTGGCTTAGCCCATGGTGGGGCGGTGGCGGCGGCGTGCGATGACGTGCTGGGCTTCACGCTGTGGATCGCCGGCACACCGGCGGTGACGCGCGCTCTGACGGTGGAGTATCTGCAGCCGGTGCCACTGCACCAGCCTCACCGCATCACCGCGCATATCACCGGCCGTGAGGGGCGGGCGCTTCATGTCGCGGCGGCAGGGGTCCAGGAAGGCGTTACTCGGTTTACCGCGAATGCGGTGTTCGTCGTGGTCGACACCGCGCATTTCGCCGCTCACGGCGACATCAGTGGATTTGGTGAGCTTCTCGAACAGTTCTCGCGCCGCGGCGGCGACCAAGCATCATGACCGCCGCCAGCGCGCGGGTTAGCAGCGAAACGGTACAGGCTCAGGGGGTTTCGGCTGGCGACCAGGGCCACACAGCTGGCGGGCTGCGTTCACGCGCCTCCGCACGTCGCCGGGAAGCGATTATGGATGCCGCGCTCGCTGTTGCTGCCACCGGCGGCTACGACGCGGTCCACATGCGGACAGTTGCCGAGCGGGTCGGTATCGCTGTGGGCACGCTCTACCGATACTTTCCAGCCAAAACCCATCTGCTGGTGGCGGCGCTGATCCGAGAGTTTCAGCGCCTCGATGTATCCGGGGACTGGGCCACCGGCGCCTCCACGCCGCAGCAGCGACTGGACCGGCTCACCGAGCACCTGCACGATCGCTGGCAGCGTGACCCGCTGTTGACCGACGCGATGACACGCGCCTTCGTCATGGCTGACACCCGCGCCGCCGCTGAACTCGACCGCGCCGCCGCGGCGATCGAAACCCTGTTGGCCCGCACCCTCGCCGGCGGTGAACCCACCCCGGCCGATCTGCGCCTCGCCGGAATCGTCGCCGATATCTGGCTGGCCAATCTCGTGGCCTTCATCAGCGACCGGGTGTCAGCGGCCGAAACCCGAGACCGCATCGATCGGGCCACCCGACGAGTCGTCCACCAGGCGAATGCGGGCAGCATTACACCGTAACGATACTTTCAGTATCGCAGCGATACCATTGGTAGTACTATTCGGGGTGCGGCTCACCGATGCGCCGAAGGAGACGGCCATGTACACCCAATGGATCGAAGACTGTGTCGTACAACGCGTCTCTGTGCGTGACGGCCTGGTTCTGGACCTCGATGACTACAACGAAATCGTCATCTCGCGCCCCCTGATACTGACCCTGCCCGCTGTCGACCGATTTCCGGTCGAGGCCGTCCTCATCGACCCTTTGCGAATCTCGGTGTACGAGCGCCCCTTGCTCAATTTGGCTGGCGCGGTGTGCACCCAGGCCTGGTCCGACGACGAGGGAGGACTGCACCTGAGCTTTTCACGTGGACACCGCATCGACGTCGATCCCGACGCTGAGGAGACCGCGTGGGAGCTGTACGGCAAACGTCACGGCTACATGGCGTGCCTGCCCCACGGTCGGGTGCGCGTGGTGCGCCACGACGTGCCCGAGGACGACAACGCCAACATCGTCAACCCGCGGTAGGCCGCTTTTTCGGGCGAGCTGGTGTCCGACGCACCGGCGCCGCCTTTGTGCTACATGCTGTAGCGTAGCGATACCGACAGTATCGTTGACTCATGGAGGTTCGGTGACCGACGGCATGACCGATTCCCCCGGCCCCGCCTCGCAAACTCAGCGCCGCGGTAACGACTCTCGCGACCCGGCGGACAACCGCGAGTACAGCGCCCGGCTGGCAGCCCTGGGTCGGTTCACCCTCCGCCACAAAGCACTGGTCATCGGGGCCTGGCTGGGCACGGCCGTGGTGTTGGCGTTGCTGTTTCCGCAATTGGAAACCGTGGTACGCCAGCAGTCGGTGGACCTCATTCCCCGCGATGCGCCCTCCCTGCAGACGGTGGAACGCATGAGCACCGCCTTCGGCGAAGAAGGGTCGAAAACCCTGCTCTTTGTGGCCATGGAAGACCCCAACGGTCTGACACCGGCAGCACGGCAGCGCTACGACGAACTCGTCGCCCGGTTGCAGGCCGAGCACGACCACGTTCTGCTGGTTCAAGACCTGCTGGCCGATCCGGTCACCGAAGCGCAGGCCCTCAGCCCCGACCGCAACGCCTGGTACCTGCCGGTAGGGGTGACCGGCACACTGGGAGACCCCACCGCCGCCGAGTCGGTGAAGGCGGTGCGCAGCATCGCCGCAGAAGTATTCGCCGGATCAACGGTCACCGCGCAGGTGACCGGACCGCCAGCGACGTTCAGCGACATGATCGCCTCCGCCGAGCACGATCTGCTGCTGATCTCGATCGCTACCGTCGGCATCATCGCCCTGATCCTGCTGATCGTCTATCGGTCGGTGTTCACCGCGTTGCTCCCGCTGCTGGTGATCGGGCTGAGCCTGGCCGTCGGACGCGGTGTGCTCTCCGCGCTCGGGGAGATGGGTATGCCCGTCTCACAGTTCACCGTGGCATTCATGACCGCGATCCTGCTCGGCGCTGGCACCGACTACACCGTCTTCCTGATCAGCCGCTACCACGAACAGCGCCGCGCGCAGGTACCCCCCGACCAAGCCATCATCCACGCCACCGCCAGCATCGGACGCGTCATCCTCGCCTCCGCCGCGACCGTTGCCTTCGCCTTCCTGGCCATGGTCTTTGCCCGACTCAGCGTCTTCGCCGCCCTCGGCCCGGCGTGCGCCATCGCCGTCCTGTTCGGTTTCCTGGCCACCGTCACCCTGCTCCCGCCAGTACTGGCGATCGCCGCCAAACGCGGCATCGGGGAACCCAAATCCGATCGCACCCGCCGCTACTGGAACTCGGTGGCCGTGGCCGTGGTTCGTCGCCCCGTGCCGCTGCTGATCGTCAGCCTCGTCATCCTGCTCGCACTGTCCGCGGTCGCAGCAACCATCAAAATCAGCTACGACGACCGCAAAGGTCAACCAGCCAGCACCGCAAGCAACCAGGGCTACCAGCTGCTGGACCGACACTTCCGCAAAGACATCGTCATCACCCAATTCCTCGTCGTCGAAAACCCCACCGACATGCGCACCGGCAAAGGACTCGCCGACCTCGACGAAATGGCCTCCCGCGTCTCCCAAGTCAGCGGTGTCACCAAGGTTTCCGGAGTCACCCGCCCTACCGGGGAACGCCTCGACCAAGCGGAACTGGCCTGGCAAAACGGCCAGATCGGAGACAAAATGGCCGGCGCAGTCGCCGAGGGCAACGCCCGCAAAGGCGACCTCGCCAAACTCACCGACGGCGCCGATCAACTCGCCGGCGGGCTAGCCCAACTCGACACCACCGTGCGCACCGCCCTGACCCCCCTCGCCGTAATCCTCGGCCAAGCACAATCCGCCGGCACCCAGATCAACCAGTTCCGACCACTACTGCAACAACTTTCGGCCACCGCCCCTACCGCCGATCAAGCCATCCAAGCTGGCCCCGGCCTGCGACCGCTGGCCGAACAAGCAGCGAACGCGATCACCATGCTCGACCCGCTCGTCGGCGCCCTCAACACCTCGCCATGGTGTGCGACCACACCGCAATGCGCCCAGATCCGCGACCAAGTACGAATCCTGACCACCCTGCGTGACGGCGGATTCTTCGACCAGATCGCCGCCCTCGGCGACCGCTACAACCCCGCCACCAATGCCACCGTCACCGGCACCCTCACCAACGTCCAAAACGCGGTCGCCACCCTGGACAAAGCGTTCGGCGCCCTCGGCAACCCCGACGACCTGGCCGCCAACCTTCGCCGCCTCCAGGACGGAATCGGCCAACTCGCCTCCGGCGCCCAAGCGCTCGCGACCGGTGTGCGCACCCTCGCCGACAGCAACATCGAAATGCTCTCCGGCATGAGCCAAATCGCGACCCAACTGCAAAACTCTGCACGCGCAGCCAAGGACTCCGACTCATCGAGCGGGTTCTACCTGCCCACCAACGCCTTCGAGAACAGGCAATTCACCGACGTCGCCAAACAGTTCCTCTCACCCGACGGCAAGACCGCGCGCTTCATTATCGAAACCAGCTACGACCCCTACAGCGTCGAAGCCATGGACCTCGCCAACCAGATCACCCACACCGCCAGCACCGCACGACCCAACACCTCACTGGCAGAAGCCACCGTCTCCGTCGCCGGCTTCCCCGCCGTCAACTCCGACATCCAACGATTCCTCTGGGCAGACTTCGCACAGTTGGCCATCGCCACCACCCTCATCGTCGGACTCATCCTGGTCCTGCTGCTGCGCGCGCTCCTGGCACCGCTCTACCTGCTAGGCACAGTCCTGCTCAATTACCTGGCCTCCCTCGGCATCGGCGTCCTGGTCTTCCAATGGGGATTCGGCCAGGAAATCGCCTGGCCCGTACCGCTATTGGCGTTCATCATTCTCGTTGCCGTCGGCGCCGACTACAACATGCTGCTCGTCTCACGCCTGCGCGAAGAATCCGGCCGAAACATCCGTGTCGGCGTCCTGCGCACCGTCGCAAACACCGGCGCCGTCATCACCTCAGCAGGTCTAATCTTCGCCGCCAGCATGTTCGGCCTCATGGTCGGCTCCGTCGCCATCATGATCCAAGCCGGCCTCATCATCGGCGCCGGACTGCTACTCGACACCTTCGTCGTACGCACCCTCACCGTGCCCGCCATCGCCACACTCCTACGCGAAGCCAGCTGGTGGCCCCAGCGACCCACACGACAACAACCAGCCCTACCTTCGAACCCAGCCGAAGCACACCCATGACAAGAATTCGTTGCCATTCTCGCCCTACTGATCAGCGAGCCTGAGCCCTTCACGTCCCACGCCGCGCATCCGTTGCGTGTCCCATTTCTAAAGAAGTGAGACGGCCCCACATGGCCCGCGTTGTGGTCACATCGCGCCAGGTCGCGGTGTCTCATTTCTTGTCTCACACGGCGTGTCTCAGATCCTCGATGTCAGAGGACAATGAGACGGTAGCGGTGTGACAGCGATTCTCGGATACGCGCGGGTCAGCACCTTGGGCCAGGACCTCGATGCACAGCTCGCCGCGCTTACCGCCCAGGGCGTCGAATCCGGCCAAATCTTTACCGACAAGCTGTCGGGTGCGGTGAACACCGTTCGGCCGGGCCTGGCGGCCCTGCTGCATTACGCCCGCGAGGGCGACACTGTGGTGGTCACCGCCATCGATCGACTGGGCCGATCCGTCGCGGAAGTAACCCGCACCATCGCGGATCTGAGTGAGCGCCGAATTCTGTTACGCGCCTTACGTGAAGGTGTGGACACCGGCACACCAACAGGCCGTGCGGTGGCCACCATCATGGCGACGCTGGCCGAGCTTGAACTCGAACTCGGCCGTGAGCGTCGCGCTGCCTCGCGCGACTCCCGGCGAGCCCGCCAACTGCCGGCTACCAAGCCGGCCAAATTGACCCCCGAACGACAAGAACAGCTGCGCCGCCTCGCCGGGACGGGCGAACCCGTACACGAACTTGCCCAAGCGTTCGGGGTGAGCCGGGCGACGGCCTACCGCTACCTGGCCAAACTCAGTTCTCAGTCAGGAATCGCGTGATGGCCGCCGAGGATTTGCATCCCTCCACTCACCTGCGGGCCGCAGCGTGGGTCCCCGATGACGTCGAAGATCGGCCGTGGGAGGAAGCCGTCGCCCTGGCCGCCGACTGGATTTGGGAACGCAGTCGCGAGGAGGAGCTAGCGCCGCTGCTGGTGAGCAACGCGCAAAACGCGGCGACCTTTGGTTATGCCGACCTCGACGAGATCATCCGAGCGGGGGGTCACGCCACACCCCAGAGCCGTAGCCGACCCGATCGCGGTCCGGTTCTGGCGTTCGTGCCAGACGAACGGTCGTTGCACTTCGCGATGGGCTTGGCTCGGGGCTATTCGCTTGCTGTCGTCGAGGGCTCCACGCCCTTAGCCGAATGGGCTGCTGGCGCGGCCGCGATCAACCTGCTGACCGGGCAGGTCACTACGTCCCAAGTCGACGATGATGTCCGCAAAGACCTTGATTCCGTCATTTTCTACGGCGGTCGTAACGGCTGGACAGGGGCAGATGAAAAGGCGCAAGTGCGGCGGTTTCTAAGCGATCACATCAGCGGCGGTCGACTGACTCCCGATCAGGCCGCTGCGTATGCCTTGTCGTCGCAATCGGTGTCCGACCGCGGAGCCAAGCGACTGCGCGAGCTGCTCAGCCGCAATCGGTGATCACCACGCTTCGAGTGCTTCTAAAATAGTCATTTTAGGCACACCCTCGACCACCTGCGCTGATTTGCCCGGTGTAATCTATAGGCAACAGACCTGCGGAAAGTCGCCATATCGAATGCGCCCGCCGTGGTGGCCTGATGTCACCCGCTCGCGATACCGTCGTGTCATGACCATGGGGTACCGGCGGCGTCACCGCACCGGGATCACCGCCGCCGCGGCGGCGTTCGTGGTCGCAGTCGGTGCCGTAGTGACCAGCGGCCTGGCCCTCGCCCGTCCAATCGAACCGGCACGGCACACAGTGAACGTGGTTCCGCCACCGCCACCGACGTACAACAGCAGCGAAACGCAAGCCGCGAGCGCTGCCGCATGCGCCGCGTGGGATCGGGCGGCGCGGTCGACGGCGTTGGCGAGCAGGTCCAGCGCCGAGGCGTTGGAGCAGAGCTGGACAAGCCCGGAGAGCCGCGCAGCATTGGCCACGGAGAAACGTACCGGTATGGCTGCGGTCGCGTATCTGCGTACGCAGCTGACTGACGCCACACCAGCTTCGACAGCAATACCGCTGCACGACTGGATGGCGGCCAACATCGACATGTTGCACGCGCTAAACATGCGGCACTGGGACGAGGCCGCTCGCGAACTAAAACGCGGTAACGCTCTGATCGATGTCATCACGTCCGAGTGCGGGTTGCGCTGATGCCTGCTGTCGGAGGGTCTGCGGGATCGTATGGGCGGCTGATAGTTACGCCGGACATGGAGCCACCGGACGCGACGCACTGGGACACCCAGGAGCAGACCTACCGGGCTGGCGCTACGTCATGGGACGGAATCCACCGGCAGATCATCCAGGACAACGCAGCGTTCCGCGAGGCCGCCGATTCGCAGGGCTTCGACGAAGCACACCGAGCGGGCGCGGTGCTGGCCGAGGAAGCCAAGACGATCGCCGAATGGCACGCCAAGGTCGCAGACAAGTGCGCCGATATTGCCACGGTGCTGCGCGATACGCGCTCAGGGCAAGAGCAGCTCGTCCGCGAAGCTGACGCCAAAATTGCGAGCGCAAAACTGCCAGGCGAAGCCGAAGCCCTGGTAACCCAGTACCACGGCATAGCCCGATACCAGACCGAGTCGGGAGTAACCGCCGCAATGGCCTCCCATACCGCCTTCAAGGCAAGCACCGAAAACACAAGGGCACTAGACCTTTTGACAAAGTGGGGTGACGTTCCCGCAGCACCTCCCGCGCAACCAGTCGACCATGAGACGTCGCCCGGTATCGAACAGGACGAAAACCCCTACCGCTACACCGAAAAGCGGAAAGCCGGGGCCGACGCACCTAAGCCTGTGGACGACGCCCCGACCGATCCTGCAGGTACGTCAACCACTCAGCCGGGAGTTGGTCCTGGGATCAAGACGGCTACAGGCGACGAGGCGATCAAGGCGGCGGCCGGGCCGGTGACGCAGCCGACGCCAGGGGTGGCTTCATCACCGGCGGCCTCGGCGCTCGGTGGTGGCGGTATGCCGTCGATGGGCGGCATGGGCGGCGGTGTGCCGAAGATGCCGGGCGGCCTGGGAAGTGGCGGCATGCCGGGGATGGGGTCCAATCCGCTGGGTGGCGGTGTGGGCCAAATGCCCGGTGCGGGAGGCGGTTTACCGAATGCCGGGGGAGTACCTGGCTCGGGCACCGGGGCCGGGTCGCCTCTGTCTGCGTTCACTCAGGGAATATCGACGACGAGTGGCGTCGGCGGGGGAATCCCCTCGGCACCCCCACCGCCGCCCGCTCCGGCAAGTCCGTCGCCGGCCTTGTCGGCGGGCGGGCCTGCCACGCCAGTGTCGGCGGCGGCGGGCAGTGGCGTAGCGCCGGCCGCGGCGCAGCCAGGGATGGTGGCCCCGGCCGCGACTCCTACCGGGGCGGGGATGGGTACCGGCGGGGGTGCGCCGATGATGCTTCCGCCCGGGTCGATGGGGCCGCCCGCGGGTGCTGTCCCGCCCCCGACGACGATGCCGGCCGGAACGGTCGGCGCTGCCAGTAATGCTCCACCGGCTTCACCGCCGCCCTCTGGTGCGGGCGCGGGCGCGACGCTGATTCCGGCGAGTGTGGTGGCCGCGGGGCAGACGGCGGCGGCTCGTGAGCGGCGCGAGTCGGCCGACGCCGCGGCGGCCAAGGAGCTGGCCTGGAAGCTCCAGCACGCGGCTCAAGCGGTCAACTATCCGATCGAATGGGCGGTGGGGGTCTTCCGCTCTCCAAGCGGCACGGAAACGGTCATCACCTCCAATGACGGTGCGAGCTACATTCCCGCGGGCGTGTTCGTTCCTCGATCGGTTCGTGTGCTGGCCACAGATCCATTGGTGGACGACCATTTCCGGCAGTTGTGGTTTGGCTGGTCCGATCCATCACGGGTCCTCGTCGAGTACGCGCAGCTGCGCGCCGAGCTGGGCTGGCGTCTGGTCGCCGCAGCGACCACGGTCGGAGTGAGTGCGCTGCGCGACGCCGGGGTCGAGCACCCACCGTCATGCACGCGTCAGACCAACTCGCTACTGCAGCCTGGTGTCCAGGCTCCGGCCCCAGCCTTGGACGGAATGCACGTGCACCGTCTGGCGGTGCTGTGGCCGGAGGTGTATCCGCGGCTGCTTCGCATCATGGACACCGACCCGATGCTCCAAGACAGGATCGTCTCGCGGGTCAGCGCGTCGTTGGTCAACTCAGCGACCACCCAGGCCCAGGCCGTCGAGGGCGGCATTCCGAATGCAGTGCGCGTGATCTGGCTGACTCGCGGCGGGGACATTGATCCCAGCCCCCAGCAGTGGGCTGAGTATGACGCCGCGGCCAAGGACTTCAACACGGTGACCTCGATCTTCCGGCCAGGATTCGTGGGCCAGTCCGATCCGAGCGACACCGTTGAGGAGCTGGCGCGCTACCGGGCGCACTGGATGGTGGCCCGTACCGCTGAGCTGATCGGCGGGTGGGCCACGCGCCCACTGCCGCTCCCCGATATGTGTTACGCCGCAGCCGCCGCCGGGGACATCCATCTTCGCGACGTCATCGTCAAAGAGCTGACCAGTGTCGAGGAAGACTTGGGCGAACGATGACGACCGGTGACGACTTTCTGATCGACGCGGAATACCAAGGCCTGGAGCTGGGCACGCGCCATGCCGATCTGGCGTTCTTCGTTGCTCGGGCAGCTCAGTGGGCCCGAGCGTTTTGCACTCCCATCCCTGATCACAGCGGAGAGGACTTTGATTTCGCCTATCCGTTGGTGTCGCATGCCGTCGTCCTGGAGGGGCTGCACGTGCGGCTGGCTACGGCGCTGGCGGCGGTGGTGACCTCGATGGCTCCGTGCCCCGATGCCGGGATGCAAGCCCCGGCGGCGGTGGGATCTGTTGCGCCGGTGCCGGGCTCTCCGGTGACGCATTTCGAGGGCGTCGACTTCGTCGTGGGGCTGGAGCCACAAAGCCGTTATCGGGTTACCCATCAAGCCCTTTGGCGCGAATCACTCGGATACGCGCAAGAATTCTTGTCCTCGGTGCAGACGTCCACCGTCGAGCTGAGTTGGTACGCCGTTGCGGTGCAAGAACTCCTCGACGAGGCCTTCGCAACCGTGCGGGACGCCTACGCCGATGCGGTGGCGGCGACCTACGGCGGCATGTTCGCGGCACTGGCCGGCCCTGGCATGTCCGACGTTCTCGTCTGCTGCATGCGAGATCTGACCCGCGCGGGATTCGATGACTCCCATTGCGAATCGGTGCTCAACAGACTTGAAGCAACTTTCCCCGAGGCTGTGGCGAAATGCTCTGTCAGACAAGATAATTGGCAACCGAGCGCTATCGCCAACCAGTAATCAACTGACGAATTAGTCGATGTCGAGGCCGTGTCCGCGGTCACGGTCTCGACTTCGGTCGCGGGTCGGCGGATTGGTGCGGATCCGCCAGCTGCGGGCGGCCTCGGCGCGGTGACGCTCTGCGGTGGCCGCCAATACTGGATCGTCGATATCCATTGCGGGGACTGGATTTTCATTCCACGGCAGGCCGAGTCCATCGAGGAGTCGTCGGGCGTTCCCGGGCTCGCCGCTGTCGACGAGCAGGAGCCGGCCGCGGTGGGGGACCAGGGCGGTGGCCACGGCCGCCAGATGTGCGGGGTTGGCTGTGGCGGCGTCTTCGACGACGACGACGGCTCCCGCGGTCGCGTGGTCGTGGAGGCCCTTGGCGAGCTGGGCAAGGCTGACTTGACCGGGTTGCGGTGTGGCGCTGATGCGGGCCAGGTTTCGGCCGGCGTCGGCGGCCGCGGTGGTGATCGCTTCGACGAGTTCGGGGGTGTAGCGCTCTGCCGCCAGCGTGGTCACGACCTTGGGCATGGAGAGCGCGACGGCCACCGGGTCGCGGCGAAGCCCCGAGGACGGCAGCGGTGCGCCGTAGCGGTTGGCGGCGGCCAACACCTCGACCAACGCGCGATCGGATGCATGCATGCGGGCGTGCATGCTGCGTTCTTGTGCGGTGTCGCGCTCGGTGCGGTGTTCGCGGCGCAACCGGTGGGTGACGGTGCGGTGGTAGCGGCGTAGTTCGGCGACCGGTTGGGGGAGCTGGCCTTCGTCGGCCTCGCGAGCCGCGTCGGTGATGGTGGTGGCGTGGTCGCTGCGGCCCAAGACACGACGTAGTGCGGCGGCGGCCTCACCGGGGGTGCCCCGGCGCGCGGTGTGCTGGCCAGGGGCGGTCTCGGCGTGTTCGTGATCGCCTTCCCCGGCGCGGGTGTCGTACAGGTGGACGGTGTTGGCGTGCCGGCCGCGGGTCAGGCCGACGTAGGCGATGGCGCGCGTGGCGCTGTCTGCGGAGAGCAGCGTGTGGCAAGTGTCGGCGGTGACGCCCTGGGCGGCGTGCACGGTGACCGCGTAGCCCAGGTGGACCTGCTGGCGTAGGTAGTCACCCGCCAAGGTGGCCAGCGCGCCGTCGTCGAGACGCCGCGCCGCGATCCGCCCCTTGTCGGTGTCGACGGCGAGGACTTCCCAGCGTTGGCCGTTGCGGATCGGGTCGGCCGCGGTCGCCAGTGTGTGATCGGTGTAGGTGTCGACGTCGATGGTGTTTTGCCGGGTGATCACCACGTCGCCGGCCGCGAGGCGGTGCCCGCGAGCCGCGGGCACCGTAGGCGCGTCCTCGTCGATCCGCTCGGAGTGAATCCGAATGTTGATCGCATCGGCCATCTCCCACCGATCGGCAATGAGCAGTGCGTCCCGGCCGGCGGTGATGTCGGCCTGCCACGCCGTCCGTGCGTCATCGGCCATGGTGACTGCGTCCCCAGTGTGGAGGCGGTCCTGGCGGCGATACCAACCCACGGCGCGACGCAGCGCGGCCGGGCCTCCCTCACGCACGGCCAGCGAAGCGTCCCGCTCGTCGTGGTCGTGCATCCGCCACACCTCGGACAGTCGTTGCGCCCAGGGCAGATCGGTGACCAGTTGAGCGAAGGTGCCGCCGCGTTGAGCAACCGGCGCAAGCTGGTGTTCGTCCCCAACTGGCACCACCTTCGTCCCGGCGGCGGTGGCCGCGTCGAGCAACGTGCGCAGGTGTTGGGTGCCGACCATGCCGGCCTCGTCGACAATGACCAGGGTGTCACTGTCGAGGACCTCGGTACCGCGCTCGAGCTGACCCAACAACGCATCGAGAGTGGCGCCACGATCCCCGGCTTGCTCACGCACCGCGACGTCGACCGCACGACCGGTCGGAGCGACCACCAGAACGCGTTTCCCGGCCGCATTCGCCGCGCGCCGCAGTGCCCGCAGCGAGTGAGTTTTCCCAGCCCCTGCGGGCGCGCTAAGAGGCTGCACGAGCCGCTCCGAGGTGGCTATCGCGGTGATGGCCCGGGCCTGATCCGGCGACAGTCCAGCGGTGTCGACAGAGGGCAGTGCGGCGCGGCTGTCGCGGCGGCCCATCAGCTCGACGATGGCGCGTTCTTCGACGACCAAATCGGCTGCCGTATAGCGGATCGACCCTTCGCGTTGATGCGCAGCCCGTTCGTCTCCGATGCGCAGTGCGACATCATCGGCCAGGCGCTCGATGACCTCCCGCGGGGACGGTCCGTCGGCGTCGTCGATGGGCAGCCGCGCGCCGATCGCCTCGACCAAATCGGCCCGGGTGAATGCGGCCTGTTTGAGTCCATGCGCCACGGCGCGACGCACCACGTCGGCGTAGTCGACGCCGGCCTCTCGACGGGCCTCCCGCGCGGCCTGCTGAGCTGGCCGACTGATGCGGAAAGTGCGGTCATCAGCGGCCCATGCGACACGCAGCGACGCCCATGCGACACCCTCGGGCTTCCGCGGCCTGGTGGCCTTCTGCGCGGTCGCCAACTGCCCTGCGGAAAGCTCGTCGCACTCGACTCTCAGATGCCCACTGGCCCACTCGCGCAGCTGTGTCGCACGCTGCGACCACGACGTCATATCGCCGCGGTTCGCCCCGGCGATATCGGCCATCCCGGTGCGCGGATCAACCTCGCCCCACTCGATGCCAATCATGCGCGTCAGCTCGCGACGCAAGGAGGCTTGGTAGACGATTCCGGCGGCCCGCGCTTCGTGATACAGGCTCGTTCCATCCAAGGACACCAGCTTGCCGTCAGCGCGTGCCTGACGGTTCGGAACGACTGTGTGCGTGTGCAGATGCGGGTCTCCGGCGCGGGAGGTTTCGTGCTGAAAAGTGGCCGCCACAATTCCCGGCAACCGCACCAGATCCTTCTGTCCGGTGATGGGGTTGTGGACCCGGGTGTAGCCCCCGTGTTCGGCCAGATACTCCATCGCTTCGGCGACGGCGTAGGCGTGAGCTTCGGCGACCGCCTTGCCCATCACATCGTCACCGAGACCGCGCAGCAGTGACACGCTCTTGGGGGCACAAAACGTCAAGTCATACCCGTGCACCCCGTCGCGTTTATTGAACGCGCGGCCACTCGCTTCGCACGGCGATATTCCGTCGTCCAGCCACCGCGTCACCGCATCCAAATCTGCGGTCTCCCCATTGCGGCCGGCACCCGTCAAACCCATCGCCTCGGCCACGTCGCGGCCGGCGGAAAGCCACGCCGGAAGCCGCGTCTCGGACTCGCTGTAGTACTCGCCCAAGCCCCCGCCGGCCGCGCGGCCATTGAGCGCTTCTGCCGACGCTTGGCGGGCGGTGTCGACGTAGTAGGACACCGACCACTGGCCGAGCTTGGCGATCGTCAACACCGCTCCGTCACCTCCCGCCCACTGGACCACCGCCGCTCTCGCGGTAGCGCGCCCCCGGCGCGCTACCGCCCAGCTTCGCACACCTTGTGCAAATGTGCCATATCGTTAAGGTGTAGGAACGCTGGTGGGCGGCGAGCAGGTGGGAGTGGACAGCGGAAGCGAGGCGAGTGGGTGAAGATGGAAGTGTGGGAAGAACGGCGTAAGGGAAGTTGAGACGGGGAAAAAGCGGGCAGGGAACGAACAAGATGGGGCTGGTTGAGAGATGCCGAACGTGGAGTCCCGCTCGAACGTCAGCGCACCGTTTCGCAACCACTAGGTGCGTCGTCGACCAGGCTGCCAACGGTGCACTCCTCGCGCCGCCGAGCCGTGCCTCCAGCGGCATGCCGTCGCGGTGTCGCTGAAGGTGCGTTGAGCGTGCGGTTGGTGTGCCCACTACGGGTGCGTTGAGCGCTGTCGGTGAGCACGCGGCGGATCTCTTCTCGGGCCGCGGCGATCCGAGCCCGCGACGCCTCGGTGAGCACCACCGGTCGCGGCGTCTGGTCGATGCTGGCGGCGGCGGAGCCGCTGGCCTTTGTCGGGGCCTCGGGGGGTGACCAGGACAGCCGACGTAACCGGCTGTGCAGGAACGCGCCAGGATTGGCGATGTGGTCGGGCCAGGTCAGCCCTCGGGCGCGCATGTCGGCGTTGAGCTTGTCGTTGACCGCGCGTGCTGACCACACGTCGGGGTCGATGCCGGTGGCGGTGAGTGCGTCGCAGATGGCGCCGATGTGGGCGCGGTCCAGGCCGTGCGTGATCGCGACGAGTCCAGCGGCAAGCCGTTGGACGGCCAGTGGACGCGCGGTGCGCCGCCATGGCCGTGTTTGTCGCGTTTTGTCGCAGATTCGTTTGGCGGGCGCGCTTGCGCGCTCGCTTGGTGAGTAACTCCCTACGGGAGAAGAAAGACCAACGCCGCCTGACGGCGGTAGGTGGAAATCATGCACAACTGGGCGGGGCACTGGGCGGGCTTCGCGGCGCGGCACGAGGTGGTACACCGAGGGTCTGCGGCCGATACTGGGGGTGTTTGCCGAGCCGTGGCCACGCTGCGCCTCGACGGCCCACTGGGACACCCGTAGGACCCGCCAGGCGGCCGTGACGGTGCGCACGTCGCAACCCACCTTGTCGGCGATTGTCGCGCGGGTGACGGCGACGTGGCGGCCGGTGGCGTGGTCGGCGTGCTCGGCCATCACCGTGGCGATCGACAACAGCGTCGCCGCTGTGATCGACACGCGTTCCTCGGCGCACAGCTGGCCCAGTGCTGGTGACTGCGCCCACTGGCGCAGACCGTTCAGCCAGCCGGCGCGACTGGTCCACATCGGCGCGCGTGGGGTGCAGGCCCCGGCGCGCTGCACCCATTCGCGGCGTCGTTCGTTGGTCAGCGCGCGCACGACATGCGGGCTGGGAGAGGCAGGAGTTACAGCCGAGCCGAGCGGTGTCGGCCACGTGCTGCTCGCCCGACGTGATCGGGCGGTTGAGAGGTCACGATTCGCATACTGGCTGCGCGGCGTACCTGGTACGTCGAGCAGGCGTGCGCTACCGTGAGAGCTGTCCATCAGACAGTCCCTTCGGGGATATGGGTGCGGAGAACCCCGAACCGAGCGCCAACTCGATTTGAATCTCCAGACGTGGCCCCGCCCTAGGCGGGGCCTTCGTCAATTCAGCGGGGTTTCCGCACGCCAGCTATTCAGATGTCACATCTGCCAAGAGGCTCGCCGCCAAGACGAGAGGTTGAGCCTCTGACGTATGTCGTCACATCGCCAGCGGCAGGGCCTCCTTGTTGAGTTCGCGAACCAGCTCGGGATGGCCGGCTTGGATGGCCAGCAGGTCAGCCACGTATTGCGAGACAGACATGCCTCGGGCGGCGGCTTGCTGCTTGATCTTTTCGGAAACGAGACGCTCCGGGCGGGTTAGCAGTTCCACGCGGTCACCTTTACGGGGTCGAGGCATGATCGAAGACTGCCAGCAGCAGCCGGGTATCTGATACGGGACACGCCGGGGTCCGTGATGTTTTTGTGACTGGTGAGGTCATACCAACCGCTGCCCTCCCTGTTAGTCGGCGTCGGGATCGGCGATGAGTTCGTACAGCTCGGCGCTGAGGACCTGGCGCACCGCCTCGGCGCGGGCCTGCGCCCGCAACGCGGTTTGCGTCGACAGGTCCGGGGGCTGGCCGCCGTGGCGGCGTGTCCAGTCGCGAATGCTGCGGTCGCCCAGAGTGGCGGCATGGGCGCGAGCCTTCCAGGTGATGATGTCGACCTCTTCGTCGATGAACTCCGCACGCTGGGCGTCGGTCCATTCCTCGGGGAGCCCGAGGTCGGTGGTGTAGATCGTCTGGACGGCGCGGTGAATTGCCGGATCGACCGGTGGCGGCATGTCCTCGGACGTGCAGGCGTGGACGCGGCGGGGCCGCTCGGTGCGCGCCGGAAACCGGCTCACCCGGTCGACCTCGGTGTGGCGGCCGGCTGCACGGTTGCGCTGGGAAGACCTCTTCTGCCCTTTCCCCCGTACAGGCCTTCTGGTGCGGGGTGGTGGTGGCGGTCAAGGCTCGATCGGGGTCGCCCGCGTAGCGGCGTGGCCTTGAGGGCTGCCACCACCCCGTTCACCACGATTAGCTGCCGGTGGAAAGGGCATCGAACAGCGAGTGGCCTACACGATCGGACTTCACGTCTTGGCAGCGCCATAAGTGCATGCTAGTTTGCATGCATGCTTGCTTGCAATGGTCGAAATGATGACGCAGGTGTGGTGTGTGAGTTCGTCAGCCAGGTACGTGCGGCATGCGGGGCGCTGTCCGCCAATCCGTTCAATGTCGACGCGGCCGAGAGGCTCCTGGATCTCCTCGAGCGAGCGGCGGCGGCCGACGAATCGCTGGAGCGGGCGATGACAGCGGCGATCGACGGAAAGATCCCGCTCGACGCCCTGGTCGACGAACACGGACGGTTACGCGCAGCCTGAGAATCTGCCAGCATGCCTGTATGCTCGCTTGCATGCATGCTCACGTGCTTGCAGTTGCGATGCAAAAAGGCGGGGTCGGCAAGACCACCACCGCCATGAACGTCGCCTATGAACTGGGCCAACACGGTTTGGCGGTGCTGTTGATCGACGTCGACCAGCAGGCGCATGCGACGTCAGGTCTCGGTGTCACCGTGGGGCCAGACGACGCGACGATGTTCGAGGTCCTCCACCCTGATCGCCAGGAACGCGTGCCGCTGAGTGACGTGATTCAACATTCGGCGTTCGGGGTCGACGTCGCCCCGGGGGCGTACGCCCTGCGCTCGTTGGAACGCACAGGACTCGGTACCGCGGGCCAGCTCCGTCTCGCTCAAGGACTGGAGTCGGTGTCAGAGCGCTACGAAGTGGTGGTCATCGATTGCCCGCCGGCCCTGGGGGATCTGACGGTGGCGGCGCTGGCGGCCGCCGATGACGTTCTGGCTCCGGTCAGTCCCGGTGCCGATGAGTTGAGCGCACTGCGAGTGCTGGGCAGCACGGTTTTGGACGTGCAGGAGGGGCTCAACCCGCGTCTGGAGATCCGCCACGTGTTGGCCACTGACTTCGATGGGCGGTCCCAGCTGGCCAGAGACGTGCGGCGCAGCTTGAGTACGGATTGGCCGACTGAGTACCTCGGGGAGATCTCCTCGACTGTGCGGGTGCGTGAGGCCAAGGCTCGGGGTGTCCCGATCGCGGTTCATGCACCGGGTTGCACGGCAGCTGAGGACTATCAGCGGGTGGCGAAGAGGATCGCGGAGAGGATGACGGCCAGTGTCTAGAGGACTGGGATCTCAGGAGCCCACGCGGCCGAGCCGTGAGGACCGGCGCCGCGAGGCCGAGCGTGTCCAGCCGGCGGCAGGTTCACCCGTTGCCGAGGCGACGCCGCCACCCACACCGGCGCCAGCTGGCACGAAGTTGCAAGCTCGCAAGCGCAATACGAAGGTCCCGTTCAACACCTATCTGCCGCCGTTGACCCAGCAGAGAGTCGAATGGCTGCGCGCCCATGGCGGCTACACCGTGACCGACATCGTGGATGCCGCCTTGACCGAATTCCTCGACAAGATGAAGGTCCCCGAGGACGGCGACGCCAAATAAGTCGCCCACAAGGTGACGGAATCCGCTGATTCGGCCGGTACTTCCCAGGTGGAAGTCGCAAACGGCGGTCATCAGTCGTGGTTCTGCACGGTCGATCTCTACTGTCCGATGCGACGGGTTCAGTCGGTGCGGACAGTGAGGAAACGGGCGGATGCCTGCACAAGCGTGGGTGACGTTGATCGTCGGGTTGGTCGCGATCGGTGGGGTGCTGATCACGTGGTGGCAGAAGAACACCGCCGATCGCCGCAGTGAGTGGTGGCGTCGCGTGACGTGGGCATTCGAGCGGACCTTCAGCGCTGATGACACCGAGGCGGCGTTGGGTTGGAAGATGCTCGATACGCTGCTGCAATCTAAGCTGGCTACACGCGGAGACTCCGATATCGTCCAGGTCATCGGTGAGCACACCGCCTTGGACGAGGTGGAAGACCAGGACGACGAAGCGGAAGAGGGGAGTGTCGATGGCCACGACGAACGCCAGCGACAACAACCCCCCGAAGCCGAACCCGAAGACGGGTCGTAGCTTGGCTGTCCGTCAGGCTGCTGCCCGCGCGGCCGTCACCGCCAGCAAGAAGACTGGGCGTCCCGTTGATGCGCGAGTGCAGAAACTCGCAGACTCGCGGTAGACCTCGGCTCGCACCGTCACGTCATGGACGTGAGTTCATCAGCGCGTCGACTGTGCTGGTCTGGCGGATGTAGCGCCGGAGATCGGGAGAGATGTAACCGGCGTAGCGGCGCATTCGGCGGATCAGGTTGTTGACGTCGGGGACGCGGACGGGCTCGTGGTGAGCTACCCGGTTGCGCGCCTTGCGCATGTCATCGAGGCCGAAGTGGATTTTGTGTCGCTGCGAACCGGCCGGGTAGAGGGCTTCCAAGTGCGGGGTCCAGAGGAGCGTCGTGTGCCGTGAGCTGGTCAGCAAGACCCAGAACCCGAAGGTCAGCTCGGCGAGGATCTTTCCGGGAGGTGCGGCCGGGCCGCCAGCCTTGGTGCGTGCGGAGGCCAGGTCGGCGTGGGTGCGGGCGTCGTTGCCCGGGACCGCCGGGAACAGCGCGCTGAACGAAGCTGGGTCGGTCCAGTGGGCCTCGCCTGGCTGGACGGCACTCATGAGTGCCCGGTCATAGAAGTTGCGGAGACCGACTTCGAGGTGGGCGAAGTCGTGCAGCAGTGCGGCGTTGAGCTGGGTGTTCCATTCGTGCAGGTCGAGAGCGCGGGTGCGGTCACCGCCGGCCAGGAGCATGTACGTGTGGAATCGCTGGGGGCTCAACCATTGTTCAACCCAGGGGCCCGGTGCCGTCACCGTTGAGTTCTATCAGGGCTCCACGTACGATTGAGTGCATACAGACCGGTGTGACGTGTAGCGCGTGCCCGGTTGAAGCCATGAAGAGCCCGGTATTCGGTCCTTGCGACCGACCCGGGCTCTTTGCTTTCAACAGCGTTGCCCGCGGCTGAAAGCCACCTTCCTTTCTTGCAGCTGCAACGTCGACGACGAGCGACCGCACCCAGAGAATCCGCGGACGACGCTTTTGGGCCGACCAGTAGCCCCTCCTTTCTATACCGGGGCTTGTCGGCTCGACCTGGGACAATGGTGGTAGCACGGCCGAGGACCGCGTGCCTGGAAAAAACTTTTTCCCGGATTCAGGGGTTCGCGGTACGCGCGCACTTAAGAGGAAGCGACAACCGTAGGGATCGGTTGTCTCTTTCTCGCCTCCTGGAGATGTAGCCATGGATCGACCGGCACGCCGCCCCGGCCCGCCCGTTGATGCCGCGCGCTTACAACCGGACAACCAGG
>WBZP01002139.1_pt1 | contig 23173 bp, 23 predicted proteins | sample 5204301 | NCBI WGS metagenome assembly WBZP01 (sample SAMN12412401, study PRJNA552823) | activated sludge metagenome | isolation source: activated sludge from nitrification reactor of wastewater treatment plant... | place: USA: Pennsylvania | collected 2017 | reverse complement strand
GCGATCACCGACAAGACGTTCATCTCCGAGTTCGAGGCCGCGGTGGATGCGGCCAACGCCGACACGGCGGTCCGGGCGATCATCCTGACCGGCGAGGGCAAGATCTTCTCCGCCGGCGGCAATGTCAAGGAGATGGCCGACCGGCAGGGCATGTTCGGCCTGGCGGCCATCGAACAGCGACACGCCTACGTCGACGGCATCCAGCGCATTCCCCGCGCGCTGGCCCGGCTGGAGGTCCCGATCATCGCCGCGGTCAACGGGCCCGCGGTCGGCGCGGGCTGCGATCTGGCGATGATGTGCGATCTGCGGATCGCCTCCGAGCGGGCGTCGTTCGCCGAGAGCTTCGTCCAGATCGGCCTGGTGCCCGGCGACGGTGGCACCTGGTTCCTGCAGCGCGCCATCGGATACGAGCGGGCCGCCGAGATGACGCTCACCGGCGACCGGATCGATGCCGCCACCGCGCTGGACTGGGGCCTGGTCGGCCGCACGGTCTCGCACGACGAATTGCTCGTGGCGGCAGCGGAACTGGCGGATCGGATCGCCAAGAACCCGCCACACGCGGTCCGGATGGCCAAGCGCCTGTTGCAGGAATCTCGCACCGGGGCACTGGAATCCACGCTCGGCATGGCAGCTGCCATGCAGCCGCTGGCCCATCACGACCCCGAACACCAGGATCGGATCGCGAAATGGCGGAGCAACTGATGAACCGGTTGGTGCCACCTGCCGCCGTCGAGTCCGACGAACTGCGCGCCCTGCGCGCCGAGGTCCGCGAATTCCTGCGCACCCAGCCCTTCACCCCGTTGGTGGACACTTGGTTGTCCGGCTGGGACGAAGAATTCACCGCGGCACTGGCTGCCCGCGGCTGGATCGGCATGACGGTGCCGAAAGACTATGGCGGCCATGGCCGTTCATTCCAGGAGCGGTTCGTGGTCACCGAGGAGCTCCTAGCGGCCGGGGCGCCGGTGGCCGCGCACTGGATCGCCGATCGACAGATCGTGCCGTCCCTGCTCAAGTACGGAACCGAGCATCAGAAGCAGGAATTCCTGCCGAAGATCGCGCGTGGCAAATGCTACTTCGGCATCGGGATGAGCGAACCCGACTCCGGGTCGGACCTGGCCAGCGTGCGGACCCGCGCCACCCGGGTGGACGGCGGCTGGGCCCTGACCGGCACCAAGGTCTGGACCTCGGGTGCACATCTAGCCCACGCCTTCATCGGCCTGGCCCGCACAGAACCCGTCGACCCTGACCACCGGCACGCCGGGTTGAGCCAATTCATCGTCGACCTGCGTGGTTCCGGTGTGGAGATTCGGCCGATTATCTCGATGAATGGCGCGCACCACTTCAACGAGGTCATCCTGGACGGTGCCTTCGTACCCGACGACATGGTGTTCGGCGAGATCGGTGCCGGCTGGACGCAGGTCACCTCGGAGCTGGCCTTCGAGCGCAGCGGCCCTGAGCGGTTCCTGTCCACGTTTCCCCTACTGGCTGCTTGTGCCGCCGACCCCGAACCAGAGTTCGGCCGGCTCGTCGCACGTATCGCGGGTCTGCACCACATGTCCAGCGCGGTAGCCGGCGCCCTGGAACGCCACGAGCCTGCGGATGTGCCGGCCGCGGTGGTCAAGGTCCTCGGCACCACCACCGAGGGCGATATCGCCGACCATGCTGATCTGCGCGGCGATCCCGAGCTTGCTGAACTGGTGACCCGCGCCGTCGATCAGCGACCCGGATTCACCCTGCGCGGGGGTACCAACGAGATCCTGCGTGGCGTCATCGCGCGCGGACTGGGGTTGCGATGAGTGTCGATGCCGATCTGGCCGCAATGATGGATTCGGTGTTCGCCGACCTCCGCGATAACACCCCGTCCGGCGCAGAATTGTGGTCGCGCCTGGACGATCTCGGGCTGGTTCGGCTCACCGGACCCGAGTCGGCGGGCGGCAGCGGCGCCGGCTGGCCCGAGGCGGCCGAACTGCTGTCGGCCGCGGTGCGACACGGGGTCCGGGTCCCACTGGCCGAGCACGATCTACTGGCCTGCTGGCTGTTGGACGCGACGGACACGCCATACTACCCCGCGCCTCGCACCCTCGCCCTGCTCGACGAAGACCTGCGTGCCGACGGGGTGCCGTGGACCTCGGACGCCGAGCGGATCGTCGTGGTGTGGCCGGGCACCGATGGCTACGAGCTGGCGGACGTTGAACCGTCAGGCTTGGCGATCACCAAGGGCGCCAACATGATCGGCGAACCTCGGGACACGGTCCTCGCCACCGGGTTGTCCGGCGTCCCCGTCGACCCGGGTTTGGTCGCACAGGTGCGGCACCGGGCAGCGCTGATCCGCGCGATCCAGGTCTGCGGCGCGCTGGACCGGACCTTGGAGTTGTCCATCGAGCATGTCGGCTCACGGGTGCAGTTCGGCCGGCCATTGGCGAAGTTCCAGGCCATCCAGAACCTGATCTCCGACATCGCCGCCGAGGCCGCCCTGGCCCGCGCCGCCACCGAGGGCGCGCTGTCGCGGGCCATCGCCGACGAATGGGCCGGCCCGGACGTCGAATTCGCTGTGGCGGTAGCTCGTTCGTGCTCCGGCCATGCCGCGTCGGTGGCGGTTCGCAATGCGCACCAGGTGCACGGCGCAATCGGCACCACCATCGAGCACCGGCTGCACGAATACACCCGGGCCGCGCTGGCCTGGCGGTCGGAGTACGGTTCGGTCCGGTACTGGGATCAGCGGGTCGCTGAACTCGCCGGCGGTGCACCCGACCTGTGGGACCTCATCGCCCCAGCCCCCGGAGAGCGGACGCCGTAGTCCCACTGACCGGTCAGCACCGCTGTTACCACCACGACGACCGCGGTTGACTCCATATCCATGAGCAACGAGATCACACTGGCCGAACTGCAGGACTTCCTCGGTGCCTTCTGGTTCCACTACGACGAGGCGCACTATGACGAGATGGCCGCCGCCCACGCCGAGGACGTGCACTACCTGACCCGCAGCGAGTCCGGCACCAGCCCGTTCGAGCACCTGATGTCGCCCGAGCTCAACGGCCGCGACGCGGTGATGGAATGGCTGACCGCGCACCGCAAGGAGAGCCCCTACCCGCTACGTCACCACGCGACGAACATCCACCGCACCGGTGTCTCCGGAGATGCGGTGCTGACCCGGTCCTACATCGTGGTCAACCAGATCGCGAACTACGTGCCGTTCATGGTGTCCAGCGGTGTCGTCAACGCCGCCATCCGCCGTGGTGCCAACGGCCTGGAGTTCACCGACGTCGAGGTTGTCCTCGACACCACCAATTCGGTGAATCTGGCCGACCTGCACGCCGACGTCACGTCTTGATGGGTGCGTCGGAGCTCTTCGGGGGTGGCATCGCTGTCATCACGGGCGCCGGCGCGGGGATCGGCGCCGGGCTGGCCCGGTACTCCCACGCACTCGGGATGACGGTGGTCTTGACCGACGTCGACCTGGCCGCGGTCGAGGCGCTGCGGGACAAACTCGGAGACCGAGCTGTCGCGCTCGAGTGCGATGTAAGGGATCCGGAGGCGCTCAGCGAGTTGGCCGGCCGCGTGTATCGGGATATCGGCTCGGTGCGCCTGCTGGTCAATAACGCCGGTGTCGAGCAGTTCGGCTATCTGTGGGACACCCCGGTCGCCAATTGGCAACGTGTTCTGGATATCAACGTCAGCGGCGTCTTCTACGGGGTGCGCGCCTTCCTGCCGAGGATGATGGCCACCGATGCGCCGGCGTGGGTGTGGAACCTATCGTCCATCGGCGGCGTGGCGGTGGTGCCGCTGCAGGCGCCCTACATCGTTAGCAAGCATGCCGTGCTGGCCCTGACCGAGTGCCTGCACCTGGAGATGCAGCAGTCCGGGCACGACAATCACATTCACGTGCAGGCGGTGCTACCGGGCGCGGTGGTGTCCAACATCTTCGAGTCGGCCGGCGGCGTCGATGCCGACGACGGTGCCGCGGAGTTCACCCGGTCCAGGATGCTCGATATCAAGGCCGGGGCGATGGACCCGCTTGCCGCGGCCGAAGTGGTGTTCGAGCAGGCCGCGGAGGGCCGGTTCTATCTGCTCACCCAGCCGGAGTACGTCGGCTCGGCCATGACCGAGCGGGCCAATGCCCTTGCCGACCAACGACGTCCGCTGCTCCGTACCACGCAGCGCTTCGCCCCTAGTGGGCCAGCGTCGGGCGAGGGTGCGTGATTCCGGCGCTGGATCCCGACGCCGCTGCTCGGGTGGCGTCCTTTGGCCCTCTTGCCACGCTGCGCCAACGCGGGCTGGCCGCGGTCCGGGAAAGCCTGGAAAATGCTGCGCTGCCAACGGATATGCCTGAGATGCGGCGTATCGACGACGCTGTGGCCGGGTCGGTTCGCCTGCGGATCTACCGGCCGACACTCGAACCGGACGCACCCGTCGTCGTGTACTTCCACGGCGGTGGACTGGCGATGGGCTCGAACCACTCGTACGAACCACTCGGCCGCGCATTGGCCCACGCCAGCGGTGCGGTCGTCATAGCCGTGGAATATCGTCTGGCGCCGGAACATCCGGCCCCCGCCCAACTCGACGACGCCTGGGCGGCGACCTGCTGGGTGGCCGAGCGCAGCACCGAACTGGGGGTGGACGCAGCCCGGCTGGTGGTAGCCGGCGACAGCGCCGGCGGTGGCCTGGCCGCCGGCGTCACCCTGGCCGCCCGAGACCACGGCGGGCCGCGGATTTTTGCACAGGTGCTGATGTACCCCGGGGTCGACCGCGATATGGGCACACCCTCGATCGGAGCGCTGGCGAACGCGCCGATGCTGACCCTGGACGATATCGAGTACCTGCACGACCTGGCCGATGGCGGCGCCCCGGCGACCCACGATCCCTATCGGGTGCCTGCGTATGCCACCGATCTGGCCGGATTGCCGCCGGCCATCGTGCTGACCGCTGAGTGCGATCCGATCCGGGACTGGGGTGAGCGTTATGCCGCCCGATTGCGGGACGCGCACGTGCAGACCACCGTGACGCGCTATCCCGGGATCTACCACGGGTTCCTGATGCGTTCGGAGGCCACGGCGCGCGGTCGACTGGCCATCGCCGAGACCGGTTCGCTGCTGCGGGCCAAGTTCGCGCATCCCCTCGATTTCTGAAAGCCCGGCTTCTGACGTCCCGATCACCGGACAGCGCCGCGGTTTCGGTGGCACACGGCGACACACAATCAACGAAATACGTTTGCAGAAGGAGAATCAGATGCACACCGAGGAACGCCGGATGCAGCTTTCCGACGTACTGCGGCCCGCGTCCCCGCCGCGCGAGATCGACAACGTCTACACGGAGGATCAGCGCCGCCGCCTGCTCGACGTCGTGCACGACAATGGGCCGTGGAATCTGATCATCGCCCAGCACTTCGCCTCGGCCGACGAGCTGATGGCGACGATGAGCGGGATGTTCCCGGAGGGCTTCGAGCCCTCACTGGACCTCTTCCTGACCCCCACCTTCCGCGGCTACCTGGCCAACTACGGGGCCGTGCTCTACCCTGAACTGCACGACTGTTTCTACAACGCGCAGTTCCTCGAGCAGGCCAAGAGCTACTGGCGCGCGCAGTACGCCAAGCCAGAGATGATGCTCTTCAACATCAACGGCCCGTGCGCGAATCGGGATCCGGGCCATCTGGATTCCCCGAGCTTCCGCGGTGTGCGGCACGAGAACGCACCCACCTGGTTGACCAGCGTGATGGGCAAGTCCGGCCTGTTCTCCGAGTACCTGATCAAGATGGCGCAGGTCATCACGTGGTTCTCGCTGGACACCGGTAGCGGGTTCACCTACTGGCCCGAGGGTCCGCTGAAGTCCCCCAAGCGGGTGCTGCCACCGATCAACAACCGCGGCGTCGTCGTGCAGAACGAGATGATGGTGCACCGCGGCGAGGCCAACGGACCGCTGGCCCAGCAGATGCCCGCCGGTCTGGCGTTCGACACCGTGTTCACCGGCGACCCGGCCGACCGCGACGGGTGGCTCCTGCGCAACGGCGACAGTGATGTCATCGCCCGGCACACCACGGACGAACTACGGTTCCTGGTGCACTGGTCGGCCGAGGTGTTCACCGACTCCGACGAGCTGAAGAAGAACATGGAGGGCTCCGACGATCTGACGATCGACAAGGCCATCGACATGATGGTCGACGACCTGGCCGGCAAGGGTATCAAGATCGACATTCCCGTTGCGCCGCTGCACGATCCGGCGTTCATCGGTGCACTCAACGCGGCCTACGATCTGGGCGGTCCTGCCGTCTACCCCGATGAGGCGCCGATCAGCGCCTTCCAGATCGCCTGAAAGAGGTTGCTCTGTGGAACGTTTCGCTGATCGAAGGGTGATCGTCTCCGGCGCCGGATCGGGTATTGGGCAAGCCACCGTACTGCGTCTACTGGACGAGGGCGCCACCGTGGTGGCGGTCGACATCAATGCGCAGGGCCTGGAGAACACGGTGAAGTCGGCGTCCGACAACAGCGCCCGGCTCACCACGACGGTGCTGGACATCTCCAGCGAGCCCGATGTGGTGGCCGCGGTGGATGGCGCCATCGCCGGGCTCGGCGGACTCGATGTCCTGGTGAATGTGGCTGCGCTGCAGACCTGCTCGCACACGCACGAGACCACGCTGGCGGACTGGAATCGGACCATCGCAGTCAACCTGACCGGCACCTTCCTGATGACCCGGCAGGCGCTGCCCGCACTGCTGGCGTCGGGACGTGGCGTCATCGTGAATTTCACCTCCACCGCAGCCACATTCGCGCATCCGTACATGGCGGCCTATGCGGCCAGCAAGGGCGGGGTCCTGTCCTTCACGCATTCGCTTGCGCTGGAGTACTCGAAGCAGGGGTTGCGGGCGGTCAACATCCAACCCGGCGGGGTGTCGACCGCACTGGCCAACACCACGCTCGACAAGATGCCCGACGGTTACGACCTGGGCCTGTGGATGAAGCAGACTCCCCTGCTGCACGGCCAGACCAGCGAGATCCTGGGCGACCCGAGCGCAGTGGCCGCAGTGATTGCGATGGTGGCCTCCGACGACGGGGCGTTCATCACCGGCACCGAGATCCGCGTCGACGGCGGCGCCCACGCCTGACCGCTCCTCGGGTCAGCGCACCACGACGGGGCTGGGCTCCCGGGGCTCACCCAGGTGCCGGTGCGAGGGCGGCACCCGGCCGTCCTCGTCCGTCAGGCCGTACTCCGCCGCCAACTCCGCGCCGATGAACGTGCGACCGCTGCGCTCGCTCAACGCCGGATCACGGTAGAGCGCATCGATCAGATGACCTGTGAACTCCGGGGTTTCGGCATGCAACGCAAAATTGGCCAGCGCCGCAGAGTTATCCCCGAAAGCCGCCCGCATCCGTTCGGTCAGCAGGATCCCCATCCAGATCGACACGGTCGATACCCGGGTGCCGGCGAAGTCGACCGCCATATCGGCGGCCATCTTGTCCACCCCGGCCTTCTGGGCGCCGTAGGCCGGCCCATGCATATAGGCCACCGACCCGGGCGAAGACGTGAACGCGATCAACCCGCGCTCGGCTTCCAGCAACAACGGTGCGGCATACCAGGACGCCACGTACGACGACCGCAGTCCGACGTCCAGCACATCGGCCAGATCAAGGGGCTTCTCCCAGAACGGTTTCGGGTTCACCAATTGATCGGAGACCACGGCGGCGTTGTTCACCAGCAGGTCCAGCCGACCGGCCTCGCGCCGGACCTGGTCGAACAACCCCGCCACCGCGGCATCGTCGGCGTGGTCCATCGGCACGGCTACGCCGCCCGGCGGGGTCTCTGCGATGCTTCGTCCGGTGACATAGACCGTCCAGCCCCGGGCTGCCAATGCCGCGGCGATCCCTCGTCCCGCGCCACGACTGGCGCCCGTCACCACTGCGACCAGTACCCCATCACTCATGGGCGTGAGCCTACTGTTCGTCGACCAGGGCCAGCTCACCCGCGGACACTGCGCACAGGATCGACTCGGTCAGTTCCGAGCAACCTAGGAAGATTCCCCGGCCACCGAGCGCGGACAGCGCGCGGGCGTCGTGGCGCTGTTCGCAGCGGGCGACACTCATGGCGTCCCATTGGACGCTGGTCTGCTCCCAGGTGCTCTTGCGGGCCAGGACATTGGCCGAGCAGCGTCGGCAGGCCACATGCACCATCGGACTGTCGGCCAGCCGGTTGTCGGGCCGGACGGTCATTCCGAGGGACCCGACGATCTTGCCACCGCCGGGACGACGCCCGCGTTGATGTTGTCCTGGACCTCCTTCGTCCACGCTTCGCGCGGCCGTGTGGTGTCGATCTCGAACTCGAAGCGGTCGACCATGTCGGGTGTCACGTCGGCGACGTCGACGTAGAACTGCTCGTACCACCGGCGCAATTGGTAGACCGGGCCGTCCTCCTCGACAAGTAGCGGGTTGTCGATGCGCGCCTTGTTGCGCCAGATCTGGACGTCCTGCTCGAAGCCGAGCTTGACGAAGTCACCCAGTGCGACGGCGGTCTGCACCGCAACCTCCTCGGGAAGCTCCGCGGACTTCTTCACAATGATTCCGTATTGCAGCACAAAGGAATTCGTATCGATCGGATAGTGGCAGTTGATGAGAACCGTCTGCGAATCGCCGTGGTCGTAGTGATAGGTCAGATCATCGATCATGAACGACGGGCCATGGTAGGACGCCAGCGACGAGGTACCGAGCAGCTTCACTCCGCCCTCGGCATCGCCGAGGTCCGGGCGCGACCCGCTGGTCATGTACTGCGTGGCGGTGTGGCCTTCGAAGATGTTCTTGAAGTGGGTGGGCATGGTGCCGTGGATATAGAAGAAGTGCGCCATGTCCACGACATTGTCGATGATCTCGCGGCAGTTGGTCTTGACCACCGTGGTGTACCAGTGCCAGTCGGTCCACTCGTCACTGGACGCGCCGTCGATCCGCGGGATCGTCACGTCCTGGGGTGGCGCCTTGCGCTCCGGGTCGTTCCAGATGAAGAGCATGCCGTCCTGCTCGAGGGTGGGCCAGGTGGCGGTACGGGCCAACCGCGGGGCGCGCCGGGCGTAGGGCACCTGCTTGCAGCGGCCGTCGCCGGCCCACCGCCAGTCGTGGAATGGGCAGGCCACCTCGTCGCCCTTGACCGTCCCCTGGGACAGGTCCCCGCCCATGTGCCGGCAGTAGGCATCGAGCACGTAGATCCGGCCGTCCCCGCTCCGGAACACGACTAGCTTCTGGCCGAACGCGTTGACGGAGTGCGGCGTGCCGTCGCCGAAGTCTCTGATCAGTCCCAGGCAGTGCCAGCCCCGGGCGAAGCGGGTGGGCGCGGCCTCGGCCTCGATGAGCCGAACCTGCTCAGCATCTTGCGGCGTGGTCATGCGCCGATTGAACCGCCGATCCGCAGTGTCGTAGGCAGCGCGTTCCACTCATCAGGAGGCCACTTCGCCCCGGCCGCGGGGGGAACTTACCGTCGTCACCGTGACCACGCCCAGCATGACGATCCCCGCCGGACTTCCCGTGACCGACACCACCGTGGACCTGCTGGTGGTGGGTTCCGGAACCGGGATGGCTGCGGCGCTGGCGGCCCATGAACGAGGCCTGTCGGTGCTGATCGTGGAGAAGTCGGAGTTCGTCGGCGGTTCGACGGCTCGCTCCGGTGGCGCGCTGTGGTTGCCTGCCAGCCCCGTCCTGCGCGACGGGCACGGCGCTGACACGAGCGAGCGCGCGGCGACGTACCTGAAGTCGGTGGTGGGCGCGGACGCACCCGCCGAACGGTCGACGGCGTTCCTCGAAAATGTCTCCGCCACAGTAGAACTGCTGCGCCGTACCACACCGATGAAGTTGTTCTGGGCCCGCGAATACTCCGACTATCACCCGGAGCAGCCTGGTGGCAGCGCGGCCGGTCGGACCTGCGAGTGCCGGCCGCTGGACACCGCGATCCTCGGTGAGTACCGCGATCGGCTTCGCCCCGGCGTCATGGAGGTCACCATCCCGATGCCCACGACGGGCGCCGACTACCGGTGGATGAACCTCATGGCACGGGTGCCGCGCAAGGGGCTCCCGACCATCGGCAAGCGCCTGCTCCAAGGTGTCGGCGGGCTGCTACTGGGCCGGCGGTATGCGGCCGGCGGACAAGGGTTGGCCGCGGGCATGTTCGCCGGCGTCCTCGCGGCCGGGATACCGGTGTGGACGCATACCACTCTGCTACGCCTCGAGGATGGTGGTGACCGGGTGACCGGCGCAGTGCTCGACCACGGCGGCCGCGAAGTCACCGTCACCGCCCGGCGCGGCGTCGTACTGGCCACTGGTGGCTTCGACCACAGCATGGACATGCGCTGGAAGTTCCAGTCCGAACGTCTCGGCGCGGATGTGAGTCTGGGTGCAGAGACCAACACCGGCGACGGCATCCGGATCGGTCAGGACCAGGGAGCCGATATCGACCTGATGGACCAGGCTTGGTGGTTCCCCGCCGTGGCGCCGTTGCCCGGTAGGTCACCCGCAGTGATGCTGGCCGAGCGATCGCTGCCCGGCAGCCTCATCGTCGATCAGAACGGGACACGATTCGCCAATGAGTCCGCCGACTACATGTCCTTCGGCCAGCGGGTTCTCACCCTCGAGCGAGCCGGCAGACCCGTCGAGTCCATGTGGATCGTATTCGACCAGGCTTATCGCAACAGCTATGTCTTTGCCGCCGAACTCTTTCCGCGCATGCCGATCCCGAAGCATTGGTACGACGCCGGCATTGCGGTGCGCGCCGACGGGCTGAGCGAATTGGCCACCGCGATGGAGGTTCCGGTCGAAGAGTTCGCCCGGACCATCACCCGATTCAACGAAAGTGCCTCCGCCGGTGAAGATCCCGACTTCGGACGTGGTCGCAGCGCCTACGACCGGTATTACGGCGATCCGACGATAACTCCCAACCCCAACCTGCGGCCGCTGGTCAAGGGGCCGTTCTACGCCGTCAAGATGGTGTTGTCGGACCTCGGCACCTGCGGCGGACTGCGGGCCGACGAGCGGGCCCGGGTGCTGCGCGAGGACGGCAGCGTCATCGACGGGCTATACGCGATCGGCAATACCGCGGCGAATGCCTTCGGTGCGACGTATCCAGGTGCGGGCGCGACGATCTCGCAGGGCCTGGTCTACGGATACATAGCCGCCCGGGACGCCGCGCGGGTTTAGTCCTTGCGTTTGGATTCGATCTGGCGCTCGACCTCGCGCCAGTAGCCCGGAACCGGCCGCGGCTTGCCCGCACCGCCCTTGGCTGCTTTGGCGATGACGGCCTCGGCCTCGTCGATGTCCTTCATCATCTGGAGCGCAAATTCCCGCTCAGCAGCGTAGTACTTTGCAGCCCAACGCAATGCAATGACGGAATAGGCCCAAGCCGGCTCAACCTCCGCACCCTCGGAATCCTCGATCGCCTTACGGTAGCGCGCATCGACGAAGGCGATGTGCTGCTGCAGGATCTCCTTCATCTTCGTCGGATTGCTCAGATGGCCGAACGTCATCCTCAGCAGGACGCTGTGCTTCAGCACGGTGGGGTCCACCGGAGCATCGTTGACCCATTCGGTGACGGCCGTCATCCCGGCCTCGGTGATCTTGTAGAGCCGGCGGCTGCGAGTACCCTCGGACGGCTCGACACGTGAGGTCACGAGGCCGAGGGTCTCGAGTTTCTTCAGCTCGGTGTAGATCTGACTGTAGGACGGGCTCCAGTAATAGAGGTCGACGCTCCAGTCGATCCATTTCTTGAGGTCGTAGCCGGAGACCTCTTCCTCGTAGGACATCATCCCCAGGACGGCCCAGCTGGTCGCGGCTAGTCCGCCCTTGGCCACCTTGTCGCCGGGTTCGCCGGGTTCGTCCACGTCGACAGCCTAACAACACAGGTCACAGGCATGGCTCCAGTGGCCGCTGGCCGGGACATCGTGTTGCCGCTGCGCTCTCCGTCGGCCATCGTGGGCGGAAATGACCGACTCTACGTATCAGGCCCTGGCCGAATCGGTGCGGCGTCTCGTTGATGCCACCATTCGTACCGAGGCCGATGCCGGCACCGTCGCGACGGTGACCGCAAAGGTGGATGCCGCCACCGCCCAATTACGCGCGGCCCTGATGCCCGGCTCGTTCGGGCAGCGGTGCATCAACGACGGTCAGCCAATAGCATCGGGCAATGTCGTGATCGGTGTCCGCAACCCGATTGCCCCTCCGTTGGAGGTGACACGCGAGTCTGACGGGTCGGTGTGGACGGAGTTCATTCTCGGAGCGCCCTACGAGGGCCCTATCGGCCACGTGCATGGTGGGGTGTGTGCGCTGATTCTCGATCACGTGTTGGGCGCCACGGCGCATCGGCCAGGGCGCCCGGCGGCCACCGGGACCTTGACGCTGCGCTACGCACGGGGCACGCCGCTGAACTGGCCGCTGCGCGCCGAGGCGCGCGTCGATCGGATCGATGGCCGAAAAGTGTTCGCGGTGGGCCAGATCGGTGATGTCGCGGGTGCCACGGTGCTGGCCGAGGGAGTGTTCATCCTGCCGCGGCCGTAGTGAACTACGGGCGGTGCAGGAAGCCGTGCAGGGTGGCCTGGACCAGTTCGTCGACGATCGCTTCGCGCGCGGGTGGTTCGGCGCCGAAGAAGGTCGACCGTAGCGCGACCATGCCGACGATCATCGCGACCGTGGAGTGCGCGGGCAGGTCCGGCTGATCGGAGCTCAGTCCGCGCAGTTGCATGCCCTCGGCGCTGATCCTGCCGAGAACCGCGAATGCGCGCCTGATCTCGGCAATGCCCGCGTCCTCGAGTTCGTCGTCGGTCAGGGCATCGGAGGCGGCCAGCGTCAACAGCAGACCCCGGTTCTCGACGAGGACGTCGTAGAGCCGGCCGACGAACTGCCGGGCCAGATCTTCCTCGACGGTGTCCTCGGGAACCACCGACCGCCAGGTCTCACCGAACCCGGCGACGAACGTCGTGAACGGCAGGACCAGTGCTTCGCGGAACAGCCCGGCCTTGGACCCGAAGTGGCGGAACAGCAGATATTCGGTGACTCCGGCGGCCTCGGCGATCTCGCGGGTGGTGGTGCGCCGGTAGTCCTGCCGGGCGAACAGCTCGCGCGCAGCGTCGAGCAGCAGCCGGCGGGCCTCACCGGGCGCGCGCCGTGCGGTGCTGGATCGCTGGGGCACGGTTGTGCACCCTACTGGCATTCGCAGTCGTTGACGTCCGCTTCTTAATAGTGTCCACTATTACACGTGGGACAATTCATCATGCTGGGGACACTGTTCGGATTGATCGTCCTCATTTACGGCCTGGTTCTGCGCTTCGATCCGGAAGCCCGCAACCGGTGAGCACCGAGCTCACCCCGCTGCTGACCGCGGCCGTCATCTTCGGCTGGGGCGGCGGGATCGTGTTCTCCGTGATCGCGATCTACCTGAGCATCCGTCAGCGACGCCTGCATCCGCTGCTGCTGGTATGCATTGCGGCCATGTCGATCTCGTGGATCGAGGCGCCGTACGACTGGGCGATGTATGCGCAGTTCCCGCCCGCACTCCCCCGGATGCCGTCCTGGTGGCCGCTCAACATGACCTGGGGCGGGTTGCCGTCGTCGGTCCCACTGGGTTACATCCAGTACTTCGTGCTGCCGGCTGTGATCGGCGCAGCGCTCGGCCGATGGCTCAGCGCGCGGTTCGGCTGGCGTCGGCCGGTCACACTGCTGACCGTCGGCCTGGTGGTCGGGTTCTGCTGGGCGCTGTTCTTCAACGCCGTCATCGGCGCACGGCTCGGCGTCTTCTACTACGGCCTGGTGATCCCCGGGCTGGCGATCTTCGAAGGCAGCAAGCATCAGTACCCCCTCTATGACGCGCTCGCGATGGGGGTGCAGATGATGGTCTTCACCTACCTGCTGGGGCGAACGGATGACCAGGGCCGCAACGTGATCGAGGCGTGGGCGCAGCGAGTGACCAAGTCCGGGGCACAGGCTGCCGCGCTGTCGATCATATCCGTGATCGTCCTGGCCAACCTGATGTACGGCGCCGTCTTCGCACCCCACCTGGCCACCAAACTCGGCGGCTACGTCACCTCGGGACCCAGTGAGCAACTGTTCCCCGGCGTTCCGAACCAACCGCGATGACAGGATCCGCCGTGGAGGTCTACTACGACCCGTACGACCACGCTATCGACGACGACCCCTACCCGGTGTGGCGGCGCATGCGGTCCGAGGCGCCGCTCTACTACAACGACAAGTACAACTTCTACGCACTGAGCCGCTACGACGACGTCGCCGCGGCACTGCCGGACTGGCAGACCTACCGGTCCGGGCACGGCACCACCGCCGACATCCTGTTCAGCGGCATCGAGGTGCCACCGGGCATCCTGCTGTTCGAGGATCCGCCGCTGCACGACCTGCACCGCCGACTGCTCTCCCGGGTGTTCACGCCGCGCCGCATGCTGGCCGTCGAGGACATGGTCCGCGAATACTGTTGCAGTGCACTGGATCCCCTGCAGGATGCGGACGGATTCGATTTCGTGACCGACCTGGGTGCGTTCATGCCGATGCGCACCATCGGCTATCTGCTGGGCATCCCCGAGGAGGGCCAGCAGCAGATCCGCGACATCAACGACCGCAATATCACTGTCGGCAACGAGGCCGGCGATATCAGCCCGACGATCTTCGCCGAGACGATCGGGATGTTCGCCGAGTATATCGAGTGGCGGGCCACCCACCCGTCCGACGACCTGATGACCGACCTGCTCAACGCGGAGGTGGAGGAGGCCGACGGGACCCGGCGCCCGCTGGAGCGCACCGAGGTGCTGGCATACACCGCGATGGTCGCCGGCGCCGGCAACGAGACCACCGCGCGGCTCATCGGATTCATGGGACAGCTGCTCGGCGAGCACCCGGACCAGCGGCATGAGCTGGTCGCCGATCCGGCACTGATTCCCGGTGCCGTCGAGGAGACCCTGCGCTACGAACCGCCCTCCCCCGTGCAGGCCCGCTACGTGGCCCGCGATGTCGAGCTGTACGGCCGCACCGTGACCGAGGGTTCATACATGTTGCTGCTCAACGGTTCTGCCAACCGGGACGACGCGCACTTCCCGGATCCCGACCGGTTCGACATCCATCGCGGCGGCGGCCATCTGAGTTTCGGGCAGGGCATCCACTTCTGCCTGGGCTCGGCGCTCGCCCGGCTCGAGGCGCGGGTGGCGTTCGAAGAGGTGCTGCGGCGATGGCCGGACTGGACGGTCGACTACGAGAACGCCAGCCGGGCCCGGACCTCCAGTGTTCGGGGGTGGGCACGGCTGCCGGTACGGACCCGGTAGCCCGGTGTTCACACTGCGGTTCGATATGCGCTCACCGCAGGGTGGCGCGCCCACTCCCGAGCTGTACCGCACGGCCCTCGACATGTGCGCCTGGGCCGAGACGCGGGGCGGGGTGCTGGTCGTCCTCTCGGAGCACCACGGCACCGAGGACGGGCACCTGCCCTCCCCGCTGATCCTGGCGTCGGCGATCGCGGCCCGGACCACCACGCTGAACGTGCTGATCGCCGCGGTCGTGCTGCCCCTCTACCACCCGGTCCGGCTGGCCGAGGACATGGCCGTGCTGGACAACCTCAGCGGTGGCCGGGTGCACTACGTCTTCGGAATCGGCCATCGCGCAGAGGAATACGAGCACATCGGCGTCGACGTTCGGCGGCGCGGCCGGATCGCGGACGAGAACCTCGATCTCCTGCTGCGGCTGCTGGCCGGCGATCCCGTCGACGTCGACGGCCGGCGCGTCCACGTCACACCCATCCCGGTGACGGCGGGCGGGCCGCGGATCATGATCGCCGGCGGCAGCGTCGCCGCGGCGCGCCGGGCCGGCAGGCACGGCCTGGGGTTCATCGCGCAGACCAACGCACCGGGCTTGGCGGACGCCTTCGAAGCGGCGTCCCGCGATCACGGCCATCAACCCGGCCCGGCCCAGTTCCCCGAACCCGGCAGTCCCACGGCGGTTTTCGTGGCCGACGACCTCGAGACCGCCTGGGCGGAGATCGGCCCCTACCTCCTGCACGACGCCCGGATGGCCGCCGCCTACCGCCACGACGACGATTCGGTCGCCAGCATCACGCGGGCCCGGACGGTCGAGGAACTCCGCGCGGCGTCATCTCCCTACGCGGTGCTCACCGAGGACGAAGCGGCCGACCGGATTCGGGGCGGAAAGACACTGCCACTGCATCCGCTGTGCGGCGGGATGCCGTCGGAGCTGGCCTGGCCCTACCTCGAACGCGCCGCGGCCGCCGTCAGCGCAGTGCGTGCCGCGGCACCGTGAGCGGCAGATCCAGGGCAGTCAACAACCCCGGTTCCGCCTGCACCACATAGGGAATCGCGTTCACCACGCGCATCGCCGTCGACACCATGGCGCCGGCGCCGGCATCCATCGTCGAACCGGCCGCGCCGGGATCGCGCAGGCTGGCGTTCATGCTGCACACGATGTCCGGCTCACCGTCGATCCGGACCTGGTACACCGGCCTGTCCACGCGGTCGCCCCACTCGAGGCCGAGGTCGGGTGCCAGCCGGTTGACGTGCTCGATGATGATCGCCTCCCGGCCGTCGATCACGGCGATGGCCTGGGTGCGCAGCGCCCCGCAGGTACCGGCCTCGGCAGTGCCGAACGCCACGTGCAGATCACGATCGGTGGCCACCCGGTCGAACCGCTCCCGGATCTCGTCCACCCGGTAGCCGAGCCCGTCGGCAATGAGCCGCAGGCCGGGACCCCATTGGAACGCGATGGCGCCCGGGTAGGCCAGATACGGGGTGGCGTCCAGCGGCAGACCGAAACCCATCGCGTCGCGCATCGTCTCGGCGACCGGATAGTCGTCGTACATCGCGATCTCGCTGGCGTGGATCTTCGTGATGGACTTCGACTGGGTCGCCAGCATCAGCACCAGGTGGTCGGCCGCGAATCCAGGTTCGATCCCACTGGCGTACAACGAGGCGCCGCCCGCGCGGGCCGCCGTCAGCAGCTGGGTGCGCCACGCCTCGGGTTCGAACGACGCCGGATGGATCAGCCGGTTCGTGGAGGTGCTGACCACGTTGATGCCCGTCTCGAGCAGGCGCACATAGTCCGGCACCGCGGCGGCGTCGCGCTCGGGCCCGTTGGCCGCGTACACCACACAGTCGGGTCGCAGCGCGATCAGTGCGTCGGCGTCATTGGTGGTGGTCACGCCGACCGGGTCGATGCCGACGACGTCGCCCGCGTCCCGGCCGGCCTTGTCCGGCGAGTGCACCCAGACGCCGACGAGATCGGTACCCGGATTCTCGGCGACCGCGCGGACGGCGATCGACCCGATGCCGCCGGTGGACCAAACGACTACCCGAAGTGGTTTGTCAGACAACAGGATTCACCCTCTATCAGTCATTCGACACTGCCTTCACCGCGTACTCCAGATACTTCCATGCCGTCTCCGCCGCGATGCCACCGCACAGGGGCGCCAGGTTCAGGATCCCGCCCGCCCGCGCTCCCGCCAGGGCCTCGTCCGGGGTGAGGATGCGGTGGGTCCGGGATTCGGCGCGCAACGCCGCGACGCTGTCGGCCACGGTCACTCCGGCCGAGGTCGCGTTGGCCGGATTCCATTCGGCGTACGCGCGGGCGTCGTGCAGGAGATGCGGACCGAGTTCGCGCCAGGCCAGGTCGACGTCCTCGGCGACGAACGAGACGCTCGGTGTGTCGCGGCCGGGTAGCACCGTCGCGCCGGGTGTGTGACCGTGTGCGATGCAGGCCGCCTCATACGCTTCCTGCGATCCGGGTGCATCGCCCTGGGCGAGATATCCCAGACCGTACCGGCCTGCGCGCCGGGCCGCCGCCACGCTGCCGCCGCCCCACATCAGCATCGGGCCACCTGCCGAATCCGGCTCCGGGGTGACCTTGACCCGTCGCGTGCCGAGTCTCACCTCTTCGCCGCCGAGGAGTCGCCGGACCAGGTCGAGTTTCTCGTCGGCCAGTTTGCCCCGGTCGGAGATCTCGAGTCCGAACTGGTCGTACTCCTCGGGGCGGTATCCCAGCCCGAATACATACGAGGCCCGGCCGCGGCTGAGGAGGTCGAGTACGGCCATCTCCTCGGCCAGTCGCACTGGTTCGTAGAGCGGCAGGATGACCGTCAGGACGATCGGAAGCCGTTGGGTGCGTGCCGCGATCGCCGACGCAGGGACCAGCGGTGCAGGCAGGTAGCCGTCGGGTGAACCGTGGTGCTCGCACAACACCGCTGCCAGACAGCCCTGTTCCTCGGCCCATGCGCACATGTCGACCGCGGTTCGGTACAACTCCGTCCGCGACGTTCCCCCGGTCGGGGCGCGCATGTCGAATCGAATGGTGAACACCGGCTCACCAGGTGACCGGGAGCGCTTCGATGCCGAAGATCTCCTGTTGGTTCTGGAACCGCAATTCCTCGACGGGCACCGCCAGCCGGAGCCCCGGCAGGCGCCGTACCAGTGACGACAACGCGATCTGCATCTCCACCCGGGCGAGATTGGCGCCGATGCACTGGTGTGCGCCGTAGCCGAAGCCCAGGTGTCCGCGGGCATTGCGGGTCGGGTCGAATTCGCCTGGGCTGTCCACGAACTCGGGATCCCAATTGCCGGCGGGCAGATTCATCAGGACGATGTCCCCCGCCGCGATGTCCTGACCCGCGACGGTGCAGTCCTCCACCGCAACCCGTTCGACCAGACTGTGGACCACGGTCAGGTACCGCATCAGTTCTTCGACGGTCTCGGCGACCACGGCGGGGTCGTCGGTGTCGCGCAGCCGCGCCAGGGTTGCGGGGTGCTGCAGCAGGGTGAGGGCGCCCAGCGCGATCATGCTGGCGGTGGTCTCGTGTCCGGCCTGCAGCATGATGACGGCGTTCATGGCGACGGTCTCGCGGGAAAGCTCGCCGGCCGCAACATGATCGGTGAGCAACCGGCTCACCAGGTCGTCGCCGGGCTCGCGTTCCTTGCGCGCCACGAGGTCGAACATGTACGCGAACAGGGTGCCGGTGGCCGCCGACTTCTCCTCGATGGACGTACTCGCGTCGAGCGCGGCCAGGCTGTATTTCTGGAAGAACTCGTGGTCCTCGTACGGCACCCCGAGGAGCAGTGAGATGACCAGCGACGGTACGGGCAACGCGAAATCGTGGACGATGTCACTGGGCGGCCCGGCGGCGACGATGCGGTCGAGGAAGCCGTCGACGATTTCCTGGATCTGCGGCCGCATAGCTTCTGTCCGCCGAAAGGTGAAGTCACCGGTCATCATTCGGCGCAGCCGGTTGTGCTCCGGGTCGTCGATGCGGGGAAACAGCACGGGCAGGGTGTCCCCCAGGTCCGCCTTGAGTTTGTCGGGAATGGTGTCGGCGCTCAGCCTCGGATCGACCAGGGCTGCGCGGATGTCCGCGTAGCGACTACAGACCCAGGTCCGCTCCCCGCGCCACACGGCCTCCACCATGCCCTGCCGGTCCCGCCACTGCGCGAACGCGGCGGGCGGGGCCACCGGGCAGCGCGGGTCGCGGGGCACCGGGAACGTCGGCAGATCGGTTCCGGCCTGCGGTACGGCAGCCATCGGCCTCCTTCGATTCGACAGCTGACTGTCAATTACCGAGCCTAGGGTTCGGGTCTAGTGGCAGTCAACTGTCAGTTGTTAGGCTGGCGGGATGGCAACCGCGATGGATCGCGCCGCACGGGCTGATGCCGTCCGCAATGCCGAGCGGATCCTGCGCTCGGCCCGCACGGTGTATGCGCAGGTGGGCCCGGACGCCCAGATGAGCGCTGTCGCAACGCATGCCGGCGTCGGTGAACGCACCCTCTACCGCCACTTCCCCACCAAGGCGGTGCTGCTGCGCGCGGCACTCGACCAGAGCATCGCGGAGGACCTCTCGCCGGCCATCGCGCGGTGCCTGGCCGACCCGGACCCGATGGCGGGTCTGGCCGGCCTGATCGACGCCGCGATCGCGCTGGGCGCACGCGAGCATGCCATCCTCCAGGCGGCCCGGGTGTCCGGGGCTCTGACCGACGATGTATCCGGCCCCCTGTACGCGGCCCTGGAGACGCTGGCGACCCGCGCGCAGCATGCGGGCCTGCTCCGGCCCGATCTGGTGAGCGAGGATCTGCCCCGGCTGATCGCCATGCTGCACAGCGTGCTGTGGACGATGGACCCGGCCGGCGGCGGCTGGCGGCGCTATCTGGAACTCATCCTCGACGCCATCGGCACCGCCCCGCAGAAGCGTTCGCTGCCAACGGCACCCGAGTTGCGGGGCATGTCGGACGCCGACAACTGGCCCCTGTGAACCTCGACGGGCGACTCTTCGGCGCTACGTGATCACCGGGTCGAACTCGATGTGGATGGACGTCAGCCCGCGCATGATGAAGGTGGGCTCGAAGTCGTAGTGCCGGTTGCCCTCTGGCCCGTGGTCCTTCTCCGATATCCGGATATTGGTCATCCGGTCCAGGATCCGGTTGATCGATATGCGCCCCTCGGCGCGGGCCAGTGGGGCGCCCAGGCAGGAATGCGAGCCGCGGCCGAACGCCACATGTTCACGGACGTTCTTGCGGTCGATCCGAATGTCGTTGGGGTCGTCGAACTTCCGCGGGTCGCGGTTGCTGGCGCCGGGCAGCAGCATCACGACGGTCCCGGCGGGCACCGGTACGTCGCCGATCCGGGTGTCCTTGCCCGCGAGCCGGAAATGCGTCTTGACGGGGCTCTCCAGCCGCAGTGTCTCCTCGACGAAGCCGGGGATCAGATCGCAATCGGCCCGCAACTTCTCCTGGATGTCGGCGCGCTCGGCGAGGGTCCGGATCGCCGCGCTGAGCAGCTTGGTGGTGGTGTCCTGGCCCGCCGCAAAGAGGAACGTCGCCACCTTGACCACCTCGTCGACGGTCGGGGTGGACCCGTCGGGATAGCGCGCCTGGGCGAGTTCGGTCAACGTGTCGTCCCGCGGATCGGCCCGGCGGTCGGTGATGTAGCCGGCGAACTTCTCCTCGAGCCACAGCAGCGGGTTGTGCGCCACCGTCTCCTCCTCGCCGAGGCCGCCGAGCGGCTCGCCGGAGAGCACCGCCCGGAACTGCGGATGGTCCTCGGCCGGGACGCCGAGGAGATCGGCCACCACCAGGGTCGCGAACGGTTTGGCGTACTCCTCCATGAATTCGCAGTGCCCACGGGAGAGGAAGGTGTCGAGCTGCTGGTCGGCCAGCCGCCACATGAATTCCTCGTTCTCGCTGAGCCGCTTCGGGGTGATCAGCTTGTTCAGCAGCCCGCGGGTACGCGCGTGCTGCTCGCCGTCCATCGTGACGATGTGTTCGGCCATCGGGATCTGGGCGCGGTGTTCCTCGATCTGCGCGCCGATGTCGGGGCCCGCCGGGGTGAACGGCAGCGGCGGAAACGGTCCGGCGACCGCAACGCAGGAGGACATCGCCGGATCCTTGTAGACGGCAAGGGCTTCGGCGTATCCGGTGATGGCGAGTACGTTCTGCGAGGTGGCGATCCGGGCCGGGCCGGCGGCCCGCAGGCCGTCGAAGTAGGGGTACGGATCAGGGATCAGGGACTGGTCGCTGAAATAGTCGAGGGCCTCGATGGCGTCGGTGTGAGTCACGTTTTCTCCTGTCACTGTTGCATTCCCGCGGTCTCGGCGACGTACCCGTCGCTGACATCCAGCACCTCATCGATCCGGTCGGCGATCTCCTCCGCGCTGATCGACGGGCTGGAGATGCCCTTGGCGCACACCACGGCGATCCGGGCGACGCCGCCCATTCCGGTCTGCAGCACCTCGCCGTTCAGTGGGCAGGACTGGTGCGCCAGGAAGGCGACGGCCGGTGCGCACAGTTCGGGCGGCATGCTGGCGTTGATCTGGTCCATCACGTCCATCGGCATGGACATCTCGGCGGCCAGGGTCTCGGAGTGCGCGGCCGACAGGCGCGTGAAGGCCCGGGGTGCAACGGCATTGACGCGTATCCCGTGCGGTCGTCCCTCGGTGGCCAGGTTGCGGGTGAGCCCGAACACCGCACCCTTGGCCGCGCCGTAGCTGCTCAACTGCGTGATGCCGCCGAGCATTGCCTCCGACACGGTGTTGACGATGCGGCCGTACCCCGCGGTGATCATGTGCGGCCAGGCCGCCTGGGTGACGAAGACGGTGCCCAGGTAGTGCACCTCGAGCATGCGCCGGAACTGCGCGGCGGTCAGAACCGCGAACGGGGCCGGGTCGTGGATCCCGGCGTTGTTGACCACGACGTCGATCCGGCCGAAGGTTTCCAGCGCGGTCTCGACGATGCGGGCGGCCGAATCCTGTTCTGCCACCGAGGCGTGACTGGCTACCGCCGAACCGCCGGCCTCACGGATCTCGGCGACGACGGCGTCGGCGGGCTGGGCGGACCCGCCCGTCCCCGTCAGTCCGGCACCGACATCGGCCACCACCACCTGTGCGCCCTTGGCGGCCAGGAGCAGTGCGTACTCGCGTCCCACTCCGCGTCCGGCACCCGTGACCACGGCCACGCGGCCGTCGAAGCGGAGCTCAGACATCGAACAGGACCGGCACCGAGGTCGGTGAGCGGAACACCTGACCGCGGATGTGCGGATCGTTCCCGTCGGGGTCCAGGCGCAGGTTCGGCAGGCGGTCGAACAGCAGGTTGAGCGCCGTTCGCATCTCCAGGCGCGCGAGATGCATTCCGAGGCAGACGTGTACGCCGTGGCCCCACCCCAGGTGCGAGCGGGCCGGCCGGAAGATGTCGAACCGGTCGGGATCGGGCCAGCGGTCCTCCTGCCGGTTGGCCGCGCCCAGCATCGGCATCACCGACGAGCCGGCCGGGATCTGCACACCCCCCAGCTCGGTGTCCCGGGTGGCCGTGCGGGTGATGGTCAACAGCGGCGGCTCCCAGCGCACCCCCTCTTCGATGGCTTGCGGGATCAGGGTGCGGTCGTCGCGAACGGCGTTGAGCTGCACCGGATCCGACAGCAATCCGAGCAGCAGGTTGCCGAGCGACCGGTAGGTGGTCTCGACCCCGGCCGGCAACAGCAGCCGCAGGAACGAGTAGATCTCCTCGTCCTCGAGTTTCTGCCCGTCGATCTCGGCGGCGGCCAGGGCGCTGATCAGGTCGTCGCGCGGCTCGACGCGGCGGGCGGCCAGGATCGGCGCGAAGTACTCGCACAGCGCGGCCGCGGCGGCCAGTCCACGCTCGGGGTTCATGATCCAGCTCAGCAGCGAGATCGACCAGCGTTGG
>WBZP01002138.1_pt1 | contig 23184 bp, 19 predicted proteins | sample 5204301 | NCBI WGS metagenome assembly WBZP01 (sample SAMN12412401, study PRJNA552823) | activated sludge metagenome | isolation source: activated sludge from nitrification reactor of wastewater treatment plant... | place: USA: Pennsylvania | collected 2017 | reverse complement strand
CGCCGGCTGGCCCGCGTTCGTCGCCATGGTGTCTGCGCTGCGGCGGGCGACGCTGACGTGGCCGGCGGAGTTCGACCTCGCCGCCGATTGGTACGAGACGCAGGTCGAGCGCCTCTACGACGACGCGCCGGCACGCGCCGCCGACATCGCGCAGCTGCGCGCGATCGCGGCGACCTACGTCACCCGCGAGCGCTTCCTGACCGAGCTCACGCTGGATCCGCCGAACGCCACCAGCGCCGAGTCCGGCGTGCCGATGCGCGACGAGGACTACCTGATCCTGTCGACGATCCACTCGGCCAAGGGCCAGGAGTGGAAGTCCGTGCAGGTGCTCAACGTGGTCGACGGCTGCATTCCGTCGGATCTCGCCACCGGTACCCAGGACGAGATCGAGGAGGAACGGCGACTGCTCTACGTGGCGATGACGCGCGCCCGCGATCAGCTGCGCCTGCTCGTGCCGCAGCGCTTCCACGTCCACGGCCAGGCCGCGCTTGGCGACCGCCACGTCTACGCGGCGAGGAGCCGCTTCCTGCCCAAGGCAACGCTGCCGTGCTTCGACCAGCGGGCGTGGCCGGCAGCCGAGGCGGGGTCTGGCGTCGTCGCGCCAATGCCGAACGACGGGATGCCGATCGACGTCGCCGCGCGCATCCGCGCGCTGTGGCGCTGACCCGCACGCGGCGTGCCCGATGCGGACGCGCCGGCGGCCGCGACCCGGGCGAAGAAGACGCGCCGTTACACTCGACGGCGAGCCACGGGAGGACGGTGCGATGAAGCGCAGGGAATTCGTGCAGCTGGGCATGGCCACCGGCGCGCTGGGTGCCGTCGGCGCCGCCGAGGCGTCGGCTGCGGTGGATGCGCCGGGAGCGTCACGGCGCGCGGCCGGAGTCGATCTCGCCGAGGCCGGAGCGGCCGATCTCGCCGGTGCCATGGCCGCCGGCAGGCTCACCTCCGTCGAACTTGTCCGAGCCTTCCAGGCGCGCATCCGCGCCATCGACCGCTCCGGCCCGCGGATCAACGCCGTCATCGAAGTGAACCCGGACACGCTGGCCATCGCGGCAGCGCTCGACCGCGAGCGCCGGCAGAAGGGGCCGCGCGGGCCGCTGCACGGGATTCCCGTGCTGCTGAAGGACAACATCGCCACCGCCGACGCGATGCAGACGACCGCCGGTTCGCTGGCACTGCTGGGCAGCAAGCCGCCCCGCGACGCGCATCTCGTCTCCCGGCTGCGCGCGGCGGGCGTGGTGATCCTTGGCAAGACGAATCTCTCCGAGTGGGCGAACATCCGCTCGACCCGCTCGACCAGCGGCTGGAGCGCGCGCGGCGGGCTGACCAAGAACCCGTTCGCGCTCGACCGCAACACCAGCGGCTCGAGCTCCGGGTCCGCGGCGGCGATCGCCGCCGGCCTCGCGACGCTGGCGGTGGGCACCGAGACCGACGGGTCGATCGTCTCGCCGTCGTCGATCAATGGCCTCGTCGGGGTGAAGCCGACGGTCGGACTCGTCAGTCGCGCGGGCGTCGTGCCGATCGCCCAGTCGATGGACACGGCCGGCCCGATGACGCGCACGGTCCGCGATGCGGCGCTGCTGCTCACGGTGCTGGCCGGCAGCGACGAGCGGGACGCCGCCACGGCCGACGCGAACCGACACGCCGTCGATTACACTCGCCACCTCGATCCGCGCGGCCTCGCCGGCAAGCGCCTCGGCGTCGTGCGCAGCGAGTTCGGCGGCGGCAACGATCTCGTCTCGGCCATCGTCGAGGGCGAGCTCGAAGTGCTGAGGGCCGCCGGCGCCACGCTGGTCGACGTGCCCGCGCTGCCCGGCGCGGGGCGCTACGACGCCGCCGAACTCGACGTGCTGCTCTACGAGCTCAAGGCGGGGATGGCGGCCTACCTCGCCGAGTATGCCCCCGACAGCCCGCACCGCAGCCTCGCCGACCTGATCGCGTTCAACGAGGCGAACCGCGACCGGGAGCTGCGCTACTTCGGCCAGGAGCTCTTCCTGCGGGCGCAGGCCAAGGGCGGGCTCGACAGCGCCGAGTACGTCGACGCGCTCACGACCTGCCGCAGGTTCTCGCGCGCCGAGGGCATCGACCAGGCGCTGGCGGAGCACCGGCTCGACGCGCTGGTCGCACCCACCGGCGCGCCGGCTTGGCTCACCGACTTCATCCGCGGCGACCATCCGGGCGGAGGCTTCAGCTCGCCGGCGGCCGTCGCCGGCTATCCGCACATCACCGTGCCCGCGGGCCAAGTTCAGGGCTTGCCGTGTGGCATCTCGTTCGTCGGCACGGCGTGGTCGGAGCCGGTGCTGTTCGCGATCGCCTACGCGTACGAGCAGGCGACGCATCGCCGGCGGGCGCCGACGTTCGCGCGGACGGTCAATCCGGTGTGATTGGGCGGGGGCAGGGCGCCGGACCTCTCCCCGCCACCCGCGATGTGCGGCGCCTGCGGGGCGCTATTGCCCCGGCCCGCGATACGACGGGACTTTCCTGGTCGCCGCGTCGACTTCCTCGGGCGTCATCAGCACGACGGTCCGCGTGGACGCGAGACCCGACTGGTTGACCGCAAGCGCCATCGCTGCCGCCGTCACGTTGTCGGGAAGATCGACGACGACGTAGGCGTCGACACCGCCGAAGGCAAAGTGGAACGACTCCATCTTGCCGCCGATCGCGGTCACCGCCTTGTCGATCGCGGCCCTGCGGGCGCTGCCGCCATCCTTGATGATCCCCTTGGCACCGTCGGGCGTGTAGTGGGCTTCGAACAGAAATTTCGGCATCGCGTGGTTCCTCCTCGGTTGTGCGCGCCGACAGGTGCCGCCGGATCTCGTTCTGGATCTGCCCGGGGCCCCGGCACGTCGGTGGAGTCTGCGCCACTTGCACCGGGAGCGAAACCCACTTGTAATGCATGGACTTGTACGGCCACGCGCAGCAACCATCGCCGCCGGATCCGCGTCGTGACGCGGGCTGCGGTCACCCCGCCGCCAGCCGCAGCCCCGCCGGCAACTGCTCGCCGAACCACTGGTTGCGCTCGGCCCCGGTCACCGGGACCGCCTCGCGCACGCAGCGCAGCTGCTCGTGCGTGGCACCGGAGCGGCCGAGCTTGTCGAGAACCCGGCGGCGCACGCCGTCGTCGATGTCGAACGCGCGCTCGTCGAGGCGCCGGCAAGCTGCGGCGAACACGGCGACCAGCGGCGTGAGCCCCGACTGCTTCCAATCCTGCACTTCGACGCGCGCGAAGGCCTCCTCGACCACGGCCGCGGGCAGCACGCCATCCGCCGCCGTGTAGAGCGGGGTGCGCGAGAAGAGGCGCGCGAGCGCCCAGAAGACGTGTGGCTCGCCCTGCGCCTTGCCGGCGACGACACGGTCGAACAGCTGCGTGGCGAGCTCCAGCCGTCGCTCGAGCGCGACGCGCTCGAGGCTGCCGAGCAGCCGCGTGCACTCGACGATCTCGCCCGCCGGCCGCCGCAGCTCGGGGAGTGCGGAATCGAACACGCGCTCCTGCGCCGGCGCCGGGAGGCCGCCGGCAACACGGCGCCACATCATCCACCAGTTGGCGCGCACGCTCTTGTCCTTGTGGTGGACGAGGCCGAGGTCGAAGCACTCCCACAGCTGCCCGACCGCCCAGGCGTCGAGGTCGCTGCCGTACCCCGGCCGCAGCACGAAGCCGGCGAGGTAGAGCCACGCGTTCTCGTGCGCGAGCGACCGGGCGCGGCGCGTGATCCCCGGGTGCAGCGCCGGCCACAGCGCGCGCAGCAGCGCCGTGTTCCAGCGCGAGCGCTCGAGGCCGAGGAGGCGTTCGAGCTCGCGCGGCAACGACTTGACGTTGAGGCCCGGGTCGGGCGTCTGCCCGGCGCCGAAGTACAGCGCGATCCGCGCCTGCGCCGCAGCGAGCGCCTTTGGGCCGACGCCCGTGCCGCTGCCGGCCGCGTCGCCTTCGACGTCGGCATCGTCCTGCGCGACCGGCCGACGCAGGTTGAACTCGAGGTCCCAGCGCGCGCCGCTGCCGCGCTCGACGAGCGCGAGCTGGAGCATGCCGAGCTCGGTGATGCCGGCTTCGAGCTCGACGGCGACCGAGCCCGCCGCGGTCTTGCGGGCACTGAAGCTGGTGTCGTCCTGGACGATCGTCGTCTGCAGCGGCGGCAGCGGATGGAATTCCTTTCGATCGAGCGGCACGAGATCGCCCGGCGCGTCCTGCGATTGCCGGTGCGACGTGTACGTGGCGAAGCGCACCGGGCGGTTGACGGTCAGCTCGAAGGTCGGCGCCGCAAGCTTCACCCGTGCGCCCGCTTCAAACCCCTGGGCCAGCACGCAGACGAGCTTCGCGGCCTCGCCGGCTTCACCGTGCAACTCGACGTAGACGCCGTGCGGGTAACCGCCGCGAACGCGTCGACGCACATCGCCCGCCAGTGCCGCGTAGCGGGCGGCGCCCTCGGCGATCGCGACGTTCATGTCCGGCAGGACCAGCGGCACCGGTGCGCGCCCCTGCCAGGATTCGATCAGGCGGAGCAGCCGTTCCCGCAGTGCCGGCGGACGCAGCGAGCCTCCGGCGAAGAGCACGGCGTCGACCGGCAGCCGGTCGCGCAGGAAGGCCGCCAGGTGCCGGCTCACCGCGGTGTCGGACGCATACGGCAGGCCGAGCTCGAAGAGGCCCGCCCGCCGCGCCCTGGGCAGTTCGTCGACGGCGGTCAGCGGGAAGAAACCGTCGAGCACGATCGACCGCACCTCGGCCGGGGCGATCGTGGCCTCGAGCGAGCCGGCGAACAGCGCGCCGCCGTCCCCGGGAACCGCGACGTGCAAAGGCGATTCCGCGTCGCCGGAGGCTTCCGGGGCCGCCAGCAAGGCTTCCTTGATCCGCCGCGCCTGCGGCAGCAGGTGAGCCCACTGCCGCCGCGCCAGCCGCTCGTCGGAGTCGGGCTTGAGCCTGCGCTCCAGCGCGTGCGCGAGGGCCAGGTCGATGTTGTCGCCGCCCAGCAGCAGGTGATCGCCGGTCGCGATCCGCTCGATCGCCGGCGGTGCGCCCGACGCACCTGCGGGACTGGCGCGGAACAGGCTGAAGTCGGTCGTGCCGCCACCGATGTCGCAGACGAGGATCGTGCCCTGCCGCTCGGCGAGCTCGGCGAGTGCCGCCTTGCCGCCGGGGTCGCCGGCGGCGTGGTCGAGCCAGGCGTAGAACGCCGCCTGCGGCTCTTCGAGCAGGCGGACGGAGGCGGGGAAGCCGGCCAGACGGGCGGCTTCGCGCGTGAGCGCCTGTGCCGCTTCGTCGAACGAGGCGGGGACGGTGACGACGATCCGCTGCGCTTCGAGCGCGCTCGAAGGATCGCCACGGGCGACGAGGTGGTTCCATGCGGCCCGCAGGTAGCCGAGATAGGCCGAGCTCGCTTCCGCCGGCGAGAGCTTCAGTTCCGGCGGAATCTCGTCCGAGCCGAAGGGCAGCAGGCGCGCCTCGCGGTCGATGCCGGCGTGCGCGAGCCACGACTTCGCCGAGTGGATCACCCTGCCCGGCTGTTCGCCCAGTCGCTCGCGGGCCAGCATTCCGATGAAGTATCCGGGGGCTTCGGCGTGCGGGGTCGCCGTGATCGGGTCGAACTGCCCGTCGGCGATCTCGCCCGGTGTCGCATAGCAGAAGAACGACGGGAGCAGGGCGCTCGAGCGCGTCGTGCGCGGGGTATCGAGTTGCGGGACCTCGAGGACGCGGACCGGCCCGGCGGGGTCGGCGAGGTCGATCCACGCGAGCGTGCAGTTGGTCGTGCCGAGGTCGATGCCGATCGCGTAGCGGGGCGCCGTCATCGCGGGCTCGCGCGAGTCGCGCCGGCTATTCGCCGGCGCGCAGGTTGAAGTCGAGTTTCCAACGCCTGTCGGACTGCGTGTGGTGCAGCCAGAGCTCCAGCGTTCCGACCTCGGTGACGCGCGGATGCAGCGTCACCTGGACGACCTGTCCGGCGCCGTCGGCGAGCGGCGGCAGCGTGACCGAGAGTCCGGGCAGCTCGTCGAGCGACTTCTGCGCGTTGGCGACGACGGTGCCGACGCGGTCGCCGGCCCGCACGCCGGAAGCGAAGAAGCGGAACTCGACCGCCTCGCCGGTGACGAGGCCGAATTCGCGGTCGGGGAGTTCGAGGTCGGTGCCTTCCCCGGTGCCCTGGGGCACGACGCACACGCCCTTGACCGGCGGCACATAGCCGGGGACCGCCGGCATCGGGCTCTCGAGCCCGAGGTAGTACGAGCGCGACGTGCCCGCCTGGATCGCGATGCCCCGCCCGGAAGCGCGCACTGCGCCGTAGTAGGCGGCCCCGCGGGACACCGCGATGTCGAGCCCCGCGCTCTCGAGTTCCTTGACCGCGTGGTCGGCGCCGAACCACGCGCGCAGCAGCTCGACCACGCGGGCACGGAAGCTCGGCGCCTCGAACACGCCGCCGTTGAACAGCACCGCCGTCGGACGCAGCAGATCGACCGGCGACGAGGCGGCCGCCGCGCCGACCCGCGCCGCGAGCTCGGCGTCGGAGCGCACGTTCTCAAGGGCGCGGCGCAGGAACCGCGCGAGGTGCCGGCTGACGGCGGGCTCGGTCGCGTAGTCGAGCCCGTACTCCTGCAGCCCGACCGACTTGCGCGGCGCCGGCAGGTCGGTGGCGGCGGTGATCGGGAAGTAGCCATCGGTCAGCAGGGTCAGCACGTCGTCGCGCGCGAGCGTCGTCGCCACGGTCTTGGCGAACAGGCTGGACCCGCGCGACGGAATGGCGACCTGCGTCTGCCCGAGCGCTTCGTCGGCGAGCAGCTTCTCCTTGGCCGCGCGGGTGGCGTGCACCAGCGCCTGGAACTGCCAGGCGTCGAGCTCCTGGCCGGTTTCCTCGAACCTGGCTCGCAGGTGATAGGCGAGTGCGAGGTCCATGTTGTCGCCACCGAGCAGGATGTGCTCACCGACGGCCACGCGGTGGAGCTCCAGATGCTTCGACAGTCCGGCCGGCGCCGCCGCCACGGCAATCAGGCTGAAGTCGGCAGTGCCGCCCCCGATGTCGCAGACCAGCACGAGGTCGCCCGGTCCCACCTGGTCGGTCCACGGTGCGGCCCCCGGAACGTGAGCCGACTGGTCGATCCACGCGTAGAACGCCGCCTGCGGCTCCTCGAGCAGCGTGACCTCGGTCAGCCCGACGGCGAGCGCCGCTTCGTGCGTCAGCGTGCGCGCGACCTCATCGAACGACGCCGGCACCGTGAGCACGACCTGGCAGTCGGCGAGCGTCGCCCCGTCGCCGCGCTGGGCGAGGTGGGTCTCCGCCGCGTGCTTGAGGTGGGCGAGGAAGCGCCGCGTGGCTTCGAACGGCGAGACCCTGGCGTCGCCCAGGTCCGACTGCCAGGGCAGGATCGGAGCGCGACGGTCGACGTCGGCACTGCACAGCCACGACTTCGCCGAGGTCACGACCCGATCGGGCACCGTCGCTCCCCGCTCGCGGGCGAAGCTGCCGACGATCGATCCGCCGGCGTCGGCATCGTCCCACGGCAGGACGAAGCTGCCGTCGGCATACTCGCCCGGCGCCGGCAGGTACAGCACCGAGGGCAGCAGCGGCTTCTCGCCGACGACCGCCGGTGCCAGGACCTGCGTGACCGGGATCGTGTGCACGGCTCCGCCGTCGACGGTGCACAGCGACAGGCACGAGTTCGACGTGCCGAGATCGATGCCGAGGCTCAGTTTGCGGGACATGGCAACACCTTGCTGACGCGCGCTGCCGCGCGGGATTCGGGACGCCTGAAACGTGCGGTCAACGGACCTCGACGTCGATCGGCGCGACGATGTTCTCGCCGGCGGGGTCGATCGGGCGGGTATGGCGCGGCAGCGCCAGCCGCGTCGTCTTCCAGCCGCGGTGGACGACCACGCCGCTGTAGGGCGGCTGCTGCGCGAGCTTGCCCTGCAGCCGGTAGCGGTTGGGGTCGGCCGCGGGATCGACGGTGATCCGGTCGCCCTCGGCTCCGGCGTGGGCGGGAGCGAGCGCCAGGCACTCGTCGATCACCGACTTGCAGCCTTGGTGGACGACGCGCGACGCCGCCGCGACCTGGGCGTCGCCGTACGCGCTGATGTCCTCGGCGACGAAGTCGAGGAAGCGGCCGCGATCCTGCAGCAGCGAGAGCAGGATCAGCGCGTCGGCGCCGGGGGCGGGAGCGGTGGCCGCGGACGGCACCGCGGTCGCAGTTGCCTTGGATGCCGTCGCCGGGGTCCGCTCGGCCGTGGCGGGCGGCGGCGTCGTGCCGGCCGCCGGGGACGCGCGTCGGCGCAGCAGCAGGAAGGCCTGCCAGGCGAGATAGATCGTCAGCGCGACGAGCGCCGCGCTGCGGGCGGTGTCGAGGCCGGCCGGCAAGACGTCCCGGGGCAGGAAGCCCAGGAGGCTCAGCAGCGCAGCGCAGAGGGCGGCGATGAAGTTCGGCATCGTTCGTTCAACCTCGGATGTTGGTGCGGGTCGCAGGCCGGAGAACCAGCACGGCGCGCCGGGATGGCGGTGCAGGGGGAGGGCGGGCGAGGAGCCCGCGCGACGGACGGCAGTCCCCGGAGCACCCGGAGAACAACAGATCTTATCACTGCGGCCACCGCCATCCCCGGATCCGCTTGACCGATCGATGCGCTGCCCGGGCATGGACTGCGGCCGATGCGCGGCGCGGAAACCGGCGTCCGTGATCTGCGCCTAGCGCCGGTCGTCGCGTCGCATGCGAAGATGGAGTGCATGCCGGTGACGCGGCGGCCAGTCGCGCCTCGCCGAAGGCCCCTGTAAGCGCGCCAGGACAACCATGGAACACTCGCCAGCCTCTCCCTACACCCACGTCGTGACCAACGTCTCGCGCGAGCTCGCCGACTACAACGCGTACCTGCAGGACGCGGCGCTGCAGGAGGCGGTGGCCCGCGAGGGGGCCGCCTGGGCGCACGGCGACCTGGCTGCGTTCGGCAGTCTCACCGGCTCCGCCGACTACCTCGCGCTGGGTGCGCTCGCCAATCGATTCCCCCCGGAGCTCGAGACCCACGATCGATTCGGCAACCGCGTCGACCTCGTGACGTTCCATCCGGCGTACCACGCGCTGATGAAGACCGCGGTCGAGCACGGGCTGCACTCGTCGCCCTGGACCGACCCCGGGCCCGGAGCGCACGTGGCCCGCGCGGCGAGGAGCTACCTGCACACGCAGGTCGAGGCGGGCCACGGCTGCCCGATCACGATGACCTTTGCGGCGGTGCCGTCGCTGCGCACGACCCCGGGGCTCGCACAGCGCTGGGAGCCGAAGATCACGGCGCGCGTCTACGACCCGCGCAACGTTCCCGCCGCCGGCAAGCAGGGCCTGACCATCGGCATGGCGATGACCGAGAAGCAGGGCGGTTCCGACGTCCGCGCCAATAGCACGCGGGCCCACCCGGTCGGCGCAGCCGGGCCCGGCGAGGCGTACGAACTCGTCGGCCACAAGTACTTCGTCTCGGCGCCGATGTGCGACGCCTTCCTGGTGCTCGCGCAGGCGCCGGGCGGCTTGACGTGCTTCCTGCTGCCACGCTGGCGACCGGACGGAACGAAGAATCCGATGCAGGTCCTGCGCCTGAAGCGCAAGATGGGCAACGTCTCGAACGCGTCCAGTGAGACGGAACTGCGCGGCGCGTTGGCGTGGATGGTCGGCGAGGAAGGCCGCGGCGTGCGCACGATCATCGAGATGGTCGCGATGACGCGCTTCGACTGCATGGTCGGCTCCGCGGCCGGCCAGCGCGCAGCGGTGGTGCAGGCGCTCTTCCACTGCTCGATCCGCTCGGCGTTCGGGAGGCCGCTCAACCGGCAGCCGCTGATGACCAACGTGCTCGCCGACCTGGTGCTGGAGAGCGAGGGCGCGCTCGCGCTGACGATGCGCGTCGCCCGGGCGCTGGACCGCCGGGCGGACAGCCACGAAGACGCGCTCGTGCGCCTGCTCACGGCAGTCGGCAAGTACTGGATCTGCAAGCGCACGCCGAACCACGCGTACGAGGCGATGGAGTGCATCGGCGGCAGCGGCGTGATGGAGGACGGCCCGTTCCCGCGCCTCTTCCGCGAGTCGCCCGTCAACGCGATCTGGGAAGGCAGCGGCAACATCCAGTGCCTCGACGTGCTGCGCGCGATGCAGAAGACGCCGGAGGTCGTCACGGCCTTCTTCGGCGAGGTCGACAAGGCGAGGGGAGGGAACCGCGCGCTCGACGAGCTGGTCGATTCGCTCCGCAGCGATCTCGATGATCTCGCCGATGTCGAGTATCGCGCCCGTGGGCTCACCGACCGGATGGCGCTGGCGATCGAGGCCGCACTGCTGCTGCAGCACGCGCCTGCGTACGTCGCGGAGGCCTTCTGCGCCTCGCGGGTGGCGGTTGCCGGCGGCCACCGCAACTACGGCACGCTGCCGCGCGGTGTCGATTGCGCGGCGATCATCGAACGCGCCACGCCGGTTGCCTGAGCAGGGGATCAGACGACCCGGGCGTGACGCCTCGACCGTGCAGCTCAGGAGCAGCGAATGACCGACCACCGGATAGAGCAGCTGACGGCCTGGTATCAGCCGATCGTCGATCTCAACACCGGCAAAGTGACGGGGTGCGAGATCTTGAGCCGGCTCGTCGAAGCGGATGGGTCGGCGAGGTCGGCGGCCGCGCTGATGGACGAACTGGAGCGTGAACCGGAGGTGCAGCACGCGCTGATCCGGAAGCTGCTCGAGTCGATCCGCCGCGAGATCGTTCCTGTTTTCGCGCGGCACCCCGACTTCTACGTCAGCGTCAACATCCCGCCCTCGGTGTTCGGCACCGGGCGCATCGCGGCGATGCTCGCCGACCTGGGCCTCGATCCGTGGCGGACGCGACTGGTCGTGGAGCTGACCGAGCGCCAGGCGCTGTGCGAGCTCGGTCGGGCCGCCATCGGCACCGCGCGGTCGCTGGGCATCGCCGTCGCGCTGGACGACTTCGGCACCGGCCACAGCGGTCTGTCGCAGATCGTCGGGCTCGATCTCGACTTCCTCAAGATCGATCGCAGCCTGCTGATCCCCATCCTCGACAACCCGACCGCGGCGCGGATGCTGCGGGGCATCGTCGGCCTCGCCGCGGCGCTGCGCCTGCGCACCGTCGCCGAGGGTGTGGAAACCTGGGAGCACGCGTTCTTCCTGCGCGCGGCCGGCGTCGATTTCGGCCAGGGCTACTTCTGGAGCAAGGCGGTACCCGGGACCGAGATCGAGGCGCTGCTGGAGCGCGGGTTCGCGCACAGCCTGGACCGGCTGCCGGCCCATTAGCGTGCGGCGCCGGCGTGCGGCGTACGCCGAAGCAGCGCGGGAGCGAGCCTTCCCGGCTGCTGTCGCCCGGGGGCCGACAACCCTGGCCGACGCGACCGCTCAACTCAGTGTCTTGCCGTCCCGCTCTGCCAGAAACCTTTCGATTCGTCGATCAGGGACGAGCCACATCAGAGCGACGATCACATAGCAGGCCTGTGCGAGCCGGGCGTCGAAGAACGCGAGGGGAATCGCCGCGGCATAGATCAGCACGGACAGGTTGCCCTTGCGGTCGCCGCCGATCGCCCGCCGAAGCACCGAATCGGAACCTTCGGCAGCGATGAGCGTGCGTTGCAGCATCCAGTACCCGATGGCTGCCATCAGCAGAACGACGCCGTAGAGCGCCGTCGGCAACTGCGCGAAGTGGTTCTCGCCCATCCAGCCGGTGACGAAGGGCATCAGCGACAACCAGAACAGCAGATGGAGATTCGCCCAGAGGGCGGCGCCGCTGATTCGCTTGCACGCGTGCAGCATGTGATGGTGGTTGTTCCAGTAGATGCCCACGTAGACGAAACTCAGCACGTAGCCCAGGAACACCGGCAGCAGTGGCTCGAGCGTCGACAGATTCTCGCCGTGGGGCACCTTCAATTCCAGCACCATGATCGTGATGATGATGGCCAGCACGCCATCGCTGAATGCCTCCAGTCGGGACTTGCTCACCGGCCCTCCCGCGTCAGCGCTGCAGGCGGGCGAACGCGAACCGGCGGCCGTGCCCGAGCTTGATGGCCATGTGGATCCAGGTCATTGCGAACGGTTCGAGATAGCGCGCGACCCGAAGTTCGCCGCAGTCCACCGCGTCGAAGCCGATCAGCGTCGCCAGCGCGACGACCCGGCTTCGCGCTTCGGCATCGTCGCCGCAGACCGGCATGAAGATCGCGCCGCCCGGGTACCGGGAGTCGGCCATGCTTTCCGCACCCGTGGTGTTGAATGCCTTCACCACGCGCGCCCCCCTGGCTGCCTTGGCAATCTCCTCCGCGCCGGAAGTCGTGGTGCCCACCGACAGGCCGGCAAGCCCAGAGGCGAGGGGGTTGGTCGCATCGACCAGTATCTTGCCACGCCAGTCGGAGACGCTCCGGGCGATCGAGTCGGCGGCACCATAGGGAACCGCAAGGATCACGACCTCGCCCGCCGCTGTGGCTTCCGCGACCGTACCGATGCGGACACGTTCGCCCAGCGCCTGCACGACGCCCCGGTACTTCTCCGGCACTGGCACGCCGATGAACACGAGTTCGCCTTTGCTGGCGAAGGCCTTCGCGAGCGCCTGCCCGACATTGCCTGCGCCGATGATGGATAGCGTCATGGAATGCTCCTCTGCTCAAGCCCTGTTGTTCGCCCACGGGACGCGGCGTCGCGGTTGCGATCGTCGCCACCATGCCTTGCGGAAGCGAGCGTGCCGCGCAGTATTGACCTTGCTCAGTTACTGATAAATACTGCAAAGTGTGACTGACTGTTGCCATAAAACGCAACAATGGAACTGAGCGCACTGTCGGCGCTGGTGAAGATCGTTCAATGCGGCAGCTTTACGCGTGCCGCGGAGGCGTTGCGCACCCAGAAGGCTCACCTGTCGCGGGTCGTCGCCAACCTCGAGAAGGAGCTCGGCGTGAGGCTGCTCGAGCGCACGACACGCTCGCTGTCGCTGACCGAAGTGGGACGGGAGATCTTCGAGCGTGCCGTTGGCATCCTCGGTGCCGTCGAAGACGCCGAGAGGGTCGCCCAGCGAATGCTCGCGGAGCCCCGTGGCGTGCTGAAGCTCACGTGCGGCGTCGAGTTCGGGATGATCGCGGTCAGCGGCTGGGTCGACGCCTATCTCCTGCGCTATCCGGAGACCCGGGTCGAGGCGGACTTCACCGGGCGGGTGATCGACATCATCCATGAGGGTTTCGATCTGGCGATCCGCGTCGGCGAGTTGCCGGACTCCCGCCTTGCTGCGCGGCGCCTCGGCGAACTGCGCTACGGCCTGTTCGCAAGTCCCGACTATCTGGCCCGGCGGGGCATCCCCGAGTCGCCCGACGAACTGCCGCGGCACGAGTTGCTCCACTTCACGGCGGGCAGCCACCGCGCCGGTTGGCGTCTCACGCGGGGAGGCGAGATCCGCCGGATCGAGGCCCCGGCACGGCTGCGGGTCAACAACAGCTTCGCCGTCCGGGACGCAGCCGTTCGAGGCCTGGGGATCGCGCTGCTTCCCAATGTCGTCGCGGGCGGTGCGACGTCCTCGGACCAACTGACACCGGTGCTGCCCGACTGGCATCCGTCGGCCATTCCCGTTCACGCGCTGTTTCCGAGCAGCCGCTACCTGACGCCGAAGGTGAGGGCGTTCATCGATCGGCGGTCGATGCGTTCCCCACGGACGTGGGGAACTTGCGCAGTTCGCTCCCATGCTTTCCGACAATTTCGGTCGAAAGACCGGGCGACATGCCCCTTTCCTTCTGACAGCAGGCGCTTCGCCCGTCGATTGCGGTGCTGGTTGAAGCGGCAAGCATACATCGCGCGATCACCTTTTCACGCGGCCCGCTTGGCGCTCATGTTCTGCAGAGTCTGAATGAACTCGTCCATCAAGGGCGACCGACGTACGCCCTGACGAAAGAACAGACCGATGGTGCGAGGCACGTGAAGTTCAGACATCTCGATCTTCCTCACGCCTCTCGCCCCGGGCATCAGCAGAGCCGACTGCGGAACGAACGCCAGCAGATCCGCTGCCCGCACGAGCGGGATGGCCATGGACAAACCAAAGTCCACATCGATCGCCGGCTCGGGGGGCTTCACGCCCGCTCTCGTGAAGACGAACTCCAGGCGAGATCGAGCAGCCGAGGGGGACTTGGGGAGCACCCATGGCTGCGCCGCCAATAGCTCGAGTGTGAGCCGGCGCTGCCGATGGGCGGCATGCCCATCGCGGGCCACGGCAATCAGTGCATCCGAGCCGAGGACGACGGGTGTGAGCCCGTGTGGCACGGCCTCGTAGATCGGCACCACGCACGCATCGATGCCGCCGTGCCGGCTTTGCTCCAGGACTTCGTCCGATCCGGCAACGATCAACGCGACACGCATTCCTGGCCGGCGCGGTTGCAATTCCGCAAGCGCGGGCGACACCATGGTGTCGAAGACCGCTGCAGTTGTTCCTATCCGCAACAGGCCCGCACGGCCGGCGCGCACGTCTCCTGCGAAACGCAGAGCGTCGTCGTGCTCCGCTTGGATCCGCTGCGCGCGCCCAACGAATGACTCACCGAACGGCGTGAGGGGCATTCCCTTGCCCGACCGTTCGAACAGCCGCAAGCCGAGCTCGTCTTCGAGCCTGCGGATGGCCTTCGACAACGCGGCCGTGGTCACGCCCACGTTGGATGCCGCGCCGGTCAGTTGCCCGAGGCGGGCCACCTCGAGAAAGTAGTCGATGTCACGGGGTGCCAGAGCCATGAACGAAAGTTAACACAAATTGACACATGGGAAATCGACGCGTGGGTCCGATATCTAGAGTCACCGCATGGACTCGCCGAACATCGTCTTGATCGTTGCCGACAACCTCGGCTGGGGAGAACTCGGCTGCTACGGCGGCGGGGCCTTGCGCGGTGCGCCGACACCGCGCATCGATCGCCTCGCAGGCGAAGGGCTTCTGCTTCAGAACTTCAACGTCGAGAGCGACTGCGTGCCTACCCGGTCCGCATTGATGACCGGCCGCCACCCCATCCGCACCGGTGCCGTGCAGTCCGTCTCGGCAGGGCTTCCCCAGGGGCTCAAGCGCACGGAGGTCACGCTCGCGCAGCTGCTATCCCAGCGCGGGTACGCCACGGCCCACTTCGGCAAGTGGCACCTGGGGGACATTCCCGGGCGCTATCCGAGCGACCGTGGGTTCGACGAGTGGTACGGCATCCCGCGCACGACCGACGAGAGCCAGTTCACGTCCACCATCGGCTTCGATCCGTCGGTGGTCGACCTGCCCTACATCATGCAGGGGCGCGCGGGATGTCCGTCGGAGAACGTCGAGGTGTACGACCTCGATTCGCGCAGGCGCATCGACGAAGCTCTCGTGTCACGCGCGCTGACATTCATCCGGCGCAACCACGCGGTTGGCACGCCCTTCTTTCTCTACCTGCCGCTGACGCACCTTCATTTCCCGACGCTGCCGCACCGCGACTTCGCGGGGAAAACCGGCAATGGCGACTTTGCCGATTCGATGGTGGAAATGGACCACCGTGTCGCTCAGGTGGTCGACGAGATCGACCGCCTGGGGCTGGCCGAGCGGACCCTGCTGATCTTCTGCAGCGACAACGGCCCGGAGTTTCGGGTGCCCTACCGAGGGACGGCCGGTCCCTGGCGCGGCACCTACCACACGGCAATGGAAGGCAGCCTTCGCGTGCCCTTCATCGCCCGCTGGCCAGGGCGCATCCAGCCCGGCCGCGTGAGCAACGAGATCGTCCACGTGACCGACGTGTTCAGCACGCTGGCTGCGGCAGCCGGGGCGCCTGTGCCCGGCGATCGCCCGATCGACGGGATCGATCAGATGCCGTTCCTTCTCGGGCAGCAGGAGCGCTCGGCTCGCGAAGGCTTCCTCTTCTACATCAAGACCCAGCTGCGCGCCGTGAAGTGGCGCGACTGGAAGCTGCACCTCTACTGGGAGCCCGAGGTCAATGACGGCAAGGGCAAGCTCGAATCGCCCTACCTGTTCAATACGACACGGGACCCGAAGGAGGAAACCGACGTGCTTGTCTCCAACACGTGGGTCCTCGGCCCGATGGAGCGCATGATTCAGCAGTTCGACGCGAGTTGCGTCAAGTACCCAAACACGCCACCCGGCGAACCTGACTAGACGAGCCCCGGTACTGGGCACCCGCCAACCGACTCCCACCCTGGCCTTGGAAAGCCGATCCCTGAAGGAGCACAGCATGTCCGACACTTACCAACGGCTGTTCTTGACGCGTCGCCTGGCAACCCCGGCCATCGAGCGCCCGCCGCGCGCGGCGCCGGGCCGGTCCGTTCGACACTTCGTGCTGCAGCTCGCGAGGACCTCGGCAGCGGTCGTGGCCACGCTGCTGCTCGTGGCGACGGGCGCCGCGGCGCAATCCAAGGACTGGTCCACCATCAGGATCGGCACAGAGGGCGCCTACAAGCCGTGGAACTTCACGGATTCGAGCGGCAAGGTGATCGGCTTCGAGATCGAGCTGGCGGAAGACTTGTGCAAACGCATGAAGGCGAAATGCGAGATCGTCGCGCAGGCGTTCGACGGGTTGATTCCCGGGCTCAACGCGGGCAAGTTTGACGCAATCATGGCCGGGATGAACATTACGGAGAGGCGCAAGGAAGCAATCGCCTTCACTCAACCCTATGGCCGCCAGGTATCGACTTTCGGCGTGCTGAAGTCCAGCGCGCTGGCCAAGCTGCCCGAACTGGGCAAGGTCTATTCGCTCAATCCCGACGGCATCGCCACGGCCGAAAAATCGCTGGAGGCGTTGAAGCCGGCGCTCAAGGGAAAGGTCATTGGAGTCCAGACGTCGACGGTGCAGGCGGCCCTGCTGGAGAAGTACTTCAAGGACACCATCGAGATCCGCCAGTACAAGACCACCGAGCAGCACGACCTCGACCTCGCTGCCGGCCGCGTCGATGGCGTGTTCGCGTCGATCACCTACCTGAAGAGCGTGGTCGAGGCTCCCGAGAACAAGGAGATCATGATGGCAGGCCCGCGCTACGGCGGCGGCCCGCTCGGCTTCGGCATCGCCGTCGGCCTGCGCAAGAATGACGCGGAACTGCTGGCGAAGTTCGACGCTGCGCTCGCCGCCGCGATCGCAGACGGAACCGTCAAGAACCTCGCCATGAAGTGGTTCGGTTTCGACGTCACGCCGCGCTGAGCGGACGCATCGATTCGGTCGCTGCGGGCGCGGAACGGCGCTGGCCTCGATCTTGCACACGCCCGGCATGGTCGACTTCGTGCAACTGATGGGCTTCGGTCCCCGTGGCTGGGGACTGCTGCTGCTGCAGGCGACGGCGATGACTGTCGCCGTGTCTGCCACGGCGTTCGGACTGGGCAGCGTCGTCGGTGCGTTGCTCGCGTGGGCACGTATCGAGGGCGCTCGCCCGCTGCAGCTCGCGGCGGATACCTACACGACGGTGCTGCGCGGTGTTCCCGACTTGCTCGTGATCTACCTGCTTTATTTCGGCGGCAGTTCGGCCGTGACCGCGGTGGCCCACGCGCTCGGCGGCACGGGATTCGTCGGCATCAACGCCTTCGCCGCCGGCGCCATTGCCGTCGGGATCATCTCGGGTGCGTACCAGGGTGAGGTTTTCCGCGGCGCATACCACGCGATTGCCCGCGGCGAGCTCGAGGCAGCGCGCGCGGTCGGCATGGCGCGCATGCTGATGTTCCGCCGGATCGTCGTTCCGCAGACGCTGCGCTTCGCGTTGCCCGGGCTCGGCAACGTCTGGCAGCTCGCGCTCAAGGAATCAGGGCTGATCTCGGTCGTGGGGCTTACGGAGATACTGCGCCAGGCGCAGGTTGGCGCGGGCTCGACCCGCCAGCCGTTCGCCTTCTTCATCACTGCGGCGGCACTGTACCTGATGCTGTCGACGGTGTCGGGCTGGGGATTCCGCCGCGCCGAAACGATCGTGATGCGCGGAGTGCGCAAGGCCTGACCACATGGACGCGCATTTCCTCGCGGACACGATTGCGGCGCTCATCTCCGGGATCCCGCTGACGCTGCAACTCGCGTTCTTTTCTATCGCGGCGGGGGCCGTGCTCGCCGTGTTGCTTGCGCTGATGCGACTGTCGGACAATGCGGCGTTTGACGGCATCGCGCGCGCCTACGTCTTCGTCTTCCGCGGCACGCCGCTGCTGGTGCAGATCTTCCTCATCTACTACGGGCTCGGCCAGTTCCCCGCGATCCGCGAAAGTTTCGCCTGGCCCTTCCTGCGCCAGCCGTACTGGTGCGCGCTGCTCGCGCTGACGCTCAACACCGCCGCCTACTCGAGCGAGATCATTCGCGGCGGCATCCTGTCGGTGCCGTTCGGACAGATCGAGGCCGCACGCGCGTGCGGAATGTCGCGCCGGCTGATCTTCCGCCGGATCATCGTGCCGCAGGGCCTGCGGGTCGCGCTGCCGGCCTACGGCAACGAGATCATCCTGATGACCCGCTCGACGGCGCTCGCTTCGGTCATCACGCTGATGGAGGTGACCGGAATTGCATCGAAGATCATCGCCGAAACCTTTCGGGCGGTCGAAGTCTTCAGCTGCGCGGGCGCGATCTACCTCGCCATCAATTTCGCGATCTCGCGCCTCGTCGCACTGCTCGAGCGCAGGTTGTCCCCGCAGCTGCGCGCCGGGGCAGCGCAAGAGGCATCGCCGGAGCCCGCACGGTGACCGACACGGCGACGACTCTCCCGGCGGTCAGCGTCCGCAACCTCCACAAGCGCTTCGGCGCTCTAGAAGTGCTCCGGGGCATCTCGCTCGACGCGCACGAGGGCGACGTGATCTCGATCCTCGGCGCCAGCGGCTCGGGCAAGTCGACGCTCCTGCGCTGCATCAACATGCTGGAGACCCCGGACGAGGGCGAGGTCGTGGTCGCCGGCGAGACGATCGCGTTGCGCGCGGGCCGCAAGGGCGGACGCGAGCCCGTGGACCGGCGCCAGGTCGATCGCATCCGAACTCAGCTCGCGATCGTGTTCCAGAACTTCAACCTGTGGTCGCACATGACGGTGCTCGAGAATGTCATCGAGGCGCCCATCCACGTCCAGAAGCGCCCGCGTCCGGAGGTCGTCGATGAAGCCGGGGCGCTACTCGAGAAGGTCGGCATCGCCGACAAGCGCCACAGCTATCCGGCGCAGCTCTCCGGCGGCCAGCAGCAGCGTGCGGCAATTGCGCGCGCGCTCGCCATGCATCCGCGGGTGCTGCTGTTCGACGAGCCCACCTCGGCGCTCGATCCGGAGCTCGTCGGTGAAGTGCTGCGGGTGATGCGCGCCCTCGCTGTCGAGGGCCGAACCATGCTGGTCGTCACGCACGAGATGGGTTTCGCACGCGAGGTCTCCAACCGCGTCATCTTTCTGGATCGCGGCACAATCGACGTGGAGGGCAGTCCCCACGACTTCTTCTCCGCACCGAAGTCGGAGCGGTTGCGGCAATTCCTCGCGCGGCCGCAGCGGGCGTAGCGGATCCGCGGCGCGCTCCGGTGTGCGATAGAGGCAGTTCATAGAGCAGCGTTACCGCAATGCCTCGAACCACGAGCGCATCTCGGCCGAGGCACAACGGGCCCACGCGCGCGGCGGGACCCTGTGTCCAGACGCCGACATGCGGATCGGGTGGCCGCGGGCCGGCCGGTCAGCAGGGTGGCGGAATCTCCGTTGCATCCGGGTCCCCGGCGGTTCCATCGAGCGCGCCGAGCTGCAGCCGCAATCTCCGATTCGTCTCGCGCACGACAATGACCACCTTCTGCTGACCACGCACGACATCCGAGAGCTCCTTCAGCGCCCGCTCCAGGTGCGCGACCTCGAATTTCAGTGCCTGGATGCGCGCGTTCGACTTCCGGTCAGAGCTTGCAGGTCGATAGCAGCAGACTCGTTTCCATGTTCGTCACGCCCTCCACGAGACCGATGCGCCGCAGCACATTATCGAACTCCTGGAGATCGTCGGTGCGCAACTCGGCCACGATATCCCAGCGGCCGTTCGTCGTGTGCAGGGCGGTGACGGCGGGGTCGCCCCGAAGTTCGCGCAGCACGGCCTCGGTCCGGTTGCTCGCGACGGCGATGGTCATGAATGCCGCGATGCGACCGTCCTCGACCTGCGGCTTGAGGCGAACCGTGTAGCCGGCGATGGTGCCGTCGCGCTCCAGCTTGGCGATCCGGTTCTGCACGGTGCCGCGAGCCACGCGCAGGGCGTTGGCCAGGGACGCTACGGTTACCCGTGCGTTGGTCCGGAGGAGGCCGATCAGCCTGCGGTCAGTGTCATCCACGTCGACGCCCCAGGTCTTGCACATTGGCAGACGATGCTGTCATTGTGTTCAAGCAGTATCACATAAGTGACCGGTTTCTGTCTTGCTGTTGGCTTCGGCTTCCGGAATGATAACCATCGACTGGCGGTGCCCGCGGAACGTGGCCGGGGAGAGCAGCATGGTGGATTACATCGGGATGCACGATGTCGAGCGACTGGTCCGCTTGATCGGCACAGGCGCGTTCATCGAGCGGCTGGCGGGGGAGATCGAAGGCGACTTCCGTCGCCGGGACGAATTCGAAAAGACACCGCGCGCGGCGAGCCATTCGCCCGCGGGCGTGATCGAGCTGATGCCCATCACGGACGGACGCGTGTACACGTTCAAGTACGTCAACGGGCACCCGAAGAACACGGCTGCCGGGATGCTGACGGTGACCGCTTTCGGCGTGCTGGCGGACGTCGATAGCGGCTATCCGCTGCTCCTGTCCGAGCTCACGGTGACGACGGCACTGCGTACCGCGGCAACGTCGGCTCTGGCTGCCCGCTGGATGGCGCGCGAGGACAGCCGCACCATGGCGCTGATCGGCAATGGCGCGCAGAGCGAGTTCCAGGCCGTCGCCTTCCATCGCATGCTCGGCGTCCGCGAGCTGCGCCTGTACGACGTGGATCCTGCTGCGACCGACAAACTCGAGCGCAACCTGCTCGCCATGCAGGAAGTTGCCGGGCTCGCGATCGTGCGCTGCGGCGATGCGGCGCAGGCCTGCAGGGGCGCTGACATCGTCACGACCGTGACGGCCGACAAGCGAAGCGCCGTGATCCTGACCCGCGACATGATCGAGCCGGGGATGCACCTGAACGCGGTGGGCGGCGACTGCCCAGGTAAGACCGAACTGCAGCGCGACATCCTGCTCACGCCGAATGCGCGGGTCGTCGTCGAGTACGAGCCACAGTCGCGCATCGAGGGCGAGGTCCAGCAGATGGACGCATCGTTCCCGGTGATCGAGCTGGCGGACGTCCTGCGCGGCACGGTCCCGGGCCGCGCATCGCCCGACGAAGTCACGATCTTCGACTCGGTCGGCTTCGCGCTGGAGGACTACTCGGCGCTCAGGTTCCTGCGCACGCTGCTCGTGGAGCAGCGCGTGGGCCGGCAGATCGACCTCGTCCCGCAACTGCGAAACCCGAAGGACCTGTTCGGCGAGACGGTCGGTGCGCACGCGCGGCCTGTGCGGCTGAGGGTCACGGCCTGAGGAGGTGACGTCTGCAGACGCAGGCCTCGCTGATCGGTGCGGCGAAGGACACCGGCGCGAGCACCATGGGCTGCAATGGCGGACCCATTTCCACGACTTGACATAATACAAATTATGCGCCTCAAGGGCGCAAGGCGCACACGAATCGACCCGAGCATCCGCCGACGTTGATGTCGGTCATGATCGGATGCCCTTGCAGATGGCAATGTCGTGGCGCAGCCGACCATGCAAAGCGAACACTTCCTGCGCGACGTGCTGACGCTCGGCGACCGCCACGCGGTGGTTACGCACAGCGACGTCTTCTCGGCGTCGCGGATCAAGCTTGTCAAGGGCGGCGTGCGGCTGACCAGCGCGATGTACGATCGGTTGGTCACGCACAAGCTGCTCGAGCCCATCGAGCGCTGCGTCACCGTCGCCGGCGGCGTGAGCCGCCAGTCGATCGCCGAGCGGGTGCGCGAGCTGCTGGCCCCGGCTGGCCTGTTCTCGCCGCTGACCGACGAGGTCAGCCGCGGCACGCTCGTCTCGGCGTTCTACGGCATCGAGCTGCCCGCCCGGATCGCGTTCAAGCTCACCGTCGCGCGGGAGCAGCGGCCGCGCCTGTTCGAGCACAGCGTCGACGCTGCGCTCCTCGCCGTCTACATCGCGGCGCGCCGCGGCTGGGACAAGTCGAACCTGCCGCTGCCGGCCGCTGCCGGACTGCTGCACGACCTGGGCGAGTTGCACCTCGACCCTGGGCTGTTCGATCCCGACCGAATCCTGCGCCCGGACGAGTTCGAGTTCATCTACAGCCACCCGGTGTCCGCCTACCTCATCGTCCAGGCGCAGCCCGAATACCCGGCCGCGGTGCGCGAGGCGGTGCTCGAGCACCACGAACGCCTGGACGGCAGCGGTTATCCGCGGGGTCTCGTCGCCGGAGCCATCAGCGAGCTCGGCCAGATCCTCGCCGCCGCCGAGGTTGGCGCCGTGCTGCTGCGCCGCGCGGCGCGGACCGGCCTCGTCGCGAACCTCGAGGTTCCGGTCAAGATGATGTGGCACAAGTTCGACCCGCAACTGATCGGGTTCCTCGGGGACCTCATCAACCCACGCCGCGGCGAAATGGTCGCGCCGCCGACCGGAAGCCTGGACCGGGATCGGGGTCGCCTCCAGGTGATCGCGGACACGCTGGTCGACTGGGAGCGAACGACCGGCGTCGGCGTTCACGGGGCCCAGGCGCCGGAGGGCGACACGTTGCTCCGGTTCATGCAGGTTCGGCTCGAGCACCTGCACCGGGCGCTGATGGCCACCGGTTTCGACCCCCGCGACATCGACGGCTTCGTCGCGGCCGTGGCCGACGATGGCGCGCTTCGCGGCGAGCTTGGGGCCATTGCGCGGGAGGCGATCTGGGAGCTTTACGACCTCATCCACGAAGTTCAACGGCGCTGGAGCGGGTTCGCCGAGGCACCTGAAGCGAGCCGGCTCGCGGTGGACGGCTGGGTCCAGCGTACCGTCGCCTGTCTTGCGCAGTCGGCCGAGGTGTAGGCTCGTCCGACCGGCGGCCCCGGGGCACCGCAGCCGCCGCGACCGGCACGGATCAGTCGGGGGCAGGCTCCGGAGGCGAACGACGCTACGCTGTTTGTAATATTATTAACAATTGGTTGCAACATCTTTTTCACCTGGTTTCTCATTTAGGAGCCCCGCAGGTGGATTCGTGCACGTACGTTCCCGATTCTCTAACTTGGTCAGGGCATTGAGTGACGTATTTCGCGTTGTTTATGAAACGTC